>SWCA01009044.1_pt1 | contig 44639 bp, 48 predicted proteins | sample 4692961 | NCBI WGS metagenome assembly SWCA01 (sample SAMN10267275, study PRJNA491770) | bioreactor metagenome | isolation source: DHS bioreactor inoculated with | place: Japan: off Shimokita Peninsula
TTGCCAGCTGATTCCAGATAAAATCTTCGAAGTGGCCATGGGATTGGAAAGTGCCGATGATACTATCCGCCTGCAAAGAATAAACAAAGGATTCACCCTGGAAGATTTCCAGAAATCCATGGATATTATCAACCAGCTCAAATCTGATTTTAAAGTGCAGGGTAAGGTTTACTTACTGGTCAAACCAGTGTTAACCTCGGAAAGGGAGGCAATTGAAGATGCTGTGAAATCAGCCCAGTACGCAGCAGAAATTGGAGTGGGTAGAGTGTCTTTTTGCCCTTCCACCATTCATAAGGGGACTTTGATGGAAATTTTATGGCGTCGTGGCTCATACCAGCCCCCATGGATATGGAGCGCCCTAGAGATAATAAAACGGGTTCGTGAATCTGTTAACATCCCGGTGATCATGGACACTGCCGGATTCGGAACGCGCAGGGGTCCCTATAATTGTAAAAAATGCAATTCCAAACTAAAAGATTTGATCATAAAAACCAACATCAACCAGACCATTCCAGAAGAAGTTGAATGTGACTGTAAGAATAAATGGGTGGCTGATGTTGAATTTTCGGATGTGACCAGGTCAACCACCAATCTTATGAAAAACCGTTAATTGGAAAAAGAATAGTGAGAGTGAATTAATGCCCAAATGTAGTGAATGCAAATTTTATGAACCTTTAGATGATGGAGAAAAGGGAAAATGCTTCGGGAATGAAGTACCGGGAGATATGGATGCGGATAATTGTCCAGTTAAGGCTTTCCGCCCGAAGTAAGTGCAATACTCCGCGGGATATTTCTTTTTAAATGTGGTTTACACTGGCCCCATAATTAATCATTATCGTCAATTGTAAAAATTAAAAGAAGAAAGTAAAAGGAAATTCATGATTTCCCTTTATTTTTAGGGATGAATTTCCTAAAAACACTTAACTCAGATTTATGTTCAGATGGTTGGAGTTTAATGTGCGTATGGATCCGTTGGAATCTGTGCAGGTAACTGCAAATCCTCCAATGTATAATGGATTGGATACCGTTGCATTATCTCCGAAATCCGCTTGAACCTCTTTATCGGTTGGTATGTACACCTGGTAAGTGAAGGTTTGAGTTTGACCCGGATTTAGGGTACCTAAATTCCTGATAAAATCCTGACCCGATGCCTTAACATCCGCTACCGCCGATGAACCGTGGTTGGTGACACTGCCATTAATTGTTATTGATGTTCCTTTTTTAGCAGTGGAAGGACCAGTCTGTGTTGCTTTTACATCAAAAGCTTTAACTGTGGAAGTATTTGATGTGTTTGTTGTGTTGGAAGCGTTAGTCTGGTTATTATTTTGGTCTGTGCATCCTGAAACAAAAACTACTGCCATTAAAAGTCCTACAATTGCTATTATTCCTATTTTACTTTTCATATGACACCCACTTAATTGTTAATTACAGAGATAACGATTTTTAGAGTTCTCCCCTCCCCATAATTTCACCTGTAATTACAATGAATTATATGGTATCACAATAAAAAGAATCTTTCTATGATATTTTCCTAATTATAACAAATATCATTTTTTCTTTCTTTCACAGCTAAAACATAATTTGGTTTTACGGTTAGTTTTGAAAATCTTTCCGCATTTTACACATGTAACCTGATTGATCAGTGGTTTCTTTCTAATAAATGTTTGACCATTTAAGAGGGGCAGTAGAAATATCAGCTTGGATTCCTGCTTTTGCCTTTCTATCTAAAGCTTCTTCCTCATATTTCCTTTTAAGAGATTCTTCTTTATCATTTGTCATGAGAAAACCCCTAATATTTTTATTTACCCAATCTTTTCCCCACATTAATCTTTATTTATTAATTTTATAGGGAAATAATGATGTATTAAATTTATTTAAATCTCTGGCTCCATCTAACAATTTCAGGAAACTATTTATACCAATTAAGATAAAATGACTGACATCAGTCAAATATAAATTAGTTTCATCGTATTACTAAAAAGTGGGAGAATTGAAATGAAGATATTACTACCAGTTATGGGTGTGCGCGGGGATGTACAGGTTTTTTTGCACTGGCAAAGGCACTGAAAGATGAGGGGTATGAAGTAACTGTTGCTTTAAATAGTAAATTCCAAAAATTAGGTGAATCATATGGTATTGATTGTTATTCACTTGAAGGCAACCCTGAAGATGGAGTAAATGAATTAAAAGAGATAATGAAGGCAAAAAACACTATGGAAGCAGCAAAACTTGGAACTAACTATTTTCTCAAGGGGGTTAGGGAGCAAACAAATACCTTACAGAAACTCTGCCCGCTTTATGATTTGATAATTGGATACGGGAGTTTCGGTTTAGCTGAAGCCGATATGGCTAATAAACCCTTTATCAGCGTGGTTATAGATCCAACCATGGCCGAGAAAAAATTCACCAAAAATATGAAACTAAATATGGGATTAATCCTGGAAAAATTAGCTTTATATTTCTTAATGGGAAGAAAATATGAACAATTTAGGAAAGAAATTGGTGCTTCCCCCTCCAGTAAATCAAACAATCCTCAATTGATACTTTTACCCATGAGCCAGCATGTAGTTAAACCTGAAGATAACTGGACATCCAGGAATGTAATTTCTGGTTACTGGTATTTACCAGCTCCATCAAGTTATTCTCCACCGGAAGATCTTCAAGAGTTTATAGAAAATGAAGAACCCCCAATATTCATAAGCTTCGGATCTGCAGGTTGGAGTGAAGAAGATAATAGTTCACTTTTGAAGATTCTCTTTGAAGGAGTCCAGCTAGCCGGTTCCCGGGCAATTATCTTAAATACAGAAAAGTATGACAGTGAAATTCCGGATCATATATATCTGATTAAGGAGATTCCCTTTGATTGGTTGTTTGGTTATTGTTCCTGTGTTGTTCATCACTACGGTCTGGGCACGACTGCTGAAGTTTTAAAAGCGGGTTTACCTTCTATTCCAGTGCCATATATGATTGACCAATTTGCTTGGGCTGAACGCATTCATTCTCTCGGTGTTGCAACGCACCCCATACCTAGAAAGGAGTTTACCCCTGAAAAACTGTCTAAGGCCATTACTGAATCTCTGAATAATCAGGTAATTAGGGAAAATGCTGATAAAATAGGTCTTAAAATACGTGAAGAAGATGGTTTAAAGAGTGCAGTAAGGGCAATCAAATCATTGCTAAATAAACTGGATAATAATCGTATTATTGGATAATAATCGTATAAATTAAAGGAGGAATGATTCCATTCGTGTTACTAAAAGTCCAGCAGAAAGACGCCAGGAACTTATGGATATAGCTGAACAATTATTTCTGGAGAAAGGCTATGATGATACCCTAGTCTCCGACATTGTTCACCAGGCCGGTGTTGCCCAGGGCACTTTTTACTACTATTTTAAGTCTAAAGAAGCAGTTTTGGATGAAATAACTGATAAATATATCCGGATTATAGTTGAAAGTATGGAACAGATTTCTAAGGATGAGAATCTAAACGCTGTGGATAAACTGGTGAAGATTTTCAAGTTTTCAGTGTCCTTCAGGGAGGATACAATGAGTATAATGCAAGAAGTAAATGATGAAAAGAACCTTCACCTGCAGCGTAAATTTGAAGAAAGGATTCCTCTGGAAACAGTGGGCCCATTAGCCCACATATTTAAGGAGGGTGTTGATGAAGGGATTTTCAACACCCCCTACCCGGACTATGCTGCTAAAGCTTTTAATGGAATTTCAGCCATGGTTTTACAGGGGCTGGATAATGCTAGCCATGACCCAGATGAAATTAAAAGGAGATTTATGGTGATCTTCGATTTTATAGAAAGAATTTTAGGTACAGAAAGTGGTGTTATTAGTAATGCATTCAGGGAAGGTGCGTAAATAAAACAAACATCCAAAAGAAGTTCTTAAAAAAATCCCTTAAAGTTTACAGGACCATTAAAGCTTAGCGATGGCTAGGCAACCTAATGTAATTTGTACCGAAATCTTTAAAACGTGCCAATTTATTCAATAATAAGTTTTTCAAGTTCATAAACAAATTGTTTAGCTCTTTCTAGTGAGGTTCCTGCTTTGGAGGCTTTTACCTCATACCATAAAACATATTGGGAATCATTTTCTCTTTTTATGTTCTAGATCGTAAAGTTCTATTATATCATCAGTTAAATCATCTATTTCATCAAATTCAGTTCTAGCTTCATCAAGATCCTCAAGAATCTGTTTCTTTAATTTATTTATCACTAAAACAATTAGTACATCGCCAGTTACGCAATGCGAAACCTCACCACTTACTTTAAAACCAATTGAGATTAAAACAGCTTTTGCCATATAATACATGGAATAGTAAGTGAGAAACAATAACCCACAATGGTGAAAAATTTTTTTTACTAGAAAATCAGCTGCACTTAAACTTTCTAAAGCATTATCGTGCAAGGCATCCATTAGATTCTCCTCAGGGGCTGCTTTTCTAATTAGTTCTTCATTAAAATCTTTTTTAAAATTCGATTCCGCTATTTTTATTCGTTATGAGCCCAATATGCTCTAAAATCCCATAATAATCTTCTATCACAATCAATATGATGTTTATATCCAATAATTCCGAAACTACACTAAACTCATTGGTTTTAGCCATATTCATAAACTGATCGAAAGATAATATCGTAGGGTGAATATTTAAAGGTAACAAATTTATTGTCCTTTCAAATTCATTCTAACGATTTATTTCAGAGATTATCATCAAGTCTATATCAGAATGTTTGGATGCTGTTCCTTTAGCGTAAGATCCGAAAATTAAAGCAATAAATGGAAAATTTAGGTTATATAATTTTTGATTTAAAATTTTTAGATCATTATTTTTTCAAGGAGGTCTTTGGTATGCTCATACTCTGCTTGGAATATAAGTGGGTGGACTTTTTTATTTAGAGAACAGTTATAAGAAGAAACAATTTTTTCAAGAGTTACTAGATCATCTAGCTCTAATTTCTTAATAATTCTATAAACATTAGGATAGGGTATTTTTACTCGGTTGTCTATTTGACGAATGCTACTCACCTGGCCTAATGTTACCAAATCTTTAACTATTTCGATCTTATTGTCTTTCATGAGAAAATCCTGTTATAGTAAATATGATATAATACTGGAGAATAAAAAAACGTATTTTAAGTTATATCACGCCGTCCGTATCCTACTATACCAATGGATATCAGAAATACCGCGACTAACACTACCAATACTAGCGACCATCCTACTGTATCCCGTAACAACATGTTGGGTACGTGGGTAAATGGAGAAATATCCAGTACCCACTGATTTACATCTAGGAAATCTACAAGTAAATTAATTATCAAAAACAATCCCATGGCTAACCATGTTAAAGAGGTTAATCGAGGCACCAAACCAAATAGTGCCACCGCTATTCCCACCATCACCCAGATTGCAGGAGTGTAAACTAGGGCTGCGCTTACAAAACGAAGAATATCCTGTTCCACTCCTGAGATTAAACCATAACTAAGACTGTAACTTAAAGTAAATGCTATCAGCACCAATACCGGGCCAACTAATGCAAAAAACATGTTACTGAAGACCCATCGGGTCCTGCTGACTGAGTTTGTGATCAAAAATTCAGAATGCTTTTTTACTTCCTCAGAACGTAATTTTAATGCTGCTAAAATTCCATAAATGGCAAATACCTGACCTAATAATAACAGCATCATGGTTATATAACTATCCAGCGGATCTGCAGCGCCACCTAGCTGAGTGAGAATATTCATGAACTGAGGATTGTCAATAAATAAATTGGTTACTGTCTGAGCATTATATCCCAAAAGAACCCCCATTAAGGCGAATATTATTATCCAGAAGAAAAGCATTCCCCTTTGAAGTCTCCATGCCAGGCCCAGAGAATTTGTGAGAGTTGATGGCGCCCTTGCAGGACCCTCTCTTTGCGGTAGAATTCCGGCCCCCATATCCCGCTGGGAAGAAAGATAATATGCCAAAAAAAGTAGGCCCAATATAAAAATAGTAAATAAACCAAAAATCCACCATTCTTCACCAGCAAAAGCACCGATATGATGAACCCACCCTATGGGTGAAAACCAGGATAGCCAAACTATTTGGCCATCATCCCATCCAACCATACGGATCAACAAAAAAGCTATTAAAACAGTTATAGTGATGTAACGGGCGTCACTGGAACTTTCAGTTAACTGCACTGCAACACCAGTGATAGCTGCCAAAAGACAGCCAAAAAGTGCCATAGCCAAGCCAGTAGCCACTGAACCTTCCCAGGGGAGTCCGAGACCTATGAAAGAAATGACAATTATTGTTCCCAAGAGAATGTTAGCTCCGCAAGTGGTTATTAATGCCGAAGTTAGAAGAGCCTGTCTGCCAACAGCAGTAGAATTAAGAAGTTCTAGACGACCTTTTCTTTCTTCACTGCGGGTGTGGCGGATCATGAGAAAAATACTCATCAGAGCCACGAGAATTGGGCCGATGACAGCACTACGCCATGCTACCAACCCTCCAACTGAAGAGTCCAGTATAGAGCCCAAAAATGCAACAGAAGCCGGGTTACTTCTAATCTGTAAAACCAGACCCTCCCTTAAAACAGCTTCAGAATAGGTATAAACAAAAATGGCTGCAATACTAATAAATACTAAAGCCAGGAATAAGATAAGAACCGGTAAAATTATGCGGTCACGGCGTAATATTAAACTGATTAACGACATCGTGCCTGAATAATCATCCTTTTTTATAGGGCTATTCATATCCACATAATCATCCCCTGATGGTTTCTTTATTTTCGGTGTATTCCAAACCATAATAACTTATAAAAAGCTCCTCAAGAGTAGGGGGAACGCTTATAAGAGATTGCACGCCAAATTGTGTTAGATATTTAAGCATGGAATCAATTTTTTCCGCATCCACACTGAATTGGGTATGATTGCATTTCTGGATAAGATTATGCACCTCTTTCATGTCTTCTAGGCCGGTGATAGGTTTATGAGTGTCTACGGTGATATTAGTACGTGTGAGGTGTCGTAATTCATCAAATGTCCCGTTTTCAATAATCTGTCCCTCACGAATAATGCAAATTCGATCACAAAGGGCTTCCACCTCAGACAGGATATGGCTGGACAATAAAACTGTTTTACCCTCCTTTTTAAGCTCGTTAACACTCTCCCTGAAGACCATTTCCATGAGAGGATCCAGACCGCTGGTTGGTTCATCGAAAATATACAATTCAACATCTGAGACTAATGCAGCTATAAGGGCCACTTTTTGACGGTTCCCGGTAGAATAAGCACCACATTTCTTTCTAGGATCTAGTTTAAAACGTTCCAAGAGTTTGTCCCTACGTTCACCTTCAAAACCTCCTCGCAACTTACCTAACATGTCAATTACTTCACCACCGGTGAGTCCTGGCCAGAGATTCACTTCCCCGGGCACATATGCCAGTCTACGATGAAGTCTGACAGCATCATGCCAGGGATCTCCCCCGAGAAGGCGGATAGTTCCTGAGTTCTTGCGAAGCATTCCCAATAATATGCGTAGGGTAGTTGTCTTCCCAGCACCATTAGGGCCGATAAAACCAAACACTTCCCCCTGTTTAACGTTAAGATCCACTTCATTAAGTGCTAAAAAATTGCCATAGTACTTGGTTAGTTTTTCTATATCAATTACAGACATCAACAAACATCCCCCTCTAAATTGGAACATGATGAGTTATAATCTCTATTCTCATCATCACATTAGCCATTTTCTCCGTACATATACGGAAATGGATGAAATTATAATAACAAGACTCTATAATTATATTAATATGCAAGAATTAACCTGCAAAATCTTCTGGAACCCAATCTTTTCCAAATGGAATAGGGCAAATTTGAAAAATATCAAGCAGATTGAGATATTAGAAGTTCTAAAGGAAAACCGGGATAAAGGACAGAATGTGGGTATATGTAAAATAGTTATGGAAGAAGATCAGCCACTTAGCCACATCAAATTCTCAAAATATTATGAAATACTGGAAATAATTGAGAAAAATAATTGTGAATATACTTGTATGGTTCGAGTATCCACACCACCATACTTTTTAAAGTTTTTAGAATTGATGGACTTAGATATCATATGGCAGGGCCCCATAATCATGAACAAAGACTACATGTCCTTTAAATGCATAGGGTCTGCTTCAAGTCTGGATAAAGTTATTAAACTGTTTAAACTGATGGGCACCATAACCCAAATTTCATATAATGATGCGGTGTATAACCAAAAAAACAACAGGATGTTATCCTCTTTAACTCAAAAAGAACTAGTAGTTCTACAAATAGCCATGGAAAGTGGATATTATGAATATCCACGTAAAATAAATGGAACAGAACTGGCTCGTAAAATTAAATCCAGTAAATCCACGGTGATAGAACATCTGCGAAAGGCTGAAAATAAAGTTATGATATCTGCTTTAAAACGGGATTGAAAGCCAATATAATTTTGTTATGATTATTCATTGATCACAAATTCATGACCATATGATTTTTATGGAGCTGAAAATGAGATGATAAATTGGAAATATATTATTATAGGTGCAGCTTTGGTTGTGGTACTTGGAATGGTTTTTATAATAGTTGAATATGGTACTTTTATTGGGTATTCTACTTGGTTTATTCCAGGGATAATTGTGGGATATCTTGTAAACAATGGATATAAAGATGGAGCTAAAAATGGATTTATCGCAGGTATTATAGGCGGATTTATATTGGGAATTTTGCAATTACATTTGATAGGTTTCTATCCCCTTCTGTTCTCAATCAGGGATTATCTTTCATTTTAGCGTTTGTGCTTACAGGTGTGGTTTTTTTTGCACTTAGTAATGCTGTAGGTGGAATTATTGGAGCCCTAATAAGGGATGAACTATAACATTAATTATATCATTTAATTCTAACAAAAGAATATTTGATATTGTTTTCAAATCCAATCTAACTTATTAAATCAATAAAAGACTGTTAAAAATTATTAAAACATTAGGATGTGAATTTTCTGATAGGAATAAGCGCTGATTTTGATCCAGTTCACAAGGGACATGCTTCCCTTATTGGGAAGGCCAGGGAAATAGCTGATGAAAAAGGGACTGAGGTGGTAATCTACCTTAACAAAGGTTACAGTGCCAACCACGCCCCGTTCTTTGTCAGTTTCGAGGGAAGGAGTGAGATGGCTCTGGAGGCAGGGGCTGACCGGATAGTACCAATTGAAGGCTTGCACCACCGGCTGACCATGTCCTACACCGTCCCCATAAGGATAGCCATGATGATCCAGGATGGAGTCACTGACTATGTGGATGCTGCAGAAGTTAACCCATCCCAGATAAAGAAATACGCTGCCAGATTCATTCGAAGAGGAATATTCAGCGGTATCCCCCGTAATCTGCCGAATAGGAATGTTATCAGGTGGTATGCGGTGAATGAATTTCTGTATCAGCGTTTCAATCGTAAAATGAAGTTTCATTTCATACCGGAAGGGAAGGTAAATGGGGAAAAGATTTCAGGAAGGCAAATACGCAGTGAAATCCTTGAAAACAATCTCCACATACCAGGAAGTGTGAAAAAATTACTCCCCAAATCCACGGTGCGTATACTGGAAGAAGAGATTGAGAAGGGTACTGTTCCTGAAACCCGGGATATGGATGTTCTCCTGAAACGTTTGAACACCACGTCCCGACATAACCTTCTGAACATTGCCCACTTGAACGCCGGTGCTGTGGAGCATATTATTCAGGGGAGATGGTACCAGGCAGAGAATCAGGTGTGGGCATCCCTGCGCCAGGCAGGTTACGGGCCAGTGTTAAGCAGACTGGCTTTGAGCTGTGTGGAGGAAGACGTGACACGTAGAGAAATTTACGAGCTTATAAAGGACTATGAGAAACAGGGAATCATCCCCCCGGATCAGACTGTGGAACGGGTTATTGAAAGGGACTGGTTTGTGTCTAACATGGTTGAAACAGGTTTAAACAGTTCCGAGGCCCATGAGAAGTTCCTTAACGGTGCCCGGACAAAAGATAAACCATTATACACCTTTGATGCCGGTCTTCACCTGCGGAGCTTTGAACTTCCCAAGCTGGAGGAAGGATTAAAAGCTCATCTGTATGTGGATAAACGGGGTGTTCTAGCCTGTGAATTGAAAACATCGGAAGGGAAGGTGAAGAGTCCACTGAAACTACCCGGGAAGATGGCCACCTACCTGCGCTTACTGGTGGATTCCCAGATTATCCCACTAGAGGGAGAACTGGTGAAGAAGAAGAGAGGGTGGAGAATTAGGTTGAAGGTTGGATAATAAAGTAAAAATAATTTTCAGTTTCAATCAGAGGATCTGATTTTATAACCGGATTTAACCCCTGCAAAAAAGTCTCGGAAAAAGGGTAAAGATTTAGATTTCAGGGTCTTCTTCATGGTGGGTTTCGTGGTGTTCTACCACTGGACAGGACCAGTCTGGACAGAATGTCATCACCAGTTCACCATCGTCAGTGACTATGTAAAACCTCCAACAATTGTTTTCATAGGCTTTGAAAGAACAATCAATGACCTTTCTGCCTTTAAGCTTAGCCATTTGTTCCTGGCATTCCTTGGCATGTTGTTCATCTAGCATGGGATCAGATCCATTATAATATGCAGAAGCTAATAAATTGTCTAAGTATAATTATTCCCATAATCCTATTTATTTATTACTAAATGGGGGATATTTGTCCTCTATAACCTGTTTTTATCTACTTTCCGAAACACTTCCCCATATTTTTCAGGCTTTTTTGGCATGGGCCCGGTTTTATCCGGAAGGGACTGGAAAAACTCACATGTTGCACGGCTAATCACTGGATCAGTGTATTCGGTTAGGAATTTCACCACTTCCTCCATCTCCTGGGCACGTCTTCTGGAATGATAGGCACTGCTGGTGAGCCTTGAGTTTGCAGATGCAGGAAAATGTGATCCTTCACTCTGGGTTAAATAGCGTAATAGGGTTTCATCAACTTCCATCTGGTATGCAGCATGAAATGCCTCAAAAAGAAGTGCGGAAACACCCTTGGTGTAGGCACTGCGCAGCATCTTCAACCCCGATGCCTGACCAATCTCTGTACCAATTACTTCAATATTCATACCGTACTGGTTCAACACCGCAAAGTTTTTAGCAAACTCACCTGAAGCGATTATAGGAGTCTCTAAACCGTTTTTTATACCGCCCATTATGGCTGCATCTACGGTTTTTCCATTAGTGATATGGCTGAAAACTTCCTTAACTGTACCTGGAGAAACATTATTCAAGTCCACATATACTCCATCAAAACTTCCACCTACCTTTTTTGCCACACTAACAGCTTCTGCAGGAACCACAACCGATAATAAAAAATCAGACAACTCAACAAGCTCGGTTAAACTATCCAATAAACCAACACCAGTTGATTTTGCAAGTTCCACTGATCTCTGGCTTCTTCCCTCAAGACAGGTTGAAACTTCCACTCCCCGTGCCAGAAGTCCTTCAGATAAGGTTGAAGCGACTTCCCCAAATCCAAGGAAACCTACTTTGATTTGATTTTTTTGTGCCATTTTCTCAACTTATTACATTTTTTTGACAAATTAATACAAAAAATTTTCTGAACCCCTTGGTTTCGTACTATCATCCATTATGAAGGCTAATTTCTTATATTTTCATAAATATTGCACTACAAAAACCTGAAATCTATTTAATTTTAAGTATATTTTTTATATTAAGAATTCGACGCATAATCCGCTATTAACTGGTTTGTAAAATACAAATAAGTAACATAAACGTCCTTTTTACTATCTTGAACTCTATTGAACCAATCATCAATATCTTCTAATTTTATAGAAATGTCAATTTTTTCAGAACCATCATGCTCTTCTGGCAGTAATTTATCCTTAATTCCTACTAAAAACTCTAAATCAGCCTTTTTAGTCTTGACTACGCTATTGTCAATAGGATGATCTTCATTAATTTCCTCCAAACTTTTTATATCTTCACCAAAAAGTTCTATTGACATTTTCAATGAGTCTAAAACCTCTTGATATCTTTCTGACATGGCTTTTGAAACTTTATAAGCATAATCTTGAGTAATCTCATATCCTAAATCATCTAAATCAAGATCTGCAAGTTGTTTTAAATGATACATTAATTGCTGAAGCTCTTCTATTTTAAATGCTTTATCAAGTTCTAAAATTCTTGGGATTTCATCTTGCCATTTATTAATATTCAAAGCTTCGATTTTTTCATTTAAAGGTTTAGGATTAAGTACCATAATATCTATTTCTTCAATATTGCCTAAAACCTTAAATAAAGGAATATTATTGCTAATGGGTAATAATAACCTATTTTTTACCAAAATTATAACTCTAAAAAACTCAAATTCAATATCCAAAAAAAGTTTTTTTAAATCAGTCCATAAAACGCCATTAAAATTGTTATTTAGTATGTTAATTATTTTTATTAAAGTTTCCTCAATTTGTGAAGGGTTTGAAACATTGCAAATTAAATAATTCTCTTTATTACAATCAATGTATATAGAATTTAATTCTACATTAATGCCATCTTTTTCTAGTAAAGTTAATATATCATTAGATAAACTATCTCTTTCTTTTTTAAATTCGTTTTTGGCTCTTTTAATAATCTTTTTATTTTTTTCATATCCCTCCTTTGCAAAAATCCGCCATAATTCAGCTAATAAACCATAAAATAACCGTTCTTGTTTTTCTTGATCATCGAGATCATAATCCATTACAAATTTTCCAAATAAATCTTTAAATACTCCCTGAAAAGCTAATAAGTTCTTATAAGAATCATACAAATTCATAATTGAAAGATCATTAAAATCCGTTCTGAATCCCGCTTTATTTAATTGATCTTTTATAATTTCAATCTCATCATTAGATTTACCTTTCGATCTGGTTTGTAATACAATTACATGCAGACCTTGCATTAAAAAATTCCTAAAATGAAAGGTGAAATCATCGTAAAACTTTGAATAAATATCTAACTTAGAAATTGATGATTCTTTTTCGCCTAATTTGTCTTTTTTAAGTTTTAAAGAATCAACTGAAGATTTAGGGAATGGTAACTTTTCTAACTTTAATTTTGAATCATCCCAATAATCATTTAAAGAATTTAACTGAAGAATATTTAGCTTTCCACTTCTTCTGAAAAAAATCTGAAGATTATCTATTATCCTTTTCACTAAATCCAAACAATTAACGCGACATTGGACGATGTAATTAATGTAATCTTCCCAGCTATCTGGCCTAAATTTATGTTCTGCTAATTGGTGGAAATTAGCATTTATTTGAGTTAGCCAATCTAAAGGCATATTATAAATGGGTATATCTTTTTTTGTGCCATCGAAATCCATTTTAAATAAAAATATTTCGTTTCCATATCCGTTACTAGCAAATTTTTTCCTTTGAGGATAAAGTTTTCTAATTAAATTAAGCCTATCCATGATAAAATCATTGAATGGATCTTTACTTCCAGACATCTTATTTACTTCAGTAATATCAATTATGCAATGTAACATTATTCTTTCGCCATCATCATCTATTGAAGGCACTAAAAACTCTCTTTTCACTCTTTCAACTATTTGGGGCAAGTATTCCTCAATAATATTACTCTTAACATCAAAATATTGTAATCCTAACATAAAATCAGCAATACCGTCTAAAGGAAGTGAATTAAAGCATTCAAATGAATATTCAGAAAAATCTATTTCTTTTTTAATATTTAATCTATCAAACCAGAATAAACTTAATCCCAAATTCGAAAATTCTTTTTCTGTTTGTGGTTTTTTTAATGGAATAGGAGATTCTGATAACCATTTTTTTAAAAATGTATAAATTGAAGTTTGATCACTTAACTTATTTCTTAAATTTTTAACATCTTCTTTGTATTCATTAGAAACAAGTTCAGTATCAATGATATCATGCATTTCCCCTTGCATTGCATTGCTTAAATCAGGCATTAAAAATAAACTCCAATTAAAACCAAACTTCGCATGTGCTTCATTTACTACATCCTCATTTAGTTCCAAATAATTCTTTGCCCCTAACCATAACAAACTTTCTATTACTAAACCATAATCTACCCATGACCCAGGAACATGACTATATATATCATTCAAAATTTCAGTATTTGCCCCAAATTCATTGAATATATTTACAAGGAACGTTTTTACGTCTTCTTCATTTATTACTGATAAGCATATCTTTACATTCTCTTCTATAGGCTCCAAAACAGGATCAGTCAATATTTCAGATAAAATTTTAGATCTTATAGGATGTAAAGCTCCAATATATTTTCCACTACTTTCTCCACGTAATAAGTATTCTTCTTGGAAAATTTTGACTACATGAGTTGGATCTTTTAATTTAATTTCAGATTTAAGAGATTTTAGATCTGATCTACATCCGTACATGCCAATAATTGAAACTATCCTTAAAAAATCTAATCGTTCAATTTCCCCTAATTGATGGGCTTCTTCACGAATCCGTTCAACTTGTTGTTCTAAACGGTTTCGTAATGTTTTTCCTTGAGTAATTAAATAAACAAATTCTAATAGGGGTCCTGAACCGCCAAATTTAGACCATGATTCTTCAAAATTGATAAAATCGACATCAGTTTTTTTAATTGTTAAATTTTCATATATTTCTTCAGCTTCTTCTTTATTTAAAGAGAGTTCCATTTCAGAATAAAATAAATCAACACTAGATAAGCTAGATCTATTCCAATCTTCTTCTCGAATAGTAACTAGAATATCAAATTTCTGATAATGTGATATTTCTTTCGCTATTTCCTGCCAAACATTATCTGTTGGCTCAACATCAATAAAAATCGCAATATGATCATCAATTGACTTGGATATAGCGTTTAAAGTACGGATAATTTTTAATGCGTCTCTTTCTTTCGATTTAATTTGGTAAGTAAGAGAGTTAGGATAATTTTCATGCAAAAATCTATATGCAAGGGTGCTTTTTCCTTGTCCTGAAGCTCCATGTATTATTAGAACATTATTCCGCTCAAATTTCTGTTTAATTTCATCTAATTTACCAGAACGTTTAGCATCTAAATCTGCAATAATATGTTCATATCTAGCATGACTTCCAGCATAAAATTCTTCTTCTAATTTTTCAAGGGAAAAATCCTCTGGGGCTTCTAATTGTTTAACTGAAAGTTCAAATTCTTCAAGGAATGTTGAAAGTCCACTTAAGAAAGAAGCAATATTACTCAACCTTTGGACTAAATCTACTTTATTAACTAATTCAGACCTTTCTGATAATTGATATATCCAATTCATTAATAAATCAAAAGTAATATCGGGACCAAATCCACAATGACTTTCTTTTAAATAATCAAATATCTCTTCTTTTAATTCAGTTTCATTTACTTTAATGATTTTAATATTTTGAAAAATTAAGTCAATTTCAGATTCTTTATATCCCTTAATCTCTAATTTACTTATAATACTTTCTCTTTCTTTTCCATTCCTCATAAAACCGTTTTTCAATTCCCGGCCAATATTACCAAAAGATATTACATTAGTTTTAGGACTTAATCCCTCATTGAACCTATCAACAGACCTTCTAAAGAATGAACTTTCTTTTCCAGGTTCAAAATCCGATAATGCTAAATCATGACTATAATAACATTTGACTTGAATTAATTCTTTAACATCTTTATCAGCCCAGATATCTAGATCTTCATGTCCCTCTAACCTGTAATCGAATTTTTCGTTATCTGTAATTATTCTGTTGAGTATATACAAAGTTTGAGCCCTAAAACCCCTAAATGTGGCCTCTGCAGAATATTTATATTCTTCTGCCATTTTTTCCCACCCATTACTATGATTACAATAAAGATGTCTTTTAGAATATTGTTACAATTTAGAAACATGTAGTTCTATCATTATTTTTGAGTTTAGTATTATAAAAATTCATATAACTTTTTTGATGATATTATGTTATATGAAAGCGGTGTCAAACAAGGATTATAAAAATTTCTTAAAAGAAAATGAGACCATACTGATTGAAGATGGGAAAAAAACATTAGAATTAAAAATCGGTGCAAAACACGACCCTCATAAATTTGCACCTGACGATTTTAAACTACAAGTTGTAAATGTATGGTCATTTCCTCAAAGAGGCAAATGGGCTACTCATGGTGGACAATATAGAGGTAATTGGGCTCCAGAGATAGCAAGAAACGTTTTGCTTAGATATTCAGAAGAAGGAGATATTGTTTTAGATCAGTTTGTAGGTAGTGGTACTACACTAATCGAATGCAAATTGTTAGGTAGAAAAGGCATAGGAATTGATGTGAACCTTAACTCCTTAATGTTAACTAGAGATAGGCTAAATTTTAATTATAACCCCTTTGAAATCCCCATATATGAACAAAAAACTTTTATTGGTGATGCTAGGAATTTAGATTTAATTGAAGATGAATCTATAGATTTGATAGCTACACATCCTCCTTATGCTAATATTATCAGGTATTCAAAGGATAAAATTCCTGAAGATATTTCGAATGTTAAAGACATTAATGATTATGTAGAAGAGATGAAAAAGGTCGCCTTTGAATCTTATAGAGTTTTAAAAAATGGTAAACATGCAGCAATACTTGTGGGAGACACTAGAAGAGATAAACATCATATTCCCATAGCTTTCAGAGTCATGCAAACATTCTTAGAAGCAGGGTTCATATTAAGAGAAGATATAATAAAAGTCCAACATCAAATGAAGGGGACTACATTCTGGGCTAAAAGATCACAGGAATTGAATTTTTTGTTACTTAAACATGAACATCTTTTTGTTTTCAGGAAACCCGAAAAAGATGAAAAAACTTCTAAATATAAATTTAGTAAAAAATGGTGGTAACCTTTAATCATCCTCAAAACTTTTTAATAATATATCCATTTTTTCATCTAAAATTTTATAATTCATGGGGAAATCGATTTCATTAAAGGTTCGTTCTACTACATTCTTTAATTTAAGCCACGCAGGCCCATCAGTAACCCAAATTAATGTCAATTTTTCTTCTTTACATTTATGATCAAGATCTATATAGGAATTAGCAACTTCAATTGGTTTACTTCCTGTAGTGGAATAAAAATTACATTCAACAACAATTTTAGGTTTATTATTCTTGTAGATTACAAAATCTGCACGTTTATTTCTTTTTATTTTAATAGAACTGTCTTCTTCCTTTAAAGAAAAGTTAGGATGGTTTCTTAACTTATTTTTAAGTAATAGGTTCACTAAATTTTCAAATATCTTTCCACTTCTGTTTTTCCTGGCATTTGAATCTAATCCAACTTCCATACCTAACAAATAAGCATAAAGATCATTTATTTCGCCAAATAGATTTATTATTCCCGTTTTTTTACAAAATTCAACAATATCTAATATTTCATCATTTTTCAACTTTTTATTGTTGAATCTAAATTCTTTATAGAATAATTGATCACCAACATCTAAAACAGCTAAACTTTTCTCTCTAATTGCAATAATTAATGGGATTACTGGAACAACCTCAGGATATTTAGATATAATTTCAACCAATTTTCCTTCTCGTTCCCCTACTTCAAATTTTGTTAAAGAATTAAGAAGACTAATTTCGGTTAGATAAGTGATAACATTATTTTTAACTTTTTCCCAGTTTACAAAAAAATCATAAGTACGATTAGTGGTTAAAAGCGTCTTATAGAAATAATCAAAGTATTCACTTTCACTACCAAAACCTAAAACGTTAAATTTTGCCATTAAACCCCCTCAATAATTTCTTACAACAATTTCATTTATAGCGCCTCTTTTAGAAGCATCACAATTAATAAACCTCTTTGCAGGAACTCTTTCAATATTATATTCATGGTATAGTTCATCAAAGAAATTGTCATCCGGATCGTTATTTTTTGGATCAGAATTACTCAACATCAATTTAGCGCCTTTATTGTCCATTTTTCTAAAGAATTCAGCTAATCTCCTTTGATCATCATCAGTGAATCCATCTTTTGCATAAGCAGTGAAACTCGATGTCTTATTCAAGGGGCGATATGGTGGATCTAGGTAGATGAAGCTTTCATTATCAACATATTCTGCTGCTTTTGAGAAATCGCCACGAATAATAGAAGTATCCCTCAAAGCCTTGTTCACTTCAACAATGTTTTTTTTATCACATATTTTTGGGTTTTTGTAGCGGCCTACTGGGACATTGAACTCTCCTTTTTTATTTTGTCTGAACAATCCATTAAAACCAGTTTTATTAAGGAATATAAGATACTTTGCTCTTTCTATCCATTGATCATTATAGTTATCATAATCAAAATCCATCATTTGCTCGTTGTAAGCTGTTCTTATGTTGTAATAATGTTCTTTTCTTTCTTCTTCTGATTTAGCAAGATAATTATTTTCTAATTCAACTAATTCATTTATTAATTCTTTATAATCTTTTTGAATGACCTTATATCCAATAATTAATTCTTTATTGATGTCAAATATGGTTGATTTTTTTATATTATAATTTTTTCTTAAAAAAAAGAACATTGCACCCCCACCAATAAAGGGTTCAATATAGTTATCAATTTTTTTCGATTTGACAATTTTATCAGGAAGTCTTTTATTAAATTCTTTTAATAATTGGCCCTTTCCACCAGCCCATTTTAAAAAAGGTTTTGCCTCAGAAGAAACTTCTTCAAGTAAAGTCATTTGCATAAATTACCCTCATATTGTATTTAAGTCAAATTTATTTTAATCTAAAGAATCATATTAATTTTTCTTTACAAAATTCTTCTAAAATTTACTTACATCATGAACTCTAATTAATACCTACAAAAAACTAATTAACATATACAAACCCGCAAGAGCAATTATAACCCCAGAAATAATCCTTACCCAATCTGAATATTTTATTATAGCTTTGAAATCTATTCTGGACATTAAAAAAGCCATTATCAGTATGGTTAATGAAAAACCTCCTGCGAAAATGGCCATGTTTATTATACTGTAACCTATGTTTCCGGTTGATGCACTGTAGGTTGCCACTGCAACCACGTAAGGACCGAAACAGGGTGACCATGCCAGGCAGGTTAAAAATCCCATTAGAAAAGATCCAACTATTCCCTTTTGAGAATCAGATGTATTTGAAATAGAGGGTGCTGAAATATTAAACAGCCTTTTATTGACAATAAACAGAACCCCAATTATAACCAGGATTAATGCAGCGGCTATTCTGAAATACAAAAGATAATAATTTATGGCAGCGGTGAAAATAGCAGTGAATATGGTTATTATGGCAAAAAGGAGGAAGAATCCCAGACCAAATGCAACTATCTCGGTATTCTTCCGTTTAAGTAGGGAAAAGCCCACCACGATGGGTATGAGTGGCAGAACGCAGGGTGATATAATTGATGCCATTCCTGCTAAAAAAGATAGTAGAAACCCGGTTTGCATTTTATCCCAATGAAAATATTCCTTTCATGAAATAAGAAGTTTAATGAAATTATTATTGTGATTATGTGTAACTATCCCTTTTAAATCTGACTTAGAAGCTGTTCAGGGGTTTGATACCCAATGATCCTCTTTATCTCGTTACCAGATGAATCCACGATTACAATAGTGGGAAGGCTGTAGGCCCTGTATTTTGAACTCAGATCAGGGTTTTTATCAACATCCACCTTCAGTAAAACATAATTCTGGGTTAATTTTTCCTTAACCTGAGGATCAGTGAAGGTTTCTTCATCCATCTCCCCACAGTAGGAACACCAGTCTGCATAAAAATCTATGAATATGGTTTTATTGGATTTTTTAGCTTCTTCCATGGCCTGGTTTAAGTCATTACCCCACTGGATAGAACTGGTGTTTGATTCAGTTTCATTACTGGTTAAAGTGTGAATAGACAGCACTAGCACCAGCAATGAAATTATAATTACCACAATCCCTATGAAGTATTCACGCATGCTTTACCCTTAGTTTTCATCATTAAATATTTTATTTAATAATTCAATTTATTTTTAAAACCACATTATCACCGACTTCAACACCAATATCCCGGGCTATTGGTTGGCATTTAGCGTTTAGGAGGCAGAATATGGGTTTATCATTTAGTTCCATAGAGGTTAAGCCTTCATAGTTACCCAGGCCCTTGGCTATAACCAGATCAGCATCTTCAAATTCCTGTTTGAAATCATCGGAGATATCCCCATAAATTATCCCTATGGAGTCGGTTCCGGTGGTGGTTAATGTGGCCACTTCATCCAATCCCACATCCAGTGCTTCCTTCATACAGGCATCGTTCAGGATTGGGTCTTTTTTCAGGGCTACTGTGACTTCCACATCGTATTCATGGAGTTTTTTTATCAGTAATTTGTCGAATACTATTTCACCAACATTATCGGCTAGATAAAGTACATTTTTGGCCTTTTTTAGTTCCTTTTCCAGTTTCCCGGAGTGGTCAATGGAGAGATCTTTTTCTACCGTAGACATGACCAGGCCCTCAATGTCTGATTCAAGCCCCAGTGCCCCGAAGTCTAGGACGTTTCCTGCTATAGCTGCTTTAAGATAATTTTTGAGTGATTTATCATTATTTAAGATCTTTTCCACTTGGGGGAGGAATTGCATTGCAATTTCATCTGATTTTTCCCGGAGATCATGGTAGGGATCTGGATTTCCAGTTTCATCTTTGATGGTGCGGTGTATTTTTGTACCGATCCGGTTAGAAACTGCTCCTTTCCTGAATTCATGGCATAATATTTTGTTTATCTTTTCTGTGACCTGCATTTTCAGATCTTCATCATCTGTGGCCAGATCCAGGGCTTCCCTGGACTGACGGAGGAAACAAGACGCACATTCATAGTGTACTTTCATAATATCACCATTTTAAGCTTCAATAAGCATACATCTGATTTAATTTACTCAAATAGTTCATATTTGATAATTCTGTAACTTTAATAGGTTATATTGATAATTTTTAATAATTAATCCCATCATTACAGTCTTCTGTTGAATTTTAAGCCTTAAATAAATCTATTTTTTTTATTCAAATCAGGGGGTCGTGGGAACCGGGGAAAGGCAGAGGATGAATATGATTAGGATAACCACTGCTATGATCTTCCGGTTGCGGTCCATGGGGGCCACGTTATCCAGTGCTCCGGGATGGCTTTTGTTCATGAACAGGATGAAAATCATGAGTGCGGCCATGACATACCATCCCAGGATTATGGTGACCATTATTCCCAGAATGGAAACGAATCCGTGGATCTTCTGACCGAAAAGGGACCGGGATATATGTCCCCCGTCCAGGAAGGCTACTGGCATCAGGTTGAGCATGGTAATGATGATTCCCACCCATCCGGCAAAGGCCACCGGGTGGAGCATGATCACCTGCTCAGCTGTGGCAGCAGGAGCCACCAGGTAAGTGAATAACTGCATGATTAGGGGTGGGATGAAAACCATGGCAGCATCAGGGTTAATGGCTACAGTAGAAAATTTCAGCCCAATCAAGAGGACGGGAATGGCCACAATGAAACCTGCCAGTGGTCCACTGTACCCCAAGTCAAACAATGCCCTGCGAGTGGGTATGGGTGATTTGACATTGATCAGTGCCCCGAAGGTGCCGATCATGGTTGGTGCTGGGATGAAGTAGGGTAGGGTGGCATCCACCCCGTGCCTGCGGGCTGCGAAAAAGTGGGCTAACTCGTGGGTTCCGATTATACTTAAAAGTGCAATGGCAAAGGCAACTGCCTTCCACATATCTCCCTCTCCCAAAATATATCCAGCAAATAGGGTGGTGGAAATTGTGGCCAGTAGCAGGAGCAGATTAATATGAATCCTGGATTTACCTTTTTCACCTTTTTTGGCTATGTTTATTTTGTAATGATTCCCCTCGGGATTGATGAAGGGGATGAATCCCTGTTCATCCAGTTCACCTACCAGTCCCTGGAAACTATGGGGATTGTAATCCCCTACTATAAAATAAGATGAGTCCTTACCACCATCACCATTGTAAAATCCGATTAATGGGAAATAATGGCTGATGGATTGTTCAATAAGATGAAAATCATCCACATCTACACTTCCTGGATTAAAATTATCCCATAAATTAGTAATAGTTAATTAAATATTAATAGTTAATTTAATCATTTAATTGAATTAACCACCGTAAATTACCTTTATTACTTCAATTACATCCCCTTCTTCCAGTAATTCTTCTTCAATGATTATGGCCTGGTTCTTCTTAACCACCACTGTTTCTACGGGTATTTCCATCATTTGAAGAAGGTCTTTTACGGTTTTACCCCCATCCACATTCAGTTTTTCCTCATCTTCGCCTACAATAACTGTTACTTCCATAATTCATCTCCATAATAATATGTTACCTTTTGATGGTGTTAACCATTGGGTGTACAATTAAAAACAATTACCCTCTTCTTATTTAAATCAATTACCTAACCATTATTCAAAAATTATTCCTTTTTCCACTGTTTGCGGAAGCTGCATGCTTTGCAGAGTTCAGCTGCTGCGGGTTCTCCGCATTCTCGGCAGACTCCCAATTTGTTTTGTCTGGAAAATTCTTTTTTTAAAACGGGTTTGATCTTATCAAAACCTCGTAGTGTGGAATACATTATGGTGGGATGTTCCTGGTTTATTTCTTGAAGGAAATCCCTGATCTTGGCCCGGAAGGAATCCCCGGCATAGGGACATCCTGCCAGGTGCACTGGTAAATCACGGGCCATAACATATAGGGCGGTTTCTCTTTCTGGTATCTCCCGTAGTGGTTTGATTTTAACGGTGAATCCTTCACAGCTGGACTCTGATTTAACCCCAATACGGGTGAGGTTCTGGATGTTTCCCTCCATATAGTTCATCATTATCGACTGGGTTTCATCGTCCAGGTTGTGCCCGGTGGCAATCTTGGTGGCTCCCTCTTCCCGGGCTACCTGGTTTAAGATCCACCTGCGGAACACCCCACAGTAAGTACAGGCATTCCTATCCCCCGAGTCAGCCATAATCTCGTCGAGCGTGCGGCCAAGGTAGTCCTTGAAAGAGACTATTCTGTGTTTAACACCCAGTAATTCTGTGTTTTGTGCGGCTATATCCACACCATCCTCACGGTAGCCGCAGATACCTTCATCAATGGTTACCGCCACCAGGTCGATGATTCTCCTTTCCCGGAGATTATTAAGTATGTCCAGGACCATTACACTGTCCTTACCTCCGGATAGTGCCACTAGTACTTTGTCACCTTTAGTAACCAATTTTTGGCGGCGGATGTCTTTTAAGACTTTTTCCTGAATGGCTTTAATGAAGCATTCTTGGCAAAGCATCTGTCCCGATTGTTTTCTCTTGATGATGATCTGGGGGTTGCCACATTTATCACATAAGTCCATTGATATTTGCTCCCGTAACGTTTAAACTTGAAATTTAATGAGTCATTACTTTAATTATATTAGGGTAATTTGGTTTGAATAAATTTAGTGAGATATATAATGAATAAACAAAGTGAATATCAGATCGTATCTTTAATCTTATGAATCTTTAATTTCAGATATAATGTTCCCCAATATGATTTTATTATTTAATGAAATTATAAAATTGTTGAATATTGAAATTGTAAAATTGATGAATATGATTTGAGAATTGTAAATTAGTTGATTTTCGGGTAAATTTAAATGAAAATCTAAAAGACTAACCCATGGTCTTAATATCAGTACTCCATAAACTTTTCAAATAGTGGAAAGTCCTGCACATAGTTTTTCCCAAGTTTAAGGGCATCCTCAGCCTTTTGAAGTTCCTGTCCCAGGTATGCTGCGTGTTCTATTCTGGAAACCAGTTTTCGGTTTATGATTTCGTGGTAGATTTCCCAGGCAGTTTCCCCGTAAATAGCCACCTTTGGTTGCATTTTCAGGTAGTGAACCGCCCTGATCCTCCCTGCTTCTACGCTGATTTTGAAACTACCTGCAGGGTCCTGTTTAAATTTATATTCAAAACCTGCTTCTATCTCCGGGACATCAACATCTTCCGGGATGGTTTCTCCTCTGCGTTTATCCTTAAAGACCAGTAGATTTATTCCCAGGTCCTTGGCTATGGAACCCCTCATTTTAGCCAGGAACATCATCTTCGACGAGATGGCCAGTTCCTTGACACTTCCCAGGGTTTTCCCACTTTCTTCGGGTGTGAAGAGAATACTGGCCCCTAGTTCCATGGAAATACCGGAAAGAAGGGCGTTAACACCCACTGAGTCAACATCCAGGAGTTCGGTGACATTTCCCACTCCAAAAAAAATGGGGCAATCCCCTTCAGGGTTCTCCTTGAATTTCTGGCAGGCTATAATGGAATCAACCATGCTTTTGCTGTTTACAGGGTCCAGTATTGGGTCGGCAATAACCTGCACCCCTTTACATTTCCCCTTGAGATCAATTAATGATTCTACCCGTTGGTTGATGGTTTCCGGGATCCATCCTCTTCTGTAATCTGTGGGTAGAATAACTACCGGGATTTTTTTATGTTTCAATTCGGGTAGAACTTCCGGGTAATTACCGTGATCCAGGCTCAGGACCATATCCACCCCGGAATCTACTGCCACCAGGATTTCTTCTGCCTGCAGAGTGTCTATACTAAGCGCTACATCCAGATTATCCTTCAGGAAGCTTACCATGGCTGGTATTTGAGAGGACATGTTCTCCCCGGCAATCATGCCTATATCCACCATGTTGGCCCCGGATTTAACGAAATATTCGGCACGTTTCAGGAGTTCTTCTGGACTTAGAGTGGGGGCATTGGCAATTTCAGCCAGCACCCGCATGGGGAAATCTTCACCAACGGGCAGATCACCCACCAAGATATTTCCTGGTTTTTTTAGGAGTTTTTTAATGTTTTCATGGTCATTTTCAAAATCAGCAATGTATTTCAGGGCTCTTCTTCTTTGTTCTTCTTCAATGAGTTTGTCTGCAGATTTCTTTGTGGAAAGATCCAGTTTATCCACCATTTCAAGGACTATATCCAGATCAGCAGCATCGGTGGATCCTTTATAAGCTGGCACTCCCATTTCATCAGTTATGGGGCTTACATCCTTTCGGATAAGGCCCGGTGTGAGGATCATGTCCAATGTTTCTATTTCACTGGCCGGTAAAGTCCTAAGTTCAGCTATGATCCTTTTAGGAGTTAGAAAAGCAGCTATGGGTGTTTTAACCACATGTATCTGTACATCATGGTCTGATTTTAAAGAAGCTTCTTTTACCAGGTTGCTGGCAAGTTCACCTGTGATTATCAGTATTTTCATTGGAAAATCCCATTATTATTTTTAGATACTATATTTCCATAGGACCTAAAAAGTATATAAATATAAAAAATATACCAATGAAAAACCTTCAAAATTCGAAGGGTAAAAAAATTGAATCTAAGGGATTTAATATTTTAAAATTACATGATAATTGTTAATTATAATTATTATCATTAAAAAGAATTATTTAGGCCGTATTATCTTATTAAAGCCCCATACGTGCCAGAATTTATTCTCCAATTATGTTCACCAACACGTATATATATTGTAATTTATAATGATTAACTATGAGGAATGGAGGTAAATAGATGATCGAAATTCGCTTTCACGGACGCGGCGGTCAAGGAGCAGTTACTGCCGCAGAGATACTGGCAAAAGCAGCATTTGAAGACGGAAAATACTGTCAAGCATTCCCATTTTTCGGTGCTGAGCGAAAAGGCGCACCAGTCATGGCTTTTTCAAGAATAAATGATAAGCCAATAAGAAGAAGATATCAAGTTTATAATCCAGATCACGTACTTGTATTGGATGAAACCCTCCTGGAGGCTGTAGATGTATTATCTGGCCTTAAAAGCGGAGGAAAAGTGATTATAAATACTAAAGAGGATTTAGAATTAGGTGATGCTGATGTGTACACCATTGATGCTACCGGAATTGCACTGAACACCCTAGGTGTGCCCATAGTAAACACGGTGATGCTGGGAGCATTTGCCAAAGTTATAGGCGAAGTATCACTGGATTCAATTATCAAAATAACCAAAGAAACTTTCCCTGGTAAAATTGGGGAAAAGAACGCTGAAGCAGCAAAAATTGCTTTCGAAAAAGTGGAGTAAGAAAGGTGATCTAATGGTATCTACTGGAGCATGTGTTAAAGAACCTGGAAGCACCCGAAACAACAAAACCGGAAGCTGGAGAACCTTCAAGCCGATTTTAGATAAGGAAAAATGTATTGACTGCGGCAACTGTGTTCTTTTCTGTCCGGAAGGATGTATAAACCAGGATTATGACATAGATTACGATTACTGTAAAGGCTGTGGCATTTGCGCCGAAGAATGCCCAGTTAAAGCAATAGAAATGGAGAGAGGATAAAGATGGTTCAAAAAGTTTTCACATCCAACCGAGCCGTTGCCGAAGCGGTTAAGATGGCCAAACCAGCAGTAGTTCCTGTTTATCCCATCACACCCCAAACAACAATTTCAGAATATCTGGCCCAGTTTGTGGCCGATGGGGATTTAAAAGCTGAATATATCCGAGTAGAATCAGAGCACAGCGCAATTAGTGCCGCTTTAGGTGCTTCAGGAGCAGGTGTTCGAGTTTTTACTGCCACCTCATCCCAGGGCCTGGCCCTGATGCACGAAATACTGTTTGCTACTGCGGGTATGAGAAGCCCCATTGTTCTGGTTAACGCCAACAGGGCATTATCTGCACCTCTGAGCATTTGGAATGATCAGCAGGACACCATATCAGAACGTGACTCAGGATGGCTTCAGATATATGCTGAAAACGCTCAGGAAGCCCTGGACGCTGTTTTAATAGCATACCGGGTTGCAGAAGACCCTGAAGTTCTACTACCCTGCATGGTATGTATTGACGGGTACTTCTTAACCCACACTGTGGAACCACTGGATGTGCCCAGCCAGGAGGAAGTGGACCAGTTCTTACCACCATATAAACCATACGCATTCCTGGACCCGGAAAATCCGATGTCCATTGGTACTTTCACTGACCCAGATTATTATATGGAAGCCCGTTACGCCATAGAGGCATCCATGGAAAAATCTAAAATGGTCATAGCCAAGGCCAATCAGGAATTTGAGAAGATATTTGGCAGGAAATACGACCTGGTTGAAACTTACCAGTGCGATGATGCTGAAATTATCATAGTTGCCATGGGCTCTGTCTGCGGCACTATAAAAGATGTTATAGACACTCTCAGATCAGAAGGAGAAAAAGTAGGCCTCCTGAAAATCAGGGTGTTCCGTCCTTTCCCCCGCGAAGAGTTGAAGGAAATCCTGGAAAAGGCATCCAAGGTGGCTGTTCTGGATAAGAATATTTCATTTGGAGTGGGAGGAGTGCTTTACAACGAAATTAAAGCAACCACCAACGCTAATGCCTATGGATTTATCGCTGGATTGGGAGGAAGAGACATAACCCCAGACTACGTCAAAGAAATCGTTGATAAAACTAAAAACCCCACCGGAGAGGTGGAGTGGATCGGACTCAAAAAGGAGGAAGTCTAAATGGAAATCAGTGAAAAAGAATTCCTGGCTCCTGGACACCGAGGATGTGCAGGCTGTGGAGCTACAGTTGGGGTTAGACTGGCCCTTAAAGCACTGGGTAAGAACACAGTTGCTGTTTCCGCCACCGGTTGTCTGGAGGTAATCACCACCCCCTACCCCGAAACTGCATGGGAAATACCATGGATACACGTGGCCTTTGAAAACGCAGCTGCAGTAGCATCTGGAGTTGAAAGGGCACTTAAATCCCAGGGGAAAGACACCCAAGTAGTTGCATTCGCGGGTGATGGTGGAACCGCTGATATTGGACTGCAAGCCCTTTCTGGTGCCATGGAACGAGGTCATAACCTGATTTACATCTGTTACGATAACGAAGCATACATGAACACCGGGGTGCAGAGGAGTGGATCCACACCATACGGTGCATCCACCACCACCAGCCCCCATGGTAAAGAAAGTTTTGGGGAGGACAAACCCAAAAAGAACATCCCCATGATCATGGCCGCCCATGGTGTGCCCTACGTGGCCACTGCCAGTATTTCCTACCCGGAAGACTTCATGAAGAAGGTTCAGAAGGCCAAGGAAGTAGATGGACCGGCTTACATTCACTTACACCAGCCATGTACCACTGGTTGGGGTTTCAACCCATCCAAAACCATTGAACTGGGACGTTTGGCTGTTGAAACCGGTTCATGGATACTCTATGAAATCGAAGACGGGGAATTCCGTGTCACCTACCGACCATTACAACGTAAAATGGTGGATGAATACTTAGTGGCTCAGAAACGTTTCAAACATCTTACTGAAGTGGAAAGAGAACGTATCCAGAAAAACGTGGATGCCATCTGCACTGAACTCAAAATATAGGAGGCTTAGCCTTGGAAAAGATAATTATCCAACCGGATCTCTGTGATGGGTGCATGGACTGTCAGGAGGCATGTGCTCAGCTCCACGGAACTTCAGGGATTCTGGTAAGGGAAGTGGAGGGATCATTTTATCCCATAATCTGCCAGCAGTGCGAAGACGCACCATGTCAGTTGATCTGCCCTACTGATGCCATGACCGAGGAAGGGATTGATGAAACAAGATGTATTGGTTGTGGACTGTGCATGATGGTTTGTCCCTTTGGTGCAGTGGTAGTACAGGAACGAAAGGCTCACAAATGTGACCAGTGCCCTGATCTTGACACTCCAGCTTGTATAAAAGCCTGTTCTAAACGGGCTATAGCCAAAGTGGATACTGCTAAATTACAAGCCGAAAGGCAACGCAGGCACATTGAAAAGATCACCGGTCTCGGTAAGAAGAGTCGGAAAAGTTCTGATCTAATTAACGTGATGACCGCCAGTACTCGGGCCAAGAAGGCAGTGGACAAGGAGGGCTAATAAATGAAAGAACTTGTTTCAAGGCCAGAACTCTGTGATGAGTGCGGGAAATGTGAACGCATATGCCCGAAAAACGCCATCAGGGTCATCAGTGGAGTGCCAGTTTTCTGCCTGCACTGTGCTGAAGACCGGGCCCCTTGCATGACGGTGTGTCCTGAAGATGCCATTGAAAAAATTGATGGTGCGGTGGTCATTCATGAAGATGATTGTATTGGCTGTGGACTGTGCAGGGATGCCTGTCCAGTGGGAGCCATTAATCTGAATGAATATGGGATAGCCACCAAGTGTGACCTTTGTATTGAACTGGATGAACCACTCTGTGTTTCTGTATGTCCAAAGGACGCTCTTAAAGTGAGTTCAGAGGATATGTTGAGTGATAAACGGGACCACATAGCCAAGGAACTGGAAAGAGTTAAGATGATCATGAAATACTAATTTGATCATCATTTTTTTATATTTTTTCTACTAATTTAACCTAAATCTTATTACCGGCTTATTTTATCATTATCAGACCATCATCTTTCTTTCAGATTCCTAATACTTTTTTTTCAGGTCAACATTCTATTCTCTAGGACTAAATTATAAATAACTGAATTGAGTAAATTGATTTTATGATTAGCCAACAGATGGTGGAAGAAGAAATATTCCGATTATTCAAAGAAGCGGTTATAAAACTTCCTGAGGATGTTAAAAAAGCCCTTGAACATGCTTATGCTATTGAATATGATGAGACTGCTCTTTTAAACCTCAAAGCAATCCTGGATAATATAAAAGCTGCTGAGGATATGGAGATCCCCATCTGTCAGGATACAGGTCTTCCCATTATTTTCATTAAAATGGGGGATGTGGAAATTGAAAACTTCCAGGAGGGTATTGCCAATGGAATTATCAAAGCTACCCATGAGATACCCCTTCGTCCCAATGTGGTTGATCCATTAACCAGGGAGAACACTGATATTAATACCGGCCGTTTCATCCCCCAGGTAGATATTGAACTGGTGGATAGCCAAACACTGGAGATGACGGTTTTCCCCAAGGGTTTTGGTTCGGAAAATAATAATAGTCTGAAAATGGCTCTCCCTGGTGAAGGCACCGAGGGGATTAAACAATTTGTCCTGGAAACTGTGTTAGCCGCCGGTGGAAAACCCTGCCCCCCTATTGTGGTGGGAGTGGGAGTTGGCGGATCATCGGATATGGCCCTTAAACTGGCTAAAAAGGCCCTTCTCCGGGAAATTGGTGAACATCATCCTGAAGAACGAATGGCTGCTCTGGAGAAGGAAATGCTGGAGATGGTCAACGCCACTGGCATCGGCCCTATGGGTTTAGGGGGTAAAACCACTGCCCTGGATGTTAAGATAGAATATGCAGATACCCATACCGCAGGGTTGCCCATTGGGGTGTGTATACAGTGCTGGGCTGCACGTAGGGCAACTGGTGTTTTAAAGGGTGAAAATAATAAAAAAGGATAAAAAAATGATCATTTTTTTTTAAATGATCGTGGGGGTTTAAACAAACCCCCCTGCATATTTAAAAACCTATTTTTATTCTTCTGGTTTCTTTTCAATGGTGAATTGCTGTTTTTCACAGGTTATCATGAAGATGGTTCTGTCTCCAATGTTTTCCGCACGATCAGCAATTCGCTCCAGGAAACGGGCCAGGAACAATAGATAGATCAGGTAGGATATTGATTCCTTGTCCTGGAACATGCTTTTGGTAATGTCTTTAAGGGCGTGGTCGAAGAGATCATCCACTTTATCATCGTCCCGGTGAAGTTCCCGGGCTACGTTCATGTTTTTAGCCAAAAAAGCTGCCAGACCTTTGCTAACCATTCCATCCACAATGTCGGCCATTCGCTGTAGGTCGAACATTGGTTTTTCAGGGATTTCTTCATCTTTTAGGTGGCTGGCAATGTCAGCAATGTTGGAAGCCAAACCAGCAATCCTTTTCAGGTGACTGGAAACCTTAATGCTGGTTTCTATGAATCTTAAATCCCCTGCAACTGGTTGTTCTGCTGCTATAATGCTCATTGCATCGTGTTCTATCTGGTAGCCCATTTCATGAACCACCCTATTGGTTTCCATGACACTGTTTACCAGTTCGGCATCGTAATCTATAAAGGTACTGAAAGCTTCCCGGTAAGCCTTTAAAGTGGCCTGACCCATTTTATCCACTTCTTCCTTTAATTTATCCAGTTTTTTCTGGAACCGTATCCGGGGATATCGTCTTTCCATATTATCTTCCACCTATTTTGGGTTTATAACCATTTAACAAATTATCAATATCATCTTCAGAAGGATCTCTTATTTTATACTTTGACAACACATCATCCCGATTTACATCCTTGGCTTTTTTTTCAAGTAAAAAATCTATTCCTGTGGGTAATGGTAATTTACACTCTTCATTCAAATCAAAAATGGTTGAAAACATATTATCATCCAGCTGGTACACTTCAATCCGGGATTCGGGACTAATATTTATCAGGTTCATTGCTTTATTTTCATGGGTTTCCTCAAGGGATTTTGCATTCAGATTCCAGGCCGCTATGATTTTTTCATCTTTTATCAGGAGTAATGATTCATTAGCCCCTTCTAAAATCTTCATGTAACCCATTTCAGGTATATGGGACCTTTTCAAATTGCCCCGGATTGTGTGCTCCGGATCTTCTGAAGGAAGCCACATTTTTTACCCCTTACCTCATTAGCATGTTATGGAACAGTTTGTGGTGCATAACCCTTTTACCCACTATGGAATAGGCTACACGATCTGCCATCCCCATGATGTGGTGGCCCATACTCAGTAAGTTCCTCCCAACCAGTATCAGGGCGGTTTGTGAACCCCTGTGTGTGATTTCATCGTATTCTGAAAACATCTGGTTGTATAAATCCTGCAAATTTACGTAACTTCGGGTGGAACGTTTCAGTAACTGTATATCCTCATTTAAGAGTGCACCTACAGCGTCTTTCAACATGTCCTGAACAGTTTGGGACATGAACTCAATGTGTGGGGGTTTATAACAGGTACGGTTGCTTTCGGCGGCATCAATAGCATAACGTGCTATGTAAGCTGAAAGGTTGTTTATACGTTCCAATTCTATTGATGTTCGCAGTAGTGCTGCGCCTAAACGCAAATCCTTGGCCAATGGTTGGTGTAGTCCTAAAACTTTTAGACATCCATGTTCAATTTTATAGCTTTCTTTATTTATTTCATCAGTTTTTTCTATGATTTCCCTTGCCAAAATCGTGTCTTCATCCAGGAAACTCCTGACTGAATTATCAATTCTTCCTATGGTCTCCCAGCTAAATCCAAGGACTTCATCCTCCAGGGATTTTAAACGTTTTTCCAAGACCACTGTAAGCATTTTAAACCACCATCTTATCTCACTCAATAATTGGCAATTTTAACCAATATCTAATTCCATCCCTACCCAAACCTTCCAGTGATATAATCTTCAGTTCTCTTATCTTCTGGTTCTATGAAGATCTTCTCGGTGAGGCCGCTTTCCACAATCTCCCCATGTAAGAAGAAAGCGGTGTGTTTAGATACCCGGGTAGCCTGTTGCATGTTGTGGGTTACGATGATTATGGTGAAGTCATTTTTTAGTTTGTGAATCAGATCTTCGATCTTGGTGGTGGATATGGGGTCCAGTGCTGAGCAGGGCTCATCCATCAATATTACTTCTGGTTCCACTGCTATGGTACGGGCTATGCACAGGCGCTGCTGCTGACCACCGGAAAGTCCCATAGCAGATTTATCCAGTATATTTTTGACTTCATCCCATAGTGCTGCTGATTTGAGGCTTTCTTCAACCTTCTGTTCCAGGATATCCTTATCATTTACACCATGAACTCGCAGACCATAGGCCACATTGTCAAATATGGACTTAGGGAAAGGGTTAGGTTTTTGAAATACCATACCCACTTTTTTCCGGAGATCCACAACGTCTATTTTGGGGTCGTAGATATCTTTCCCATCCAGTTGTACGGTTCCTTCCATTTTGAAGGTGCTTATCATATCGTTCATCCGGTTCAAGGTACGGATGAATGTTGATTTACCGCAACCTGAGGGTCCGATTAGTGAAGTTACTGCGTTTTTGGGAATTTTTAGACTCACGTCTTTTAGGATGTGTAATTCGTCAAAGTGAACGTTTAAATTTTCTACTTCTATTCTGTATTCCATTTTTTATCGCCCCATCATTTTTTTGCGATAACGATCAACCAGGGTATTGGTAACCACGGTAATTATTAGGATCATGATCACCAGAACTGCTGCAGTTCCCCATGCATTATCCATGGATAAACCCTCGGTGGCTAAAATGTAAAGGTGGAGTGGTAAAGGTCTTGCTGCATCCATAATGGATGTGGGTATCATTAAAGCAGCCCCTACAGTGTATAGCACTGCTGCTGCCTCGGCAATAGCCCTTCCCATGCCTAGAATTACCCCGGTGGTTATTCCGGGGAGTGCGGCTGGTATAACAACTTTATATATTGTTTGCCATTTGGTGGCCCCTAAGGCCAGGCTACCTTCAGCGTATGATTTGTTAATTGATTCTATGGAAACTTCTGAAGCGGATAATATGGTTGGTAACGCCATTAAAGCCAGTGTCAACCCTCCAGATAGCACGCTCCATCCCAGTCCCAGGTAAATCACGAAGAATGCCAATCCGAACAATCCGAATACAATGGAGGGAATTGAGGATAGGGTTTCTGCTCCGAATCGGATCAGTTTCACCAGTCTGTTTTCCCCTGCATATTCTGAGAGGTAGACTGCTGCTCCCACTCCCAGAGGGGTGGCAACCAATACCGCGATCAGTGTTACGTAGATACTGGACATGATGAAGGGGAATATTCCTCCTGATCTTCCGGAGTTAACTGGATCAGCGAATATGAATTCAAAGTTCACAACTGGTAATCCCTTAAAAAGCACGTATCCAATGATCACCAGTAAAATGAGTATGGTGAGAAGCCCAGAAGCCCAGAACACTCCAGTCATTATTTTCTGGGCTATTTTTGGAGGTATGAATCTATGCAAAGATGACTCCTCCTTTTGGATTTAATCCAGTGAATGACCTGTTCTTCATAGGTAACCGCCTCCAATAGTTACCTTTTTCTTGTAGTGGAAGTAGTTGGCTATTACCAGAAGAACGATGATCATGAAGACCAGCACGATTCCTGTGGCAAACAGGGCGTTGTAGTGAACTCCAGTTGCATAACCCATTTCAATGGCTATGTTGGAGGTTAATGCACGCACTGGATCCATTATTGAAGTTGGTATCTGGACCACGTTTCCCGCTACCATGATTATGGCTAGGGTTTCTCCAATTGCTCGGCCCATTCCTAAAATTACCGAAGTAATGATACCTGGAATGGCTGCTGGGAATATGACATTTTTTATGGTCTGCCAGTGGGTGGCTCCCAGTGCCAGGGATGCTTCCTTGTATTCCAGAGGAATTGATCTAAGGGCGTCTTCAGACACACTAACTATTATGGGTAAAATCATTACCGTGAGGATAACCGCGGCAGTGAACATACTGAAACCGGTTCCTCCGAACTGTACTCTCATAAATGGTACCAGTAACACCAGCCCAAAAAACCCGTAAACCACTGAGGGAATTCCTGCCAGGGTTTGAATGGTTGGGTTGAGTATTTTACGCATTTTGCTTGGTGCTATTTCTGATAAAAATATGGCACAGAATACTCCCAAGGGTACTGCCATTAGAAGTGAAAGGGCGGTTATACCCAGGGAACCTATGATCATTGGAAAAATACCATACTGACCATTGGAAGGTGCCCATTCCATTCCGAACAGGAAGCTGAAAAATCCTACACTCTGTAATGCAGGGAGTCCCTCCCTGAATATGAAGATGATTATGAGGGCAATGACAATAACTGATGATATGGCAGTTAAAAGAAGCCCTTTTTCTATGAAAAACTCTTCATTCCACTTAGACATGGTTTTTCTCCTTTTTCAATCTCTAGGATGATTTTGATGATATTTCTAAATGATACTTTTTCATTTTAAGTGAGATTAATTGATTTTTTTGATATTTTCTGATTTTTAATATTTGTGACAACTTGGAATTCCCTAATCATGCCATAGTTTAACCCTCAATGGATTACTCATGTTACAGGGACTATTTTTTCATCTTTGACTATTTCCTGCCCTTCTGGACCTAAACACCAGTCTATAAATTCTTTCACTGGCCCTTCAGGTTCTCCATTGGTAACAAAGAGGAATGGTCTTTGTAACTTGTAAGTACCCTCCTTGATGGTTTCAATGGATGGGGATATTCCATCAATTTTAAGAGCCTTAACATCAGGAGTCATGTGTGCCAGGGATATGTATCCAATGGCATTAGGGTCCTGTTTAACAACAACTTTTATGGATTCTGTGGAGGTCTGGACAATTGCATCTGATTTTACTTTGGTTTTGTTCATAACCAGATCTTCAAAGGCACTCCGGGTACCAGAACCATCTTCTCGAACTACCAGGTTAATTTTAGCATCAGGGCCTCCAACTTCCTTCCAGTTGGTGATGTTGCCTGAAAAGATATCCTTGATCTGACTTTTGCTTAGACTATTCACCGGGTTGTTGAGGTTGACTGCCACCAAAATACCTTCCCTGCCTATGGGGTACTCAATTAATCCATCCTTTTCAATTGTTTTCAGTTCCTTGGAACTGGTTCCAATGGCAATTATGTCCTGAGAAACACTTCTTATTCCCAGGCCTGATCCTCCTCCCATTACATCCACCCGTACATTGGGATGTTCTTCCATGTATTTTTCTGCTAGTTTCTCAGCCACCGGTTGAACCGATGTTGAACCTGCAATTTCGATCCTATCGTAATTGCTTCCAGTGCCGAATGTTAATACGGCGATGATAATTATTAGTATAACCAGTAAACCTACACCATATTTCAGGTCCATTAAATCACCCTATGATCCTTACCATTAGAAGAATAATTCTAACTAACAGTATTTATAATTATAGAGTGATGGGAGGTCTGCTTGTTTTAAGCTAATTTAGGAAGATTACACCCATATGTTCTGATTGGAAACCAGTTTTTGTTAAAAAATGGGGAGTTTGGTGGTTTATAACCCACCATGGTCCTTTTCTTAAGATGTGCTGTTGACCTGTTTTCCAGTTGGTACCACTTTATCAGACTTTATAATTGCCTGACCTTCGGGTCCGTTTGCCCACTCAATGAATGCTTTGACTGCCCCGGTTGCATCTCCCTTAACCAGGAAGATGAATGGTCTCTGGATCTTGTAGGTGCCATCGAGTATGGTTGCTTCGGTTGGTTCAACGTTGTTGATCTGAAGGGCTTTGGCATCTTTTACTGCGGCGAATGAAATGAACCCAACTGCATTGGGATCCTGAGCCACGGCTTGCTGCACTGCTTCAGTAGAACTTTGTACAATTGCTTCTTTGACAAATGCAACTTTGGTACCATTGGAAGTTTTTCCTAAAACGATTTCCTGGACAGCATCGCGAGTACCGGAGCCCTCTTCACGGACAATCACGTTTATCTTGGCATCTGCACCGCCAACTTCTTTCCAGTTGGTGATGTTTCCGGATAAAATCCCTTTAACCTGGTCCATGGTTAATCCATTGACTGCATTGTTCTTGTTGGCAATAATGGCAATTCCATCCTTACCAATTTCCCACTGAGTTAATCCCTGGGATTCGTTTGCTTTCAAAGACTTTGAACTGGTTCCAATACTGGCAGTTCCATCCTGGACACTTTTAATACCCACAGAAGAACCTCCACCTTGAACCGTTATCTTGACATCCGGATTCTTTTTCATGTATTCTGTGGCTAATTGCTCAGCAACAGGCTGTACAGAAGTAGAACCGACAATGGTTATTTTTTCCTGGCCACCACTTCCGGCTAGGGCAAAATAAGCACCTACTATTACTATTATGGCTATTATTATTCCTATTATGTACTTCATGTCCATAATATCACCTCAATTGCTACTAACTTCCCGAACTATTTAAAGCTTACTATTTGTGTATTGTAATACACATAAAAGGAACAAAATAAAGTTACGATTCACCAAAACCTTATTAAAAAACACATTTTATGAACTAAACTATGCTAAAGGCGATAAATAATATAGATTATAACTGTTAGAGTCTTACCTGAAAGTAAAGAAGTATTAAATGGAATGATCCAACCAAGACATTTCCCCTTCAGGCTTTCCTTGATAAAATTCCCTCAAAATGATTAATGCAGAGTTGCACTATAAAATAACCTCGAAGAATAGATCTCTAGAATAATCCTGTAGAAAAACTCTGCAGCCCTTTAACTGGATCAACAGTATATTTTTTTCAAATAGAGGGACTTACGATTTCTTCTTTTAAGATAAATTAACCATCACACAGCTTAAAAATAAGTTAGGCATGTTCACATTTGGAGAATAATCTTGCACTTTGTCACTTTAAAACTACCAAATAATTGAACAAAATATATCCCCATTAACCACTTAGAAAAAAATCCATTTAAAAAAAATTATTGATTCTTAAAATAGAAAAAAAATTTCGATTTAAACTGAACCCCACTACCACTACCAAAAACCCATTCTAGAATTGGATAATCATCCTAATAGTTTTTCCCTTCAGGATTTTGTCCTGCGGAAACGTTCCGGAGTTGTGGTTCTAGGAATGTTTCGATAGAACTCACCAGCGGTGTCAATAATTTCTATGGATATGTCACCAATACGCTCAAAAGCTTTGACAACACGGGATAATGATAGGTAATAGTTGGATCGGTCTTTGTCCATAACATCATCCTCAGCCATCTGGGTGGCAATGTTGTTCAGGGCCTTCTTCTGCAATTCATGGATCTTTTCTTCATAATCCATAACCTTATCTTTAAGCTCCAGACGCTCATCTAAAAATGCATCCATGGACTGGTTAACCATTTTACGTGCAGTTTTGTACATGGATTTTAGGGTTTCCATCATTTCTTCATCAATGGGGTCTGACTCTTGCAGGGCAAAGTTAGCAATATGACAAGTATGGTCGGCAATTCGTTCCAGATCATAACCCACTTCCCCCATGACCATGGTTTTACTGAACTCAGAGTAGGGATTGATGGATATAACAGTTTCAACAGAGGAACGTATCTTTTCATGCATATTATTTGAAATATAATCCAGTTTAAGAGCTTCATCAGCCATTTCAGCATCATACTGAGATAATGCTTCAAATGACATGTCGAACTGGCGGCAGATGTGTTTGGCCATGTCCCGGAGCATGTCCTTTATGAGGAATGTTCCCGCATGCTCTCTGGAAGTTTTCTCCTCATCAAACATCTCAGAAAACTCCTCGAACTTCTTAAGATCAAGAATATACGCCCTTCTCACCACACCTTCCTTGATCAGGGGCTGTAATAGTTTAGTAACATATCTTCTGGTTAATCCCAGTTTATCTGCTATTTCATCTTGAGTAGCAGGATTATCATAAAGAATCACTTCCAGAACTGCCTTAAGAGTACTGTTTTTAGCCCGGTTAGTCATTTTATCATTGCCTTACATCACCGATTTAATGGAGATGAATTTTCCTTACATCTTAATGAGAATGGATTATCATTACATCTTAATGGGATAAATTATCATTTAAGGTACCTGGTTCCTTTATTTACCTGGTTCATTTTTAGTTTTATTTTGATCTTCTTTACGTATAATTGTCACGGAATCCTGTATTATGGACACTATCACATACAAAAGCACTGCAATAAGCACTATGGAAATTAATTCACTGAACTGACGGAATACAGGAGAATACAACACAACAATTGGCGAGTTATAATCCACAAATCCGGCCATCAGTTTCACCAGCCCCACACCTATTACTGCCAAACCATAAATTGGAGGTATGCGGTCCGGTTCAAGAAGGGGATAAATTCCCATAACCAGGAGTCCTACGCCAATAGTTCTAAAGAGGTTCCATCCAGTTGCGGTTTCCATTGATAGGAATAATTCACTTGGCATGCGGTAAAATGATGATAGTAGATATATCACTTCTATAGCCAGGATTATAATCAGGGGAAAAACATAAAATATGCTGCTTTCCACCCTCTGGGTTTTTACGGTGTTAGCATTTTCTATGGGTTCCTTGAAAACATGGCTCATGAACTGATAAAGCATTGACCCCATTACTGCCCCAATTACAGTTCCTGCTATTCCCAACTGTGATGTGGTGTAAGCCACAATACCGGAAATTAAACCGGCCATTATTATATCTAAAGTTTTTGACATTCTATCCCAAACTCATTCATTCTACAGATAAATTTAGTTTTACTCTAAAAAGAATTTATTCATAATATATAATTAATAATCAAATATGTAATTAATTGTTAATTTAATATTATTAATCAACTATCTCCCATTACCGGTCATACTGTATGTATGGGATTATGGGTATAAGAATGGATTACAAAAGATTCATCCTTCACTTCCATTGAATAATGAGCCATCTGTTTTTTACTTCCATTTTCAGTCTTAACCATATTAACCAGAACTTCTCCATCGTTAATTTCCAGTTCATTGTAACTGGCGCACATGTTTCCCCGCAGTTTCCCGGTGGTTGCAGTTCCCGAGTTTAAAACCACCATATTGTTAAGCATCCAAACATTGGGGACATGTTTATGACCATTTAAGACAAAATCAACCCCATTCTCTGTTAAAACGTGCATTAAATCCCCTGAGTCCAGTAAAATATTCCTTTCTCTTCCAGTTTGGGGTATGGGTATGATATGATGATGAAAGGTTACCACTTTTGCCCGGTCATCTGGTATTTTTGCCAATTCCGATTTAAGCCAGTCCATCTGGTCACGTCCAATCTGCCCATGACTAACATCGGCTTCTGAGGAATCCAATCCAATAATGGTGAAGTTGGAACTTTTATCGGTGTGAACAAATTTCCGTTTGCTGACCAGGTTTTCAAAATGAACCAGCCCCACATTACGGACATCGTGATTTCCAGGGATTAAATGGGCCTGGGTTATTGATTGGAGTTCATCAACAAATTCACAGGCCTCCCCATATTCATGGAAAAACCCACTGGCAGTGAGATCCCCGGCAAATATCAAAAGATCAGGATTTGCATCTTCGAGCTGGGCCAGGAGATTGGATTTAAGCACTTCAGAAAATGTGATATCCCCGAAATGTACATCAGATATTTGAATTATTTTTTTCCCCATTAAAACACCTAATTTAGAAATGGAAACTGGCGAATGTTTATTCTATAATCTTCACAATTTTTTCATGACATTTAGAATATAAAAAATTTTTAGTCCAAAAAAAATTATTTTATTAAATTTAGAAAGTCCCCATGGAATTGTGGCGGGTGGAACAGACCACGTACTCCTCGTTTTCAACTTTAACTGAGTAGTAAGCCAGTTGTTTCTTCTTACCAGTTTCTGTGTCCACCAGGTTCACGTAGAAATCTTCATCTTCAAAGGATAGTTGATTGTAGGATGGCCTGGTTTGACCCCTTAATTTACGGGTGGTGACAGTCCCGGAGTTTAGTGTGACCATCTTTTCCACCATCCACACATTAGGAACATGTTTATGCCCATTTAAAACCAGATCTACACCATTATCCGTTAATAACCTCATTAAGTCACCAGAGTCAAGTAAGATGTTTCTTTCCCTCCCGGTTTGGGGAATAGGCATCAGGTGATGGTGGAAAGTGACGATCTTGCCCATGTTTTCCGGAATTTTTTCCAGCTGGGTTTTCAACCATTCCATCTGGTCAATTCCAATCTGACCATCGTTAATATCTGGTTCAGATGAGTCCAGGCCAATAACTGCATATTCTCCATCGTTGTCAATGTGCACGAACTTCCGGTTTCCGATCATGCTCTCGTAGTGAAGAAGTCCCACGTTACGGGCATCATGGTTTCCTGGAATTACATAGGTTTTGGTTATGGACCTTAACTGGTCAATGAAAGCTGCGGCTTCCTCATATTCATGGGGATAACCGTTGGTGGTAAGATCACCAGAAACAATTACCAGATCGGGATTTTCATTCTCAAGTTGCCCGAGAAGATTATTTTTAAGTTCGTGGGAGAAGTTCTTCTCTCCAAAATGAACATCTGAAATTTGAATTATTCTTTCTCTCAAATTTATCACCGAATATTAAACTAATTGAAATTGTATAAATTCAAATCATACAACTTATTACAATGAAATTTGATTTAATTACACCTGATATAAAGTTTACTAAAATATTAAACTGTTAATCCTTACAATAAGCATTTATAGAAACGTTAAATCATATTGAAAAAATTAATAATATTCTAAAACTAAAAGTGAAAGCCTTAGGGGGGATTCGAACCCCCGGCCTATACCTTACCAAGGTATCGCTCTACCGGCTGAGCCACTAAGGCAATTAATTGTAATTGAACTTTTTACTATTTAAACTCTCTTTTGGTATTTAAATCTTTGTTTAAACTCATACTATGAATATTATTAAGTGCAGGGGAAGGGATTCGAACCCTCGAAGGCCTACGCCAGAGGATCTTAAGTCCTCCCCCTTTGGCCGCTCGGGCACCCCTGCAATACACTCAAGTGGGTGAATGTCATATATTAATTTAACGGTCCATCACTGAAAAAATTAATGTTTCATTACTTAAAATTTGGTGTTCATAACTTAAAATTTGTTGATGTTCATTACTTAAAATCCGGGAATAGTAGGATTAATTACTCTGATTTTAATCAACGATATCTCCCTATGAATTTGATTTTAAGATCAAACTAAAACTTTACCACTGCCTAGGGTATTCCAACTTTAGAGAACTATTACCCTAATAAAAGGGTAAGTTTTATTAATATAACCCTAATTATAGTACAGATAATGAAAGAAGGTTTCATCAACCTTTTTAATAGGGGTTCAGTGTTATGAAAATTTCTGCAGAACAATGTGGATGTTGCGGAGTATGTGTAGCAGTTTGTCCCCACAATATTCTGGAGTTATCCTCAATGATGATTATAACTCATGAAGGGTGTGAAAACTGCAATTTATGCATGGTAGTATGTCCACTGGGGGCCATTAAAGATGGAAAAAATGAAATATGATGTGGTAGTGGTAGGTGGGCGTGTTGGAGGATCCACTGCCTCATTATTCGCCTCTAAAAAGGGTTTGGATGTGTTGATCATTGAAAAAAATCAGGAGATAGGGGTTCCTGTGCAGTGTGCCGAGGCCACAAGCTCCAGCACCTTCAAAACCCTGGAAATGAAACCTTCCTCTAAGTACGTTTGTAATGAAATTAAAGGAGCTGATGTATATGCTCCTGATGGTTCCCATGGTCACCTGGAAGGGGGATATGCAGAAGGATTTATTTTAGAAAGGAAATTGTTTGATAAACATTTGGCCATAGAATCTGCAAAAGCAGGAACTGATATACTGGTTAAAACCACAGTAAAGGACCTTATACGTAAAAAGGAAGGAGTCAGTGGAGTGGTTGCTAAACATATGGATCACACCCTGGAAATAGAAGCAGAACTGGTGATTGCTGCCGATGGAATTGAGTCACAAGTAGCCCAAATGGCAGGCCTTAACACCAGACAGACCCCTCATAGTCTTTGTTCATGTGCACAGTACGAGATGGTTGGTGTGAGTTGTGATCCCCATTATCTCCAGTTCTATTTCGGACAGAAAATAGCTCCCGGAGGATATGTATGGGTCTTTCCCAAGGGAGATGGTGTAGCCAATGTAGGGGTGGGTGTGAGGAGTGATACTACAAGCGCTTACAGTTTCCTTAGGAAATTCACCTCTCAGATGAATGCCACCCCTGTTGAACTTAATATTGGAGGAGTTCCAGTTCACGGCCCTGTGGATAAAACCTATACTGATGGTTTGATGGTGGTAGGAGATGCTGCTGGACAGGTGGAACCATTCACTGGAGGGGGAATTCATGTTACAGTCCTCTGTGCTCGTATTGCAGGCGAAGTTGCAGCAGAGGCCATTGAAAAGGGAAAAACTTCTGAAAATTTCTTGAAAAGATATGAAACCCGGTGGAAAAAGGAGGTAGGGGGAGATCTTAAACAATCCCTTAAATATCGTAGAATAATGGACCTTTTGACTGATGAAGAAATGAATATCCTGGCTAAATTTCTTAAAGAACAGGATTTGGAATCCATCTCCAAAATGTCCATGCTGGGTTTTGTACGTGACTACCCCCAATTTTTAAAACTTTTAAAGGAGATATTATAAGTAAATAGCATAATTATAACTTCCACCACATCCAATAGAATTATGATGATATTATCCCCAGTTCCAGGAGATTGCTATGGATTCTGATGTAAATATTGAGTACCTGGAAGAAGAAAGAGATGTTGAGGGCTTAATTCGAGCCCTTAAAGATCAGGACTATCTCACCAGGAAAGAAGCAGCCCGAGCTTTGAAGAAAGTAGGAGATGAACGGGCTGTGGACGCTCTTATAGAAGCTTTACGTTATAAAAGCTGGCACTCTGATTACATTATTCTCAGTGCCGTTAGGGAGAATTCTGCAGAGGCATTAGGTAAAATAGGAGATTTTAGAGCTGTTCAACCTCTGATTCAGGCGATGGAAGATGATCCTGATGAAGAAGTTAGATTAAAGGCAACCTGGGCTCTGGGGGAGATAGGTGACCCTGAGGCAGTGGATGCATTGATTGCTGCACTGAAAGATAAGAGTTGGAGTGTAAGAAGAACTGCTGCCAATGCTTTAGGGATGATTGGTGACCATCGTGCTGTGCCTTACCTAATAGAAACTCTGGAAGATAGTGACTGGCATGTGCGTAAATATGCTGCGGTATCTTTAGGTAAGATGAGGGATGAAAAAGCCATTCCCGTGCTATTAGAAGCATTGGATGATGAGGATGCAGATGTACGGTGGAAGGCAATGCTGGCCCTGGGAAAACTAGGTGAAAGTGCGGTGCCAGCCCTGATAAAAACCCTTAAAAATAAAAATTGGCGAGTAAGAGCTAAATCAGCCGAAGTATTAGGGAAAATCGGTGGCGAAGAAGCGCTAAATGCACTTATATGCCTCCTTTTAGGTAGAAAAGTTGATAAACATAGGCATGTTAGGGGTAAGGCAGCCGAAGCCCTGGGTAGAATTGGGGATGCTGAGGCACTGGAAGCACTAAGGCATGCTCAGAAAGATGAATATAAGTATGTGAGGGATAAAGCAGATATATCCATCCAGAAAATCTTTAAACCCCAGAAAGAAGTTGGGATCTTGAATTATGATAATGGTGAGGTGTCCTTGGATTATTCTGAACATTGGGAGATGGTGAGTACTTCTGATGCTAAGAAGGTTCTCCGGGGTTTGTATGCCAATAATTCAATTACCCTCTCTCTTAACCGGAATACAGATGTGGCTGAAATATCATCCCAGGAGTTTGCAGAGATGCTCAAAGATGTGTTCCGGATTCAGGGAAGCGAAGTCATGGATGAAAGGGATTTTGAAAGGTATGGGATGGAAATCTATGAGATCTATGGTGAGAACCACGAGATGACCCCCACCAGCATCCTGATTGTTTCATTTAAGAAAGAGAGTTTACTTTATTATTTATGGTTCGTGGGAGATCCAGTGGCTTTCCAGGAAGCTAGTGCCGACATTGAACTAATGGTGAATAGTTTCTACATCTACGGATAGATATTGGGATATTTAAAGTATTATAATTCCCGGGAATTAATTTTAAAAATTAAAATAAATTTAAAT
>SWCA01008891.1_pt1 | contig 44590 bp, 44 predicted proteins | sample 4692961 | NCBI WGS metagenome assembly SWCA01 (sample SAMN10267275, study PRJNA491770) | bioreactor metagenome | isolation source: DHS bioreactor inoculated with | place: Japan: off Shimokita Peninsula
AAAAAAGGCGTAAACCTATATACAAATATATAAACACATTTGTACATAGGTTTACGCCTGCATCGCAGTGACACACCTTACTTATCATTTAATTATCTTATATTCATAATATCACAGGAGGAAAACCTTTGTCAAATATGTTTTTCTCCTATTTTATGAGAATTAGATTCCTTTTATCCATTTTTTCTGTATATAAAAAATATGGCCTAAAGGGCTATATTTTAAGAAATAATTTCTTGTATTTTATTTTTGAAAGATGTTTTACTGCTATTATGACAGACAATCACAGGTATATTTTTTCGTTTAGCTTCTTTAGAAACGGTAGTAGCAATCTTATGAGATATAGTATCTGTGAATATTAATATTCCATCACTACTTCCTACTGATTTTTCCACATCATTTCTTCCATAAGTGTATACCTTTGCTCTTACCCCTAATTTTTTTGCTTCGTCTATATATATTCTTTCCATTCTATCGTGTCCACCAAATATTACGATACTCATTTGTATCTCTCCTTTCATAATCGATAATGATTATCATTCATGTTTATATTATAAATAATTCTTTCTTCTTCGTCAATACTTTTTTATCACTTTGATAGAATAATTCATCAAAAAGAAAAAGTAGAGGTTTTTCCTCTACTTTTTCTAATAATTTTTATTTTCTAAATCCGAAGCTCTTTTATTTGCTCTTTTTATTAAGGAATCTTTATTTACAATGATTCTCTCATGAATTCCGGTTCCAATGATACCTATCTCATCGTATGCTACCATCTCTAAAAGGATTTTACTTTTATCATAGCTTTTGATCTCCACTTTTAAAGTCACTGTTTCACCCAAAAAAGTAGGCTTTTCATGTATTACCTGGGCCATCTTCCCAACTGTAATAATTCCATCTGGAAGATTATCATCTATTAACTTGACAGAAGCTTCAATCATCAAAGCAACTAAACTTGGGGTTGCCAATAAATTTTCCAATTTACCACTTCCATAGTTCAGTGCTGTATCTTCCTTGGATACCTTTTTTTGAATCTTTAAACTGCTATTCACTTTAATATTAGGAATTTCCATCATACTAGCCCCACCCTTTCATTATAATATTTTATTATTTTAATCTATTACATTTATACCCAATAATATGATATTCATTCCTAGGATTAAAAATAAAAAAGGTTATACTTTCTTCTTCGTTATAAAAGAGATCCTTTGTGTAATATAGGATCTCTTTTATATAATTAGTTCTATTTTTTTAATCTTTTTTCTAGTGCTTCTTTTTCTTTTTCAAATCCTGGTTTTCCAAGTAAAGCAAACATATTTTTCTTGTATGCCTCTACTCCTGGTTGGTCAAAAGGATTTACTCCTAGCATATATCCGCTTATAGCACAAGCTTTTTCAAAAAAATATACTAAATATCCAAAATAATATTCACTGATCTTAGGGATATTGATGATTAAATTGGGAACATTTCCATCGGTATGGGCAAGCAATGTTCCTTCAAAAGCCTTTTTATTCACAAAGTCTACCGTTTTTGTAGCTAAATAATTTAGTCCATCTAAATCTTCTTTTTCTGCTGTAATGATTATACTTCTTCTTGGATTTTCAACATTCAATATGGTTTCAAATAAATCTCTTCTCCCATCTTGAACATATTGCCCCATAGAATGTAAATCTGTTGAGAAATCTACAGATGCTGGGAATATTCCTTTTTGATCTTTTCCTTCACTTTCTCCATATAGCTGTTTCCACCACTCTGCAATAAAATGAAGGGCTGGTTCATAATTTACCATCAGCTCTATATTCTTTCCTTTTCTATGAAGAATATTTCTTACAGCAGCATATTGATAGCATGGATTTTCTTTTACGTTTTCATTTTCATATGTTTTATAAGCATCTGCGGCTCCCTCTATCACTTTATCTATATCTATTCCAGCAGTAGCAATAGGAAGCAGCCCCACAGGTGTTAAAACAGAAAAACGTCCTCCTACATCATCTGAGATAACAAAGGTTTCATATCCTTCTTTTTCCGCAAGCTGTCTTAATGCTCCTTTTTTTGCATCTGTTGTTGCAATTATTCTTTCTTTCGCTTCTTGTTTTCCATATTTATCCTCTAAATATTCTTTAAATATTCTAAATGCAAGAGCTGGCTCTGTTGTTGTTCCAGATTTAGAAATCACATTAATGGCAATATCTTTATCTTTTATTGCATCCATCAAATCCATCATGTATGTAGAGCTTATATTTTGACCTACGAAATAAATTTCAGGTCCTTTTCTATCTTCTTTTCCTAAATTATTTCTAAAGGAATGACCTAGCATTTCAATTGCCGCTCTTGCACCTAAATAAGATCCACCAATTCCAATTACAAGTAATACATCTGCATTATTTCTTATTTTTTCAGCAGCTAATTTTATTCTCTCAAATTCTTGTTTATCATAATCAAAAGGTAAATTAAGCCATCCTAAAAAGTCATTCCCAGATCCTTTTTTTTCATGTAACATTTCATGGGCAGTTCTAATCAATGGACTTAAAAATTCAATTTCTTCTTCTCTTATAAAATGAAGGGCCTTTGAATAATCAAATGTTATTTTGTTCATACTTTTTCTCCTCTCAAAAATACAATTTAAAATTATATTTTAAATTATACCTTATTTTAATCTTAATTTCTAATATAATTTATTTTTTCTTTTTAATTTTATCTTTCCTTCTCCTTTATAGCATACAAATCCAATCTTCTATGGCTTAAAAGGGGAAGCTCCTGTCTTATTTTTTCCAAATAATCTAAATCTATTTCTCCATATGCGATTCCTTCTTTTTCATCTAGTTCGTCTAATACAACTCCAAAAGGATCACAAATTTTGCTATGGCCATGGGCTAGATAAGACTCATTTTCATTTCTAGCTGGACTTACAGCAGCAAAATAAACCTGATTATCTACTGCCCTTCCTTTAATTAAAGTATCCCAATGGGCTGGTCCTGTTATATGATTAAATGCAGCAGGAACGATTATTAGTTTAACCCCTTTGTCTACCATTATTCTAAATATTTCAGGAAATCGCATATCATAACAAATAGCAATTCCTATTTTACAATAAGGTGTATCTACTATAGTTATATTTTCTCCATAAGAAAAAGTATCCGATTCTTTCATGGTAACTTTATTTTTTATATCGATATCAAACAAATGTATCTTTCTATGTTTTCCTATTATCTCTCCTTCTGGATTGAATATAAACGATGTATTATAATATTTATCTCCTTCTTTTTCTGGAATAGATCCACCTAGAAGATATACTTTATTTTCTTTTGCTGCTTTTGATAAGGCGCTTAAGGTCACACTATCGTTTTCTTCTTCTGCATAAGATTTGAAAGCACTTCTTCTATAAGGACAATTAAACATTTCTGCTAAAGCAATTATTTTAGCTCCATTTTCTACTCCTTTTTTTATGGCACTGATAGCTCTTTTTATATTGTTTTCCTTATTATCTTCTATAAAAGTTTGACAAAGCGCTATTTTGAACTTATTTTTTTGACACATATTCATTCCCCCTTATATAATATCTCCATAAAAAATCTTTTGCTTCTTTTGCATAATCTATATTTACCCTTTTAGCAAATATTATTTCTTCTTTTTTTATTTTTTCTCCTTCTGTAATATATAATGCACCGCTACTGCATAAATCTTCTCCATAAAAACTTTTATCAATAAGAAGAGCTCTACAGATTTTTCCTGGTCCATTTGTAAGATTTTTTATTTTCTTTTTATTACTTTCTATTTTATCATATCTATTGATTATCATTTCATCTATTCCTTCTATTGGTTCCATTCCTCTTATTAAAACAGCGCCTCCTACCCCTTCTTTACAGGTAACAACATTAAAACAATAATACATTCCATATATTAAGTAAATATATGCATGTCCTCCTATTTGAAAAGCTACTTTTGTTCTTTCTGTTATTTTATTATTGTTCATATGTGCTGCTTTATCCCCCATAGCCTTATATGCCTCTGTTTCCACAATTTTCCCTATGACTCTTTTTCCGTCGTATTCCCTTACTATATATTTCCCCAACAGATGTTTTGCAACCCTTTCCGCATCTTTTATGTAAAAATCTCTAGAAAGTTTCTTCATTTCCTTCCTCCTATTCTTTAAAATTTAATACTTTTTATCTTATTTTTTTATATTTCATTTTAAATATACGAACATTATAAACTATAATTTCATCCAGATAAAGAACGCTTTGTTCAATAGAAAAATCCTGTATTATTTTTCTATAATACAGGATTTTTCCTTATTCTTCTTTATTTGCTTTTGTGTCAATAACCGCTCTTGCTATATTAGAGGCATGATCTGCAATTCTTTCCATATTACTAATCAAATCTAAGAATATGATACCACCTTCTGGATTACATAAACTATTGTTTAATCTATATATATGATTTTTTCTACAGCTTCTTTCCATTATATCTACTTGCTCTTCCATTTTCATCACATTAAAGGCTAAATCAATGTCTCCATTTTTCATGGATTCTAGTGCATATTTATAGGCATTCATCACTTTATCAAACATTGTTCTTAAATCTTCTATTGCTAAATCAGAAAAAGGTATATCTTTTTCTAAGGCACTTAATGTAAGCTCTGCTATATTGTCTGCATGATCTCCTACTCTTTCGATATCATTTATAGTGTGAAATAATCCATCCACGATTTCTCTATTTCCTACTGATATCGCTCTATTCGAAAGCTTGACTAAATAATCTATGATGGCTCTTTGAATATCATTTATTTTTCTTTCCTTTACAAAAGTCTTGCTTATTTCATCTTTAGATCCATTAAAAAATCCATTCATAGCACATCCAAAGGATTCCTTCGCCATGTTTCCCATATGAAGTGTTTCCCTTATAGTATTTGCTAAGGCAATGGATGGTGTTTCTAGTATTCTATTATCAAGATATTTTGTAATTTTATTTTCTTCCTCTCCCTCTTGTTCTGGTATAAGGGCCATGGCTAGTTTAACAATAACTGGCGCAAAAGGAAATAAAACGGCAACATTTATAATATTAAACAATGTATGGGCATTTGCTATTTGTCTTGTTACATCTCCTTTATTAATAGAAGATACAATGTGTATAATCGGGGCATTTAATATAATTGCAAATAATAAGGTACCTATAACATTAAAAATCAAATGCATAACAGCAGCTCTTTTTGCGTTTTTACTTGCACCTATACTAGAAAGTAATGCAGTAACACAAGTTCCTATATTTTGTCCGTACAAAATTGGAAGGGCAGATGCTAAAGGCAATAAACCCTCTGAAGATAATGCGAGAAGTATGCCCATGGCAGCACTACTACTTTGAACAATTACTGTCATAGCAAATCCCATCAATATTCCTAAAATTGGATTATCTCCAAAACCAACTAGCATATGTCTAAATGCTGGAATATCTCTTAACGGCTTTACGGCATCCTTCATATACTCCATTCCTATAAATAATATACCAAATCCAATTAATATTTCAGCTAATTGCTTGTTTTTTTCCTTTGATGAAAATAAATATATAATCATTCCTGTACCTACTGCTATGGGAGCAAGTTCTGTTAATTCAAAGGATACAAGCTGCGCAGTAACTGTCGTTCCAATATTAGCGCCCATAATCACACCTATTGCTTGGGTTAGCTTCATAATGCCTGCATTCACAAATCCAACCACCATTACTGTAGTTGCACTACTACTTTGAATAATTGCAGTAACAAACATTCCAACTAGAACTCCCATAAATCGATTACTTGTTAAGAGTTCAATGATTCTTTTTAATTTTTCTCCTGCAGCTTTTTGTAGTCCTTCTCCCATTAGGTTCATTCCATATAAGAAAAGACCTAGACCACCTACAATGCCCAGTGCTATTTCTATAGCCATCATTCGTCCTCCTTGATTTAAATTGATGTTATTTCCTGTCTAATTGTATCAAAAAAGGATAAGTCGAATGTTAAGTTTATGTTAAAAAAGTTATTTTTATGTTAAAAACTTTAAATGTATGTTAATTGCAGGTATGAATATTTATCTATATATGTAAAAAACTACCTTTAGAGAATTCTCTAAAGGTAGTTTTTCTTAGTCTTTTTTATCTGTTTTTGCATCAATAACAGCTCTTGCTATATTAGAAGCATGATCTGCAATTCTTTCCATATTACTGATTAAATCCAAAAATATGATTCCACCCTCTGGATTACATAAATTATTATTTAATCGATATATGTGTTTGGTTCTACAGCTTCTTTCCATAATATCCACTTGCTCTTCCATTTTCATTACACTAAATGCTAAATCTATATCTCCATTTTTCATGGATTCTAGTGCATATTTATATGCTGTCACCACTTTATCAAACATAGTTTTTAGATCCTCTATTCCTCCATCAGAAAAAGGCAAGTCCTTCTCTAAAGCAATAGTTGTTAGCTCTGCTATATTCTCTGCGTGATCTCCTACTCTTTCAATATCATTTATGGTATGAAATAATCCATCTACTACAACCCTATTTTCTACGGAGATAGACTTATTGGAAAGCTTAACCAAATAATCTATCATGGATCTTTGAAGGGTATTTATTTTCTTTTCTTTTTCAAATGTTTCACTGATTTCTGCTTTTGATTTATTAAAAAATCCATTCATGGCACATTCAAAAGATTCTTTGGCTACATTTCCCATGTGAAGTGTCTCTCTTATAGTATTCGCTAGCGCGATAGATGGGGTCTCTAATATTCTATTATCAAGATATTTTGTAATTCTACTTTCATCTTCATCTTCTTTTTCAGGAACTAAAAGCATGGCAACTTTGATTAAAATAAATCCAAATGGAAATTGAATAATAACATTTATAATATTAAAGAATGTATGGGCATTTGCTATTTGTCTTCCTACATCCGTTGGATCAAGATGGGTTACTAACATTTTTATTGGTCCATTTAAAACAAGCGCAAACAATAAAGTACCGATTACATTGAATGTTAAATGCATAATTGCTGCTCTTTTACCGTTTTTACTTGCACCTATACTAGAAATTAAAGCAGTTGTACAAGTTCCTATATTTTCTCCATATAGAATTGGAAGTGCAGATTCTAAAGGAATTAATCCTTGAGATGCTAAAGCAAGTAATATCCCCATAGAAGCACTACTACTTTGCACAATAACCGTTAATCCAAATCCCATAAATATTCCTAAAATTGGATTATGACCAAAATTCACAAGCATATCTTTAAAAGACTGTATTTCTCTTAAAGGTTTCACTGCATCTTTTAAGTATTCCATTCCGATAAACAATATCCCAAATCCGATTAATATTTCAGCAAGTTGTTTTGTTTTTTCTTTCGAAGCAAATAAATATATCATCATTCCTATACCCACAACTACTGGGGCTAAAGCTTCTAAATGAAAGGATACAAGCTGTGCTGTAATAGTAGTACCAATATTTGCTCCCATGATTACGCCAACTGCTTGAGTCAATTTCATGATACCTGCATTTACAAATCCAACCACCATTACCGTCGTTGCACTACTACTTTGAATAACTCCTGTAACAAAGGTTCCTACTAAAACTCCCATAAATCGATTACTCGTTAAAAGTTCTATTATTTTCTTTAATCTGTCTCCTGCAGCTTTTTCAAGACCAGCACCCATTAAGGTCATTCCATACAAAAAAAGTCCAAGGCCTGATAAAATACCTAAACCTATTTGAAACCCCATATTCATCCTCCTTAAATTTTTGCTTATTGTTGTTTCCTGTCTAATTGTATCAAAAAATTATAGGGTAAATGTTAAGTTTGTGTTAAAAATGTTAACTAGATTAAAAAAGTTAATTTCATGTTATTTCTATGTTAAATTGGTATATTTTACAATTATATTTTCTGCTATCTTTATTCCATCTACCCCAGCAGAAACAATCCCTCCAGCATATCCAGCGCCCTCTCCTCCTGGGTAAAGTCCTTTTATATTGATAGATTCAAGCGTGTCTTCCTGCCTTACGATTCTAATAGGAGAAGAAGATCTCGTTTCTACGCCTGTAAGTACTGCATCCTGTAGAGCAAATCCTTTTAACTTCTTATCTAATTCTATTATTCCTTCTTTCATAGTATCTATTACAAATCGTGGTAAGCATTCTCTTAGATCAGCAGGTTTAAATCCTGGATTATAAGAAGGAACTACCCTTCCTATATTTCTTGATTCCTTATTCTTTAAAAAATCTTCTACAAGCTGAATTGGTGCATGATAATTCTTACCACCCAAATCAAAGGCTAGTTTTTCATACTTTTGTTGAAAATAAACCCCTCCTAATGGATGATCATTTTCAAAATCTTGTGGCACTACATTCACTAAAAATGCACTATTGGCATTTTCTTTATCTCTTGCATGTTCGCTCATTCCATTTGTAACCACTTCATTTTCTCCTGAAGCCGATGCAATAACAGATCCTCCTGGACACATACAAAAGGTATATGCCGTTCTTCCTTCTTTTGTATGATGAATCAGTCTATAATCTGCAGCTCCAAGTCTTGGATGATCATAAAATTCTTTATATTGAGATTGATTGATTAGAATTTGAGGGTGCTCTATTCTCACTCCTATTGCAAAAGGTTTTGGTATGATTTTTACTTTTCTTTTATATAGTGCTTCATAAGTATCTCTTGCACTATGCCCTATAGTAAGTATTACTGTATCTGCATCTAGCTTTTCTTTTTCATTTATAATAACGCCTTTGATTTTATTTTCTTCTATGATGAAATCTGTTACCTTTGCATTAAAGCGAACTTCCCCTCCTAAATCAATGATTTCTTTTCTTATATTTTTCACTACTTCCTTTAATATATCCGTTCCTACATGTGGTTTATAAGAATAAAGTATTTCTTCTGGAGCTCCTGACTTTACAAGCTCCTCTAAAACCTTTCTACATCTTAAATCCTTTATTCTTGTGGTTAACTTTCCATCGGAAAAGGTTCCTGCTCCTCCTTCTCCAAATTGCACATTAGAATCTGTATGGATTTTTCCTTCCTTCCAAAATAAATGGACATCTTTGGTTCTTGTATCTATATCCATTCCTCTTTCTAAAATAATAGGATTATATCCTCGTTGGGCTAATACTAATGCTGCAAATAATCCCGCTGGACCCATGCCAACTACAAGAGGTCTTTCTTTCATCTTAGCTTTTCCCATAGTTATATCTTTATATTCTAAATCTGGGGATATACCTACATCTTTATCTTTTATTTTGCTTAAAACCTTCTTTTCATTTTCTATAATCACATCTACAGTATAAATAAAATCTATTTTTCCTCTTCTTCTTGCATCAATAGATTCTTTATATATTTGAACTTTTATTAAATCTTTTTTTTCAATTTTTAGTGTTTTTAATATTTGCTTTTCTATATTTTTCATATCATCGTTTATGTTTAATCTTATATTTGAAATTCTAATCATAGTAACATCCCTTCTTTGTTTATATTCTTCTAAGCTTCATAGATTATATCAAAGATAACAAAAAAATTAAAGCCAGGAAATATCCCAGCTTAAACAGCATTTGTTTCTGTCTCTTTCATGAAATTTTCAAATTTTGAAAGCCACTGCATTCTTTCTTCTTTTAATTTATTTGAAAGTACTTTATATTCTATTTCATCATAGTATTTTCTTGGATTATATCTCTGCATATCCAACCCTTCTACTGTTTTAGGAACGAGATAACCCCACTCCTTATCCATTTCCCACGTTATATTTTCCTTTGCAATTTCTTTCATGATGGTTGTAGAGACTTCAATAGTTAATTTTTCTCCTTTAACGCCTTCTTTTGCTCCAACACTTCCTGTATTTAATATAAAGCATTCTATATCTGGATTGTTTTCTAATATCTCATATAACCTATTTCCTTCCTCTCCTTCTGATCCTATTATAAAAGGATTGGTCCCTACGCATCTTTTAGATTGCCCTGCTTTTGTAGGATCTCCTGCTGAGGTTTCAATAGATTCTCCTAGCATAAAAGCCTGAGCTGCTTGATGCTTTGTAAGCTTTACTACAGGAGGAACAATATCATTTCTTCTCGTGATGAATATAATTTTATCTGCTTTTTTAAGATCTATTTCATCATCTGTATTTTCTATCTCTTCTCTTAAAACAATCCCTCTTCCATTTGCAGTAAGGCTTGTATCTTCAAAATCTACTTTTCCATCTTCGTATACTTTTACATTTTCAAATATAGAATTTTCCCTTGTAGCAGCTTTATATAAAACTTGTTGTCTTTCATCTAATCCCTCTGTTTTTATGAAAAATCCATTTTCACTTCCACAACAATATCCATCTTTATCCATAAAAATCACATCATCTTGTCTTACAATGGCTTTTTCTTCTCCTGAAAGACCATGGTCATGTATTGTAAGGGTGGTTTTTCCCGTTCCACTCAAACCAAACATAATAAATCCTACCTCTTTTAAACTTCCCTGTCTGTCTTTGATTCTTAAAACTTTACTTCCTGCATGAAGTCCTAACCCGCCCATTTCCTTTACTTTATACATAGCCATTCTTAAAAATGATTTTTTTGCTTCTCCAAAATAATCTGTTCCTAGTATATAGGTTATTCCTTCTTTTGGATATGTAATAATTACCCTTTCTGGCCACTCTGGAACGTAAATACTTACTAAATCAGGATTTTCTATATTTGTAGGATCAAATAGAGTATTATTCCACATATATCCTATTCTACTATATTCTTTTGTTATATATAATCTGCAGTTAAAAGAAAATTTATCATGCATTCCCATTTTTCGATCTAATCGAATCATTTCTTGATCTTGTAAATAATCCTTTACCTTTTTTACTATTTTGTCTGCTTCATACCTGCTTATACCTTGTTGATCCACCCCTAACGTTATATCGTTTACAATAAATGTATTTTTTGCGCTTCTATTTCTTATTTTCGTTACATAGCAAGGACTATTAAATTGAGTTGTATTTTCTTTATCCTGGCTAAGTGTTCTTAATTCTTTTTGATTTGGATTAATGATCACCTTTTTAAATAATTTCTTTTCAATAAACTTCATCAATATAATCCCTCCATGGCATATAATAAATTTTATAGTTTCTTTTTACTTCCATACTATTTCCTTAAATTAGAACATACTTTTTAGATCCAAAAAAGTATGTTTGCCTTTTTTATTTTTTATTTCTTTATTTAGTATGTCATTTTTCATTTTTTAGTATAACACTTTCAGGATATACTCGTACAGTTATTAAAAAAGGTATTTTCACTTTATCTTTTTATTTTTATAAGTATTATCCTATTTTTCTTTAATTTTCAAATAGAAAAGTCTGGATAATATTAAAAAACATCATCCAGACTTTTCTTGTATTATATTAAATTTTTGATTATTTTTCTTGCGTATCCTTTAATATTTTTTGCATTTGAGGATAAGTCATCATACTCAACTTAATATCACTAATAGTTCCTTCTTTATCTATCATATAGGATGTAGGTATTCCTCTAACCATATATTCAATAGAAATATTTTTTTCTTCATCTAGCAAAATAGGAAATGCATAGCCTTTATCTTTTAAATATGCTTCTACTTCTTCTTTAGAATCTCCTACAGGTATACCTAATACTACAAAATCCTTATCTCTGTTGTCTATATATAATTCATTTAAGTCTGCCATTTCTTTTACACAATAAGGGCTCTTTGTGTCCCAGAAATTAATTAGCACATTTTTTCCTCTAAAATCGCTTAAAGATATTTTTTCTTCTTGTAAATTTTTCAATGTAAAATTGGGCGCTTCTTCTCCTACTTCTAAATAAATTTTTTCTTCACTTTTTATATTTTTATCTAAAGCTACATTTATATTAGCAGCAAACCCACTTCCCATTGCTAATATCCCTGCTATAATAAAGCCTATCACATATTTACTCATGCTATCCCTCCTGTTATAGTCCTTCGTATAAGCAATACTTTATTTTTTTACTTTTTCATCTAGATTCTATTATAATGCTATTCTCAAGGAATTTAAATAAAATTTTCAAAAAAATAAAGGTATATTTTTCATATACCTTTATCTCTTATACAATTAACTGATTCTTCTCAATTTTTACGTAATTTTCCAATAGAACATCTAATTCTTGGCTTACGCTTATAATCTCTTTATTTCCTAGTCTAAAATCCCTATTTATGATCAATTTATTCAATTTTTCCCTTAATACCTCTATATTTAATTTTAATTCTTTCATGTCCTGCATAACTATCCCCCCTTATATAAATTTACATCAGTATAGAGTAAAAATCAACAACATTCATCCTATTTTTTTAGACTGAAAACTACATTTATAGACCCTTTATCTATTTTTACTAATGGAATCTCATTTATAATAAAGTCTTTTATTTTTTGGTTTATTTCTTCCAGAGAATAGTTTGCTTTTTCATTTAAATTTTCTACAATAGCATATGCAACATTTTCCTCAAATCCTTTTTCTATATATATATCCTCTATTTCCAATTTTATAAAGGTCAAATCACATATGTATTTTTCCTTATTTCCTATTTCAATTACATCATCGTACTCAAATACTTTATACTGATACTTATTTTTATAAACTTGTATTTCTTCAATTCCTATGAAATTCATTTTATTCCCTCCTTAAATATATCATACTATTAATATCACCTAAAAGAAATAAGAAAAAAATCCTATAGGATTCTTTCAAAGAACACTATAGGATTTAAAAATTTATCTTATTTTAAATTCTTCCATTTTTTCTCCTAAGCTTGTGATCAACTCATTTAAATTTTGAGATAAGTTTTTCACTTCCTCTATTGCTGTAACCTGCTCCTGAGTAGAAGCAGATACTTCCTCAGTTGAAGCTGCTGTTTCCTCTGTTACGGAAGCTATTTTTTCCATCGAATCAATAAATTTCTCTTTACTTAAATTAATATCTTCCAGTATTCCTGTTATCTCTATTATATTTTGAACCATTTCTTGTACCACATCATCAATTTTTTCAAAGGCACTTTCTGTATTTTCTACTACACTACTTTGCTCATCCATAATCATAGACGCTTCTTCCATAATCTTGCTTGTTCCTTGAGTTTCTACCTGTACTTCTTGAATTAAATCTCCGATTACTTTTGCTTGAGCTGTAGTTTCTTCTGCTAATTTTCTAACTTCATCTGCAACGACAGCAAAACCTCTTCCCTGTTCACCTGCACGAGCTGCCTCGATTGCTGCATTTAAGGCAAGTAAATTTGTCTGTTCTGCAATTTGAGTAATAGCTTGTGTTATCTTTCCTATCTCCATGGATTTTGATACTAAAGCCTTAAACTGGTTATTTATGTTCTTAACCATATGTAAAGTATCTATATTTTTCTTTTTTAACATAGAAATAGTTTCTATTCCCATCTCACTTGAATTTTTTACTTCATCCGAACTTTTTCCCATATTTTTTGCAATATAAGAGGCTTTATTAATGAAGCTAGCTAATTCTTTTGCTTTATCTAATCCGCTTTCTGTTTCCATGGCTTGGGAAGATGAGCCATTTGCAATTTCATCTATAGCATAAGCCACTTCATTTATAGAATGGGATGTTTTTGAAGCATTAGATACTAATTCATTGGAAAGCAACCCTAAATTTTTTGCTATGCTCTCCATATTTATAATTAAATCCTTTATTTTCTTTATCATATTGTTTAATCCTTTAGATATAAAAGAAATTTCTGTTTTTGTTTTTATGTTACTTTCTATTGTAAGATCTCCTTCTCCTGCTTTTTGCATAATGCTAAGAAGTTCATTTATAGGTTTTGTTATGCCTTTTAATATAAGTAAAACGATGATTATTCCTATTACGATAGCAATGCCACCTATTAATAAAGTTATATGGGAAATAGAATCAATCTGATGCTTCAAGATAGATTTATCCATTATACCGATTAATTCCCACTCTATTATGTCATTTCTTATAAAGGTTAAAAACTTATCTTTCTTATCTATTTTATATTCCACACTTCCCTTTTTCGTTTTATAAATTTCTTTACCCCAGTTCGTCTCTTTTAGGTCCATTCCAATTTGCTTTTCATCTTTATGAAAGGCAATTTTTCCTTCATGATCTCCTATTAAAATATAGCCTCCTTCTCCCAAGGATATATTTTTTGTTATTTGACTTATTTTATCTAAAAATATATCTACAGCTAAAACACCTTTTACATTTTTATTTTCATCATATAAAACAACAGATAATGTAATAACATTTTTTCCTGTTACTGCATCTACATAGGTTTTAGACCACACAGGAGTCTCACTTTTTAATGCATTACTATACCAAGGTCTAGTGGTTGGATCGTACCCTTGCGGAAACTCTGTTTCAGGATAAGCCATCATTTTTTTATCTGCCCCACCTATATATGCAAGGGCTACATCATTGTTATTTTCTATAAAAACTTTTAATAAGTCCATTATTTTTGATTGATCTACATTTATGATTCCTTGATACAACCCTTGAAATATCTTGTATTTGTTTTGTAAATCTGTATTCAAATTTTCATTTAGCTGCTCCATGGTACTAATATTACTTTCCATCCTATTTTTTGTAATCACCTGTACTGCTTTATTGTACGAAAATCCTCCTACACATGCCATGGGAGCAAGTATTAAAATAATACATAAAGGTATAAGCCTATTCCCTATCTTATTAAAAAAATTCATGTTATCCCCCCTTCTTTTATTTGTGCTCAAAATAACAGTATTTTCTAAATATTACTTATCATTATAGCACACCTATGTTTTTTTTCAACATACTTACTTTTTAAGTCATAAAAAAGAGGACTAACCTCTTTTTGTTGTTAGTCCCCTAATCCATTTCATATTATCGAATAGCTTTTCTACAAAGCTTTCTGCTTCTTCATTATCTAATAATACAATCTCTTCTTTAGAAGTGTCTATTTTCTTCATCTTACAATACTCTTTTGCACTATTTAATAGTCCTTCCTTATCTTCTGAAGATAAAAGATACTCTTTATAGTCTATTATTACATATTGTTTTGTTTTTTCTTGTTCATTCTCATAATATCCTATTTCTATATGATATAGCATTCCAAATAAATTTTCAATTTTCTCTTCTCCCTTATAAATGGGTACAGCAGGATTAGATCTTATGTAGCTTGTTGAAACAGCTATTTCTTTTCCTAAGGTTAAACTCATATTATCCCTCTTTCTACATATTTTTCAAATAACCATTCATTGTTATAGTACTTAATTTTTATCTACTATACAACTTGTCTTAATTTCTTTGTATCGCTTTCCTAAAGTACTTGGGCTTACTTTATATTTTTTAGCTACGTCTCCTTGGGTTATGCTTAATCCCTTTTCTTTTTTAATATGATATTCTAAAGCAGACGCCCATCCACCTTCACTTCCTTTAACTTCTGTATGCTCCTTTTTGTATTCTTCCCAAGCAGTTAAAGCTACCTCTAGATATTCTTCTTCTAGATTATCTCTTATGAGTTTTTTCACTTCACATTTTTCTATTTGGTTTGTGCTTTGATTTTTTACACCTTTTTTTTCAGTATTTAAGTATTGCCCTATTTTAGGCTCTAAGAGCTGTTGTACATATCTATAAAAAATTACCGTATTATAAATTAAGAAGTGCTTCTTATTTTTATATATAGGCTTTTGATTTTCGTATATAGCATTCATATCAGAAATAATGGTATCCTTTATTCCCGAAGATATAGAGATGATCATATCCAAGAATCTATTTATATTTACTATATTTGCGATTCTAGCAATTATGATTTCTCCTACCTTTAAATCGTTTACAGCCGTTAAATCTTCTACATACGTATCTTCTTTTAAAATTAAATCTTTTACGATTGCTTTATCTTCTTTTATTTCTATTACCTCATAAATACTCACATATGAATTTAATCTATTTTTTAATATATTTTTTTCTACAGGATTTAAATTATTTTTATTTTCTTCATAGAATAAAATAGAAATAGATTTATTTTTACTACTTATGTAATCTTGGATATAATATGTATTAAATAGTCTAGCAAACTGTTTATTTAACCCATTATTCTTTAAAATAAAAAATTTATCTTGTGCTTTTACATATTCCTTGTACAATCTTTCACTTCTAGCATATTCAAATACTTTTTTTGTTAATTGTATATCGTATTGTTGTGAAAGTTCAATTTTCCTCCTCAAAATTGAATTTTGTTTGTTCTTATTTAAACAGCATTTTTTATATTTTTTTCCACTTCCACATGAACATAAGTCATTTCTTCCTAACAAATTGACTTTCACTCCCTTACTTATTATTCTTTCGCTTTTAATTCCAAGTACAGTTTTTTATTATATCATTTTTTTGTAAATTATGCTATAACATGATTTTATATTTCTTGTCAAACTCCTTTAATACTCTTACAATGATTCCATCCCAAATACCATCTCTATTTTTTTCTATGCAATCTTTCACCAATATAGTAAATATTACCTTTCTTATTACAATAAAATTATATCTTGAATGGATACTTTCTAATTTAGGATAAACAATATTCTTGCAAAACTCTAACACTACTTTTTCTATATACTGTCTATTATCTACTTTTTCTAACTCTTTATTGATTGCTTCATTATAGTTTTTCAAATGTCTACTTCTTACCATATCACTAATATGAAGCTTATGTACTTTCTTCTCTGTAAACACTTTTTTAAATATACGGCTTAACTCTTTTGTCAAAGCTAAATTTTTGTAGCCTAGTACATATCCTTGTACATAGCTATAAATAATGATTCTTTCTCTTTCTATTTTTATTTCTTGCGATATATTTTTAGCAATTTCTTCTATATGTTCTATTTCAAAAAGCCGTTCTTTTATTTCTTCTTCAAACAATCTCACAATATATAAATCCCAAAAATAATTACTCCATTTATCATAGTCTATTCCATAAAGCTTTTTATTAAATCTAAGATATTTATCGTTTCCATGATAAAGGTAATCTATTTTCATTTTTTCTAAGGTATCATCTAAGAATATAACCTTACTTATACCCATATTCTCACCAATCCTAATCCTTTACTTTAATATTATTTCTATAAGTATATGTAAATCTCCTTTTATTATTTACTAAGAAATTCATGCCCTTTAAATTTTCAAATGAAATGAAATCTTTCTTCAAGTTTAATATCTCCTTTGCATATACTAGAAATAAATTCAATTTATATAGGATCACAAATATACTTTTTTAAATATATAAAAGTATAAATATAGGTCAAAAGTCCTTAATTTTATTGTAATCACTATATTCATGATATATAATAAAGATGACTGTTTTTCTTTTCATATTTAAAATCATATGTAATAATATTATGTTGGGAGGGATTGAGATTGATAAAAACGGGAAATAGAAAACTGAATAATAAAGGTTTTACCCTGGTTGAATTAATTGTTGTATTAGCAATTTTATCTATTATAGTCGGTATAGCTACCGTAAAGTATTCAGAAAGTGTTAAATTTGCTAAATTCAAGAAAGTATTAGGGGATTGTAAAGCCATAGGGACAGCCACTACCTTATATTATTTAGATACAGGAGAATGGCCTAGATTTCAAGATACAGGTAAAACAAATATGCAGGCTTATCTTCATCGTCCTAATGGGGTAGCCGGATGGAATGGCCCTTATTTAGACAAATGGCCTGCTAATCCACTAAACAATGGTTCTCTAGAAAGTCAAAAAAGTTATCAGCTGGATTATAGAAAAATCAATAATAAAAATTGTTTAGTTGTTGAAACTTCTTTAGTAGATGTTAAAGATTGGGATAAATTAGCGAACTATATAGATAATGACATCGATAAAGGTGATGGTAAGAATTCAGGTAAAATACAATGGACAAATCAATATATTTGCTGGATTATAGAGGTTGAACCAAAAGATGTTAAATATACAAACGGAAACTTAGTTAATGCACATTAATTTATATTTTTAAAAAATAATCTCAGAAACTTTGTTTCTGAGATTATTTATTTCTTAATAAAAACTGATTTTCCAGATCTAGTTTTGCTTTATTTTTTTCTAATCCTATTTTTATTTTTATTCCTTTTTCATTAGAAACAGGTGTTATGGTTATATATTTAATATTTTTTCCTATTTGTTCTCCATTATATTTTAAAACATTTTCTGATAAAGTGAATTTTTCTTCGTAGCTTTTCTCCTCTTCTTTATTTATAAATATGATTTTTTCTACCCCATTTTGCTTATCTATTTTAACCTTTGTAGACTCCATTCCTATCTCTATTATTTTATTCATTATCCTTTGACTCTCTTCCTGAAGGGCTATTTCATCACTTGATTGATTAAAGGTTTTTAAGTTTATAATTAAAAAATTAAAGATTAAAGTGATTACAATTCCTGCTATTCCTAATGTAACTAATAATTCTACCAAGGTAAATCCCTTATTATTTGATTTATTCATTTCTGGCATCTCCCATGATCATAAATCTATTTTTCTATTTTCCAATTCGTTACTCCTATTAAGTCTTTTATAGAAATATGATTTTTATAATTTGGAATTGTTATTTCATACGTGACTGAAATAATTTTCTCTATCTTTTCTTTATACGTTGATTTAACACGAATATGTATTTTAAAAGGATCCTTTTTATATTTCTCTATTTTTATTTGAAGATCTTCTTTCTTCGGTAATTCCTGAGAAGCTTTTATGTAGCTTTGATAATTTTGATCCATATAATTTATAAACGCTATTTCAAAGGTTTCCTTTTGCGCATTCTCATACGCCCCTTTATTGAATCTTCCTTTATCATCTATATAAGGAGATTGACTTAATTGATCTGCTTTTTTTGTTGCTTCACTTTTAGCATTTTCTACTAGTTCATATATTTTACAATATGTTCCTTGCAAAGCCCCTTCTGCTATATAAAAGACTTTTTTCTTTTTACTATCTAGTTGATTCCCTTTATATTGAGATACGGATAAAGAAATGATTACCATTCCTAAAATAGTTAACAAACTTATAATAATAACTAGCATCACCATGGTCGACCCTTTATTATTAAATTGATTCATTGTATCACTTCCTATTAAGGAGTTTGTATATCACCATTTATAGTTCTTATATATCCTGTTAAGTATTCTAATACTTTATTATTCTTAGTCACTGTTATATTTATTTCATATAACGCTAAATCCTCATCTGGCATAGGCTTATTAGCTTTCTTTTGACTATATATGTTGATTATTTGAGGTTTCCCCGTTGTGCCTTCTACATAATCTGAATTTATTTTTTCTCCTTCAGTTTCATAAATTTCATATTGTAATCCTTCTTTATTATGAATTTCTACTAAAATTTCTATATTTAAATTCCTATTTATCATAAATTGAATTTCATGATATTTAAAACCTCTATTTGGTTTGTATCCACCAACATTTGTAATGAATTCATCATTATAATAAAATTTCAAATTTGGTCCGTCTATTTTTATGAATAATTTATCAATTTCATCATTATTTTCAGTGTCGAGTGTTATATTATTTTCATCCGCTATAATCTCTAAAATATACTCCTTTGAAGTATTTTCATCATTATTTTCAGTACTCTCTTTGGAAGAGTATTTCTTTAATTTCTCTACATTAACTTTAAAATCTCCTTCTGAATATTTATTCTGTATTTCGTCTATATTAGAATAAGACTTTACCTCTTCCATATATTTTTGTGCAGCCATAGTTGCCTGGATTTTATCCTCTCCCATGGCATTTGTCTTTATACTGTTCAAAAACAAAGTAAAAATAGGAATCATTATTATAGCTACTATTCCTATGGTGATTACAAGCTCTATCAATGTAAATCCTTTATTATTTTGATTAGCGGGAAAAAGATAGCATCTTCTACTCAAGTATATTCCCCCTTTTTTATCAAATCTTATCTCTATATTACTTTTTACTAGGGCATAAACGGATTGTATTTTCCATACTTTCCATCATAATCCCATCTTAAATATTCTTCATCTTGTTCATGAAATTTTGGAACAGAGTAAAGTTCTAAAACAAAGCTTCCTTTTAAATCTAGTGTTTCTTCTTTATGTATGCTAATATTTTTTACTACTATTTTTTTGTCATAGGTTTCTATTTCCTTAAGAAAGCTCATTAAGTCCGCATAGCTTCCTTCAAAGCCTATAGTAATAGACATTTTTTCCACTTGAATAGGATTTTCTTTTTTCTCTTCCTTCTTTTTTTCTTCTTCTTTTTCAGTAGGAATTCTCAAAAGTTTTTTGTACTGGTCCATTAACTGTTTTAATAAGTAATCTGTTCCTTTTGCAACTTCTTTCTTTTCTTCTTTCTGCTCATCTTCAATATTTCCTATTTCAATTTCAGAAAACTGCATAGATATTGCTTTAAGGTTAGATATATTGAGCATATCATTTAAAATGAGAATAATTTTCTCTTGTTTTATGGTAGGTAATAGCCTTAAAGTCATGGTTGCAATACTTTTGTCTAAGTTTTTTAAGTCTTTATTTAGTGTGCTATCAAAAGAAGCTTCTTTTTTTACTTCTTCTATTTTTTCCTTATACATTTTCACTTCATCTCGCAGGGCTTTTACTTTATTAAATTTAGGAACATATACATAATAATATAACCCTCCCAAGATTAGCATACATCCTAAAATAAGAAGTAATGACTTTTCTCTTTTGCTTAATTTAATCATAATTCACATCCTTCAATACACATTTCAAGGAAAATGCATATCCTTTGTCTTTTATGATAATAGTTTCTTTAGGGAGTTCTTCTTGTAAAAGCGCTTCTTCTTTAATCTCTTTTATATTTATTTCTTCTTTGGATTCTTCCTTTATCTCTTCTTGTATTTTTTCTTCTTGTATATCTTTATCTATAATAGAAACATGCACTTGCTTAAATATATCTAAATTTTTAAAATTATATTCTAATTCTGCAATAGAATTTCTGCTTTGGGCATTTCCTTGTATTTTCAGATTGTATCCCTCTATGGCTATATCATTAAATACTACATCTTTGGGTAAAGTTGAAGAAATCTGTTCCATCAGCATACTATGAATTACATCTAGTTTGTCTATTTTTGTATTGATATCTATTATTGCTTTATAATACTTTTCTAATAACGCTAATCTTCTTTTCTTATCCTCCATATTTTTTGCTTTTTCCAATACTTCTTCTAAATTTAAGTATTTTTCCATAGAAGCAATTTCTTGTTTTAACTGTTTTTCTTTTTGATCCATGTACACATATATTCCAGAAACAGTTGTAAGAAAAATCAATATAATTCCTGTTATATAAATATATTTTTTTATAGATTCCTTTTTAGTTTTTATATAGGGTGAAAAAAAGTTAAAATCTTTCATATGTCGCCACCTATCTATTTTCTTAAAATTGCTCCTACTGCATTTAAATAAAGTTCTATATTTCTATCTTTAACTTTCTTTTTAAGGGTAATTTTGGTCATTTTATCCACTTTATAAGTTTGTATATTTAAAGTGGAGCTAATATATTCTGATAATCCTGTAATATTGGAACTTCCTCCATATATATATATATAATCTATTGTATTTCCCGTGCTTCTACTCTTATAATATTGAAAAATTCTTTGAATATCTTCTATCCAATTATCTACAGCATATTTTACAATGTTATTTAATTCATTATCCTTTAATTCGTTTCCTATTTCATCTAATTTTGTATTTTTTATTTTATTCTCTTCTGCTTCCTCTAAGGATAAATTCATACGATTAGCAATGCCTATATCCACTTCTTTTCCCCCTAGGGGTATTAATCTACTAAATTGAGAAATTCCTTTTGAAATAATATTTAAATTCAAATAATTATATCCCATATCAATAATGGCAATAGTTTTATTTTCTTCTCTTTCTTTTTTCAAACTGAATAGCTTCCATATTGCATTAGAATTTAAGTCTAGAGCCTGTGGCATAAGATTTAATTCTTTTGATAAACTAAGATAGCTTTCTGCCATTTTTTTATACATTGCTGCAATAAATATTCTAGATTTTTTTACATTATCCTCTACAAATTCCTCTAATATTTTATATTGTATGATATAATCTTCCAAAGAAATAGGTAAAAACTGTTCAATTTCAAAATAAATCATATTCTCTATTTCTTTTTCCTTTGCAAAAGGAAGAATGAATTCTCTGGTTATAATAGACGTGCTTTGCACTGTGAAAATCACTTTTTTTGATTTTATTTTTTCTTCTTTTAATGCATCTTTTATTGCTTCTTTTAAATGGTGAATATCCAAAATATTCCCATCTTCAAATGCATTTTGCGGAGTAGGAAGAATTATATTTTTTTTTATTCTTATACTGCTTTCCTCTTTTTTTCCTTCAACTATTTTTATATTTTTACTTCCTATATCAATAGATACTACATTATGGCTAAACAAGTTTTCCCTCCATACTATAATATGACATTTAATATATACCAGTGAATGATCTCTTCGCCAAAATATATGCTTATTAGAGTAGCCATGGCGATAAAAGGTCCAAAAGGAATATAATCTTTTCTACTTTTTATTTTAAAAATTAATAGTACTATAGATATTATAGCACCGATTATAAAAGATGAAACCATAATTAACAAAATATATTTCCATCCTACAAAAAAACCCAAGACTCCCATGAGTTTTACATCCCCTCCACCCATGGCTCCTTTTGTCACTGCAAAAATAAGTAAAAAAATTCCTCCTCCAATAACTAACCCTATTGCTCCATTTAATAAATTCCCTTTAAAATTATAGATTATATTGAAAATAACCCCACAAATTATTCCAAATAGATTTATTCCATCTGGTATAATTTGATATTTATAATCAATAAAGGTTATTACAAGAAGCATACTGGATAAGATTGCATACTTTATAAAAAGTATGGATAAGCTAAATTTTAGATATAATAATAAATATAAAATTCCATTTAAAATTTCAACAATGGGATATTGAATAGAAATTTTATTTTTACAATATCTACATCTTCCTTTTGTAAAAATAAAACTGATTACAGGAATTAAGTCTATAGATTTGAGATTGGTATTGCACTTTGGACAATGAGAAGGGGGGTATGCAATAGATTCTTTACTTGGTATTCTATAAATGCATACATTCAGAAATGATCCAATGAATAATCCAAAAATGAATATTATATAGCTCATATTTTTTCTCCTTAAATTAAAATGAAGTGATTAGCCATGGGAGGACTAATCACTTTGATTAAAATTTTATAGATTTTTATTTGTAGTCGCTATCTGATATAGTAGGATAAAGGGTTATGTCTGTACCTGTATCTTTATCAAGTTCTACTTTTATTTTCCCATCAGAATCTACTGATACAGTAAATTCAGCGTCTGTATCCGATTGCGGTGTTATGGAACTCGTATCTAAATATCCTTCTGTTGATAAAGTTGAAAGCGTTACTGTATCTGTTCCTGAATCAGGTAATTCAATTTTATCTTCCGCAACAGCAAGCTCCGTTGCTTTTGCTATCATTCTTGCTGTAACAACATCTGCTTTTCTCTTAGAAGACTCTTGTATATTCTTGAACTTAGGTACTGCAATAGCTGCTATTATTCCTAGTATAGCCAAAACGATGATCAATTCTACTAGTGTAAAACCTTTTTTATTTTTTAATAATTTTTTCATTCTCTTTTCCACCTCCTTTCGAAGATAACAAATTTCTTGATGATTATAAAAAAAGACCAAATAATCAAACGAATACATTCATTTGATATTTGGTCGGTTGCACCACTCACTCCATATCTTCCAGGTGCCCAAATACAGAAGATACTTCCTCATTTCCATCGTATACTATTATATTATAAGTTTTCCTTCAAAAATATCAACCTTTTTTTGAAAATATTTAAAATAACTTATAGCTGAATGGTATTAATCATATCAAACATCGGAAGCACCATGGCCATTACAATAAATCCCACAATAATTGCCATTAATACAATCATCAGTGGTTCTAAAAGAGTAGTTAGTTTTTGCATAGCGGCTTCTACTTCATCATCATAAAAATTGGCAGTTCTATCTAATATTTCATCCAATAAACCAGATTCTTCTCCCGTTTTAATCATAGAAATAACCATGGGTGGAAAAATTCCTATTTTTTGTATGGGTTCCGCTAAACTTACTCCTTTTATCACTTCTTCTTTTGCTTTTTCTATTCCCTCTTCTACCATTTTATTTCCTACCACTTGAGATACAATTTCTAAAGCGCTAATCAAAGGGACTCCACTAGATATAAGTATAGATAAGGTTCTTGAAAATCTAGAAGTAATCACCTTTTTTGTAGCATTCTTTATAATAGGTATTTTTAATTTTAATTTATCTATCAAAAATCTACTTTTTTCTACATAGGTCCACTTTTTTATAGTATACACTAATACTACAAAAATTACTATAAGTACATACCAATGATTTATTATTCCATTACTGATTCCTAATAAAATTCTAGTAGGTAGGGGTAATGCTACTCCACTACTTTCAAACATACTTACAAAGGTAGGCATAACAAAAGTTAATAAAAAAATAATAACACTAGTAGATACAATACTTAAGATGATAGGATACACCATGGCTCCTTTCACCTTGCTATAAATTTTGTTTTCTTTTTCATAATAAGTAGCCATTCTTCCTGTTATCTCGTCTAAATTACCACTTATTTCGCCTACCTCCATCATATTAATTAATAGGGTAGGAAAAATTTTTTTTTGCTTTTTTAATGCTTCAGAAAAAGTAAGTCCTTTTTGTATATCATCATAAACATGTTCTAATCCTTTTTTAAGACTTTTATTTTCACTTTGATTTTTTAAAATATCAAGACAATTTATAATGGTTACTCCTGCATTTAACAAAGTATATAGTTGTCTGCAAAATACAGCAATATCTTTTATCTTTATACTAGTAAAAAATCTTAACTCTTTAATATCTTTACTTTGTAGAACCTCTTCTATTTCAACAGGATAATAATAATTGGATCTTAATATGGCTAATACTTCATTTTTATCGTTTGCACTTTGAGTCCCTTCTATTTTTTCTCCTCTTTCATTTATTCCTTTGTATTTATATAAAGGCATCTATAAGCACCCTCTTCATTTGTATTACATCCCCATATATCTTTCTACCATCCCCTTATCTATAGCATAGGTCAGTAAGTTTTCTCTTGTAATGAGTTTTTTCATATATAATTCACCCAAATAATTATCCATAGTTTTCATTCCAAACTTTAATCCAGTTTGAATAGCCGTTTGAATTTGATGACTTTTACCTTCTCTGATAAGATTTCTTATAGCAGGAGTAGCAACCATCACTTCAAAAGCTGCAATTCTTCCATCTCCATTTGCTTTTGGAAGCAACTGCTGAGATATAACTCCTTCTAATACAGTAGCTAACTGTATCATAACTTGTTGCTGCTGATGAGGTGGAAATCCATCAATGATTCGATCTATGGTTTTCGCTGCACCTACTGTATGAAGGGTAGATAATACTAAATGCCCTGTTTCTGCAGCAGTTAATACAATAGACATGGTTTCTAAATCTCTCATCTCTCCTACTAGTATTACATCTGGGTCCTGTCTTAACGCCGCCCTTAAGGCATTTGAAAAAGATTTTGAATCACTGCCTATTTCTCTTTGATTTACGATGCTTTTATTATGTCTGTGCAAATATTCTATAGGATCTTCAAGAGTTAGAATATGACAGCTCTTTTCTTTATTGATAGAATCAATCATAGAAGCTAAAGTAGTTGATTTTCCACTTCCTGTCGGCCCTGTTACAAGGATGAGCCCCCTTTGTTTTTTAGATAATTCTTTTATTACAGAAGGTAATCCTAGTTCTTCTATAGTAGGTACATTTAATGCAACAGATCTTATTGCCATACCATAAGTTCCTCTTTGTTTAAATATATTTACTCTAAACCTTCCTAATTTATGATAAGAAATAGAAGTATCTAGTTCTCCTTTTTCTTCTAATTTTCTCATTTGCTCTTCCTCTAATATTTGTTTTACTAAATTAAGATTATCTTCAGGTAAAAGTATTTTATCTCCAAACTTATTGAGCTGTCCATTAATACGCATCACTGGAGGAAATCCAACAGTTATATGTAAATCCGACGCTTTTAACTCTATTGTTCTTTCTAATAAATCAAACATATTCATCTTTATCACCTATTCCTCTGTATATGTAACTCTTATTAATTCTTCAAAGGTGGTAATCCCCATAAGCACCAATTGTTTGCAATTTTCTCTTAACGTAACCATCCCTTCTTCTATAGATGCTTTTCTTAATTCATCTATATTCAAGTCTTTACTAATCATTCCTCTATGCTCCTTACGAATAGCCATCATCTCATGAATAGGAACTCTTCCTTTATATCCAGTTTGATAACAATAAGGACATCCTCTTCCTTTATATAAAGAAACATTTCCATCTATATGAAGGCTTTTCTTTTCTATTTCGCTAGGAGCATATTCCACCTTACATCTATCACATATTCTTCTTACTAATCTTTGCGCAATTACCCCTACTAAAGAGGAGGCAATAAGATAGGGCTCAATTCCCATATCCAATAATCGAGCAGCAGTAGATGCAGTGTCATTGGTATGCATGGTGCTGATAACAAGGTGTCCTGTTATGGCTGCACGAACTGCAATTTCTGCAGTTTCCGCATCTCTTATTTCTCCAATCATAATAATATCTGGATCCTGCCTTAATATAGATCGAAGTCCATTTGCAAAAGTAAGTCCTGCTTTGTTATTTACTTGAACTTGATTAATTCCATTTAATCGATATTCTACAGGATCTTCCACAGTGATGATATTTTTATCTATGGTGTTTAATTCTTTTAATATAGTATATAAGGTAGTAGTCTTTCCACTTCCCGTTGGTCCTGTTACTAATATAATTCCATTGGGATTTTTAAGAATTTGATTGAATTGATTTAAATTTTCAGCTGTAAATCCCAATTGGTCTTTATTTAAAGAAAATCCACTTTGATCTAGTAACCTTATTACAATCTTTTCTCCAAATACGGTAGGCAATATAGAAATACGAAGATCAATATTTTTTCCGTCTACCCCCACTTCTACTCTACCATCTTGAGGAAGTCTCTTTTCTGCTATATCCATTTTGCTCATTACTTTTATTCTATTGACAATAGCCACATGGGTTGTTTTAACTAAAGACATAGCTTCCTGTAAACAACCATCTATTCTAAGCCTCACTCTAACTGTATTTTCAAAAGGTTCTACATGAATATCGCTTGCATTTATATTAATCGCTTGTTTTATAATAGAATTCACAAGCTTCACTACAGGAGCATTATTAATGTCTTTTAATATTTCTTCATCTAAATCTGTAATATTTTCCACTATATATTGTTTTTGAAACTCTTCTACTGCCTTTTCTGCTACTGCTTTTCCATAATATTTATCTATTGCATTAAATATATCTTGCCTAGTGGATATAGCTGGCTCTACTTCTAGGCCTGTTGTTATTTTTATATCGTCTATGGCAAATAGATTCAAAGGATCTGCCATGGCAACAACAAGCTTTCCTTTTTCTTTTCTTATTGGAATAAGGCTATATCTTCTTGCTAACTTTTCTGAAATAAGTACAGGTATTTCTGGGTCAATATAATATTTACTTAGATCTATATGCGGTATTCCAAATTGAAATTCTAAAACCTCTATCATTTCTTTTTCTGTTATATATTTCTTTTCTACTAATATTTCTCCTAATTTTTTACCTGAATATTTTTGCTCATTTAAACTCTCCACTAATTGCTCTTTTGTAATTTTCCCAACAGATACTAAAAGTTCTCCTAATTTCATTTTATTATTTTGTAACATAAAACCCCCTACGCTTTTTTTAAATTTCCTTTACTGCTTTTACATATTTTAATTTTTTTTCTCTCTCTACTTTAGGAATAATGAGATTGTCATAGTCGATTATATTTACTTTTAATTTAAATATATTTTTCATCATATGGATTAATTCATTATCATAATGAATATATTTATCTAATCTTTTCTTATCTCCTATAACTTTAATTTCATAGGGCTGAACAATGGGTATAGAATTTATATTAATATGATTTCCTGCTAGAGTTATCTCTGAATAAGGGCTTATTCTCTGTTCGTTAATAGAAATCGATTCTCCTCCATACCTTTTAATTTCATTTACTAGCGTAATCAGCAACTTTTTTCGTTCTATAAATTCACCAAATAGCTCTCCTAAGTTATTCTCCTCCGTTGTATCTATTGTTATAATAAGTCCTGGTCCTTGTACATTTTTGTATCCTAAAAGCGCTTTTAGGGCTTCTGCCTTCTTTTTTAGTTTTTTTCCTGTTTCATCTTTAATTTCATTTTTTTCTAGAATTTCTAGCTGGGCATGCAGATATTCTTTTTTCAATAGTAATTCTTTATTTTCCATTTTTACTTTATTAATCTCTCCCATAAGTTCCTTATCTAAAAAAGAAAGTTCTAGCGCATCTTGATAATTCCCTTTAAACTGTACCCCTATAAATATGCCTAATAAAGATGTAAATAATATCAAAAATATATATTCCTTCTTCATGATACCTCTCCCTATTTTTTATATTCTACTCCACTTATATCATACCCGAAATTCCGTTAAATTTACACTCCTTAAATTATAAAAAAACAGGTTTTTTATATAATTTTTAAAAATTATAATTTAATTTTTTAAGTTAATGATTTCATTTAGTTCTATTTTATACATTTATTTTTTATGATCTCTCTAATATAAGAAAATCCTATATTATACATATAATATAGGATTTTACTACCTTTTAATTTAATTTAAACATTTTTACTATGTCTTCAAGATTTCTTGCCATATTCGCTAATTTTTCTACAGATCTGGTCATTTCTTCTATTGTTGCGGATTGTTCCTCGCTCGAAGCTGCAACTTCTTCTGTATTAGCTGCAGACTGCTCCGATATTTCTTCTATTTCCTGCACAAAATCCATTACATTTTCTGCATTTTTAGTAGATTCTAATATATTTTTATTCACCTCATCCAATTTATTTTTCGTTACATCAAAACCATCTAATATTTCTTTTAGGGAATTCCCTACTTCTTTTACAACAATTTCTCCTTTTTCTGCTTCTTTACTTCCATCTTCAATTGATATTAATGCTTTTTTTGTACTTCCTTGGGTTTTTTCAATCAAATCACTTATATTATTCGCTGATTTCATAGATTGTTCTGCTAGCTTTCTGATTTCATCTGCTACTACTGCAAATCCTTTTCCCATCTCTCCTGCTCTAGCTGCTTCTATTGCTGCATTTAATGCAAGTAAATTGGTTTGATTGGCTATATCATTTATCACCCCAACAATGTTTCCTATTTCATCAGAGGTTTTTTCAAGCTCCATCATTACATAAGAAGAATCATGTACACTATTTTTTATGGTATTGATTTGATCAATCATATTTTCCATTTTTGTTCTTCCTTCTAATGCTAACTTACTTGTATCTTCTGCATTATCTACTACTTGATTTACTTCATTTTTTACTTTTTCCATGCTAGATGCCATATCCTTTATATTGCTAGATACCTTTGATGTGGCGCTCACCTGATCTTGTGCTCCCTGGGCTACATCTTGGGTAGATGTTGCAATTTGCTCTGAAACACTAGAAGCCTGTTGCGCTGAAGATAAAATTTCTTGAGAATAAGAAGATACATTCAGTGCTACATCTTGAATTTTACCCGTAATATTTCTTAAATTCTCTATCATCACATTAAAACTGTTAGCTACAATTCCTATCTCATCATTGCTTTTTATGGATATATTTTCTGTTAAATCTCCCCCAGAAACTTTATTCGCTACTTCTACAACTCTATTTAATGGTTTAATAATTCTTCCCACTAAAATGATAATAATCATTCCCCCTAAAACAAGAGAAAGAAGAGATATTATAATAGATTGAATGATAACCTGTTTTAATGCACTTTCTACATTTTTCATCGATATTCCTATATCTACAGCCCCTACATGTTCCCCATTATTGTATAAAGGCATTAATATATCATAAACTTCTTGACCTTTATAAGAATACTTTGATGAATACATCTTTCCGTTTACTGCTGCACTTTTACTTCCTTCATCTGTTATAATAGATCCTACTCTTTGTTTTTCACTATGGGCTTTTACTTTCATGTCCTTTCCTATTACACAAGCAAAAACAATAGTGTCTTTCTTTGTTATCTCCTCCACTATTTTTTGAGGTTCAACAAAAGATTTTAATTCTTCAATTTTATTTGCAAGAATCCCAACTTGAATAATTCCTCCATCTTCTAAAGCAGTAGCTCCATATTTATAGTAATTCTCTGAAACAGCACTTTTTCTTATGGCTTCAATTACTTCTGTTTTTTCCCCTTTTAACAAAGGTGCTACAGCATGATCTCCAGGATACACCCATCCTATATTTTCGAGTAAATTAGAATAGATGATCACACCATTTTTATCTGTTACATCAATTTCAGAAATCCCAGTTTTTTCCGCCACTTCCATTAATTCCTCATTGGAAAGAACTTTTCTTTCTCCAATTAACTGATATGCTGTTTTTAATTTATCCTCTAACATAATTTCCATTTGTTCTAAAGCTAAATTACTGCTTTCTAGCTGAGAAGCAATTTGCTTGGCTAAAGCCATACCATCTTGTTCCATTTGATTCATCATTTTTTTATCGATGGTATATACAGAGATTCCAGTTAATGCACTTACCGTGATAAAGAATATAATCAGAACTGCTCCAATGATTCTAAACTGAATAGAATTTTTCCTTAGTTTATTTTTTTTCTTTTTCATATTCTCATCCCCCTGTTTTTTACTTATATCTTATATATGTCTATATCTACTTTAAAACTATCTGTTAATTTTTTGAATTCTGTTATGCTTTTTGTAAGATTTTTAATTTCTTCTGTATAAGTGATAACACTAGAGCTTACTTCTTGTGATGAAGCAGAGTTTTCCTCTGCAATTGCTGCTAGAGATTCTATATTTTCATAAACAGAAGAAATAGAGTCTGTTTCTTTTTGAAGTTTTTCTGCTGTTTCAATCATTTTTATTGCTACTTCTTTAATTTTATCATTTGCGAAGCTACTTTCTGATACCGCTTCATTTAATTTATCATTTTCTTCTTCTAATATCTTAAATTGAGATTCTACATCTAAAACAAGCTTTTCTATTTCTCCTATAAATTGCGACAAGTTATCATTTATATTTCCTACAGCATCCTGAGATTGTTCTGCTAATATTCTCACTTCATCTGCAACCACTGAAAATCCTCGTCCCATTTCTCCTGCTCGAGCTGCTTCTATAGAAGCATTGAGTGCTAATAAGTTGGTTTGATTGGCTATAGAAGATACAAGGGAAACAATTTGCGTTATACTTCTTGCCTTATTTTGAAGATTTAGACTATTTTCTTTTACTTCTTCAAAGCTTTTTAATATATCATTTAATTTATTTGCAGTTGTTTTTACATTGTTATAGCTCATTGCTATTTTTTCTACAGAAATTTCTAGTTCTTCTTTGTTGGTATCTTCCATTTTGGCAACAATTTTTATTCCATCAATGTTTTCATTTAAAAGGTTTACTGCATTTTCTGTCTCCTCTGCTTGGGTCATGGCAGCTGTTGCAACTTGCTCTACAATATTGGATATTTCTTCTGATGTATAGTCCATTTTATTTGCTATGGTATTTAAAGTATCACTAAAAGTATTCATTTCATCTGTTAATCCTTTAAATCCTACAAAATCTTTTCTTATGACATCTTTGTATCCATTTAGCATTTCGTATATTTCTTCATATTGATCATTGGATAGAAGTATTTTCTTTTCTACATAATTATGTTTTTTAATATTATCGAATTCTTCTAAAATATCTCCCATAGGTTTGTTTAATAGTTTAGAAGAAAGTAAAAAGCTTAAAAAAGCCATTATGGGAGCAATGTAGAATATCATAGCTTTAGACATGAAATATATAGGTATGTTTAACGCTAGAAATATACCCGTAGATAATATAGCCGTTTTTACATGTATATCTTTTATAATTCCAAAAGACATCATTTTATTTAAAATAAATATCTTTTTATGGTATATCTCTTTTTCAAATTTTATTTTTATTTTCAATTCCCCTTGACTTCTTTCTAATTCCTCTATTTCTATTTTCTCATCATAATGCTTTGCTGCTCCTTCTAGCATTCCTAAGAAGTAATCAAACATTTCTCTCTTTGAACGATATATAAATATTGCTTCATCTTTAGATATGGGTTCTAAATCGAGTCCTGGAGGATTTGCTCCTGAAATTCTTTTCACAACAATTTTATGGACATCATTCATAGACTTTAAAAAATGATATAAATTATCGTGTCTGAAAAAAGCTGGATAATCTTTTGTAAAAGTAATTATATTATCATTTCCTATTATTCTCCAAAGCTTGGAGGTATCTAAATTTGACTCTTTTGCAATATAATGAATCATCTTATTGGCAATAACATCTTCTATGTCTTCAATTGGAGAAAATGTCTTATCTCGCTCTAGTCCCCCACTTTCCATTGCTTTATTTACAATTTCATCCCCATATATTTTTCTACAAGTTTTTAACCATGCAGAAACAATTGTACCTTTCATAAAAGCCTCCTTATAAATCCGAATTATTTATATATTCCTCTAATTCTTTTACTTTTTTTTCCAAAAGCATAACTCTTCCTAATAGTTCATCTTTATTTTCTTCTTTATTTTTTAAAAACTTAATTAAAAAATAAGTTGCTATTATGGGAATAACCAATATGAAAATTAATATCACTAAATTAATCCCTTGAAATAATAAAACCATATCTTTTTATCTCCTCTTTGTTTTACCATTTTACTACATATTCTTTATATCATTCTATCAATTTTTCATGCTATTGTATACTTCGTTTTTCCTATTCTATAATTTACTGTATCTATTATTTTATTCTTATTTATATAACTTTACCCTTTTTTTGCAAAGTGAAAAATATTTTTTTAATATATAGCAAAATGGGTAGAGTTTAAAATATAATAAAGATAGGTTCATATACTTTTTATATAAAATATTTTTTTGTCCATATAGGGAGGGGTTACAAAATGAAACATGCTTATTTACAAACAGAAATGTCTCAACATGAAATGATTCTAAACCAAATGGGTGCAGATGTTAAAGTAATTAGAGGAATCATGTGTTATGTCCAGTTTAAAATAAAGGAAACATCTGTAAAGTATGTATACCATATTAATAATAGTAATAATTATTTTCTACAAAGAATTTCTCCATATCCTATGAACATCGGGAGTTATGCAAATAAAGATGAGATTATTGCCGTTATTAAGCACGATATCAATCAATTTAGAAATGCTTCTAATTCTACTGTATTTCATAATTTCATTGCTGTAAACAAAAGATTTCACGAAACCTTAAGACATTTTGAAGATCTTTATTTATATTATAATATTCCACATGAAATATTTGAACATCTAAATACTAGCATAGATAAAATAGAAAATTTAATAACAGAATATAAACAAACTTGTAAGAGGGTTTATTTTGAAAAAGACCCAGATACCATATAAATGTAGTCAAAAATAGTTCCTATGTAAAATACTTTAAATACATAGGAACTATTTTTAATTAGCATCTTCCCGATTCTAAATTCGATGTTATTTTAAATCCTTTTCTATACCATACACTGGAATAATCTATATTTACTTTAGACATATTTTGGGAAAGTTCCTTGTCTATTAAAAATTTAAATCCATTTTCTTCTATGATTTCATCTTTTTCCTTTGGCTCATCCAGAGCCATGGATAAAGTCGGTCCACCTCAACCAAAGGATTGTATAAACAATCTAAGAGGATGGTTTTGTAATTTTTTTTCTTTTAATACAATATCTAATTGATTTTTAGCAGCTTCACTTATGTTTATTTTCATTTTTCTCCTCCTCCAAATACCCTAATGGGGTATTTTTATTTATTATAGTTCTTCATTTTCATTTTGTCAAATAAAAAAATATTTATATTTATAATCCCCGCCAATAGTAATCATACACCCTTTAAATTTCGTAATTTCTGCACAAAAATAACACAAAAGAGCCCTAATTTTATTTTTTATTAGGACTCTTTAAAAAATTATTCAATAAAACATTTATCACTTTGCATACTTTAATATTCTCTTTACAATTTCTTTTCTGACTACATCTATTTCACTGAAATCCATATTTGGTATATAATATTTTTCCATGGCATCATGTTCTTTTTTCGCGCTTTTTATATTTGAAATACCTTGCTCCATTAGATTATCAAATATTTTTTTGTCATATTCTATTTCTTCTTTGTATTTTTCTATAAGCGCTGTATCTAAATACTGATCTAAATCTATGTCTTTATGGTTATTATTTTTATACATATTACTTATGGTAATTCCCACATTAATCTCTTTTATTACGATGCTTTCAATTTTTTCGGGAATAAATGGAGTATGATAAATCTCTACATCCAATCCCATTCCGATAGCTTGTTTATATATTTTTCCTATTAATGTTGATTTTCCCGTTCCCATATCCCCTTTAATATAATATACTTTTCCTATAGCTTGCATTATTGTATCTGTAAATTCCACATATCCTTCTGGTGTAATAGCACTTCCGAATAAATGTCTTTCTTTTCCTTCTTTCTCTTTCATTGAAATATTTTCAAATATTTCTTTAATTAATTTATTTGTTTCAAAATTAACCTTTCCAAAATCCATTCCTTCTTTATTTTTGTTTATTATATCTTCTGCTATCGGTCTAGCCGATTCTAAAAATTTATATGCTCTTGCAAATAATCGTCCAACTTCTGTATTGCTCGTCAGTATCGCATCTTTATTTGCCTCCATTTTCTCAATATCCCAGTAGTCTCCTAAATGAATAATTTCATCTACTGCACCTGGATTTTTAGGATCTACAATATGAGGTGCAGTTGCTTCACACATAAAAAAGCAAACTTTTCAGAGCATGTATTTAAAGTAATAATTTCCATGCACTATATAATTAAGCCTTATCCTATAATAACTTCATTCTACGAAATAACAACATTAAACATTTTAAACCATATATTAGTTGTCCTTAGATATAAACAAATTTATTGAATGCACAAATATAGCACCCTTATTAAATAAAGATACCTAGGAAAAAGCAGTACTAATACAAAAGACTAACATTTTGCTAGTCTTTTTCGTTAAAGAACTTCTTTTAATCTTCCTAGAATCTCATCATATATACATATTCTTTCTTCTTCTGGAAATTCTTTTATCCTATCTATTATAATCTGCACCAAATTATCTTCCATTAATTCTTGAACCTTTTCTTTATCAGGCATCCTTACTATCACTTCAATTTTTTGTTTCACTTTTTCCACTCCCCTTTGTAAGAAAATATGAGGCGATAAACTTGTACTATGAATAAAAAATAAAAACTTTATAAAAACTAATCATAATCTTTCTTGCTCTGTAATATCTCATTTAATATACGTTCTATTTGGCTGTTATTAAATGAGGTGATCATTTTGTATACTGTTGCTATTTATTCTCGTAAATCGAAGCTTACCGAGGCAGGAGACTCTATTCAGAATCAAATAGATTTATGTAAGAATTATGCTAATACGCACTTTAATGTTTCTGATTTTATTATTTATGAAGATGAGGGTTATTCAGGTGGAAATACAAATAGACCTAACTTTCAGTTAATGCTAGAGGATGCAAAGAAAAAAAAATTTAATGTTCTAATTTGCTATAGACTAGATCGTATTAGTAGAAATATATCTGATTTTTCTAGTACAATCGAAATGCTTAATAAACAAGGTATATCCTTTGTTTCTCTTAAGGAGCAATTCGATACCTCTACACCTATGGGAAGAGCAATGATGTTTATTGCTTCTGTATTCGCTCAACTTGAAAGAGAAACCATAGCAGAAAGAGTTAGAGACAATATGCTTGTTCTAGCTAGGTCTGGCAGATGGCTTGGAGGTCAGACTCCTACAGGTTTTAAAAGTGAACCTATTATTTATTATGATAATGATATGAATAAAAAGAAAATGTATAAACTTTCTCCTATAAAAGAAGAATTAGATCTTGTACAAAATATTTATGAAAAGTATGTATCCTTCGGTACTTTAACAAAGCTTGAAAGCTGGACACTCGAAAATCACATAAAAACGAAGAATAATAATAATTTTGATAAAAGTGCGCTTAAAGCAATTCTTACTAATCCTGTATATGCTGTAGCAGATGAATTGCTATATGAATATTTCAAGGAAATTGGCTCTGATATAGCTTCTCCTAAAAATGAATTTAACGGAAGATATTCTGTTATTACTTATAATAAGCAGGATAAATTCAAAAGAGATGCGACTACTACGAATTCAACTACAAGAAGAAAAAAAAGTGATTGGATTATTGCAGTAGGAAAACATCAAGGCGTTATTCTATCCTCAGATTGGATACGAGTTCAAAATTTACTTGAAAAAAATTCTATAAAAGCGCCTCGTTTAAATACAGGATCAATTGGTTTAATAACGCCTCTCCTCCTCTGTAAAGAATGTGGTTCTAAAATGAGAGTAAGCGTATATAGAAGAAAAGCTGGTACCTATTATTATTACAGGTGTCTAATGAAGGAAAATTCCAAAGGAAGTAGATGTAATGTGAAAAATCTACTTGGCTCTGCGGCAGATGAATTAGTTATAAATGAAATGAAAAATATATCCATGAAAAAAAGTAACTTATACAATAAATTGAACCACTATAAAGAAAGCCTTGATCATACCTATATAGCTAATCAAAATAAAAAAAATTCTTTGGAGAAAGAATTGAAATTCTATGAAAAGGCTATATTAAATCTTACTTTGCAGCTTTCAAAAACGCAAAATTCTACAGCGAATAAATATATCATTTCTCAAATTGAAGCCTTTGACAGAAAAATAAATACAGTAAAAACAAATCTTAATGCTATGGTAAAAAATAGTGAAATGAACTTGTTAAAAAAGATAGATATAGACATACACATGCAGTTATTAACAGATTTTTCCTATTTCCTTAATAATTTAACCTTCGAAGAAAAAAAGAGATGTTTAAAAGAATTAATAGATAAGATCACTTGGGATGGTGAAAAATTAGAAATATACTTATTAGAATGTAAAAGAAAAAATTAAAAGCAGGATTTTTATCCTGCTTTACTTCACCATTTTTAAATTTCTTTTAATTTCTATCAGTTCTGTATCTGTTTTTACAGCTGTTAATGTTAAATTATTTATTTTTAAAGATACATTATCTATTTTATCATCTATGTCTTCTAATTTTTCTTTTACTACCTCTCTGTTATCAAATAAGGCTCTAACTTTATTTGAAACTTCATTTTCTAAGCTTGTTTCTATTTTTATAACCCTTGATTTAGTATCTTTAACTTCATTTTCTAAGTTATCCATTCTTTCATTTGTTTTTACTACTTCTCCATATACTTTTTCTAAAAGAGTATACATCTTTTCATTCATTTAGATCACCTCTAATTTATCATATATTCTATATTACCATAATTTAAGGATTATATCTATTTTATTCAGATTTTTATAGTTTTTCAACTGTCTTTTGGTATAAAGTCACTCTTATCTTTAAGATAATATATTGACAATCTATGAAGTGCTCTTGTACAACCAATATAGAGTAGTTTTCTATCTATTTCACTATAGTAGCTATCTCTAGATGCATTATAAAGAATTACAGAATCAAATTCTGTAAACTCTCTAACTTTCTTTAATAATCTCTTTGATTCCTTCACAGAAAGTAATCTACTAAAAGATTTTATTTCAAATTCATGTCCTCCTGTTTTTTGAACTATCTTTTCAATCTTTTTTACTCTTTCTTTTTGCATAGGATGTATTTTATTAAATATCCTTCTTTCCATTCTTTTTAATCTCTTTGCTATAGAAATTCCTATTTTATCACCAAGAAACTGGTTTTTTAAAATTTCTTTTTTTTCGATTACTACTCCATCATAATAAATATCTTCAAATTCGATTTTATTTCTTTCGTAATACTGTATTAACCGATCTAATATTTTTATCCATACCATCGATCCTTTAAAATCAATACTACTGCTTCTTATTTGTATCCTATCTTTATTTTCTCCAACAGCTAAATAATCAAGCAGTTCAGTTCTCTTTTCTATCTTTATTGTATCCTTTATTAGCTCTAAAGCTAAACTTTCAAAGGTTATCTCCTTAACATTTTCTTCTCCTAGTTCTGGTAAAATTTCTGAAATATATTGGCTAAAAACTTCATTTGGAGAAATAATAATAATATTGTTTGAAGTTAGCTTTGAATGCATCCCATGATATAGTAAAAATGCAATTCGATGAAGGGCTATAGATGTTTTTCCACTGCCAGCAATACCTTGAACAATTAACAATTCATTATCTATATCTCTAATAATAATATCTTGTTCTCTCTGAATTGTTTCTACAATGTTTCTCATTTTTATAGATGAATTTCTTCCTAATACCCTTTGAAGCATCTCATCATTTATCTGTATATTACAGTCAAAAAAATATTTTAGCATGCTATTTTTAATTTTATACTGTCTCTTTAATAAAACATCTCCTTCTATCACACCTTCTGGTGCTTTATAGGAAGCCTTTCCTAATTCATATTGATAAAAAATGCCGGCTATAGGTGCTCGCCAATCATATACCCATATATCATATGTTACTGGGTCAATTACATTATGAATCCCAATATATATTTTTTCCCTTTCTCCTATCTCCTTCTCTAGAAAATCAAATCTTCCAAAGTAAGGAGAAGATAACATTTTTTTATATTTTTCTATTTGCTTATGTGCACTTTCATAACTGCCTGTCTGATTCGTTAGTATAGATAAATACTGATTTATTTCTGTTAATCGATCAAAATCATTAGAAAAGTGCACTGTATTTTCCCACATTTCTTTTCTACTTTCTAAAAGTTCATTTTTTCTATGGGATAAAGTTTCCATCTTATTTTCTATCTCATTTTTTATAAAATTTAAAGTGTCCTTTAAATATTTTTTCTCTTCTTTTAAATCTGTAGCATGCATGGTTTTTCACTCCTTATATACATGATCCTTTATTCAAATAATGAGGTGATTCCAAATAAGTGATAAGAATGAATCGTTTTCAGATAATTTTTTATTTCATTTACATTATTTGAAATCTTTAATATATTTAACGTCATCATAAGGATATTTTCATAAATAATTTTAAGTAAAAAATCAAGCTTGTCTTTCTTTATTTCTTGAGTGCCTCTTACATCATATCTTTCTTTTACAGTTTTTAAAATGAAATTTATTATATCCATTCTTACATTTTCAAACTTTGTTCCTTTACTGTTGTCAAGTAGTATTAAAATACGCTCTTTATTTTCTATCATAAAAAAAATAAATTCATCATTAAACATCCCAAGTTTATCTATATCCTGAGGAAGTTTTAATTCTCTCTCTTTGATGATAGAAATTTTTTCTCCTAATAAATTTTTTACAGATTCTAAAAAACTTTCAGGTAAAATAGCATGAAATAATTCTTCCTTGCTTTTATAGTATCTATATATATTTCCAACAGATACTCCTGCATTTAATGCCACTTCTGAAATTTTCGTTCCACCATATCCTTTTTGTGAAAATACAGTTAATGCTGAAGCATAAATTCTTTCTTTAATCTCATCTTTTTTATACTGCATCCTATAACCCCCTTAAAAGCGAATTATTAATTCACTTTTAGTATACACCAAATAGATAAAATATAAACTCTTTATATCCTCCTTTTTTCATAAAACTAATCATATTTTTTCCTTCTTTGTAATCACCTCATTTAATATACTATATTAAATGAGGTGATTACACTATATACAGTTGCCATTTATTCTCGTAAATCTAAATTTACGGAATCAGGAAAATCCATCCACAATCAAATAGATCTATGTAAAGGCTATGCGAATAAGCACTTTACTGTTTCTGAATTTATTATTTATGAAGATGAAGGTTATTCGTGAGGAAATGCAAACAGATCTAAATTTTAGTTCATGTTAAAAGATGCAAAAGAAAAGAAATTCAATATCTTAATGTGCTATCGATTGGATCGCATCAGTAGAAATATATGTGATTTTTCTAGCGCAAAGGTAGAGAGCTAAAATATATCTATCTCTCTATTTTTTGATGATTAAAATTTTCTAGCTACTCTTTAGATATTTTCAAAGTATTTATAGCATCTTTTTTTATTTCCCCAACAATCCATATGATAATGGGTAATATAACTTGAAATGGGAAAAAATAATAAGGCCATATGTCAGAATTAAATTCCATATAATTCATCACGCTATCATATTGAAAATAGGATAAATTAATTATGATTAAACCTATGGGAGCAATAATAAATCTATAGCCTTCATAATTAAATACTTTGCTAATACCTTTACAGACACATAATAATAATACACTCACTTTTACAAAACCACCTAATATAAATGAAATAGATATTATTGCTTCTACTCTTTGTAAGATATGCCCAATGTCTATTTTACTAACCATAGCATATGCAGGATAATATACACTCGTTGCCCGATCTGATCCTAATACTAGAATATTGATTAACGTTAAAAGCGTCATATACACTCCTGCAATAGCGAAAGGAATGAAATAAATTTTGTAAGGTGCATTTTTTTTATCAAAACACGAAAAAATCATAGTAAATGCTATCATTTGGACAAATGGCTGAGAAAACACACTAAAAGCACCTTTTATCAAAGGATTATACCCTTCCTTTAATATAGGCTCAATATTTTTTATATTCATGTTATCAATAGATAGAATAATTATCATCATTAAAATAACAAGAGGAAACAAGAAAAAAAATCTTGACCATCTTCCTAAGATTTCAATTCCTCCCTTTATACCCCACATACATAAAATAGCCATCACGATTATAGGCATTATTTTGGGTGTTTCTGCAAAGCTAACAACTTCAATAAACTGACCATAATTATTTAAAACATCTGCAGTCCAATAAATTGCATACCCAACAAATACTACAGTGATTATTTTTCCTATGAATTTTCCAAAACAAAGTTCAACAATATCAAACATATCTTTACTAGGAAAAATATAGTGAATCCTAGCATATATCAGTATCATGGGAATAGCAGCAACCCATCCTAAGCCAACAGCTATCCATGCATCTCTTTTCGCTTCTAATCCTGGTGCGAATATAGAAGTAGATCCTACTAAAAACAAAACCATCATGAATATTTTATCTTTATCTGAAATGACTTCTTTATTCACTCTATTTTCCTCCAACTTTATATACTAAATTGTTTTCTATTTGAATAGTATAACCTAATTTATCCATTCATATTATATAACCTTACATAAATATCTTTAAAATCAATACTTAGATTCTTTGAGTGTATAACTGCACTAGCTTTATTTGCAGATGAAGAAATTCTATATCGTTTCTAGGAATATCATCTATATAAAAAATTTCCCCTTTCTTAAATATTATATTTTAATATGTATACTATATTTTTTTATCAATATTAAATTTTTTAAATTATACTATCATTTAAGAGCTATTTTACACACGCATATAAGTTGAATTTATAAAATCAATATGGTATTATGTTGAAATGAAAAACATTTATTTTATACTTTTCATAAAGAGTTAGTAGGAGGATAATAATGATAAATGAAATTTCTGAAAAGATTCGTAACTTAAGAAAAGAAAAGAACTTAACGTTAAAAGATTTAAGTGAAAAAACAGGTTTGTCTGTTAGTTTTTTATCTCAAATAGAAAATTCAACCTCGTCTCTTGCTATAACATCTTTAAAAAAAATAGCAGATGCTTTAGGTGTTCCCATAATATATTTTTTTGATAAACCTGAAAATAATAATTTTATAGTAAAAGAAAAAGATCAAAAAATATTCAAAATAGAAAGCTCAAATTCTGAGTTTATCAGATTAAGTGGTGAATTTACGGATAGAGCTTTAGAATCTATTATTGTTATAATTCCTCCTGAACAACAACACGGACATAGATTTAATCATCCTGGTGAAGAATTTGTTTATATACTTGAGGGAGCTCTTATTATAGATTTAGATGGTACAGAATACATAGTAAAAGCTGGCGATTCCCTTCATTATCCTTCAAGCCTTCCTCATATTTGGATTAATCCCCTTAAACAACCGTGTAAAATTCTCACCGTATTAACACCAGTGCTTTTTTAAAATAATCCTTTTAGAAGTCATATCAAATAAAACCCTTGAAAATACTGTTATAACAGTATTTTCAAGGGTTTTATTCTATAATAATAGTATTAAAATGAGAATTAACCTGCTGTATGTCTGTTTATAAAATCTAATTGAACCTAATTCTTTAACAAGTTTAAGAATAACGCTAATTACTGAATTCAGTAATTAGCGTTATTTTTTATATTATTTGACTACATATAGTTCTTTATTCGCTTTGTTAAGAATCTCATATCCATTTTCTGTTACAAGCACTAAATCTTCTATTCTCACTCCAACTTCTCCGGAAAGATATATTCCAGGTTCTACTGAAAATATCATACCTGGTTTTAGTATATCCGTATTTGTTGAAGATACATCACCAAAATCATGAACCTCTATACCTATAGAATGACCCGTTCTATGCGTAAAATATTTCCCATAACCCTTAGATTCTATATATTTTCTTGCAGCAAGATCTACATCACAGAATCTAACGCCTGGTTTTACAGTTTCTATAGCTCTTTTATTAGCCTCAAGGACTATTTCAAAAACTTCTTTTGATTTATCTGAAACGTTTTTGAAAAATACTGTTCTTGTCATATCAGAGCAGTATGAGTTCTTTACACAGCCTATATCAAAAATTATACTATCTCCTTCAGTTGGCATTGAATTATCTGGAGAATGATGAGGATCTGCTGCGTTTGCTCCGTATCCTATAATTGCATCAAATGAAAATCCTTCTGCCCCAAGTTCTTCATATATTGAAAGAAGTAATTCCCTCATTTTCTTTTCACTATGACCTTCTAAAGTTAGATTTATAAGCTTTTCCATTGCCATATCATTAATTCTTGAAGCATTTCTCATAAAATTTATTTCTTCTTCATCTTTTATCATTCTTGCTCTATCTACAATAAAAGATCCATTAACATAAGCGCTTGCTCCATTATTTTTCATAAGATCTAGTAAGAATCTTGAAGGCCAATTTTTATCTATTCCGATAGATTGCTCTTTGCATATATTTTCGGAAAGTAATTTTATACAATCATCCGTATCATTAAACCATATCTTTTTAGCTCCCAGCTCTTCTGTTACAGGAAAAAGCTCATTGATAAAAATCTTATGATCTCCATTCAGGTTTAAATATAAGGCAAGCATTCTTTCTCCTGGATGAATCCATTTTCCTGTAAGATAAAATATTGAAGCTGGATCTGAGATTATAATTTGAGGAATGTTTGCTTCTTTCATTGAATTGAGCACATTTTCAAGTCTATTCAGTTTCAAATTTATTCCCTCCTTTTTATATATACTATCCTTTTTATATATACTATCCTTTTTATATTTTCTTTAGCTGCATAAGCTTTTATGAAATAAATAACGAATTATTTCATTTATACGGTTTGTTTTGCATCTTCTATTTTTTCCTCTTCGAGTAACCCTATTAATTTTTTATCAAAGAAAAATAAAAGTATTGCACATAGAAATAAAACCATTGGGATTGTAACATATGCTTGCATTATAGTAAACTTTGAAGCAAATGCATATAAATATCCATAGGATTTTCCGGCTATAAATGTAGCAAAAGTCCAAACACCAAGCAATACGGAATAAATTTTGTTTGGTGCATATTTCGTTACAAAAGAATTACCAAGTGGTGAGAATAGCATTTCTCCAATACTTAAAAGTATTCCAAAGGCTACAAGATACATAAGACTTGCTTTAGAAGTAGCATCTGCTCCTACGCCTCTTGTAATTTCAGCAAGTACAAGCATTAAGAAAGCCATCCCAAGAAAACCAAGACCTAGGGATAATTTTTTAAATAAACTCAAATCACCTTGTGGTCTCTTTGATAATTTAAACCAAAGCATACCAAATACTGGTCCAAGGGCAATACATGTAAGTGAATTTAGTGAATCAAACCATGGAAGAGGAACTTTAAAATTACCTACATTCATATTTACAAACTGTCCGCCATAATCATACGCAGCTAAATACGTTAAATACCAAAATACCCAAAATACTATCGAAAACATAGATACAAGAATAATAGCAAAAACTTTTTTCTTTTCATTTTTTGTTAATGGTTTAGCTTCCGTTTTAACTTCTATATTCTTTTCTATGTTCTTTCCCGTTTTAAATGGTTTTTTTCCTACTTCTCCAAGGAATCTAGTACCAAACAAAAACC
>SWCA01001731.1_pt1 | contig 44569 bp, 47 predicted proteins | sample 4692961 | NCBI WGS metagenome assembly SWCA01 (sample SAMN10267275, study PRJNA491770) | bioreactor metagenome | isolation source: DHS bioreactor inoculated with | place: Japan: off Shimokita Peninsula
GCTATTCGTTCATTGCAAGCAGCAGGGTTAGAAATTACAGCAATCAAGGATGTAACACCAGTACCACACAATGGATGTAGACCACCAAAACGTCCACGTGGATAATCTTAAGGAGGGGTAACTAGTGAGAGATTTAAAATTTGAAAAACCAACCGCAGTTGAAGAAATATCAAAAGATGGACATAAAGGACGTTTCGTCATTAAACCATTAGATCGTGGTTATGGTATTACTTTAGGTAATGCACTTCGTAGAGTTTTATTATCATCACTACCTGGCGCAGCAATTGTAAACATTAAAATTGATGGTGTAGAACATGAGTTCTCAACAATCGAAGGTGTATACGAAGATGTGATGGGTATTGTATTAAACTTGAAAAAAGTAATTTTCAAGGTAGACTCAACAGATCCTGAATTTGAACAAAAACTTGAATTATACATGGTCGGTGCCGGAAAGATTACAGCAGCTGATTTTAACCATGTTGATGGTGTTGAAATTGTCAATCCAGATCAAGAAATTGCTAACCTATCTGATACAGGTAGACTTTCTATGGAAGTTACTGTAAGAAGAGGTGTTGGCTATGTGAGTGCAGAACGAAATAAAGTATATAGCAGAAATGAAAAAAGCGTTATCCCAATTGACTCAATCTACACACCAGTAACTCGTGTATCTTATCATGTTGAAAAAACATTGAGAGATCAAGATGAGTTAGCGTTAGACATAGAAACGAATGGTGCAATTGAAGCTAAAGACGCTTTAGCTTTAGCATCAAAAATGCTTATTGACTACTTCAATGTCATCGTAGAAATCAGTGAACAAGCTCAGGAATCTGACTTCATTTATGAACAAGAAGAAGAACCAGTTAATAAGAAACTAGAATTAACAATTGACAAACTAGACTTATCTGTAAGACTATATAATAGTTTAAAACGTTCAGGTATTTCTACAGTTGCACAAATTGTTAGTCAAACTGAAGAAGATGTAATGAGATTTAGATCATTAGGTAGAAAATCTTTTAAAGAATTAAAAGAAAAACTACTAGAACATGGTCTAGAATTTAAAAATTCTTCTAACAAAGAATCAAAATTTCATTTAGAAGATGAAGAGAAGGAGTAAATCATGGCTTATAGTAGATTAAGACGCAATAGCGATCAAAGAAAAGCTTTATTACGTGACTTAGTAACAGACATTATTATTAATGAAAGAATTGTTACTACAGAAGCAAAAGCAAAAGAATTAAAAAAACTTGCTGATAAAATGATTACTTTAGCTAAAGATGGTTCTCTAAGTGCAAGAAGACAAGCAGCTGAAACCGTTCGTTTTGAAGAAGTTAAAGAAGGACAAAATGCGGTTCAAAAGCTATTTTCTGAACTTGGACCAAGATACCAAGATAGAAATGGTGGCTATACAAGAATCATTAAAACAGTACCTAGACGTGGCGATGCTGCGCCTATGGCAATTATTGAATTTGTATAAAAATCAAACAAGCTTCGGCTTGTTTTTTTTCTAGTATTAAATTTACTTGTTATTTTTAAAAAAGTTTAATACAATAGATATGCAAGATGAAAAAAGGGAGTAATAAACACATGAAGAAAATATTATGGATAGCAACAATTCTACTTAGTATAGTCACACTTATGGGTTGTGAAGAAACTCGTGAGTTGCCGACACATAGTGCTCAAGAGATCATAAATGCACTAGAAATTGAATATCAAGAGGGAGACTCAAAAGACAGTGTAACAGGAAGTATGGTTTTTCCTCTAACATCATCGCTAGATCAAAAGATAAAAATATCTTGGATGAGTGATCAACCATCAATCATCGACAATTTTGGTACAGTTAATAGACCAGATGTAGATACTCTAGTAAATGTATCCTACACAGTTGATAACTACGGTACTAAATTTTCAGGACTTATAACATTTAATGTCTTAGCTGAAGAAGACGATGAACCTATAGAAGTTATCAAATCATATACCATTAATTATTATTTTGAAAACATATATGACGAAGATTTTACGTTAGTTGAATCAGAATCATATGAAGGTGTTGTTGGGGCATATGTTTATATCAATCCAGAAAAAGAAGATGGATTTGATATCAGTAATGAACAAAGCGTAACAACAGGAACGGTAAAAGAAGATGGATCAACAGAATTATCTATTTACTACTTAAGAAAAACATATACAGTTACACTTTATGATGGTGTAGATATACTTGATACCGTGACTGTTAAACACGGTCATGTGCTATCTTTGGAAGATCCTTTAAAAGAAGATTACATTTTTTTAGAATGGCTAGTTTATCAAACAACTCAAAAATTTGACTTTTCAACACCAATTACATCTAATCTAAGACTTAGCGCAGTTTTTAAAGCCTTAGATGATGATTATACATATGAAGGGTATTACGCTGGTGCTGATGGTTTAGAAGGACAAAATTTAGTGTTGTTTTTGAATGAGTTACTTAATAATACCTATCAGGGCGTGGATTATGGTGATGCACGCTATATGCTAGATGACACCGATAAAGATCCAAATCAACCAGGCAATCTCATTCTTGTTTATTTAGGAACAAGCGTTTCTGGTGCTTGGGATTTTGGTAATACTTGGAATCGTGAACATGTATGGCCACGGTCTTTTCTTGGTGTAAGTGCAGATAATTCAACAGTGAACGCTGCTTCTGATTTACACAATCTAAAGCCTAGTGATCCTAGTGAAAATTCATCTAGAAGCAACAAATACTATGGCAATACTACAAATAGCCAAACTTATGAGCCTAGAGATGCTGTAAAAGGTGACATAGCACGTATTTTGTTTTACATGGATGTTATGTACGATGAGTTAAGCTTAATTTCAGCAAACGAAGGAAATACATATGAGATGGGTAATTTAGATATTCTCCTAGAATGGCATGTTCTTGATCCTGTAGATGACTTTGAAATATATAGAAATGATATGATTTATGGATATCAATATAATAGAAATCCTTTTATAGATCATCCAGAGTTTGTTGATAAAGTATATGGAAGTACGAGTTCTGTTTCAATGATTGATGTCAGCAAAGTATTTGGAAGCATGATTGAAACAATTTATATTGTATAATACCTATAGAGACAATTTAGGAGTGAAAGCATATGAGATTTAGAACATTTGGAAAAACGGGGATTAAAGTATCAGAAATTTCACTTGGTACATGGCAATTAGGTTCAAAATGGGGAGATCCATTTAATGAAGAAGTTGCTATAAAAACTTTGGATGCAGCAATTAAGACAGATATCAATTTATTCGATACAGCCGACGTATATCAAGGTGGTATGAGCGAAAAAGTCATTGGAAAATACATTAAAAACTTAGAGCAAAAACCTTTTGTAATTACAAAAATAGGTAGACGATTAGAAAAACACACAAAACAAGGATATTCAGAGAAAAATATTAGAAATTTCATTGACGATAGTAGAACTAACTTAAATGTTAAAACTCTAGATATGGTTTTTCTCCACTGCCCACCTACTGATGTCTATTATATGCCAGATGTTTTTAAGCTCTTAGATCAATTGAAGCTAGAAGGTAAAATTAAGCATTATGGAGTAAGTGTTGAGCGTGTTGAAGAAGGCTTAAAAGCAATGGACTATGAAGGTGTAGATGCTATTGAGATTATTTTCAATATGTTTAGATTAAGACCAACTGAATATTTTTTCAATAAAGCACAAGAGAAAAAGGTCGGAGTCATCGTAAGAGTTCCTCTTGCTAGTGGGCTTTTAACAGGAAAGTTTCATAGGCAATCAACATTTGAAAAAGATGATCATAGAGCATTTAATAGAAATGGTGAAGCTTTTGACAAAGGAGAAACGTTTTCTGGTGTGGATTATGAAAATGGCTTAGATGCTGTAGAAGCACTGAAAAAACTTTTTCAGACACAAAACTTGACTGCGATTGCTCTTAGATGGATACTTATGTTTGATGCGGTGTCTACTGTTATTCCTGGAGCAAGCAAACCTGAATATGTCTATGAAAATGTGAATGCAACATTGTTACCACCACTTACAAAAGAGCAAATGAAAGCTGTCGAAGATATTTATGAGAAGTATATAAAAGATCCAGTACATTATATTTGGTAAAATCACATAGAAAAAGAGCACATCGTCGATGTGCTCTTTCATTTATCTAGATGATTAATACTCGATTTCTAGCTTCTTAGGTTTGTCACCTCGAATATCTAGATAAAAGTTTGCATGTGCTAGTTGATAATATGGATAAACAAAGAATAATCCAATTCCAAATGCTAGCGCACCTAGAATAAACCAGCCAATGAAACTAAGTTGTAACTTAAACAGTCTAAATTTATGACCGCGCATCATTTCTTGACTCTTTCTAATGGCTTCCATAAAATCTATTTCTGGTTCATCTGCAATGATAAATGAAGTCATGCTATAAGCATAAAATTTAATGATGCCTGGAATAATGAACAATAGTGACCATAAGAAAGTAAAAATGCCCACAAGTATATGCGCTACAATTGAGTTCACTAAACTCTTCTTAAATCCTTCAACTAATAGTTCAAAGTTTTTACCCTCGTTTTCATTAATTGAAACATCCATCAAGTAGTAAGCTTGACCTACAAGTAATGGACCTACTAAAATAAAAATGAGTGGAGCACTAGCTGTTGTAACTGCCATAACGATAAGTACCGCAACAAACACAGACCAATAAGATTTTCTTAATTGGTTCCAGGATTTTTGGCGATAGCCTTTACTATTTAAAAACATATAATCCCTCCTATCACGTTAATTCTATCAAAAAAACCTATAAAAAGATACACTATTATATAAAATTATAATAAATTATTCACAAATATAATAAAATATGGTAAAATGTATGTATATAAGACGATAGGAGAAATTTTATGCTAGTAATAAAAAATATGTCAAAAAGTTATGACGGAATTAAGAAGGCTTGTAGTGACATCAGCTTGAATATTGAATCAGGCGATATTTATGGTTTTGTCGGTCACAACGGTGCAGGTAAAACCACCTTATTAAAGTCAATTGCAGGTATTATCGATTTTGATGAAGGTGTTATAGAGGTTGATCACAAATCTGTTAAGTCTGATGCCTTAGAAGTAAAAAAAATGATTGCATACATTCCCGATAATCCGGATGTATATGAATCTTTAACAGGTATTCAATATTTGGAGTTTATTGCTGATGTCTTTGCAGTAAGTCAGAATAGAAGAAAAGAACTGATTGAAAAATATGCAAACATGTTCGAAATACAAAATGTTTTGCAAAACCCGATTCAATCATATTCTCATGGGATGAAGCAAAAAATTGTTTTAATCAGTGCTTTAATACATGAACCAAAGTTAATGTTATTAGACGAACCATTTGTTGGTCTTGATCCGAAGGCGAGTTTCTTATTAAAAGAAGTGTTCAAAGATTTGGTTAACCAAGGTTCTGCCATTTTTTTCTCAACTCACGTGCTTGAAGTCGTTGAGAAACTATGTAACAAAGTAGCAATCATTAAACAAGGTAAAATTGTTGCTAATGGTTTAACAGGTGAAATTATATCTGATCAATCGCTTGAAAATATCTTTATGGAGATTGCAAAAGAATCATGAAACTGTCAGGATTAATTAGATTACAACTAAAAAATAATTTTTCATTCAAGCGATTTTTTGGATTTGATGTAAAGAAGAATAAGGCTAAAACCATTTTAATGGTAGTTGCAATTCTTTATGCATTAGTTGCTTTACTCGGAACATTTGGATATATGTTCTTTGATTTTGGTAAAGTATTAAAAGAAATGAATCAAGTACATTTATTGCTAAATTTTGCTGCAATATATGGCTTAGGTTTCACTATGTTTACAGTTTTACTTAGAGCTAGTGGATATCTTTTCTATTATAAGGATTATGAAATATTAGCACCATTACCTATTCATTCAAGAAAATTATTTATTTCTAAGTTGATGGTTTTACTCATTATGATTTATGTTATGATTTTCTTGATTACAGTTCCTATGATGTTTTCATATTTTTATTGGAATGGATTCTCTATTATTGGATTACTAATTTATATCATAGGTTTCTTTATGTTACCTTTGGTACCCTTTATGATCGTGTCTATGTTGTCATTAGGTATTTCTTTATTGACTTCAAAGATGCGCTATAGCAAAATCATTAACATTATTTTGATGATTGGTATTCTTGTTGGATTCTTATTTTTATCTTTTTCGATGAACAATACGACTGTAAATCCTTTAACTGGGCAAATTGATTTATTTACAGATATCACAACTTACTATTTACCATTTAAATGGTTTAATCAAGCAGTAGATCAGACTTCATTTTTAAGTCTAATATATCTTGTTGGTTCTCATCTCGTTTTATTTGGTATTTATGTTTTCTTTATTGAGAAGTTAGCTTCTTATACAAATAAAAGAGGCATCAGAACTCAAATTAAATATAAGCAAAAAACGCTTAAGTACCAAGAAAAACCAGTTGTTCAATCACTTGTGGAAAAAGAGTTCAAGAAGTTTTTTGATAGTACTTTATACGCCTTAAATTCAGGGATAGGCATGGTTTTATTAATTATAATGTCTGTTGCAAGTTTATTTTTTAAAGCAGATATCCAAGCAATTTTATCCCAAGAAATTGGGTTTAGTATGGATCTTGAAATGATGATACTAGTTATCTTTGGATTCACAATTGGTATGACATATACACCGGCTATTAGCTTATCCCTAGAAGGAAAACAACTTTGGATATTAAAGAGCTTGCCAATCAAACCGTCAACAATTGTTTTTTCTAAGATATTATTCAATTTGGTTTTAATCGTTCCGATTGCATATGTTAGTTTAGTCATGATAGGTATTTCATTATCTATAGGTTTAGTGAGTGTACTTATCTTATTGTTACTCATTTTAGTGTTTGCTATACTAGTATCATGCATGGATGCAGTAATTAACTTGTATTTCCCGAAGTTTGATTATAACAATGAGGTAGAAGTGATTAAGCAAAGTGTAGCAGCTCTATTCGGTATTTTTGGAGCATTTGCATTACTAGTGACCCTTGGGTTTGTGTACTATTTCATGAGTAGTCATGTATCTCTAGAAGTCAATATGTTGATTTTAGTTGCTATATCTGGGCTTTTATGTATACCATTTGTATGGATCATTAAAGAAAAATCAGACAAAATATTTATTAAATTTTAACTTATCGTGTAACATGATATAATTAGTACTAAGACTTAGAGAAAGAGGATATGATATGAAGTTTGCTGACTATAAATACGAAAGACCAGACTTAGAAAAAGTTAAGATTGATTTAGAAAACGAGATCAAAAAAATTGGATCTGGTAAATCTTATGAAGAAGAGAAAGAAGCTATCAAGAATGTTTTTGAAGTTAATGATAGAGTTGGGACACTTGCAACGTTGGTTTCAATAAGAAATAGTTTAAACGCAAAGGATGATTTTTATGAAAAAGAAAAAGAGTTCTTTGATGAGAATGGACCGCTGTTGCAACAGTATGAGTATGAGTTTAATCTTAAATTATTACATTCAGAACATCGAGATAAACACGAAAAAGATCTTGGAAGTTTAATCTTTAAACGTGCTGAACTTGCTCAAAAAACATTTAAACCAGAAATAATTCCCGACATGCAAAAAGAGAACAAATTATCGACTGAGTACGGGAAAATAGTTGCTTCGGCAGAAATTAAGTTTAAAGATGGTATCTATAACTTAAGCCAAATGGCGCCATTTATTCAAGATAAAGATAGAGAAACTAGACATCAAGCTCAGTTAGCTGTATCAAAATTTTTTGAGGAAAATGAATCAGAAATCGATCGCATTTATGATGAAATGGTTAAAGTAAGAACTGAAATTGCCAAAAAACTTGGGTATGATAATTTCGTACAACTTGGATATGATAGATTTGGTCGTACAGATTATGACTACAAAGACGTTAAAGCATATAGAGATCAAATATATGAAGACATAGTACCAATTGTTTGTGAGCTCACAGAAAGAAAAGCAAAAAGGTTAGGGATAGATAAACCTAAATCATACGATTTAGCACTCTCATTCTTATCTGGAAACCCAACACCTAAGGGTGGAAGAGACTGGCTTTTAGATAGAGCAAAGACAATGTATCATGAAATGAGCAAAGAAACTGATGAATTCTTTACATTCATGCTAGAACATGATCTACTAGATCTGGATAGTAAAGCTGGAAAACATGGCGGGGGATATTGTACATATATTCCGAACTATAGATCACCATTTATTTTTGCAAACTTCAATGGAACAGCACACGATGTGGATGTATTAACACACGAAGCAGGACACGCTTTCCAAGTGTACTCAAGTAGAGATTTATTACCTGAATATAGATGGCCAACGATGGAAGCAGCTGAGATCCACTCTATGAGTATGGAGTTTTTAGCTTGGCCTTGGATAGATAAATTCTTTTTAGAAGACACTGAAAAATATAAGTTTAATCACTTAGCTGGAGCTTTAACATTCTTACCTTATGGCGTATTGGTCGATGAGTTCCAACACGGTATTTATGAACATCCAGAAATGACCCCTAATGAAAGAAAAGCATTGTGGCGAAAACTAGAAAAGAAATATACCCCATTTAAGGATTATGATGATGATCATTTTATGGATAAAGGAACATTCTGGTTTAGACAGTCTCATATATTTGAAGCACCTTTCTATTATATCGATTATACACTTGCTCAAGTATGTGCATTCCAGTATTGGGTGATGAGTAGAGAAAACCAAGAAACGGCTTTAGAAAGCTATTTAAAACTATGTAAGCTTGGCGGATCAAAGAGTTTCGTTGAACTTATTGAATCAGCAGAATTGGATAATCCATTTAAAAAAGGAACAGTTAAAAAAATTGCTGAACCAATTAAAGCCTACTTAGATCAAATCGATGATATGAAACTATAATGATGAAATATAAAGTTCTACAGTTACTTGTGTTATTTGGCTTAATAGCAACACTTTTATCACCAATGTTTAATATAGATGATATTCAAATTACTGGATTTGAAGCTATGATCAATAGTGAGATCATGCTATTTGGTAACATCATTATGATTGTCATTGTAATCACATCAGTGCTTCATTTAACTTATATGATTTATCAAATGTTTCCTAAGGCAAAAAACTTAGATGAGATTGCAAACGGCATTGTAAGTGTAGGTTTACTCTTTGGCTTACTGATGATCACGTTTTTAGGATTGATGTCGAATGTGATTGCTTGGTTATGCGTTTTACTGATGGTGCTTTCTGCACTCATCAGATATAAATTTTTATTAAAATCATAGATTTAAAATTATAAATGCTTATGTGATGATACATAAGCATTTTTCTATATGTTATAATAGTTTTGGCGATGGAGGTTTATGATGAAAATATGTGTTATAGGTGCAGGAGCAAGTGGATTACTAGCAGCCATTTCAGCTAAAGAACAGGGAGCTGATGTTTTTATACTTGAGAGAAATACGAAAATCGGAAGAAAAATACTAGCGACTGGAAATGGTAGATGTAACTTTACAAATGTTGATGCTACCCATAATCACTATAATCACCCGAGTTTTGTTAAACCCATATTTGAACAGTTTGGACCAGATAAAACAATAAACTTTTTTGAAGGATTAGGTATCGAACCTAAGATCGAAGATCAAGGCAAAACATATCCTTTATCTGAGCAAGCTTCAAGTATTGTTGATGTACTAGAGTATGAACTTGACAGATTATCAATTAAGGTTTTTTATGAGTCATTTGTTGATAAGGTTTCTTTCAAAAATCAAAAATTTCATATAAAGACAAATCATCAAACATTCATCTCTGATCGAGTCATTCTAGCAACCGGTGGAAAAGCACTACCAAAAAGTGGGAGTGATGGTCATGGATACGATATTGCTAAAAACTTAGGGCATAAAATCACACCTATATTTCCAGCTCTTGTAAAACTTAAATTGGATTATCCATATTTAAAACAAATGGATGGTGTTAAGATAAAAGCTAGTGCAGAGTTAATGCATAAAGGTGTAAGTATACATTATGAATATGGTGATGTTTTATTTACAAAATATGGGATTTCAGGACCGACTATTTTACAAATATCTAGAAAAGCAAACGAGTTACTAATTGAAAAAGAAGAAATTTATATCAAAGTGACATTAATCGATCATTTAGAAATAAAGGACCTTATTGAAAGGTTTAAGAAGTTAAGAGATAAACCCATAGAAATGGCACTGATTGGACTTGTGCATAAAAAATTGATTCATCCATTGCTGAAAGAAGCGGGTATTCATAAATTTCTTGAAGTAGTTCATCAAATAGAGAGAAAAAGTTTAATGAGGCTCATTCATTTATTATTGGATTGGAGATTCTTAATTGTTGGAAGTAAAGATTATGATGATGCTCAAGTCACAGCAGGTGGTATAGATATTGTTGACATAGATTCAATGACATTAGAATCTAAGATACAGCGTGGATTGTATATCACAGGTGAAGTATTAGATATTGATGCATTATGTGGGGGCTATAACTTACAATGGGCATGGTCAAGTGGATATGTAGCAGGAAAGTATGCAGCTAAAAAAATATAGAATAAATAAAGACCATCACTCTCAAAAAAGTGATGGTCTTTTAGTTTGCTTTCAAATATGATTTGACATGGTCAGCAACCATCATGCCATCATATACAGCTTTTGCAATTTGAAGTTTTCCACCAATGACATCACCGATAGCAAATAATCCAGGAACATTGGTTTGATACTTTTGATCTACAACAAGACTATTTTTTTCAACAACAACGCCTAATTTAGTAGCAAAATCAATTGAACTCGGAGCGCCAACAGCAATAAAGGCACCTTGTATATCATGGGTTTTCCCGTCTTCTGTTTCAATGCCTTCGAGTCTATCAACACCTAAAAACTTAGTAATTTTTGAATGAACAATAGGAAAGTCAACGTCTTCCTTCAGTTCATTTGCATCGGTAAATACAGTGATATTCTGATTAATCTCTTTTAAGACTTCTAGTTCATGTAGCATATAAGGTCCACATCCAATAACACCAATTCGTTTTCTTCTAAAGAAATAACCATCACATGCAGCACATAGACTAATCCCTTTACCCTTTAGCTTATTAAAACCAGGTATAGATAGAGTCATACGCTTTTTACCTGTAGCAAGAATAACAACTTTTGATTGCAATCTATGGTTAACGGATTTCACTTTAAAATGATTATCTATTTGATCCAGTGCAATGACTGAATCATGGATAATCTCTATATCAAGACCTTTTGCTTGATTAATACCTTCTTTAATCAAGTCTTCACCTAAAATAGGTTTTGCAAATCCATAATAGTTTTCCACTTTTTCTGGATAGTCACTTAATGCACCATAGTCTTTACCAATAACAACAGGATTTAGACCTGCTCTTTTTAAATAAATCGCAGCTGAAATACCAGCCGGTCCCATACCGATTATAATGACATCTTTCATAGGCCTAGTAATTTTAGTAGTGATTGTTTCGATTGAACACCGATCACTTGCTCTTTAATCTCTCCATTAACGAATACAACAATAGTTGGTATACTCATGATTTCGTATTCATCGGCAATTTCATACTCTTCATCGACTTCTAGTTTACAAATCTTTGCTTTACCTTCGACTTCCTTACTTAGTTCATCTAATATTGGAGCAACTCTTAAACAAGGGCTGCACCATTTTGCCCAAAAATCAACAAGTACAGGAACATCACTTTCAAGAACTTCCTTTTTAAAATCTTTAGTTTTTAATTGTTTTACCATAGCATGTCACCTCTAATTTCTCATATCCATTATAAAGAAAATGTATAAAAAACAAAAGACTTTTACTTAATAAAGTAAAGCCATAATTTTTTATTAATCTATTTTATAGAAAAAAAACATTCTAACTTCGATGTTTATCTTTATAAAGTTTATGCTGCATGGTATAATATATTAGAATGAAATGTAGGTGAAAATATGATTAAAGTAAAAGATTTAAGCTTTTCATACAATGGTCATGACGAAGCTTTAAAAGACGTTACTTTTGATATAGAAAAAGGTAGCTGGATTTCCATACTAGGACACAATGGTTCTGGGAAATCTACTTTGTCTAAGTTGATGGTTGGATTACTAACGCCATCTAAAGGATATATCGAAATTGATGGCTTATTATTAAATGATGATAATCTATTTGATATAAGAAAAAAAATAGGTATTGTTTTTCAAAATCCAGATAATCAATTTGTCGGTGTCACTGTCAAACATGACATCGCTTTTGGTCTAGAAAATCAACAAATACCTCATGAAGAAATGAAAAAGAAAATTGATTATTATGCAAATCTTGTAGGTATGCAAGACTTTTTAAACAAAGAACCACATCAACTTTCTGGTGGGCAAAAACAACGAGTTGCAATAGCCGGAGCATTAGCGATGGAACAGGATGTACTCATTCTAGATGAAGCGACTTCCATGCTAGATCCAGAAGGTACTTTAGAAATTATTAACTTAATTAAAAAGCTTAATAAAACTTATCATAAAACGATCATCACAATTACACATGATTTATCGTTCGCCACTCAAAGCGATGAGCTCATCGTCTTAAAAGGTGGAGAAATGATTTTAAAAGGGACACCAAAAGAAGTTTTTAAAGAAGAGGACATATTAAAATCTTCTCATTTAGAGCTTCCATTTGAGTTAGGCATTTATAATGAAGCACTTAAAGATAAGAAAATTAGTAAAAAGGTTGTGGACGCATTATGGGCATTCAATTCAAAGATGTAAGCTTTATGTACCAAGGCATCAAAGAAAATTATGATGCGTTAAGCCATATCAATTTAAATATCGAAGAGGATGGAGAGTTTATAGCAATCATTGGACACACAGGCAGTGGTAAATCTACACTCGTTCAACATATGAATGCATTATTGCTTCCAACAAGTGGAAAAGTTAATGTCTTAGGGCAAGAGCTTCCTCCTCATAAAAAAGAAAAAATCAATCATTTAAGACAAAAAGTAGGTCTTGTTTTTCAATTTCCTGAGTATCAATTATTTGAAGAAACTATACTAAAAGATATAATGTTTGGACCAAAGAATTTTAAATCGACTGAAGAAGAAGCTTTAGAAAAAGCAAAGAAAGCAGCAACCATTGTAGGTATAGATCCAGAACTTTATGAACAATCACCTTTTAGAATCAGTGGTGGTCAAATGCGAAGAGTTGCAGTAGCTGGTATTTTAGCAATGGAACCAAAAATTCTCGTATTAGATGAACCAACTCGAGGGTTAGATCCAAAAGGTCGTAAAGATTTGATGAAAATCTTTAAAGATTTACATGAAATTGAGCATAAATCAATAATTCTTATTTCCCATGATATGGATGTTGTTTCTGAATATGCCAAAAGAGTTATAGTTATGGATCAAGGGAAGATTGTCTTTGATGGAAAAAAAGAAGATTTATTTGAACATCCAGATTTTGATACATTCCATTTAGAGTTACCAACATCCTTGAAAATATTGAAGCATTTAGAAAAAGAAATTGGATTGCCATATCAACCAAAATATGATTTTAAGAGCCTTCTTTCATATTTGAAGGAGGTAAACTATGAATAATATTACAATAGGTCAATATATTTCAGGTGACTCTTGGTTACATAAACTGGATCCAAGAATAAAATTGTTTAGTTTAATCATTTTATTAGTAGCTACTTTTTTAGTTCCAGTATCAGCAAAATTAATTCCAATTTTATCAATGACAGGTATGTTAGTACTTATCATAATACTAACAATTTCCACAAAGATACCACTTAGAAAAGTATTAAATGGACTTAAACCAATTGTATTCTTATTAACATTCACATTTGTGATCCAACTATTTTACGTAAAGAGTGGAAATCTTGTTATAGATCCCATTGAGATGCATATTTCAATTTCTAGTATAGGTGCTATTCTCTTATTTATAGTATTTTATAATATAACAAAAAAACATATCAAGTTTAGAATACTATATTTCTTTTTTGCAGTATTTGTTATATTTTTACTTCAAGCAATACTACCTTATGGTATAAGTACATCTTATACCTTAGAAATATACGATGACGGATTGAGAAGAGCTGGATTTATCTTTTTAAGAATCACTAATGTCATCATATTAACTTCATTACTAACCTTTACAACAATGACAACTGATTTAAACTACGGCATAGAAGCTTTATTAAAACCGTTAAAAATTGTAAAAGTTCCAGTAGATATGATTGCGATGATGTTATCATTAACACTAAGATACATCCCAACACTCTTGATTGAGACTGAAAAGATTATGAAAGCTCAAGCATCAAGAGGTGTTGATTTTAAAGAAAGTACTTTTAAAGAAAAAATCAGTCAAGTCATTTCATTGTTAATCCCGGTATTTGTCATTTCCTTTAAACGCTCAGAAGATTTAGGAAACGCTATGGAAGTTAGAGGATATGTAATTGGTCAAAAACGAACAAGAATTGATGAATATATCATATCTTTAAGAGATATTTTAACAATAATTATATCAATAATGATTTTAGGTGCAATTATTTATACGAGAGTGATGTAAATGAGATATAAAGCAGTTGTAAGTTATGATGGCACAAGATACCACGGGTTTCAAAGCCAAAAAAACGCACTAGGCATCCAACAAGTGATTGAAAAATCATTTAGACTCATGACACAAACAGAAATCAAGATCCATAGTGCAGGAAGAACAGATAAAGGCGTTCATGCGATAGCCCAAGTATTTCATTTTGATAGCGATTTAAATATTGATACGGATAGTTGGTTAAGAATCAATGATCGCCTACCTTTAGATATACGAGTGAAGTCAGTTGTTAAAGTCAATGAAGATTTTCACGCTAGACATAGCTCTGTATCTAAAAAGTATAAATATATAATCGCTAAAGAGCCAAGTTCAGTTTTTGATGCAAATTACGAAGTTTATATAAGAAACCTAGATATTGAACCTATTAAAAAAGCAATTCCATATTTTTTAGGTACACATGATTATCGTGGGTTTTGCCAACTCGTAAAAGGCAAACCAACCGTAAAGACAATATATAGTATTGACTTAAAGGAAACTAAGAAACACTATATTTTTACATTTCACGGCAACAGTTTTCTAAAATACATGGTGAGATCAATGATGGGTACACTCATTCAAATTGGACTTCATCGAAAAAAGCCAGAAATCATTAAAGAAATCTTAGAGACAAAAGACCGACATTTAGCTGGTAAAACAGCTGAATCTAGAGGATTATATTTACTTAAAATATATTACAAATAAAAGGAGACATATCATGTTTATCACATTTGAAGGTGGAGAAGGCACCGGAAAAACGACACTCATTGAAACTATATATGAACAACTAAAAGCAACACATCATGTGATTAAAACGAGAGAACCAGGCGGTAGCATGATTGCAGAAGCCATTAGGGACATCATCTTAAATCCTAAATATGAAGGTGTTACGCCATATACAGAAGCGCTTCTTTTAGCTGCATCAAGAGCACAACATCTTGATGAAGTTATCCTTCCTTCTTTAAAAAAAGGCGCTATCGTTTTATGTGATAGATATATTGATAGTTCTTTGGCATATCAAGGATATGCAAGAAATCTAGGGTTTGATTTTGTTTTAAGCATTAACAGATATGCAACCTTAAATATGCCTGATTTAACTTTTTATATCGATTTAGATCCTGAAATTGGTATGAGTCGAATCGAAGGAAGATCAAAGTTTGATCGATTGGATCAAGAATCCAAAAATTTCCATTTAGAAGTAAGAAAAGGATATTTAGAAGTTTTAGACAAATATCCAAATCGAATGATAAAAATAGATGGTAATCAGACAGTTGAAGAAATATCAGCTGAAATTATAAGAATCATAAAGGAAAAATTATGAAACGTGCTTTACACTTTTTTGAACAAGCTATCAAAAAGAATAGACTTTCTCACTTGTATTTGATTAGTGGTCCAAGTGGAAGCGGTAAAGTTAAACTTGCAGATGAAGTGAGTTATTTGATTTTGAACCAAAACAAACCAGAGAATAAACATTTAAGAAATCAAATCAAACAACATCAACACTCAAATGTCATGTTTATCGAACCAGATGGATTGACACTCAAAAAAGATCAAATATTAGATTTACAACAAGAATTTTCAAAAACTGCTTTGGTTAAAGGACCAAGAATTTATGTGATTAATCATGTGGAGAAGATGAGTCAAAGTGCTGCAAACTCGTTACTGAAATTCATGGAAGAACCACAAAATCGTGAAGTCTATGGATTTTTGCTAACAGATAATCTTCAAGATGTCATCCAAACAATTAAATCTAGAAGTCAGATGTTACATTTAAAAGAAGTTGATGAGAATACTTTAAAAGAAACTTTAATTGAAGAAGGGCTAGAAGAGGATGTTGCGACACTAGCACCATATTTAACAAAAGATTTCGAGAAAGCCTTATTGTTAGCTGAAGATCCCAATTTTATCGCAATGGTAGAATTCATTGAAGAAATTGTAAAAAATTGGAATAATCGAAATATATCTTTTCCAGTGTTTATCCACAAAAAGGCTGGATTGATCTTACAAGATCGGGATGTTTTTCAAAATTTTTTAGAATTGCTATTATTATATTTTGTTGATTTAATCCATTATCGAGCAAATCAACCAATTACATATCTTTATTTAAAAGAATATATTCAAAAGCAAAGTGATCAAATGAAGGTCAATGAAATTAATGAGCTCATTGATGCAATTCAAACTATCATTAAAAAACAAACTTATTTCATCAATACTGAGTTAGCACTGGATGAATTAAGTTACATACTAGAAAAAAAGAGGTAACGACATGAATGTTGCTTTAGTACAGTTTAAAGAAGCAGGAAAAAAATACTTCTTTTCATATGAGAACTTAACGATTAATCAAGAAGATCTTGTTGTTGTTGAAACATCAAGAGGTGTTGAAATCGGTAAAGTATACATGTTAAAAGAAATTGAAGCATCTGAACTTACAAGTGAATTAAAACCGATTTTAAGAGTCGCAACCGAAGGCGATATCAAAGAAGAAGATTATAATCAATCACTAGAACCAGGTGTTCTAGAAACTGCAAAAAAATTAGCAGTTAAAAATGAGTTGGAAATTAAAGTTCTTGGTGCGGAATACACGTTGGACCGTAAAAGACTACTTATATATTTTGAGTCAGAAAGTCGTGTAGATTTTAGAGGATTAGTTAAGGATTTAAGCGAAGTGTATCATACACGTATCGAACTTAGACAAATAGGTCCTAGAGATGCTGCAAAGATGATTGGTGGTATTGGACCTTGTGGACTTATCCTTTGTTGTACAACTTTTATTGGAGAGTTTGATACTGTTTCTATCAAGATGGCTAAGAATCAAAATTTAGCATTGAATCCACAGAAAATCTCTGGTGTATGTGGCAAGCTTTTATGTTGTATAAAATATGAAGATGATGCATATACAGAACTTAAAGCTAAATTACCTGATTATCATGACAAGGTTGAAACAGAAAAAGGGCTGGCACTTGTGATAGACGTAAATATTTTAGGACAAAAAGTTAAGGTAAGATACCAACAAGAAGATATTGTTGAATGGTTATCTTTAGATCAGTTTAAAAGGGTATAACATTGAAAAGAGCATTAATCGGATCAAAGCTTGTAGTTGATCAAGATAGAGGACATGCGTTTAATTTGGATACCGTGTTATTAGCCGATTTTGTAAAGTTGACATATCGAATAAAGCATGTCATTGATGTGGGAACTGGTAATGGAACTATCGCCTTATATCTATCGGAAAAAACGAAAGCTAAAATAACCGCTATTGAAATCCAAGAGTCTCGATATCATAAAGCAGTTAAAAATGTTCAATTAAATCGATTAGAAAAGCAAATCGATGTTGTCCACCAAGATTACTTGCAAACAAAGTATCAATATGTTGATGCTATCATCTGCAATCCACCTTTTTTCAAACTTAATGAAAAGTCGATTGTTAATGAAGATGAATCTATTATGATCGCAAGACATGAAATCACACTTGATTTAGAAAATCTAATTAGAAAAGTTAGTGAACAACTTAAATTTGGCGGCAAATTTTTCATGATTCATCGCCCTGATCGCTTATCAGAAATCTACGAGTATACCCGAAAATATCAACTAGAAATTAAACGAATGAAATTTGTTCATCCATATATCGATAAAACTGCAAACCATGTACTTGTCGAATGTGTAAAACAAGGTGGAAGAGATATGACTTTAGAACCACCGCTCATCTTATATAAAGATAAGCATCTCATGACTGAACAAGCAAAAAAAATATTAGGAGGCGATTTTAATGTTACTTAGTTTATTAACAAGAAAAGAAAAACTCAAATTTTTAGATTTAGTGATGCATATGGTATCCGTTGATGGAGAACCTACTGCAATCGAGCAAAGACTTTTAAATATTATGCTAGCTGAAGTTGGAGATGGCATTGTTAAAGAGTATACTTTCACATTAAGTAAGGATTTAGATGAGACGATTGATTATTTTAGAGAAGCTAGTCCTTCAGTCAAGAATATTGTCTATTTAAATTTGCTTAAAGTTACAATGATTGATGATTTTTATAATACTGCAGAGCATTTTTTCTTAGAAGACATTAGAAAAGAATTTGGCATCACTGATTTTAAGAAAAAACAACTCATGCGACTCGTTTATAACGAACGTGATTTAAGAGAACGTGCGAAAAGAGTTGTCTCACATTGATTCAGCGCAGTTTTCAAGATGAGAAACCAACTTTGTTCGTCGTTTCTACGCCAATAGGAAATTTAAAAGATATCACTTATCGTGCTGTAGAAGTGTTAAATCAAGTCGATTTGATTTTGTGTGAAGACACAAGAACATCCAAAACTTTATTAAACACGTATGATATCCATAAACCTTTAATAAGTTTTCATGATCATAATAAAGCAGATAAATCCTCAGATATTATTTCTTATTTAGAGGATGGTAAAAACTTAGCTATCATTAGTGATGCAGGGACTCCTGGCATTAATGATCCTGGATATGAACTTATAAGTGAAGTCATAGAAAAAGGATTTTACGTGGTTTCTATACCTGGTGCTAGTGCAATATTAGCTGCATTAGTCGTTTCAGGATGTCTTATCCAACCATTCACATTTATTGGGTTTTTACCTAGAAAGCAATCGCATAAAAAAGAAGTCATTGAAAGTTATTTCACAAGGACTGAAACACTTGTTATCTATGAATCTCCTTTAAGAGTAAAAAAAACTTTAGAAGATTTATATCAAGTATTAGGGGATAGAAAACTTGTGTTAGCAAGAGAACTTACAAAAATGTTTGAAACAATTACAAGAACCACTTTAAAGGCATCATTATCTTTAGATATAGACACAAGAGGTGAGTATGTGCTTATTGTTGATGGCTCAAAAGAGAGTTATGATGATTCACTTTCAATTAAAGATCATGTATTGCAAGTTTTAAAAGAGGGTTATGAAGAAAAAGAAGCCATGAAATTGGTTGCTAAAAAAAGAAGAATCACAAAAAGTGATGTTTATAAAGCATACAAAATTAATGGATAAATAACTTGCATTTTTAGTTATTTATAATATAATATAATGGTAATAGGCTATGAGAAAAAGAGTAATATCTATTTTAGAGGTGTAGAGAGTTCGTGGTTGGTGAAAACGAATCCTAAAAGATATGAACATGGTTTTCGAGCTTTTAAGTCGATATGTAGGCTTAAACGTATCTCTGCGATAAAGAGTTGAGGGCTAGATTTTAGATCTAGAACTAAGGTGGTACCGCGATTATGTCGTCCTTAGAGTTTTCTTTGGGCGCTTTTTATTTGCATAAGGAGGAAGAAAAATGAAAGAAAAGTATTATATTACAACTGCAATCGCATATAGTTCTGCAATTCCGCATGTAGGAAATGTGTATGAAGCTATACTTGCAGATGCGATTGCAAGATTTAAACGTTTGTCAGGCTATGACGTGCTATTTCAAACAGGAACTGATGAACATGGGCAAAAGATTGAAACTAAAGCTCAAGATAATGAATTATCACCTAAGGCATATGTGGATTTAATTTCGTCAGAAATAAAAAGAATCTATGATAAAGTTAATATCAGCTATGATCAGTTCGTAAGAACAACAGATGATGACCATGTTAAATCTGTTCAAGCAATCTTTAAAAAACTCTATGATCAAGGCGATATTTATTTAGGCAAATATGAAGGATGGTACTCTCTAAGCGAAGAGGCTTTTATCTTAGAAAAGGATATTGTTGATGGTAAAGCACCAAGTGGAGATACACCTATATGGACATCTGAAGATGCATATTTTTTAAAATTATCTAAATATCAAGAAAGATTAATTGAACATATTGAAAAACATCCGGAATTTATTGAGCCAGAATCAAGAAGAAATGAAATGATTCAAAACTTTTTAAAAGAACCACTTCCTGATCTATCTGTATCAAGAACATCATTCAAATGGGGCATACCTGTAGAGTTTGATGAAGGTCATGTAGTTTATGTTTGGATTGATGCATTATCAAATTATATTACTGGTTTGGGATATCATCCTGATTTAGATGAGCAACCAGACAAGTTTAAGAAATATTGGCCAGCTAATGTCCATTTGATTGGTAAAGATATTTTAAGATTTCATACGATATACTGGCCAATCATTTTAATGGCTATCGGTGTTGAACTACCTAAACAGGTTTTTGGTCATCCATGGGTATTGTTTAATAAAAACAAAATGAGTAAATCAACAGGTAATGTGATGTATACAGATGATATCGTTAAATATTTTGGTGTGGATACATTGAGATATTACGTGCTTCACGAGATTCCATTTGCACAAGATGGTAATATTACATACGAATTATTAATTGAAAGAAATAATACGGATTTAGCAAACACGATTGGAAACTTAGTGAATCGTACGATTGGTATGGTTCATAAATATAGAAATGGTGATGTAAAAAAAGTTATGTTAGATGAACCATTTGAACTAAGTTTAAAAGAAAAAGCATTAGAAGCTCTTCCAGAAATGCATAAATATATGGATGAACTCAAAGTAAGTGATGCATTAGAAGAAGTTGTTAAACTGGCAAGATTTGCGAATAAATATATTGATGTTTCGGAACCATGGGTGTTAAATAAAGATGAGAACAAACAAGACGTTCTAGATCATGTTTTATATCAATTATTGGAGACAATTCGTTTTGTTGGTGTTTTATTACAACCTTTCATGCCAGAAACAGCAACTAAGATTTTAGAACAAATTGGTTCAAAAGATAGTAGTTTTGAGTCATTAAAAGACTTTGGTAAGTATGAAGCACAAACTTTAAACAAACCATATGTGTTATTTGAAAGATTTGATATGAATAAAAAGATTGAGGAGATATTAAAAGACCAAGCATGAAAAATTTATTATCATGGTTTCAGTCAGAAACCTTTATAGATAAAGTTTATCCAGAGATTAAACGTGTTATTTTTGTTATTGTTTTCACGTTCATCTATGGTATAGGCGTATCTTGGTTCTTAGAAGCATCTGTAGTCCCTCTTTATACTGGTGGTATTCCAGGGGTTGCACAACTTGTCAGAGACGCATTTTACGTGTTTTTAGATATTGAAGTTGGAACTAGCTTCTTAGGTTTATTCGTTATTATCGCTAATATACCAATCCTTATTTTGGGATGGTTTGGCGTATCTCATAGATTTACGATTTATAGTATTATTTCGATTTTAATTCAAGCATTCATTTTAAGCTGGATGCCTATACTTGATATGGGACTTGGTGAAGTAGAACACGCATTTACAGCAGCAGTTTTAGGTGGGCTACTTATTGGTATAGGAGCTGGTGGAGCACTAAGATATGGTACATCAACTGGTGGCCTTGATATTGTTGCACAGTATTTAGCGTTCAGAAAAGGAAAATCAGTCGGTTTCTTTTCTATGGCTATGAATTTGGCAATCGCAATATTAGGTGGATTAATCGTTGGTGGTAAAGTTGGTCCTGGAGGAGAGGTAATCGCTGGTGGCATTATTATTTCCTACACGGTCATCAGAGTCATCGTCTCAACAATTTTAACCGACCGTATGCATACTGCTTATCAATACTTAGCTGTTGATATCATCACTGCAACACCACAGGCACTAGTCGATGAAATCTTACATAGAATTTATAGAGGTGTAACTTTAATGAAAGTTGAAGGAGCCTATTCGCATCATGAAAAAACTTTGATTTATGTCATCATCTCTTCTTATGAACTTCATGCCATAACAACTTTAGTTAAAAGAATAGATCCCCATGCGTTTATGGTGGTTAAGCCAACGAAAAACGTTCATGGTAATTTTGCTAGAAAAACAATTGCTTAAAGACCTTATTTAGGTCTTTTTTTCTGAAATACTTAACAAATAATATTTTTTTGGTATAATCGAGTTGATAGATGATAAACTTGAAAGGATCTAAATTATGGAAATAGCAAAAATGATTAAGAAGGCTTATATGAATCTTGATTTAAAATCTGATTCAAAAGGTCAAGTTTTGGAAGAACTCGTAAAAATCCTCGATCATGCAGGGATCGTGACAGATTTTGAAAAACTTTTAAATGATGTTAGAATTAGAGAATCATTATCGACGACAGGTATTGGATTTAAAATTGCGATTCCTCATGCAAAGAGTAAACACATAAAAGAACCGGCGATTGCGTTTGGAAGATCTAGTCAGGGCATAGAATATGATTCAATGGATGGAGATAATGCCCACCTATTCTTTTTAATATGTATGCCTGAAAATGCGGGTAATTTACATCTAAAAGCACTTACTGCATTATCAAGACAACTCATTCATGAAGAGTTCAGACTAGCACTCGAGAAAGCAGAGAATGAAGAAGAAGTCTTAAACATTATTAAGGCGATTGATCAGGAAGAAAAAAGTGCCTAAGATCGTATGTGTAACCGCATGTCCAACAGGGATAGCTCATACATATATTGCTGCTGAAATGTTGGAACATACGGGTAAAAAACTTGGCTATACGATGAAAGTTGAGACAAATGGAGCCATCGGTGTTGAACATAAGTTATCAAAGAAAGACATCGAAGAGGCTATTGGTGTGATTATTGCATCTGATGTTTCACTAGAATTAACACGGTTTGAAGGTAAGCATATCATTGAAGTAACAACACAAGAAGCGATTAAGAATCCTGAAAAACTAATTAAAGAGATCATTAAACTGAATCAAGGGTTATAAAAATGAATGTAAGAACCAAACTTTATAAACAATTTATGCACGGTTTTACATATATCATTCCACTAGTTGTTATTGGTGGAGTGTTTTTAACTTTATATGACAGATTTGATCAAAATGTATTTTTTAATGTAGGTTCAACCGCATTGTTTTTAGTATATCCAATTATCTCTGCATTTATTGCTTATGCAATAAGTGATAAACCAGGATTTATAGTCGGTCTTTTAGGTGGTGCACTTTTAACCTCTAGTGATAGTGGCTTTCTTGGTGTGGTGTTTATGGGTTTCATGTCTGGATATATTATTTTGTTGCTTCACTTTTTATTTAAGAAGTTTCCGATTGCAATTAAAGGACTGATTCCAGTATTTCTTTATCCTGTGATAGGTTCTATGTTTGTGATTTTCGTTTATTTAGGTATAGATGCTTTATTTCCATTTTTTAATGGTTTTATCAGGGATGTTTTTGCGTTTACTGGTGATATAGGAGTCGTTTTATTGTTAATGATATTATCGACTATGATGGTCTATGATTTGGGTGGGCCTGTTAATAAGGTTGCATATATCGTAGGGATTTCTACTATTTTAAATGGAACATCAACCATGTATATGGCACAAGTTATGATTGCAGGTATGATTCCACCCTTATCCATATTTATCGCATCTATATTTCACAAACGTGCATTTGAAGAAGAAAATCGTAGTTTGGCAAGAAAAAACATTTGGATGGGATTAGCATTTATTAGTGAAGGTGCAATTGCTTTTGTAAAAAAAGATAAGGAATTAGTTCTTGCGTTTATTTTAGGTGGACTATTATCAAGTGTGTTTGTGTTTATTTTTCAAGTTGAATCTCGAATCGCACATGGTGGTATATTGTCAGTTTTTTTCATCAATGGATGGATTGAATTTGTAGTTATATTGCTTGTTAGTAGCTTAGTAAGCGCATGGTTTGTATTACTAATTTTGAAAATGAAAAAAAATGTAAAAATTTCATCGTGAAATCTTTACTTCTGATATAAGCTTTGTTATAATGATTAAGTATTCAATATATCGTATAATCGACCTAATGTGGTGGTCAAGTTTCTACCGTGAAGCCGTAAAGTTCACGACTACGATATGAAAGCATCTTTTTTTATTGTTTTCATATGTAGAAACCACATATTTTGTGGTTTTTTTATTTTTTAAATATGCATATTGAATACAAAATAAAAAAGGAGAACGAAGATGGGAAAAATCAAATTAGTATGGAAGAAAATCGTAGCTTTCTTCATTATGGTAGGAGAAAAACTTAGAAAGTTTTTCAAAGTTGAGCAAAGAGGTTCAACATTAACAAAAGAGTTTTTGGCGGGTATAACTATTTTCTTAGCTATGGCATACATTTTGCCAGTCAATAGTTTCATGCTAGCTGCAACAGGATTGCCTGTTGGTGGTGTGTTCTTTGCAACTGCAGTATCTGCAGCAATCGCAACACTGATTATGGGGATTTTTGCAAACCTTCCAGTTGCACTTGCTCCTGGTATGGGATTAAATGCATTTTTCACTTATACACTTGTCAATTTTGGATTAGGTTATAGTCCTGAAGCAGCTTTGGCAGCTGTATTAGTATCAGGGATCTTATTCTTAATCATCTCATTAACAGGTTTAAGAAAAACCATTATCAATGCAATTCCTAAAGGATTAAAATTATCAGTTGGTGCAGGTATTGGTTTCTTTATTGCATTTATTGGCTTTAAGAATGCTGGTATTATTGAAGGTGATGGTGCTACATTAGTTACACTTGGAAACTTAGCACATCCAACTGTATTATTAGGTTTATTTGGTTTAATCTTAGTTGTTGTTTTATATGCTTTTAAGTTTAGATTTGCATTAATTACTGCAATCGTTTCAACTGCAGTTGTGGGATTAATTTTAGGTGCTCTTGGTGTTGATATGATGCCTGCATATGATCCACAAGGTATGGCTGGTGTTTGGACAGGAGCAAGTGAAACATTATTTGCAGCATTTGGTGGATTTTCTGAACTCTTCTCTAGTTGGGAAGCTTTAGCTGTCATTTTCTCATTACTATTTGTTGACTTCTTTGATACTGCTGGTACGCTTATGGCAGTTGGTAATCAAGCTGGTTTGATTAACGAAGAAGGTGTGATTGAAGGTGGAGATCATGCGCTTATTGCTGATTCAATTGGTACAATTGCAGGAGCAATGTTAGGAACTTCAAACGTTACAAGTTACATTGAATCATCTACTGGGATTGAACAAGGCGCAAGAACTGGTTTAGCAAGTGTTGTTGTTGCTATATTATTTATTTTATCAATCTTCTTATACCCAGTATTGTCAATATTTAATGGTGTTGTTGTTGGAGTAAATGGGTTTGGTGATGCAATTGTATTTAGCCCTGTTACTGCAATGGCGTTAATCATGGTAGGTACTTTAATGTTTGCACAATTAAAAGATATTGATTGGGAAGACACAGCAATCGTTATTACCGGATTTTTTACAATCATTGTTATGATCTTATCTTTTTCAATCGCAGAAGGTATTGCAGTTGGATTTGTATTCTATCCAATCATTATGGTTGCACAAGGGAAAGCTAAGAAAGTTAGTCCAGTGATGTTTGGTTTATCATTAGTATTTATTTTATATTTCATATTAAAATTTGCTGTATAATATATAAACTTTCATTTCTTGAAAAGCTGTATAAGCATTTGCTTATGCAGTTTTTTTTTGCATTTAATTTGAACTTCAATAGTCTTTCATGATATCTTTATGTTGTTCTAAGATATAGGAGGAAATGTTGATGCAACTCAAAAAAGAGATAGGTCTATTTGGTGGTATTGCAGTTATTGCTGGTATCATGATTGGGTCTGGTATATTTGTATTTGGAAGTTTAATTTTAACGAGAGTAGGATATGCATTAGGCTTATCTTTATTGGTTTGGTTACTAGGTGGGATTATTACTTTATTTTCAGGTTTAACATATGCTGAACTTGGAACGATGTTTCCAGAGACAGGCGGATATTATGTTTATTTAAGGAAAGCCTATGGTAAAAAAATGGCTTTCTTAAGCGGAACAATGAATTTTATTTTAGCATCTAGTGGATCTATTGCACTGTTAGCATTAGTATTTGGCGATATACTAACTTATATTTTTCCAGGAGTAACAAGTTATGTGAAATGGATTGCTGCACTAACGATTATTTTACTGTCTATTATAAATTATTTAGGTGTTAAGTTTGGATCACTGGTGCAAAAAATATTTTTAGTAGCCAAATTAATTCCTATGATTGGGATTATCATAATCGGTGTGTTTTTAGGAACTGAAAGTGTTGTTTTAGATTTTGTACCACAAGGTGGAGAGCCACTAACTAAAGTATTTACAATGATCGGTTTTGGTGTTGTAGGTACACTTTGGGCTTATGAAGGATGGACAAATTTAAATACAGTATCTGGAGAGATGAAAAATGTCTCAAAAGATTTACCAAAGGCTATTATTTTTGCGATATCAGGAGTAACATTAATTTATGTGCTTTTCACATTTGCGATTTATCGTTTAATTCCTTATAATGATTTAATTGCTTTATCTGAACAAGGTGCAGTACTACCAATCCCAGCAATGATGGCAGTTTTTGGTAATACTGGTATGTATATTGTTTTTGTTGCAGTACTCATTTCAGTTTTCGGTGCACTTAATGGTAGTGTCATGGTTTTCCCTAGAGTTTATTATGCAATGGCAAAAGATCAAACATTTTTCAAATCATTTGAAAAAGTTGATAAAAAATATAAAACACCAAGTGTTGCAATATTTGGATCAATGGTGATGAGTTTAGCGTTATTACTATTTGATGTGGGATCATTATTAACGTTTGTTGTGTTTACAGGTTTGATTTTCAATACACTTATTTTTATTTCAGTATTCTTGTTTAGGAAAAGACAACCAGATCACCCTAGACCTTATAAAGTATGGGGATATCCATATGTTCCAGCGATTGCGATTGTTGGTATGATAGGACTGTTTATAGCGACGCTTGTTGAGGATTTAGTACCTTCATTAATTGGTCTTGGTGTCTTAGGAGTCGCATACTTAGTTTATACATTTATCATCGAAAAGAAAATGAAAAAAGGCGAATGATTTCGCCTTTTTATTTGATCTGATTTATTTATTATTTTTCTTCTAGTAATGATAATACTTGATTAAGTACGATACCAACGATTGCTGCTAAGCTCATACCTTGAAGTGTAGTAGACGCAGTGATATTAATGAATGCTCCACCTAATCCAATGACTAACATTGTAGAAACAATAATTAGATTTTTCATTTTTGAAAGATCTGTTTTATCTTTGATAAGCACTTTAACACCATTTGCTGCAATAAGTCCGTATAAGACAATTGTCATACCACCAATGACTGCCCATGGGATGCTCATAATGAATGCTTGGATGTAGCCTAAGAACCCTAGAAGAATCGCAAAGATTGCTGCTAAACCAATCACGAACACTGAACCAACCTTTGTTAAAGCGATAACACCTGTGTTTTCACCATATGTTGTATTTGCTGGTCCACCTAATGATGCAGACACAAAAGTCGCAATTCCATCTCCTAATAATGTTCTATGAAGACCAGGGTTTTCTATAAAATCATTTCCTGTGATTTCTCCTAATACCACATGATCACCAATATGTTCTGCAATCGTTACGAATGCTAAGGGTGCGAACACTAAAACTTGAGAAAAATTGAAGTCATATGTTCCAATAATAGTAAAATTTGGAACTTGGAAAAATGATACATTTGCAAAAGCTTCACTTAAGTTGACAACACCAAAGATGACAGAGAAAATGTAACCAACCAGAATTGCAATAATGAACGGTACGATTTTTAAGAATCCTTTAGCTTTTGTCGTTAAGACTACAACTGTTGCAAACGTAATAAACGCGATTAATGGTACTTTCCATGCTGCACCTGCTAACCCAATATATAATCCATTATCATATAATGGTTGCATACCAAGTAACCCAAAGTTTAAAACAGCAACTGGAGCTAGTGTTAAACCAATGATGATAATCATAGGTCCTATGACTACAGGAGGTAATAATTTTTTTAACCATCCGCTACCTACAAAGAAGATGATGAGTGCGATGATTACATAAATGATACCAACTACCATTAAACCTAGATAAGCAGCTGATGCGCTTCCTGTTGCAATAATTGCTGCAGATATCGTCGTCATATATGCAAAACTACTGCCTAAATAAACTGGAACTTTTCCTTTTGTACACAAGATATAAATCAGTGTACCGATACCACTTGCTACAAGTGCAACACCTACATCTAAGCCTGTTAACATTGGAACAAGTACTGTGGCTCCAAACATAGCGAAAACGTGCTGTAAGCTTAAAATAATCCAACTGCCAATGCTTTTTGGCTTTTCATTAATACCAACTGTTAATCCATTTTGAGTCATGAGTTTCTCCTTTAATTTTTTTTAAAGGTCGCTTACAAAAAAAGACACCTAGTGGTGTCCTTTAAGAATTCGGCTCATTATAAAACATGTACCTTATTATGCTCACAGGCATAACTTAAAGGACCTTTACTATAAAAGAGTATATCATATATTTTTTGAAATACAATACATTTTTTTGTAAAAAAAGTTATAATAGTTTTGTGGTGATGAAAATGAAGGAAATTATGAGTCAAGATCAATTGATAAGAACATTAAAAAGAATGACACATGAAATCATTGAGAGATATCATCGATTAGATGATGTCATTTTACTTGGAGTATTGCATAAGGGTTTCCCAATCGCAAAAATCATTAAGCAGAACTTACAAGACTTCGCAGGCGTTGATGTCCCTGTATATCCATTGGATATTAGAGCATATCGTGATGATTTAAATGAAGATATAGATAAAGTACATCAAGGATTTGATGCAAAAGATAAAACAGTCATCTTGGTTGATGATGTTTTATATACGGGAAGAACGGTAAGAGCTGCACTAGATGCTATTAATTTTCATGGAAGACCAAAGAAAATATCTTTAGCTATATTAATTGATAGAGGGCATAGAGAATTGCCTATTAGAGCCGATTTTATTGGAAAAAATATACCAACTGCACTTGAAGAAAAAGTTGTTGTAGACATTGATAAAAAAAGTGTAACGATTGATTGATATTTTTTGTGATTAAACGTTAAAACTGTTGACTTTTTCCATACAATATAGTATTATAACAAAGGTACATTAAAAAAAAAGAATTTCCACGAAAGCCCTTATTTCATGAAATAAGAATATAAGGAGAATTTGTAAATGAAAACATTTATGGCAAATGAAAGCACAATTACACGCAAATGGTTTGTAGTTGATGCTGAAAACAAGACTTTAGGACGCTTAGCGACTGAAGTTGCATCTGTATTAAAAGGTAAACATAAACCTACCTACACTCCTCATGTAGACTCAGGTGATTATGTGATCGTAATCAATGCAGAAAAAATTAATTTAACTGGTAAAAAATGGGACAAAAAAATGTATTATAGCCACTCAGGTTATAATGGCGGTCTCAAAGTTACAGCTGCTAAAGACGTTATGGCAAAATTTCCAACACGTATGGTTGAAAAAGCAATTGTTGGTATGTTACCACATACTAAATTAGGTGCGAAGATGGCAAAGAAATTATTCGTTTATGCTGGTCCTGAGCACAAGCATGCTGCACAACAACCAGAAACATTGGAGGTATAACACATGGCAAACAATAAAGTACAATATTTTGGTACAGGACGTCGTAAGAGTTCAGTTGCTAGAGTGATCTTATCAAATGGTAAAGGTGAATTCATAATTAATGGTCGCCCATTTGAAGAATACATTCCATCAGCAGCAACTCGTTTAGATGTTACACAACCATTAGTATTAACTGAAACTGAAGGTAAATATGATATCACTGTTAATGTTAACGGTGGTGGACTTACAGGTCAAGCAGGTGCAATCCGTTTAGGTATTACACGTGCACTTATGGAAATCAATCCTGATTTACGTAAGACTTTAAAACCTGCTGGTTTAGTTACAAGAGACTCTCGTAGTAAAGAACGTAAAAAATACGGATTGAAAAAAGCAAGAAAAGCTTCACAATTCTCAAAACGTTAATTTTACAAGGACCTTATGGGTCCTTTTTCTTTTTTGTGTTATAATTTTTATGTAAGTTTTTATAAAATATAAGGAGTATTATGAAGCTCAATTACAAAACTACATTTTATGTCGGACTGATATTTTTTAGTATATCGATGTTCTGGCAAGCTTATGACATGTTGATTGCTAAAACCTTGATTGATAAATTTGGATTAAACCAATTTGAATCAGGATTGGTGATGGCGTTTGATAACATCATGGCGGTTATCTTACTTCCACTTTTTGGTGCGTTATCAGATAAGAGTCAACATAAATTAGGTAGAAGAACACCATATATTATCGTTGGAACTGTATTAGCAGCTTTATCTTTTATGACTTTGTCTTATGCTGATTATAAACAAACAGAACGTATCGAAACTATAGATTTAGTTGAAGCTCATTATGATGTCGCTTTTGATGAAGAAAAAGACATTACGTTAAAGTCTCATTGGTATATGGTTTCAGATATCATGAAAAACGAGCGATCTAGTGTTTATGTATCTGGAGATATTAGTTTAAAAGAGTATTGGGATTGGGAAAATTCAATCTATGAACCAATGACTGAAATATTAGATCAAGGATCTGATGTGTTATCGGTTAGAGATCAAACAAGAGTTAGAGATTTGTATTTTCAATACTTAAGTCTAAGAGCTTGGGAGTTGACAGCAAGCGATCCAGATATATTTTATACATTTATTGCGATTTTATTTATTTCTTTGGTTTCGATGGCTATATATAGAACTCCAGCGATTGCTTTAATGCCAGATGTAACGATTAAACCACTGCGTACGAATGCAAATGCATTTATTACTTTTTTAGGTGCTATAGGTGGTGTACTTGCAGTATTCATTATTTTATTTAGTGGACTTAATCAAAATGCTTATCATCATCATGTGAGTGTCTATATCATTATTGGATTGATTATGCTTGTATCTTTAGGCATTTTCTTATGGAAAGTCAAAGAACCTAAATTGGTTGAAGAAAAGGAACAATTAGAGGAAAAATTTAACGTCAAAGAAACGGATCCATATGAAAATCCTGAAAAATCCTTTAATACGAAAAAAAGAATTTCACTATACTTATTATTAACGACAGTTTTCTTTCTATTTTTTGGGTATAACGCAGTCATGAGCAAGATTGCTGACTACTTGCCTAAAGTGTTAAATATGGAGTTTTATCAATTGCCATTTATTATCGTTCAAGGTATCGTGATTGCAGCTATTTATCCAATAGGTCTATTAAGTATTAAATTAGGTCGAAAAACCTCAATGCTTATTGGTATATTCATGTTGATTATAGCAATGGCATCGATTGTGTTCATTGAACAAAATCAAATCATATTAACAGCAGCAATCATCATGATTTCAGGATTTGGTTGGACATTTACAGGTGTTAATATTTATCCGATGGTTGTCGAATTATCTAAAGGTAGAAATGTTGGACAATATACAGGATATTATTATGCAGCATCCATGGGTGCACAAATATTTACACCCATTTTATCTGGTATTTTAATGGACCGTTTTGGTAGAATTATACTGTTCCCATATGCTACTATATTTATGGGGTTGGCATTTGTAACCATGATATTTGTTAAACATGGTGAATCACAAAAAATAGATTGGAAAAATCTTTTCAAGAAGAAGGTGTAATATGAAAATTTTAGTCGCAGGGTATTCTAGTTCAGGTAAATCAACATTTTCAAAAAGACTTTCAAGACATTATGGTATTGATGTGTTACACATAGATACAATCTTTTTTGGACCAAATTGGGTGAAAAGAGATCATGATCAAGTTGAAGCAGAAATTACTGAATTTATGAAAAGAGATAAGTGGATTATCGACGGACAATATCGAAAACTAGCAACAGAAAGATATGATGAATGTGATCAGTTATTTTTATTTGATTTCAATCGTTTTAAATGTCTTTATGGTGCGATTGTAAGGAGAATCAAATATCATAATCAAAACCGTGATACGATTGCTGAAGGATGTAAAGAAAGATTGAATTTTGGATTTGTTTGGTGGATCCTATTTAGTGGTCGTACAAAAGAGTCAAAAGCGTTAATGAAACTCTATAAAGAAAAATATAAAGACAAAACCATTGTTTTTAAAAATAGAAAACAGGTTAATAAATACTTAGAATCAATTGGATATCAAGGTTCATTAAAATATGAATAATAACCTATAGTATTGTTAAAATACTATAGTTATCGTATAATAATACTTGCATGTAAGGATGGGATGAAAATGAAAAAAGTTAGAGTAAGATATGCACCAAGCCCAACAGGATTACTTCATATCGGTAATGCGAGAAGCGCATTATTTAATTATGTATTCGCACGTCATTTTGGCGGCGATTTTATTGTTAGGATTGAAGATACAGATGTATTAAGAAATGTTGAAGGCGGAGAAGCATCACAATTAAATTATTTAAGTTGGTTAGGACTTTCATGGGATGAGTCACCAGATAAAGGTGGTAATTTTGGTCCATATCGTCAATTAGAAAGATTAGATTTATATACAAAATATGCTGAAGAACTATTAGAAAAAGGCTTAGCATATAAAGATTTTAGAGAAGATAGTGAAGCATATGCAATTCGTTTTAAAGTGCCAAGTGATGTAACATATCAATTTGATGATTTAGTTAGAGGGACTTTAAAATTTGAAAGTAAAGATGTAGAAGATTGGATTATTATGAAAGATAATGGTATTCCAACGTATAACTTTGCGGTTGTTATTGATGATCACTTTATGGAAATTTCTCATGTCTTAAGAGGTGAGGAACATATCACTAATACACCAAAGCAACTCATGATTTATGATGCGTTTGGGTGGGAAGCACCACAATTTGGACATATGACGATTATTGTTAATGAAGAGAAGAAGAAATTATCTAAGCGAGATAAAAATGTGATTCAATTCATATCAGAATATGCACAAATGGGATATCTACCAGAGGCGATGTTCAATTTTATTTCACTTTTAGGATGGTCTCCATCTGAAAACGAAGAAATATTGGATCAAAAGGCAATTATTGAACAATTTGATCCAAAAAGATTATCGAAAGCACCAGCGATGTTTGATAAAGATAAGTTAGCATATATCAACAGTAGATATGTGAAAATGTTAGATGTTGAAGCTTTAGCAGAAAAAGCTAGACCATTTTTAGAAAAAGCAAATGTTGAAATTAAAGACGATGCTTGGTTAAAGACACTTGTTGGCTTATTCCAAGATCGCATGAGTTATATCGGACAGATTGTTGAACTATATCAATCGTTCTTCCATGAACACTTTGAAATTGCTGATGAAGCTTATCAATTCTTAGTTGAAAATCAAAGTCTTGAGTTATTGGAAGCATTTAAAGCGTTGCTAGAGAATTCTTCATTTGAAGCTGATGAAATTCAAGAACTGATTAAGCAAGTAGGAAAAGACACAGGAACAAAAGGTAAGCCATTATTTATGGGACTTAGAATTGCAACTACTGGGGATATGCATGGACCAAGTTTACCAGTTGCACTTGCACTTTTAGGCAAAGATTTAGTTATAAAAAGACTTGAACAAACAATGAATAGACTTAGAGGTGACTTATGAGAAAATACAGTATCATTTTACTTATCGCATTATTTTCAGTTGTTTTAGTATCATGTGGTGTTAAAACAAGTGTAACAGCAGAAATAATTAACCCAGAAATTGAACAAACATCTATTCGTTTTGATGTTGAAATCAACGATCCAGAAAATGAAATCACTGGATCTACAGTGGTTTATTTGTATAACGACCAAGGTAATGTTAGAAATCAACAAACGATTGAAAGCGAAACAGAGTTAGAGGATATTTATTTTTATGGGCTTGAAACTGAAACTACATTTACGATCAAAGTCATCGTAACCATCGATCGTGATGCTGTTGAAGTTGGGGTTTATGAGTTTACAACACTCACAAATCAAGAAATTATCATCAACACCGTAGAAGAGTTCATGGCGATGGATGAAAACCGTAATGGACGTTATATTTTAGGTCAAGATATTGATTTTGAAAATGAACCATACGAGACACCATTTAGAGCTTCAAACTTAGCATTTGGTGGAACATTTGATGGTAATGGATATAGTTTAAAAAACATAAATATGTCAAAAATTTCAATGTATACTGGGATTTTTGGATATGTTTCATCTGGCGTTATTAAAAATGTAACTATCGATGGAGCATCTATTGGTACACTTGAGACACCACTTGAAGCAGCAACCTCATCTAGAGTGGGCATATTGGTTGGATATGGTACATCACAAACGGCTAGAATTGAAAATGTTACCATTAAAAATTCAGTTATTTCATTTAACACATCATCAACCATTCAAGCATATGTAGGTGCGGTTAGTGCTGAGTATAAAGGTGTTATAGAAGATGTAGAAGTTTCAGATACGATTATTTCAGTTAAAGCATTATCATTTGGAAGAATTAAGATTGGTGGTGTTGTAGGTTTATTAGGTGAATTTTCTGAAGTTACTAGAGCCTATAGCAATGCGAACATTCATTTTGAAATGGCAGGAACAAATGTTAGAGATGATGATGTCAGTCAAATGATTGGTGGTATTATTGGTCAACATGTTTCAGGTGCTGATGTTTCTGAGATTATCAATGAAGGCGATATTAGTGTTGATATTGACTATAATACTTTACCGGATACTGTAAAAGGTGTTTACACATTGTTTGTTGGTGGGCTGATTGGGCGTGCGAATGATGATCTACAAAAAGGTTACTTCAGTGGCGCAATCACTGTTACTCATGAAAAGAATACATATGAAGATGTTGTGACTAAACAATTCAGAGTTGGTGGATTAGTTGGATTGTATGAGTCTAATAAAGCATCTAGCCAAATCGTAAGAATTGGTGGATCAGAGATTAATATTCATGTTTCAGATGATATTAGACTAGATGCTTCTCAAGTATTTGGCTTTGATCGCTATATGAAGAGCACTAATTATGGTGTCTTTGGTACTGAACATTTAGATGTTAATGATGTTTCAGTTGTATCAGAAGATACAGTTGAGATCATTACTGATTTATCTACACTTTTTGATAGTGAATGGATATTAGGATATATTGAATAATTTACGAATGCGACAATCAATGTCGCATTTTTTTTAATAAAAATCATGCTATAATGAATAAAAGGAGCGTGGTTTTATGTTGATATCAAAAACTAAATTTATCAATTATCTAAGATGCAATCGTTTTGCTGCATTGGATGAAATTCATAGAGAAAAAAGTCAAGCGATTGTGTCTTTTTCAAAGGACGCTGACCTTGATGAGTTGATGAGTATAGAAAATAAGGAAAAAATCATGCCGATTTTGGATCAAATTTATGATACTGAAACTGATGAAGACTTACTTGAAAAATCAGATCCACAAATGGAAACCATGCTTAAATATTATAATGAGATAGAAATCATCAGTGGGCAGATCATTGAAAAGAGATTTAAAGGTCAGACTGTATATGCACTTGATACATATAAGCAAAAAAGATTCTCTTTTGAAAAAGAAGGGTTCCATTTATACTGTTTCTTAGATGGATATCAAGAAGATGAAGATGCCATTCGTATTTTTGAAGTTAAAGCAACCACTTCAAAGAAGTTTTTAGACATGCAGTTCAAAATAGACGATGAGAAAGTATCTATTTTTGAGATATCACCGGAAGGAATTCTCATGCTTAGAGAAGATCTAGGATTACCAACAAATAAAGCATATGACGACAAGATAGCTAAGCTTATGGATCGTTTTTCTAAAGAAGGCAGATATGTTTATGATATTTCATATCAAAGATATGTTTTAGATGCTGCAATTAAGTCGGACAAGAAAGTCAAGTATTATTTAGGTGTGCTCAATAGTGAGTATATATTTGATGGACAAGTAGATGAAAAAAATCATCCGATTTATGGTGATGATATCATCACATTTATTGATGTGACATCACTGACAGAAAAAATGATTCCAACACTTGAGATGGATACAGATATCGTTATTAATAGGTTAAACACACTTGATGCCAATCCAGTACCACTTGGAAAGCATTGTCAAAAAAAAGATTCAAGAGAATGCATCTTTTATCCGATTTGTTTTGGTCATATTCCTGATAAAAACTCAATATTTACTTATTTTGATAGACATCATGGATTTAAAGATGAGTTTGGTGAAAAACACGAACTATACGATCTAATCAATGAAGGTTATGTGCATGCTACAGATTTACCATATTCATGGCTTAATCGAGATAAAAATAAAGTCCAAAGAGAAGTGATTGAAACGAACACTCCGTATATGAAGAAAAATCTCATCAAGGAAGCCATCATATCTTTGAATTACCCGATTTATCATTTGGATTTTGAAACATTTCCTTGTCCACTTCCAAGATTCAAAGGTGAGAAGCCATATACGCAATCACTATTCCAATATTCGATTCATATTGAACACGAACCTGGTGTCTGTGATAAAGATTTAGATAATTATGGATTTATCGCAAAAACACACGACGACCAAAGAAGAGCACTTGTTGAAGGTATGTTAGATGTTATCAAACCTGATGGAGGATCAATTATGGTCTATAATCAATCTTTTGAACAAACAAGACTTAAAGAAATGGCAGAACTATTTCCAGAGCATAAAGAAAGATTGTTAGATATGGTTGATAGACTTGTCGATTTGATGCATTTTGTTCGAGGGAATAAAAAATTCTTTATCAATTTAGGCATTGATAAAGACGAAGCGGACGGCATACTTTATTATCATAATGATTTGAATGGGTCTTACTCAATTAAGAAAGTTTTACCGATTTTCTCTAACTTAAAATATGACGGTATGCCAATTAAAAATGGAACTGAAGCATTGGTTGCATACGCTAATTTCCCTTATATGGATGAAAAGACTTTTAAGCAAAAATATCAAGAGTTGCTCGAGTATTGTAAACAAGATACATGGGCAATGGTAGAGATTTTAGAAGCTTTGCGAAAGCAGGTTTTATAGGCTTTTGACCACACATCAAAATGTGTGGTTTATTCTTTTATAAAGCCAATACACAAAAATATGTGATTATTTGTGGATTTCTTGTTATTTTTCAATATTTTTATTATAATAAAACAAAGAGGAGGACGCATGCATATGTTGAATATTTATAATACACTTTCCAATCAAATCGAAGCATTTAAACCACATCAAGAACAAAAGGTAAACATGTATGTCTGTGGTCCTACTGTTTATGGAGATATCCACTTAGGAAACGCTAGGCCGATTATCTTTTTTGATGTTGTTAAAAGATATCTTACTTATTTGGGGTATCAAGTGAAATTTGTTTCAAATATCACAGATGTAGATGATAAGATTATCGAAAAGGCAAAACAGCTAAAAGTATCTGAAGAAGAGATCACGGATACATATACAAAAAGATTTTTAGATATGACACTGCTTTTAGGGAGTGTTATCCCTGATGAACTACCTAAAGCTACAGATTTCGTGCCATCAATGATTGAGTATATTGATGATTTGGTAAAAGCGGGCATGGCATATCAAACACCAAGCGGGGTTTATTTTAGAGTAAATAAAGTAAAAGATTATGGTATCTTAAGTAAGCAAAACTTAGAACAACTTGATGAAGGTGTTAGGGTTGAGCTTGATCAAGATAAAGAAGATCCAAGAGATTTTAGTGTTTGGAAAAACACGGATGATGGATTAAACTATGAAAGCCCATGGGGTAAAGGTAGACCAGGGTGGCATACTGAATGTGCCGTTATGAATCATGAGATTTTTGGTCATGAAATTGATATTCATGGTGGTGGGACAGATTTAAAGTTTCCTCATCATGAAAACGAAATTGCCCAAACAGTTGCACATGATCATCATCATTTATCAAAATACTGGATGCATGTTGGCAGACTTGATGTCAATCAAGAGAAAATGAGTAAATCATTAGGAAATATTACACTTGTTAAAGATTTACTTGAAGTATATGAACCATATGCATTTAGATTACTTATGGTTAATCATCACTATCGTCAACCCATTAATTATAGTGAAGATTTGATGGTACAATTTGCAAGAGAATATGATAAAATAAAACGAACACTTAAAAAAGCATTTTTAATGCTGAATTTAGAACATATTAAGCTGAATGATGTAGACAAGGATATCATGACATCTTTTGAGAACATCATGAATGATGATTTCAATATTCCAAATGTGATGACACTCATTTACGATGTGTTAAAACAAATGAATAAAGAGAAAAACAATGAACGTTTAGGAGTTCTTTACAAAAGTGTAGAAAGAATTTTAGATATATTAGGTGTTATGCCGCTATTTACACTTGAAGATGAAGTGTTAGTGATGTATCGCGATTGGGAACAAGCACGTAATCAAAGAGATTTCCAATTAGCAGATCACCTAAGAGAAGAATTAAACAAACGAGGATGGATGTAATTGAACGGATTAACACTTGCCTATATTGGTGATGCTTATTATGAACTTAAAATCAGAGATTATTTATTGTCAAAAGGGTTGACCAACGTCAATCAGCTTCATAAACAAGCGATTAAATTTACCAAAGGTGAAGCACAGTCAAACATCATTACTTATTTTATTGAAGAAGAAATGTTAAATGAAGAAGAAATGACTTTATATAAAAGGGGCAGAAACCAAAGTGGGCCCGGTAGAAAAAACATTGATGCAAAAGTATATCATCAAGCTACCGGATTTGAATCACTGATTGGTGGATTATATTTAAGCGATATAAAAAGATGCGATGAACTTATCGCCAAAGCCATGATATACATTGAGGGCGGAGATTCCAATGGAAAAAACAGTAGATAAAAAACTAAATAAAAATCAATCGCAAGACTTAGATGCTTTGCTTGATGATAAAAAGAAACAAAAAGGTCCCAAAACAGTGATTAAAGAAGATTTAATCAAAATGAAGGGGGACCCTTTAGGACTTCATGTACCTTTAGATGATGAGCCTAAAGAAAGTCTTAAAGTTGACGAAAAGATAAAGAGTAAAGATGAGATTGTTGTTGAAAGATATAATCCAGATGTCACATTAGGTTTAACACTAGAAGAAGTTGAACTTAGACAAATGGCAGGTCTTGCAAATATTAGTGACACTGGTAGTTCGAAAAGTATCCCAACCATTATCACGTCAAACATCGTTACATTCTTTAACTTTTTAAACTTTGGTATTGCTGGATGGTTAATATCAGTAGGCGCGAGTGTCACAAATATTCTATTTATGGGCGTTATTACTGCAAATATTACCATCGGTATTATTCAAGAGATTAGAGCTAAAAAAACTATTGATAAACTATCATTATTATCGGCTCCAACAGCTATCGTTATTAGAGATAGCGATGATGTAGAAATTGGTGTATCTGATGTAGTGATTGACGATATCTTATTCTTGAGTTCTGGAAAGCAAATTCCTGCAGATGCAGTGGTTAGAGATGGAACTTTAGAAGTTAATGAATCGTTATTGACAGGTGAGTCTGATCCGATCATTAAACATAAAGGTGATACCCTTTATTCTGGATCTTATGTCATCTCAGGTTCATGCCATGCTCAAGTCACTGCAGTTGGTAAAGATATTTATATTCAAAAATTAACTTCACAAGCTAAAAAATATAAAAAACCAGAATCTGATTTATTAGGATCACTTAAGATTATTATTCGTACAGTTGGTGCATTAATACTACCTTTAGCAGCAACACTATTCTATCTTATGTGGTCTCAAGTCGATTGGACACCTGGCATTACATTTGCTGAACAAATTACAAGCGTTGAGTATCAACAAATTGTTATTAAGACCGCAGGAGCAATGATTGGAATGATTCCTTCTGGATTATTCCTGTTAACATCTATGGCTTTGGCTGTTGGTGTTATTAGACTTGCACAAAACAACACACTTGTTCAAGAACTATACTGTATTGAAATGCTTGCTAGAGTTGACACATTATGTCTTGATAAAACAGGAACCATCACTGATGGTACGATGACAGTTAAAAGTATTATTGAGTATAAAAATGATACTGGACTTACACTTAAAAACGTTGTATCAGCAATGATCAATGCTCAAAATGATACAAACTTAACAACTGAAGCATTAAAAGAGCGCTTTGGAACTGCAAAACGTTATCGATTTAAAGATTTAATTCCATTTTCAAGTTCTAGAAAATATAGTGCAGTACAGTTTGATCGCTATGGAACGTTTGCGATAGGTGCACCTGAGTTTGTTGTCAAAGAACAATTTAGTCAAATTGCTTCAGATGTTGACAAGCAATCAGGTGAAGGATATCGTGTATTAGTTGTTGCACATAGCCAAGAAGACATTGCTGATCATAAAATACCAGCTAAAATGAAACCTATAGCACTGATTATGATTGAAGATACCATTAGACCAGATGCAATTGAAACGATTGAATACTTTAGATCTCATAACGTAGATGTTAAAGTAATCTCTGGTGATAATCCACAAACAGTATCACGTATATCACAAAGAGCAAATATAGAAAATGCAGATAAGTTTATTTCATTAGAAGGCATGCACGACAAAGAAGTCGTTAGAGCTGCCGCAAGATATACAGTCTTTGGACGTGTATCTCCACATCAAAAGAAATTACTGATCGAATCTCTTAAAAATAACGGCCGTACGGTTGCGATGACTGGTGATGGCGTTAATGACATCTTAGCCTTAAAAGAAGCGGATACCTCAATTGCGATGGCATCTGGTAGTGAAGCAGCTAGAAACGTTTCTCACCTTGTGTTACTAGATTCAAATTTCTCATCTATGCCTAAGGTTGTTAGTGAAGGTAGACGAGTGATTAATAACGTTCAAAGGGTATCAACATTATTCTTAACAAAAACGATATTTTCGTTCTTGCTTGCTATTGTAGCAATCGTAAGATCTGGCTATTATCCAATTAGTCCATCACAACTTGTGTTAATCGATTATTTGGTTATTGGTATTCCATCATTTTTCTTAGCATTAGAACCTAATAACAAACAGGTTAAAGGTAAGTTCCTAGCTAATATTATCAAAGCGGCTTTACCTGGAGCACTTGTTGTTATGATCAATAGTTTAATTATATTTGGATTTGAACATGCACTCAACATGGATACAATCGTCATGTCAACATTGATTGTTATCTCAGCTACAGTAACTTCATTAACTGTGTTGTACCGAGTTTCAACACCATTTAATAAGATGAGAAGAACTCTATTCTTCTTAATGGTCAGCATTTTCTTATTCCTAGTCTTGTTAACACCACACTTCTTTGATTTCGCACCATTCTTTAAACAAGATATTATGTTTGCTGCACCGCTAACTGTTCCACAGATACTATTACTCATTGTATTAGCACAAGCAACATTCCCAATGATGTATGTGTTAACGAATATGTATGGTTGGGTAAAAACATTCGTAAAGACAATTATAAACAAATTAGCAGATATGCAATAAAAAAAGGCGCATTTTGCGCCTTTTCATTCCCGTTTTTTTCAAAGATTTAACGGCTTAATAAATCTTTTCAAATCATAATAACCCTGGAGGGATATCAAGATGATTGTATATGGAAAAAATGTAATTAAAGAAGCTGTTTTTTCTTCAAGACCAATTTTCAATCTTTATATTGATCAAAAATTTAGTGACTATAAGTTTTTAACATTTTTGGAGGATAAAGGTATTAGATACGAGAAAGTATCTAAGGAAAAATTATCCTCGCTTGCTGGAAGTACTGTTCACCAAGGCATTGTCGCAAATGTTAAAGATTATGAGACATACGAACTTAAACCTATTTTAGATCAAAGCCAAAGACAAAAATTTATCATTTTAGATGGTATTGAAGATCCTCATAATTTAGGCGCAATCATGAGAACAGCAGAAGCAACCAATCTTACAGGTATTATTATGAGTAAAAAAGGGCAAGTGCCTTTGAATCAGACTGTTGCAAAAGTTTCATCAGGTGCGATTGAACACGTTAAAGTCATTTTAGTTTCTAATATCAATCAAGCCATCGAGATCTTAAAACAGCACCGTGTATTAGTTGTCGGAACTGATGGAAATACTAACCAAACCTATGATGACATACCAAAAGATCAATCGATTGCTGTTGTTATGGGTAATGAAGGTTCGGGTATGAGACCGCTTGTTAAAAAACATTGTGATTTACTCGTGAAAATTCCAATGTATGGGAAAATCAATTCATTAAACGTTAGTGTTGCAGCCGCACTGATGATGTATAAGATTCTATAGATTTATGTACTACAAAATCATGAACGATTATGAGCTTGTTTATTTAATTAAAACACAAGCTGACACAATCGCTTTTGATTTCCTCTATCAAAAATATCAAAAATTCATTTGGAAGTGTGTTCATTTGATGCATATCGATCAAAAAGAGCACGATGATTTTTTCCAAGAAGGGATTCAAATGCTTTATAAAGCAGCACTGACCTTTGATGAATCTAAAAACAAAACTTTCACTCGATATTTTGAATTAATTTTAAAAAGACATTTTTATCAAATGATTTCAAAACTTCCAAAGTATCAATTATACGAAGACTCTAATTTTATGGAATGTTTTTCATATCATGAATCAACATCACACGATGAAATGATTGATTTATGCTCTGATTTTGAAAAAGAAATCTTTCAGTATTATTTTATCGAAAAACAAGCTGTAAAAAGAATATCAAAACAAATGTCATGTGAACCAAAAAAAATATATAATGCAATTTTTCGTATCAAAGAAAAATATAAAAATATGATATAATAAATAATAGTGTTGACTAAGTCATTTATAAGTGTTAAAATACACTTGCTATAAATGACCACAAGGAGTGGTTTTTTAATGCGTGAAAAGATTATATTAGTGTGCTCTGAATGCTTGAGCAGAAATTACACATCGACAAAAAATAAACAAACACAAAAAGAGCGAATTGAAATCAAAAAGTTTTGTCCAAGATGTAATAAGCATACACTACATAAAGAAAGTAAATAGGAGGCTTATATGGCAATCAAACAAAAAAATGAAGAACAAAAAAGTAAATTAATAGAAGTTCTAACTACAGAATATAAATGGGAGAATTTGTTATTAGGTGTACTCGCAATCATTTCAGCTGCTTTAGCATTAATGATTATTAGTGGTAATACTTTGTTACAAATTAGAGAAGGTTTCCCTATTTTAGGTGAAGGCAATAACGGCCTAATCTTTGCATGGGTATTATTCGTCATTTCATTATTTGGTTTAGCACTTGTTATTTACCCATTCTTTATACCAGCATTACCAGAACTTAAAAAAATTACATGGGCAAGATGGCCTAAGTTCTTAGATAATGCAACTAGAGTTTTAATTTTCTTATTCATATTAACTGGCGTTATTCTTCTATATAATATCTTAATCATCCGCTTATTAGGTGGGATTCTATGAGTCAAAAGGTCAGATGGTATATTATTCAAACCTATTCAGGGTATGAGAATGCTGTCAAACTTGACTTAGAAAGACGTGTAGAAAGTATGGGTATGAGCGATTATATCTTTAGAATCGTTGTACCTGAAGAAACAGTTATAGAAAAGAAAGCTGACGGTAAGGAAAAAGAAAAAGTAAGACAACTTTTTCCAGGATATGTATTTGTTGAAATGATTGTTACTGACGAATCATGGTTCGTTGTAAGAAACACGCCACGTGTTACAGGGTTTTTAGGTTCATCAGGTGGAGGTACAAAACCAGTACCACTTCAACCAGATGAAATTAACCAAATCCTACTTAAGGTTGGTATTATTCAAAAACCAACATATGATCATTTAATTGGTAAAAAAGTTGAAATTATCGCAGGTGCATATATTGGCCTTAAAGGTGAAGTTGAATCTGTAGATAACGATCAAGAAAAAGTGGTAGTAGATATCGATTTATTTGGTAGAGCAACTCCAACTGAACTTGACGCAAACGAAGTTAAAGAACTATAAAAAAAAGCCGAAAGGCTTTTTTATTTTTCTCTTAATAGGAAATTCTATTTTCAAATCTAAAAATCAAAATAGACAA
>SWCA01008858.1_pt2 | contig 44524 bp, 39 predicted proteins | sample 4692961 | NCBI WGS metagenome assembly SWCA01 (sample SAMN10267275, study PRJNA491770) | bioreactor metagenome | isolation source: DHS bioreactor inoculated with | place: Japan: off Shimokita Peninsula
ATCGGCGTGAAAGGCCGGTGTCCTGGACCGAGCTAGACGATGGGGACGCATGATTGGCGTCAATAAAAAAAGTGGCGTCCCCAAGGGGGTTTGAACCCCTGTTAGCGGCGTGAGAGGCCGCCGTCCTAGGCCACTAGACGATGGGGACGCATTTGGTGGGCCGTGAAGGGATCGAACCTTCGACTCTCTGCTTAAAAGGCAGATACTCTACCGTCTGAGTTAACGGCCCGTAAAGAGAAGACGCTTCTATAGGGGGGTACCCAGCTTGTCAAGCCGGAAAGTCATGCTTTTTTCAATTCGATTTTTTCCAGTCCGTTCATGTAAGGGCGCAGGACTTCAGGCACGATTACCGACCCGTCGGCCTGCTGATAGTTTTCAAGGATGGCGACCATGGTCCGGCCCACGGCCAGGCCAGACCCGTTCAGGGTATGAACCAGCCTGCTCTTTTTGGCATCGGCCGGCTTGAAGCGGATTCCCGCCCGGCGGGCCTGGAAGTCCTCGAAGTTGGAGCACGACGAGATCTCGCGGTACTTGTCCTGACCGGGCAGCCAGACCTCGATGTCGTAGGTCTTGGCCGAGGAGAAGCCAAGGTCCCCGGCGCACAGGGTGACCACGCGGTAAGGCAGCCCGAGCTTCTGCAGGATGCTTTCGGCGTGGGTGAGGAGTTTTTCCAGTTCATTATATGATGAATCGGGGTGGACGAAGCGGACCAGCTCGACCTTGTCGAACTGGTGTTGGCGGATCATGCCCTTGGTGTCCTTGCCGTAGGAGCCCGCCTCGGACCGAAAGCACGCGGTGTACGCGCAGTGGGCGATGGGCAGCGCGGATTCGGCCAGCGTCGTGTCGCGGTAGATGTTGGTCACCGGGACTTCGGCCGTGGGGATGAGGTAGTAGCTCGTGTTTTCGAGGTGGAAGAGGTCCTCTTCGAATTTGGGCAGCTGGCCCGTGCCCATGAGGCTGTCGCGGTTGACGATGACCGGGGGCATGACTTCGTCGTAGCCGTTCTCAAGGGTTTGTACGTCGAGCATGAAGCTGATCAGTGCGCGCTCCAGCTTGGCGGCCCAGCCCTTGAGCAGGACGAAACGGCTACCCGTGATCTTGGCCGCCGTCTCGAAGTCAAGTCCGCCAAGGGCGGTACCGAGTTCCCAATGCTCCTTGGGGGTGAAGGGCAGGACGGGTTTTTCGCCCCAGCTGCGCACCTCCAGGTTGTCCGCCTCGTCCACGCCCTCGGGTACGGAGGCATGCGGGACGTTGGGGATGGACATGACCCAGTCGGCGGTCTGCTGCTCGATGTCTTTGAGCTCTTCGTCCAGAGCCTTGATGCGCGTCGACATGATGCCAAGCTCGGCCAGAAGCGTCTCGGCATTCTCGCCGGCCTTCTTCATGCGTGCCATTTCGCCGGAGGCCTGGTTGCGGCGGGCTTTCAACTCTTCGGCCTCAAGGAGCAGGTCGCGCCTTTTCTGGTCGATGGCCAGAAACGGTTCAAGGTCCAGCTTGCTGCGGCGTTTACGCAGTCCGTCTTTGACCTCGTCCGGATTTGATCTGATAAATTTGATGTCGAGCATGAGGATGTCCTTGTAGCGGTCTTGCGGTCAGCCCTTAAGCGGGCGGTGGTGGCGGTTGTGAGGCGAAATGCATAGCCTGCCTTGACCCGAATCACAAGCCGCCCGGTTTGGCGAGGAGTGAATTTTTTTTTGACTAAGTCTCTTGACTTCACTGCGGCAGGGATTATTTGGGCCTCTGTCTCGCGCGGAACTTGTCTTGGTTTTTCAGTTTCGCGTTTTGGCGCTCCGGCTTGCCGAGTGCCAAAAAAAATATCTACACGGAAGAAATTCTTAAACATCTTGGAGGAAAAACATGAAACTCAGACCACTGCACGACCGTATTCTGGTCAAGCGTCTCGAAGAGGAGCAGGTAACCAAGGGCGGCATCATCATCCCCGATTCCGCAAAGGAAAAGCCCATCAAGGGTGAAGTGGTTGCCGCAGGTCCGGGCAAGGTCGCCGATGACGGAAAGCAGATCCCCATGGGCGTCAAGACCGGCGACAAGGTGATCTTCAACAAGTACGCCGGCACCGAGATCAAGATCGATGGTGACGAACTGCTCATCATGCGTGAAGACGACATCCTCGCTGTTATCGAAGCCTAATTTTTAAGAATTCCAAGGAGACGCACACATGGCTGCTAAAATTATCAAGTTTGATGCCAAGGCCCGTGAAAAACTGAAAATCGGCGTGGACACCCTGGCCGATGCCGTCAAGGTCACCCTCGGACCCAAGGGACGAAACGTCGTCATCGAGAAGTCCTTCGGTTCCCCCATCATCACCAAGGACGGCGTAACCGTCGCCAAGGAAATCGAACTGGAAGACAAGTTCGAGAACATGGGCGCCCAGATGGTCAAGGAAGTCGCCTCCAAGACTTCCGACATCGCCGGTGACGGAACCACCACCGCCACCATCCTGGCCCAGGCCATTTTCTCCGAAGGCATCAAGCTGGTCGCCGCCGGCCGCAACCCCATGTCCATCAAGCGCGGCATCGACAAGGCCGTTGAAGCTGTCACCGCCAGCCTGAACAAACTGGCCAAGCCCACCCGCGACCAGAAGGAAATTGCCCAGGTCGGCACAATTTCCGCCAACAACGACGCCACCATCGGCAACATCATTGCCGAAGCCATGGGCAAGGTCGGCAAGGAAGGCGTCATCACAGTTGAAGAAGCCAAGGGCCTTGAGACCAACCTCGACGTCGTCGAAGGCATGCAGTTCGACCGCGGCTACCTGTCCCCCTACTTCGTGACCAACCCCGACAAGATGGTCTGCGAAATGGATTCTCCGCTGATCCTGATCAACGAGAAGAAGATCTCCAACATGAAGGAACTGCTCCCCGTTCTGGAGCAGGCCGCCAAGATGGGCAAGCCCCTGGTCATCATCGCCGAAGACATCGAAGGCGAAGCCCTGGCCACCCTGGTTGTCAACAAGCTGCGTGGCACCCTGCAGGTCGTGGCCGTCAAGGCTCCCGGCTTTGGTGAGCGCCGCAAGGCCATGCTGCAGGATATCGCCATCCTGACCGGCGGCGAAGTCGTTTCCGACGATCTGGGCGTGAAGCTCGAGAGCATCGCCCTCAATCAGCTTGGTTCCGCCAAGCGCGTTGTCATCGACAAGGAAAACACCACCATCGTTGACGGTTCCGGCGAAGCCGAAGCCATCAAGGCCCGCGTGAAGCAGATCCGCAACGAAATCGAGGAGACCTCCTCCGATTACGATCGCGAAAAGCTGCAGGAGCGTCTGGCCAAGATCGTTGGCGGCGTTGCCGTGATCAACGTTGGCGCAGCCACCGAGACCGAGATGAAGGAAAAGAAGGCCCGTGTGGAAGACGCCCTGAACGCCACCCGCGCTGCCGTTGAAGAAGGCATCGTGCCTGGCGGCGGCGTTGCCCTGGTGCGCTGCCAGGCCGCCCTGGATTCCGTCAAGCCCGCCGATGACGACGAAGCCGCCGGCGTCCAGGTCATCCGTCGCGCCATCGAAGAGCCCATCCGCCAGATCTGCGGCAACGCAGGCATCGAAGGCGCCGTGGTCATCGACAAGGTCCGCAACGGCAAGGACGACTTCGGTTTCAACGCCGCTACCGGCGAATACGAAGACCTGCTGAAATCCGGCGTCATCGATCCCAAGAAGGTGACCCGCATCGCCCTTCAGAACGCCGCTTCCGTGGCCTCCCTGCTGCTCACCACCGAGTGCGCCATCGCAGAGAAGCCCAAGGAAGAGTCTGCCCCGGCCATGCCCGGTGGCGGCATGGGCGGCATGGGCGGCATGTACTAAGCCGTTTCTGCATTATGACTGTGAAAAAGGCCGGGAAACCGGCCTTTTTCATTTTCAAGGGACTGCAGCGCGGCCCACCGGATCTGCACTTGGCAGCAAGCTTCGCAAAAGGAGCAGTCTTTTTCGCATGAAGTGTAGAGTAAAAAGGTCGGAATTATTTTTTCTCGAGGTGGAAAAAAAAGAGCCTGACAGGTCTTGCCAACCCCATCCCCCAGGAGTAGGTGCCCGTGCTTTCTGGTACTGCTGAAGCAATCCGGGGGAATTATGGAAAAGAAGATCGATGGTGGCGCACGGGAAGTCGCCGATAAGGAATCCTTCATCCCAAAAAGCGTCTTGACGCTCAGCCGCGGCTACGGAAGCGGGCTGTTCATAAAAGATTTCATTGCCGGCCTGACGGTCGGAATCGTCGCCCTGCCTCTGGCCATGGCTTTTGGCATCGCTTCCGGCGTCACGCCCGACAAGGGGCTCTACACCGCCATCGTGGCCGGGTTTCTCGTTTCCCTGCTTGGCGGCAGTAAGTTTCAGATCGGTGGCCCCACCGGTGCCTTCGTCGTCATCATTTCCAACGTCATCTACAGGCACGGCTACGACGGGCTCGTTATCACCACGCTCATGGCCGGGGCCATGCTCCTTGTTTTTGGCTTCTGTCGGCTCGGATCCCTTATCAAGTACATCCCGCACCCCGTGACCACGGGCTTCACCACCGGCATCGGCGTGCTCATCTTCTCCTCGCAGATGAAGGATTTCTTCGGCATGTCCATCGCCGACGTTCCGCCGGAGTTTTTCGCCAAATGGGATGTCTATTTCCGGCATGCGTCGACCCTGAGTCCCGTGACGCTGTCCGTGGGGTGCTCGGCCCTGGCGGTCATCGTCCTGACCAGGCGATTCGTCCCGAGGATTCCCGGTCCCGTGGTCGGCGTGGTGCTCGCCTCGGCCGCGGTCTGGGCGTTCGGCCTCGACGTTGAGACCATCGGCAGCAGGTTCGGCGGCATCCCTTCCGCCCTGCCGAGCCTGATCATCCCCACCGTGACTCTGGAGCAGGTCCGCGTACTGCTGCCCGACGCCATGACCATCGCCCTGCTGGCCGGCATCGAGTCGCTCCTGTCCTGCGTGGTGGCCGACGGCATGACCGGGGACAAGCACAACTCCAACGTGGAGCTGGCCGCGCAGGGTACGGCCAACATCGCCTCGGCATTCTTCGGCGGGATTCCGGCCACGGGGGCCATCGCCCGCACCGTGACCAACATCCGCTCGGGCGGGCGCACGCCCGTCGCGGGCATGATCCACGCCGCAGTGCTGGCGGCCTTCATCCTCTTTCTCGCGCCGCTGGCCTCCTTCATCCCGCTGGCCAGCCTGGCTGCGGTGCTGCTGGTGGTGTCCTGGGACATGAGCGAGGTGCACAAGTTCATCCGCGTGTTCAGGGCACCCAAGTCCGACTCCTCGGTCATGCTCCTGACCTTCGTCCTGACCGTGGTCATCGATCTGACGGTGGCGGTGTACGTCGGCGTAATCCTGGCCGCCATTCTCTTCATGCGCCGCATGAGCGAGGTCACGGCCATCACCAGCTGCGCGCTGGACGAGGTGGCCAGGGAGGCAGGCAGGGGCACGGGGGAACTGGCCATCCCCGAGGGAGTCCGGGTTTATGAGATCGACGGCCCCTTCTTTTTTGGCGTGGCCGACCGGTTCCAGGATGTCCTGTCCTTTCTGGAGTCCCAGCCCAGGGTCTTCATCCTGCGCATGCGCAAGGTTCCGGCCGTGGACTCCTCGGGGGTCAACGCCCTGGAGAACTTCATCCGCAGATGCCACTCCAGGGGGACCCACGTGGTCATGTCCGGCGTGCGGGACAGGGCGCGCATGGTCTTTGAGCGCATGGGCACCGAGGAACTGCTTGGATCGGAAAACATCTGCGCCGACATCGACTGCGCCCTGGCCAGGGCACGCGTCCTGCTCGAAGGCGACGAGGCTGGAGGGCGCGGCGCACATTGAGGTCCGGCTTGATCACTCATGCTTCAACGGCGCTCCACTTACGGGTTGGGCGCCGTTGTTTTTTTCGTGCTGCAGGTTCGGGCACATGGAAACGGCGGCAAGAATTTTATCGGGGAAAGAGTCGAAAAGTGTAGGAATGGCTTGACTCCCCGCGAGATGCATGGGTAAGGGTGGTAAAAAGTGGTAAAAAGTGGAAAGGACTGAGGAGACGGCATGTTCAGAGGGCATTCACAACGTACGCAAGATCCAAAGGGACGGCTCATGCTGCCCCCGGAATTTCGCGACGAGGTGTTCGCCAATTCGCCGGAAGGCAGGCTCGTGCTGACCAATTTCGACGAGTGCGTTGCCGCCTATCCTTTGCCGGAATGGGAAGCGATTGAACAGAGTTTTTCCAAGCTGAACATGACGGATCGCAATGTCCGGAATTTTCATCGTTTTTTTATCTCAGGCGCAGTCGAGGTATCTCTGGACAAGCAGGGGCGGATCCTCATTCCGCCACATCTGCGCAATTACGCGGGCCTGCAGAAAGATGTCGTCCTGGCCGGAGTCGGAAGAAAATTCGAAATATGGGACCAGGAGCGCTTCGAGGCGGGACGTAACGCCATGCAGGAGAATGTCGACCAGGTCATGGACGATCTGGCTGAAAAGGGCTTTGAACTGCGGTTCTGATCGGAGGGGCCATGGACGCATATTCCGATCACATTCCGGTCATGCTCGAAGAAGTCATGCACTGGATCGCGCCGAAACCCGGCGGGTTCTACATGGACGCGACCCTTGGGCTGGCGGGCCATGCTTCCCGGCTCATGGAGATGACCGACGGACAGGCGCACCTGCTGGGCCTCGACCGCGACGAACAGGCCCTGGCCAAGGCCGGGGAGAGGCTTGCGCAGTACGGGGAGAACGTAGAGCTGGCCCACACCTCATTTCAGCATTTTTCACGCGCGCTGCGGGAATTGGGCTGGGACAGGCTCGACGGGGTGATCGCCGATCTGGGAGTTTCGTCCCTGCAGCTCGACAGGCCTGAACGAGGTTTTTCCTTTCTGCACGACGGTCCCCTTGACATGCGCATGGATCCCGGATCAGGCGGCGAGCCCGCCGCGAGCATCGTCAACGGGGCATCTTTCGAGCGGTTGCGCCAGATGTTGTGGGATTACGGCGAAGAGCCCATGGCCGGGCGCATCGCACGGGCCATTGTCGCGGCCAGGGAAACCGCGCGCATCGAATCGACCCTGGAGCTGGCCCGCATCGTGGCGGCGGCCTATCCGGCCAAACGGCGCGCGCTGTCCCGCAACCACCCCGCGACCAAGACCTTTCAGGCCCTGCGCCTGGAGGTGAACCAGGAGCTCAGGGAAATTGAGAATTTTCTGGAGCGCATCGCCGATTACATGCGGCCCGGTGCGCGCATTGCCGTCATCTCCTTTCATTCGCTGGAAGACCGCATCGTGAAGCGGGCCTTTCGCAAGGAGAGCACCGGTTGCCTGTGCCCACGGGAATACCCGGTCTGCCAGTGCGGGCACGAGAAAAAGTTCAGGCTTCCGTTCCGCAAGCCGCTTCTGCCTTCCGAAGAGGAGATGCGCGCCAACAGCCGCAGCCGCAGCGCCAAGCTGCGTGTGGCGGAACGCATTGACGGAGAAGTGCGGTGAGCGGGGAGGGAGCGGGTTACCTTGGCATCGGGATCGCGTTTGTGATCACCATTGTTCTTGGGCTGGGGCTGGTCTGGGTCAACATCGAGCGGGTAGATCTGGCGTACGAACTCAAGATTCTTGAGCGGGAACTGCAGGAGAAACAGGACCAGCACTCAAAGCTGCAGGTGGAACGGCATTATCTGCTCGCCCCGGCGACTCTGCGCGACCGGGCGGAAAAAGCGGGCCTGCGTCCGCCCAGACGGGACCAGATCCGTACCTTGCAGGAGTGGGAAGGGCAGTGACAAAAACCGGAAGCAAACCAACCAAGGATCGCAGCCGCGGCAAGATCATCTTTGCCGGGGTTCTTTTTGCGTTGGCGCTGATGGGGCTCTGGGCCCGTGCGTATTTCGTGCAGGTGGTCAAGGGGCCGGAATATGCCAAGATGGCCAATCGCCAGTACTGGGCTTCGGAGACCGTGTCCGGCAAGCGCGGCGAGATTTTTGACCGCAACGGACTTCTTCTGGCCAAATCCGTCGTGACCCCGTCGGTGTATGTTCGCCCGGATGAAATCAAGGATGTCTGGACGGTATCGCGCCGCCTGGGGTCGATTCTCGGGATGAACCCCAAGGGCATCGCCGCCGGAATGGGTCCGGGCAAGCGTTTTGTCTGGGTCGCTCGCAAGATTAGCGACGCGCAGGCTGAGGCCATACGGGCCGAGATGCTCCCCGGCGTGTACCTGGAGACCGAAAACTCCCGCCAGTATCCGCAGGGGCACATGGCCGGGCAGCTGCTCGGTTTCGTGAACATGGACGGCAAGGGCATCGAGGGGCTGGAGAAGAGTTTTAACGATCTGCTCATGCCATCCTCCAGCAAGTTCACGGTGCAGAAGGATGCGGCAGGCAACAGGATGTCCTCGCTGCAAAGCGGGGACAGAAGCTCCTTCAACGGTCATGATCTGCGCCTGACCCTCGACAGTCAGGTGCAGCTGGCCACGGAAGAGGCCCTGGCGCGCAGCGTGATCAAGGCCAAGGCCAAATCCGGCATGGCGCTGGTGGTCGAAATTCCCACAGGCGAGATCCTGGCCTGGGGGCATTACCCGTTCTTCAACCCCAATGCGGTCAAGAAGACCAGGGGCGAGTGGAAGAACCGGATGGCCGTGGATATTTTCGAGCCCGGCTCGACCATGAAGCCGATCGTGGTCGCGGCGGCCTTGCAGGAGAAGGTCTGCACCCCGTCCAAGGAATACTACTGCGAGAACGGGAAGTGGAGCGTCAGGGGGCGGCGGGTCAAGGACACGCACAAGTACGAAAACCTGACCGTGAGCAAGATCATCCGGTATTCGAGCAATATCGGATCGGCCAAGATCGGGCTGGAGCTCGGCGCGGCGAGACTCAACAGGTACCTGCAGGATCTGGGGTTCGGCCACCGCATCGGTCTGCCGTTGCCCGGCGAGTCGGCGGGGCTGCTCAACCCCGTCAAGCAGTGGAAAGACGTGGAGCTGGCAAATATTTCCTTCGGGCAGGGACTGGGCGTGACCATGCTGCAGATGGCCGATGCGTATCTGTGCATCGCCAACGGCGGGGTCCGCCTTCCGCTGCGTCTGGTCCATGAGCCCGGCACCCCGGTGCAGGGCAAACGCATCTTTGATGCGGACGTGGCCGCCATGGTCATGGCCATGCTCGAAGAGGTGGTTCAGGAGGACGGCACTGGCACCCAGGCGCGTATCGAGGGAGTCCGCGTCGCGGGCAAGACGGGCACGGCCCAGAAGGCCAGCCCCACCGGCGGTTACGGTAGCGAGTACGTGGCTTCGTTCGTGGCTGTTTTTCCTGCCGACAAGCCTCGCTATCTGGTCAGCATGATGGTCGACGAGCCGCAGGCCGGACATTACGGCGGCGTGCTGGTTGCCCCTGAAGTACGCAATGTGGGAGTGCAGCTCTTGACCTCCTCGGGGATGCTCGCCGAACCCTCGGAAAAGGTGCACATGGCGCAGGTTTCCCCGGAACGCTTTTCAGCCCCGGTGCGGCGTGAGGAAAACATAAACGTTGATCAGGAATTCATGCCCGACCTGCAGGGCGCGACAGTGCGTCAGGCGCTGGAGATTCTCGTGTCGCGGGGCATTGTGCCCACGGTGAAGGGCCAAGGCGTGATCATCGAAAAACAGTATCCGCAGCCCGGTGAAAAATGGCCGGCGGACAACAAATGTCAGCTCTGGCTGACGCAGCAACCAGGTTAGAAAATGGACCGCATCAATCTTGAGACCGTGCTTGACATGCTTCGAAGCGGAACCGGCCTGCGCACCCATTCGGGCGCGGTCTGTCCCGGCGATGTTTTCGTGGCTCTTGCTGGCACCAGGGTCGACGGCGCACGGTTCATCGATGACGCGGTTGCGCGCGGCACACGGGTTGTGGTTCACGGTCCCGGCGCGGATATCTCCCGAGTCGGGGACGCGTTTTGCCTTGAGGCGCAAAGCCCGGCGCAGACCCTCGGCGTGCTGGCCAGGGCGGCGTGCGGCACGGAATCGCGCCTGCCCGCCATTGTCGGGATCACCGGCACCAATGGCAAGACGACCACCGCGCACCTGACCCACTTCCTGCTGAGCCAGGAGATGGCCACGGGTCTGATCGGCACGGTGAGCTGCACCTGGCCCGGCGTGGACGAGCCCGCGACCATGACCACCCCGGACTGCCTGACCCTGCACGGGATCGTTGGCCGCATGACCGGCGACGGCGTGCAGGCCGTGGTCATGGAGGTGTCGTCCCATGCCCTTGATCAGGAGCGCACGGCCGGGCTGCCCGTGGACGTGGGCGTCTTCACCAACCTGACCCAGGACCATCTGGACTACCACGGCGACATGGAGCGATATTTCGAGGCCAAGGCGCGCCTGTTCCTGGACGGCCCGGCGCGCTGCGCCAGGGGGCTGGTCAACATCGACGACGAGTACGGCCGGCGCCTCAAGACACTGCGCCCCGATCTGCTGGCCTTCGGGCTTGATTCCGAAGACGCAGAGCTCAGGTGCGAGATCACGGATGCGGGAATCTGGGGAATGCAGCTTCGCATCAGCCATGGCGCAGACACCTGGCAGCTTGGCACCGCATTGGTGGGCCGACACAATGCCTACAACCTGCTTGCGGCCGTTGGAACGGGCCTGCTCATGGGGCTTGGGCCGGACCAGTGCGCATGCCTGTCCAGGGCCGTAGGCGCTCCCGGACGCCTTGAGCGGGTGCCAAGTGAGCGCGACCTGCATGTTTTCATTGATTATGCCCACACTCCTGACGCGCTGGAGAAAGTGTCGGTGGCGCTCAAGTCCATGGGCTTTGCGCGCCTGATCACGGTTTTCGGTTGCGGCGGCGACCGCGACGCAAGCAAGCGTCCGCTCATGGGACAGGCCGTGGCCAGGCATGCCGACATCGTCGTGGTCACTTCCGACAACCCCAGGACTGAAAACCCCGATTCCATCATCGACCAGATCGAGCCGGGGCTTGCCGGTGCCCGGAAGGTCCTGCGCCAAGCGGATCGCCGCAAGGCCATCGCCCTGGCCATTGGATGCATGGAACCCAAAGACGCTCTGCTCATCGCCGGAAAAGGGCATGAAGACTACCAGATCATCGGTACCGAAAAGTTTCACTTCTCGGATTTCGAGGTCGTGCGGGAGTGCCTGACATGAACATGACCCTGCACCAGATCGCCGAAGCCATGGGCGCGAGCATCGACCGGGGTCATGACCTGACCGTGCGCCGGGTGTGCATCGACAGTCGCGCCGTGCGACCGGGGGACCTGTTTTTCTGCATCGTCGGGCAGAAGCTCGACGGGCATGAGTTCGCGCGCAAGGCCGTGGAGAACGGGGCCTGCGCAGTGGTCGGCGGCGCTCCCCTTGACCTCGACGTACCCGTGCTGCTGGTGCGCGACACCACGCTGGCCCTGGGCCGCCTGGCGCGGGTCTGGCGCGAGAAGGCGTCGGCCAGGGTCATCGGCGTCACCGGATCGGCGGGGAAGACCACCGTCAAGGAGATGCTGGCCCAGGTATTGGCCACGGCCGGGGAGACCGCCAAGAATTTTCGCAATCTGAACAATCAGATCGGCCTGCCCCTGTCCATCCTTGAAATGAGCGGGGACGAGGCTTTCTGGGTGCTGGAACTCGGCATCAGCCGTTCCGGCGACATGGACGAACTGGGCTACATCCTGGCCCCGGACGCGGCGCTGGTGCTCAATGTCGGGGGCTGCCATCTGGAGGGCCTCGGCAGCCTTGCCGGGGTCGCGGAACAGAAAAGCGTCCTGCTCGATCACGTCAGGGACGGCGGGTTCGCCTGCGTCAGCGTCGACTACCCGGAACTGTCGCGCGAGTGCGCCAGGCGCTCCCTCCGGATGGCGACGTTTTCCGGTGCCGCCGCGCCCGCAGACTATTCCTGCCTTGGGCAGGAGGCAGGCGAGGATGGCGTGACCTACTCGCTGATAGTCAAGGGTGAAGAGCTGCGCTGCCGGGTGTCCGCCAATGTCCATATCGCCGAGAACATGGCCGCAGTGGCGTCCATGGCCATGGAACTGGGTTTGCCCCTTGGCGATGTGGAGTCCGCCCTGGCGGCGTTCAGCCCGGTGACGCAGCGTTTTGTGCAGAGCCGGGTCGGCTCGTGGCTCTTCATCGACGACACCTACAACGCCAATCCCGTGTCCATGGCCAGTTCCATCCGCGAGGCCGTGCGCCTGGGCAGGGGCAGAAGGCTGGTCCTGGTCCTGGGCGACATGCTCGAACTGGGCGGGGACGCGTCCCGCGCTCACCGCGAGTTGGGCACCCTGATAGCTCAAACCGGGGCGTCGCACTGCTTTTTCCAGGGACGCCATGCCGCGGACGTGTTGGCCGGGCTGCATGGGTTCAAGGGTATTTTTCAGAAGGTCGGCGGACCCGAAGACGTGCTGCAGGCACTGGGCGCGTTGCGTAAGGAAGAGGGCGTGATGCTTTTCAAGGGGTCGAGGGGTTGTAAAATGGAGCAGTACCATTCTGCGCTGGAAAGGAGCTGGGCGTGATATATCATCTTTTATACCCCTTGAGCGATCAGATCAGCATGCTGAACGTGTTTCGGTACATCACGTTCCGTTCCATCTACGCCATGCTTACCGCGCTTATCCTGTCCATCATCATCGGGCCAATCTTCATCAGGTGGCTGCGCAAGCTCAAGTTCGGACAGTACATCAAGGAGGGCGGGCCGGATCATCAGGCAAAGAGCGGAACCCCGACCATGGGCGGGCTGCTGTTCGGGTTCTGCATGCTGGTCAGCGTCTTTTTGTGGAGCGATTTGACCAACAAGTACATCTGGCTGACGGTGCTGGTCTTTGTCGGCTTCGGCGCGGTCGGGTTCACGGACGATTACCTCAAGGTCGTGCGCAAGCACAACGACGGCCTCTCGCCGAGGGTCAAGCTTTTGGGGCAGCTTATCGTCAGCGTGGGCGCGGTGTCCCTGCTGGTGTCGTTTCCGGAATATTCGACCGCGCTCATGGTCCCGTTCTTCAAGAACTTCACTCCGGACCTGACTTGGCTCTACGTGCCCTTCGGCCTGTTCGTCATGATCGGCGCGTCCAACGGGGTGAACCTGACCGACGGCCTCGACGGCCTGGCCATCGGCCCGGCCGTGGTCTCGGCCGGGTGCTTCGCTGTTTTCGTCTATGTGGCCGGGCACGTGAATCTCGCCAATTATCTGCAGGTTTCCTACATCCCCGGCGTGGGTGAAGTGACGGTCATCTGCGGTGCCATGGTCGGTGCGGGGCTCGGGTTTCTGTGGTTCAACGCCTTTCCGGCCCAGGTCTTCATGGGCGACGTGGGCAGTCTGAGCATTGGCGGTACCCTCGGATTCATCGCCATCCTGTGCAAGCAGGAGCTGCTGCTGGTCATCGTGGGCGGACTGTTCGTGGTCGAAACTCTCTCGGTCATCCTGCAGGTCGGGTACTTCAAGGTCAGCGGCGGCAAGAGGATCTTCCGCATGGCCCCGCTGCACCATCATTTCGAGAAGAAAGGCATTCACGAGTCGAAAATTATCATCCGTTTCTGGATCCTGTCGCTTCTTTTGGCGGTCATGGCTCTTGGAACACTCAAACTCAGGTAGGACGGCAATGCGCGAATTCATCCATGCAGATCAGCTTCGCGGTCACATCGCGGTTGTGCTGGGGGCGGGAGCCTCCGGCCTGGCCGCGGCGCGTCTGCTGGCGAAGATGGGTGCGACCGTGCGTGTGCTGGAAAAAAACGCGTCCACCGCAGCGGAAATTCCTGCCGATCCGGGCTTTGAAGTGTGCGTCGGCGAGCACAGCCCCGCGCAGTTTGAAGGCGCCAATCTGATCGTGCTGAGCCCCGGCATTGCCCGCTCGAAAGTCGCGCCGCTCCTGCCGTTCGGGGTGCAGGTCGTTTCCGAGCTGGAACTGGGGAGCTGGTTTGTGTCCGAGCCCGTCATCGCGGTGACCGGAACCAACGGCAAGACCACGACGACCATGCTCATCAGCCGCATTCTGGAGAAAAACGGGAAAAAGGTCTTCACCGGCGGCAACATCGGCACCCCCCTGTGCGAATACCTGCTGAGCGGCGAGCGGGCCGATATCCTGGTGCTTGAAGTGTCCAGCTTCCAGTTGCAGAACTCCCCGTCCTTTCACCCGCGGGTGGGGGTGCTGCTCAATTTTTCCGCCAACCACCTCGACTACCATGAGAGCATGGAAGAATATCTGGACGCCAAGCTGTCCATGTTCGCCCACATGGATCAAAACGATCTGGCCGTGGTCCCGCTGTCCATGAAGGATGAGCTTGAAGGCCGGGCCTTCACCAGCGCCCGCAGGGTCTATTTCGTGGCCGGGTCCCGTTTTTCCTGCCCGGACCTGCCCGGCGAGCATAATCGTGAAAACATGGAGGCGGCCTATCTGGCATGTCGCTACTTCGGGCTTACCCCGGAGGACGTGCAGCGGGGCATTGACGGGTTCTCCACCCTGCCGCACCGCATCGAGGCCGTGGCCGAGCACAGGGGCATCGTGTTTATTGACGATTCCAAGTCCACGACCGTGGATTCCATGATCGCGGCGATCAGGAGTCAGGACGGACCTGTCCGCCTGCTTGCCGGCGGGGTGTTCAAGGGCGGGGATCTTGGCATGGTGCTGCCGCTGATTCGGGAAAAGGTCCGCGCCGTGTATCTGTTCGGCCAGTCCCGGGAAATTTTCGAGGCCGCCTGGGTAGATTGCGGCAAGGAAATCAGCTGGGACGCCACCCTGGAGGAAGCCGTGTTCCGCGCCGCCTCGGAGGCCCGCAGCGGCGAATGCGTGCTCCTGTCCCCGGCCACCGCCAGTTTTGACCTGTTCGCCAACTACAAGGAGCGGGGCAAGACTTTTCAGCGCGCCGTGCGCGAATGGGTGGAGGGCGCGTCATGAAGATCACCCAGCGCGAAGTCGCCCGCCAGCTCATGAATTTTGACGTCATTCTTTTGGGGGCGGTGATTTGCCTGGCTTCTCTGGGCCTGATCATGGTCCTGAGCGCCAGCGGAATCATGGCCGAGAAGGTCTATGGCGACAAATACGCCCTGTTCTGGAAGCAGGCGCTGTTCATGGGCCTTGGCGCCGTGGTGCTGACGGTGGCGGCCCGCGCCAACATGGAGTTTTTCTATCGCCATACCTATCTCTGGATTGCGATGGCGGCGGGGCTTCTGCTGCTGACCATATTCTCGCCGCTGGCCGTCACGGCGGGCGGGGCGAGCCGCTGGCTCAGAATCGGTCCGGTCTCGGTCCAGCCCCTGGAGGCGGCCAAGATCGCGCTGGTTTTCTATCTGGCCTATTTTTTCGCCAACAAGCAGGAGCTGGTAAAAACCTTCAGCGTGGGGTTTCTGCCACCCATCATCATGACGGGAAGCCTGTGCTTCCTCCTCCTGCTGCAGCCGGATTTCGGTGGCGCGGTGTTTCTGGCGGGGCTCTTGTTTCTGATGTGCCTGGTCGGCGGGACGCGGATCATCTTCCTGGGTTCGGCTGCGGTGCTCGCCCTGGTCTCGGCGGCGCTGCTGGTGGTCAATTCTCCGTATCGTTTCCGACGGGTCTTTTCCTTTCTCGATCCGTTCAAGGACGCTCAGAACACAGGTTACCAATTGGTGCAGTCCCTGTACGGGCTGGGGTCCGGCGGCTGGTTCGGGCAGGGCCTTGGCGAAGGCAAGCAGAAGCTTTTTTTCCTGCCCGAGGCGCACAATGACTTCATCATGTCCGTGCTCGGCGAGGAACTGGGCTTTGTCGGGGTGTCGCTCATCATCATCCTGCTGGGCGTGGTGCTGTGGCGGACCCTGGTCATCAGCGTGCGCCAGCAGTCCATCCACGATCGCATCACCGCGTTCGGAATGGGCTCCATCGTCATCATCGGCGGACTGCTGAACATGGGCGTGGTGCTCGGCGCAGTCCCGCCCAAGGGCGTGCCCATGCCATTTTTGAGCTACGGGGGCAGCCATCTGATCGCCGGGTTTTTCTGCATCGGGGTGCTTCTTAACCTGTCACGGAAGGTCAAGGCATGAAACGGCTCATTCTGACCACAGGCGGCACCGGAGGCCACATCTTCCCGGCCCTGGCCGTGGCGGAATCCGTGCGCGCCGTGGCCCCGGACTGCGAAATTCTGTTCGTGGGCGGAGAGCGCGGACCCGAAGGCCAGTGGGCGCGGGAAGCCGGGGTGCCTTTTGTGTCCCTGCCGGCGCAGGGCGTGCTCGGGCGCGGGCTGAAAAGCGCGGCCACGGCATGGTGGCTGGGGCGCAGCCTGTTCAAAGCCTGGAAGCTTCTGCGCGAGTTCCGGCCGGACGTGGTGCTCGGACTTGGCGGATACGCCGGTTTTTCCACCCCGCTGGCGGCGAGCCTGATGGGCATCCCGTCAGCCATCCACGAGCAGAACAGCGTCCCCGGCGTGACCAATCGGGTTCTGGCGCGGCGCGTGGACCGGATCATGGTCAGCTTCGCGGATACGGAAGGGGAGGCTTTCACGGGCCCCAAGGCGGTGGTCACGGGCAATCCGGTGCGCGCCCAGATCCGCTCCCTGCGTGAAGAGCGGCGCATGCCCGGCCGCAACGTCCTCATCGTCGGCGGCAGCCAGGGCGCTTCGGCCTTGAACGGGTTCGTGGTGCGCGAGCTGGATCGGCTCAAGACTCTGGGCCTGAACATCTGGCACCAGACAGGAAAGGACGAGTTCGAAGCGATCCGGAAAATTTACGACGACAAGTTCCCGCAGGCCCGCGTGGAGCCGTTCATCAGCGACATGCACGAGGCCTATCGCTTCGCCGATCTGGTCATCTGCCGGGCCGGGGCCACGACCATCGCGGAGCTCACGGTGGCGGGAAAGCCGAGTATTCTGGTTCCTTTTCCATACGCCACGCACGATCACCAGCTCAAGAACGCACGGTCGCTGGAAAAGGGCGGGGCGGCACTGGTCTTTCAGCAGCGCCAGTTGGACGAACTGAATCTGTTCGCAGCGGTGGGAGATCTTTTTCAGATGCCGGAAAATCTGGCCCGCATGGCCAGGGCCGCCCGCGAAATGGGAATTGCCGATGCCGGGGAGCGGGTGGTGGCACAACTGCAGGATTTGGCGGCGCAAGGCGCGCGGCGCAAAAAACGGTGAACATGAAGTCGAAAATCAAGAAAATCCATATGGTCGGCATAGGCGGCGTAGGCATGAGCGGGATTGCCGAAGTGCTGCTGACCCTCGGGTACGACGTGTCGGGCTCGGACCTTGTCAAGGGGCCTGCGGCATTGCGACTGGAATCCCTCGGGGCGGCGATTTACGCAGGCCATGCTTCCGGCAACGTGCGCGACGCGCAGGTCGTGGTCCGCTCAACCGCCGTGCGCGACGACAATCCGGAATTGGTGGAAGCGCGGAGCAAGGGAGTGCCTATCATCCCGCGCGCTGAAATGCTGGCCGAGCTGATGCGCCTCAAGGTTGGCGTGGCCGTGGCCGGGACGCACGGAAAAACCACGACCACGTCGCTGTTGGCCACAATTTTCATGGAAGCCCATCTTGATCCCACGGTCATCATCGGCGGGCGCCTGAACGCTTACGGCTCCAACGCCATGCTCGGCCAGGGCCGCTATCTCATCGCCGAAGCTGACGAGTCCGACGGATCGTTTCTGTGCCTGTTGCCCAGGATATCCATCGTCACCAACGTGGATGCGGATCATCTGGATTACTACAAGGACCTCGACGAAATCCGGGACAGCTTTGTCGAATTCATGAACAGCGTGCCGTTCTACGGCCTGAATGTGGTCTGCGGGGATGATCCGGGCGTTCAGTCCATCCTGCCGCGGGTGCGCCGCCCGGTTCTGACCTACGGCTTTGGGGCGGACAGCGAACTGCGTGCCGAGATCATCACCTGCGAGGCCGGGTCGCGGTTCCGGGTTTATCGCCACGGGGACTTCTGGGGCGAGGTGTCCTTGACCCATCCGGGCCGCCACAATGTCCTGAACGCCCTGGCCGCCATTGGCGTGGCCATGGAGGCCGGGGTCCCGAAGAAGGACATCATCCACGGGCTCGGCGCTTTCGGCGGTGTGGGGCGGCGGTTCGAACACAAGGGCGAAAGGGACGGTGTGCTGGTGGTGGACGATTACGGTCATCACCCCACTGAAATCGCGGCCACCCTTGAAACGGCGCGCCTTTGCTATCCGCACAAGCGCCTGGTGGTGGCTTTTCAGCCGCATCGCTTCTCAAGGACACAGGCGCTCTTCGGTGAATTTTCCAAGGTCTTCGCCGGGGTGGATCAGCTCCTGCTGACGGAGATCTATCCGGCCAGCGAGTCGCCGATTCCCGGTGTGAGCGGACAGAGCCTGGCCCAGGCGATCAGGCAGGTGACGGACACACCGGTGCGCTTTTTCGAGGATTTCGGGGCCATGCAGGCCGCGCTGGGCGAGATCCTGCAACCGGGCGACCTTTTCCTGACACTGGGCGCGGGAAGTATCTGGACCGTTGGCCAGGGCTACCTGGATGATGGGGCGGAGGGTCAGTGAACACTGCGGTAATGGGCAAGAAGATCCGCCGGAACGTACCCCGGCGCAAGGAGCGCAAGCAACCCGTGAGCAGAACTGCGGTGCTTGGCGGCTTCCTTCTTGGCCTGTACCGCACGGTCATTGCCCTGACGCGATGGACACTGGGTATCGCTGCGGTGCTCATCGTCAGCTTCGGGATTCTTTTGGCCTACAGGTGGGTCACGGCCCATGAGTTTTTCGCGCTGGCCGATCTGCGCATCGAGGGGTCCCAGCGTTTGAGTGCCGAGGAAGTCGCTGCCATGGGCGGCGTCGCTCCGGGCATCAATGTTCTCAATATCAACATCGCCGAGGTGCAGCGTCGCATCGCGGCCAGCGAGTGGGTCAAGAGCGTGGGGGTGACCAGGGTGCTGCCCGACGGGCTTGTCATCGAGGTCAGCGAGCGCGAGCCGGCATTCCTGACACGCCGGGAAGAACAGCTTTTCTATGCCGACGTGGACGGGAACATCATTGCCCCGGTGAGCGTGGACAAGTTCATCTCGCTGCCGCTGCTGGAGACGGAAGACGGAGCCCAGGTGGGCAACGGAATAAAGATGCTCCTCGGCGAGGTCGCCCGGAACTCGCTGCCCTTCGGCATGAGCCAGATCGCCTGGCTGCGTCAGGACAGCGCGGAGCAGTTCAGCATATTTCTGGAAAAACCGCGCCTGCTCGTGCAGCTCGATGGTGCCGATCTGGGTGCCACGCTGAACAGTCTGAACAGGCTGTGGGCGGATTTGGGAAGTCGGGGCGAGCTGGATCGCACCGCATTCATGTTTGTCATGCCCGGACGGGCATGGATCAGGCTCCATGCCGATCAAACACTCTAGGGAAAGCATGCCGGCGAGAGCCGGAAGATGAGGGGAAGTATGGCCAAGTCTGAATTGATCGTTGGTCTGGACATCGGAACGACCAAGATATGTACCGTAGTCGGAGAGGCGGGCACGGACGGGATCGTGGACATCATCGGCATCGGCACCAGCCCGTCCACGGGCCTGAGGAAAGGCGTCGTGGTCAACATCGAGCAGACCGTGCAGTCCATCAAGAAAGCCCTGGAAGAAGCCGAACTCATGGCCGGTTGCGAGATCCGCGCCGTGTACGCCGGAATCGCGGGCAGCCACATCAAGGGCTTCAACAGCCATGGCGTCATCGCGGTCAAGGGCGGCGAGGTCACGGCGCGGGATGTCGAGCGGGTCATCGATGCGGCCAAGGCCGTGGCCATCCCGCTCGACCGCGAGGTCATCCACATCCTTCCCCAAGAGTACATCGTCGACGACCAGACCGGTATCGCCGACCCTCTGGGCATGGCCGGGGTGAGGCTTGAGGTGAAGGTGCATATCGTCACCGGAGCGGTGACCAGCGCCCAGAACATCGTCAAGAGCTGTCACAAGTCGGGCCTCGACGTCGAAGACATCGTGCTTGAGGCATTCGCCTCCTCCAAGGCCGTGCTGACCGACGAGGAACGCGAGATCGGCGTCGCGCTGGTGGATATCGGCGGCGGCACCTCGGACATCGCAATTTTTCACGGCAATTCCATCAAGCACACCGGGGTCATCGCCCTTGGCGGGACCAACCTGACCAACGACATCGCCTTTGGTCTGCGCACGCCGACCCAGGCCGCCGAGAAGATCAAGATCAAGTACGGCTGCGCGCTGGCCGAGCTGGTCAAGAAGGACGAGATCATCGAGGTGCCGAGCGTCGGGGGCCGTGAGCCGCGCAAGCTGACCCGGCAGGTCCTGGCGGAGATCTGCGAGCCGCGCATGGAAGAGCTGCTTGCTCTTGTGGACCAGGAGCTGATCCGCTCGGGTTACAAAAAACTTATCGGCGCGGGAGTGGTGCTGACCGGCGGGGCTTCGCGCATCGAAGGGATTCAGGAATTGGCGGAGCAGGTCTTCAACCTGCCGACCAGGACGGGTTCGCCTGCCGGAGTGGGCGGACTCAAGGACGTGGTGGACAGCCCGACCTATGCCACGGCGGTGGGGCTGCTTCTCTATGGCGCGGAAAAGCACGGGCGGGACAGCAAGATCCGCATCCGCGACAAGAACATCTTTCACTCCATCCTGGCGCGGATGAAGAAATGGTTCGTGGACATCAGCTGACGGGTTTGACGGGAACGGGAAAACGGAGAACGGAACAACGAACAACGTGGGGGGAAGTATGGATTTCCTGGAAATTGAACGCGAAGACAATGCTTTGATCAAAGTCATCGGAGTGGGTGGCGGAGGCGGCAACGCGGTGAACAACATGATCAAGGCCGCCATGCAGGGCGTGACCTTCATCGCGGCCAACACGGACATGCAGGCACTGAAGCATTCCCAGGCCGAATACAAGATCCAGCTCGGCGACAAGCTGACCAAGGGTCTTGGTGCCGGGGCCAATCCGGACATGGGCCGGGACGCTGCTCTTGAGAGCCAGGCGCAGATCAGGGACATCCTGGGCGACTGCGACATGGTCTTTGTGACCGCTGGCATGGGCGGCGGCACGGGCACGGGTGCGGCTCCGGTCATCGCGCAGGTGGCCAAGGACATGGGCGCGCTGACAGTGGCCGTAGTCACCAAACCTTTCTTCTTTGAAGGCAAGCGCCGGCAGCAGCAGGCCGAACGCGGGATCAAGGAGTTGCGCGAGATCGTCGACAGCATCATCACCATCCCCAACGACCGCCTGCTGACCCTGGCGTCCAAGAAGGCCTCCTTCGTGGACATGCTGGGCAAGGCCGACGAAGTCCTTTTTCACGCCGTAAAGGGCATCTCCGACCTGATCATGGTCCCCGGCCTCATCAACCTCGACTTCGCCGACGTGAAGGCGGTCATGGAAGAGATGGGTCTGGCCATGATGGGCACGGGCATCGCTTCCGGCGACGGCAGAGCCCGTGAGGCGGCGCTCAAGGCCATCACCAGCCCGCTGCTCGAAGACGTGACCATCGACGGCGCTCGCGGCGTGCTCATGAACATCACCTGCGGCCCGGACCTGACCATCGAAGAAGTCAGCGAAGCTGCCAGCATCGTGCATGAAGCCGCTCACGAGGATGCCAAGATCTACTTCGGTACGGTCTTCGACATGGATTGCGTGGATGAAATGCGCATCACCGTCATCGCCACCGGCATTCAGGACGGAAACGCTCCGGTGGAGAAGGGCACCAAAGTCACTCCCTTTGCCGCGAACACGGGTACCGCAAGGCTTGGCGCTGAAAACGAAGGATCCTTCATTCGGCCGCGCACCCGCAAGATCACGGTCAATGAGAGCGCAGATCTGAGCGTGCCCGCGTATATCCGGGCCAAGACCCAGTCCGGCGCTGAAGAGCGCAGGCATGAGCCGCGCAAGGTCGTCAACGGTGGAGACGATGCCGAATTCCTGTTCGAGGAAGAGGAATTTGAAATTCCGTCGTTCATCCGGATGCAGGCCGACTAGGATACCCGCTGATTTGATCTGTCACGCCAGGCCGTGGAGGGAACTGTGTCCGAGCTGTATCTAGGCCGAACAGTCCCGCGCATCAAGGATTGGGGAGGACGGCTGCCCGTTGCTCTGGTTTTCCCGGAAGCCGCGCAGCACGCACTCTCCACCCTGGGCTGGCAGGTTGTTTACCGACTCCTCGCGGATCGTGAGGATTTGGCCGTTGAACGTTTCTTCTGGGACCCCACTTCCCAGAGGCCCAGGTCCGTTGACTCCGGACGCGACCTGGGCCTCTTCCCCCTTGTCCTTTTCAGCCTGAATTTCGAAGGCGATTTTCCAGCCGCGCTCAAACTCCTGCAGGACGCGGGCATCCCCGTCAAAGCAGACCAGCGCTCTTCCTGGCCCCTGGTTCTGGCCGGCGGGCCGGTGGCGTTTCTCAACCCGTTTCCCGTCATGCCCGCCCTGGACGGAATTTTCGTCGGCGAGGCCGAGGCCGGCCTTGGCAGCGTCATGGACCGCATCGCCAGGGTCTGGAACTCCGGCGGGGAAAAGCCCCAGGCCCTGGACGACATTGCATGTCTTCCCGGAATTCTCGTGCCCGGCAAAAGCCCCGAACCCGTGCGTCGGGCTGTCGCCGTTTCCCAAGCCGCAAATCTGAGCGAGCCCGCCTATTCCTGTTTTGTCAGCTCCGAAGCGCAGTTTCGCGACATGCTGCTGCTGGAGGTCAACCGGGGCTGCCCGTATGGCTGCCGGTTCTGCGCTGCCGGGAGCATCTACAAACCTCCCCGCCATGCCGAAATAAAGACGCTGCAGGAGATCGTGACCCGCTGCAGCCCGCACAAGGTGGGCCTGGTGGGCACGGCCCTGACCGACTGGCCGGACCTCTTGCCTTTTCTGCGCTGGCTGGCCGAGCGCAAGGTCAAGTTTTCCCTGTCGTCCCTGCGCGCCGATGGCCTGACCGATGAGCTGCTTTCGTTCCTGCGCCACACCGGCACCCGCTCCGTGACGCTGGCCCTTGAGGGGGCGAGCCGCCGCCTGCGTCGCGCCATGAACAAGCATTTTTCCGAAGATGCCTTTCTGGATGCGGTGGAACGCATCAGTCGCCTGCAGTTCGGTACCCTGAAGCTGTACATGATCACCGGCTGGCCGGACGAGGGTGAGGAGGATTGGGCGGAATTCGAGTCCTTTCTGGAACGCATCGACGCGGCCCGAAGGTTGGGCCAGGGCAATCGCAAAAAGGGGGTCGAGCTGGTCTCCCTTTCCGTCAGCTGCCTCGTGCCGAAGGCGTGGACCCCCCTGCAGTGGGCATCAACGCCCGAAGAGGAATGGTTCAAGACGGCCATGCGCCGTTTCAAGAAGGCGGTCGGGCGGTTCAAGGGCATGCGCTTTGCTGGCGAAAACCCCGGCCAGGCCAGAGTGCAGATGTTCCTGGCAAGGGGCGGGGAGGAGATCTTCCCCTGTCTTGAGCGTGCGGCCGAAACGGGTCTTGCCGCCGCGGTCAGGGAGTTTGACGAGCTGGTGGAAGAGGTGCTGCACCGCCCGCGCGGGCGTGACAGCGTTTTTCCCTGGGAGCGCCTGGATATCGGGGTTTCACGAAAATTTCTGTATTCGGAGTGGACCAAATACAGGCATCAGATGGTCACCCCCGCCTGTCCCGTCACGGGATGCCGGGAATGCGGGCTGTGCGGGATGGATCGCTTCCTGTCATTGCCGTAAGGGCGTCAGGGCCAGGCAGTGGTCCTTGTAGAAGAAGCAGTTGCGGCCGTTGCGCTTGGCCTGGTAGAGGGCCTGGTCCGCTGAAAATATCCCTGAATCGATGTGCAGGTCGGTCTGCGGGCTGAATGTCGAAATGCCCAGGCTGACCGTGATCCTGTCCGACAGGGGCGAGCCCGGATAGGGAATGTTGGCATTGAACAGGGCCTGCTGAATTTTATGCGCCACCCGCTCCGCGCCGCTGCGATTGGTGCTGGGCAGGACGACCACGAACTCCTCTCCTCCGTATCTTCCAACAAAATCCTCCGGCCGCAGGAGCGTGTCACTGAGCACCCTGGCCACGCTCTGCAGGGCTTCGTCCCCGGCCTGGTGGCCAAAACGGTCGTTGAATCCCTTGAAGTAGTCGATGTCGATCATGAGCACCGAAATCTGGTGGTTGCTGCGCTTGCAGCGGCTTTTCTCGGCTGTGAGCACTTCACGGAATTTCCGTCGGTTGGGCACGCCGGTGAGCGGATCCTGCATGACCAGGTTTTCAAGCATGTCCTTGCGGATGCGCGTCGTCTGCATGCGCGCAAAGACGAGCGAAACCAGAAGGACGGTGAGCACAAGGCCCAGGGCGTACCCCGTCTTGGCCCAAACCGTCAGCCACCACGGCGGCTCAATGGTGATGGACATGGATTCGGTCACCGTTCCATCCCGGCCGTCCTTGAGGTGGAGCACATAGCGGCCCGGGCGCAGATGCGCATAACTGACCGATGTCTGGGTTCCGGAGTCGTTCCAGCCCGTGTCCACGCCTTCGAGCATGTAAAGAAATCGCGGTCCGCTGAAGGCGCTTATTTCCGGAATGGAGAAGGAAAATGTCAGATAGTTCTGCTGATGATCAAGGACCAGGCTTTCCGGCATGCGCCCCAGCGGGGTGGAGATGACCGGTTGGTCGAAAATGCGCACGTCGGAAATTTTGGGCAGGGTCGGGGCGCGTGAAAGGAGCCTCTGTGGGTCAATGACCAGCAGTCCGTCCGAGTGTCCATAGATGAGCATGTCGCCAAGGACAGCGGGAGCGGAGGTGATGCTCGTCGCCGGATGGGAGGAGGCCTCGACCATTTCCCTGGCCTGAGTGGTCCGGGCCGGGATCTGGTAGATTTTTGCAATGTCGTGCAGCCAGATGTTCCCGTAGGTGTCCGGTAACAGTGAAATGACGCTGGACAGGGAACTGTTGTCCGACAGGGTCAACGGGCGGAGCTTTCCGGATGCGGGATTGTAGCGGAACAGCCCTTTGGTCGTGGCCACGATCAGTTCCTCGGCACTGGGCGCGAGCAGAGACCTGATGTGCATGCTCTCCTCCTCCCCGACCTCGATGGGCAGTGTGAAACGGTCCCTTCGCCCTGAAAGCGTGTTGATCCGGACCAGGGTCTGTCCATGGCCGATCCAGAGGTCCGCCCCGACGCGCAGCAGAGCAGCCCCGCCTGCATTGGCTCGAAATGCGAGCTCTCGGCGGACCTCGCTTTCGCCCGGCTTCCAGGAATAGACCTCCTCGGAGTTGGATGACCATATCCTCCCGTCTTGCATGGGGACAATATGGCGGATGGCAATGTTAAAAAGATGCTTGTTGTCCTCTTCGGAGGCCAGCTGCACCTGCTGTGTCGTTCCGTCAGGCCCGATGTGGAGGATTGTGTTCTTCATGCCGCAGACAAGGGATTGGTCGTCGGTCCAGATCACGGCGTGAATCATTTCGGTGTCAACAAACTCTTCGATTTCCAGGCTGGTCAGAATGGACAGTTGAGCGGGGGCGAGGGGGGGCGGAGCGGTACAGCTTTCCGTTTTGCGGGGCGACGTAAATGCGTGAGTCCGCCGGGTTCACGACGCACAACGCCTCGGCATTGTGCAGCGCTTCGCTCTCGCCCTTGATTCGAAGCTCAAGCAGCTTCGCCCCTGGATAGGGCGAGTGGTACAGCAAGCCGTGGTTGTACGTCCCGATCCAGAACGTCCCGGATTTTGTCTCCGCAATGGACGCGATGTATGCGGGCTCTTTGCTGCGCGAGTTCAGAATGCGGAAGGAATGGCTGAAGATACGCTCCTCGCGGAACACGTGGCGGTACAGGCCATGAGACGTGGAAACCCAGACGTCGCCCGCGCGGTCGGTGTAGAGGTCCAGAATGATATTGGACGGCGACCCTTCCACCGCGACAAGCTGCTCCTGATCGGCCCTTGCGGGCATGGTCCACAAGCCTTTGCCCGCTATGCCGACAAGGAGGTTGCCCGCGCCGTCAAAGGCGATTTTCCTGGCCGTGTAGGGTTCGCCCGTGGACAGGGGGATGGCCTTCACCGGCTCCCTTGCTCCTGTCAGTCGGAGCACGCCCTGTCCGGTAGCCAGCCAGATGTCTCGCTGGGGGCTTTCGGCAATGTCAAAGACGGTCCAGGGCTCTTCCGTTTTTGGCGGGGATATGTCGATCATCTCGAATCGGTCGAAGGACGGTTCATAACGATGCAGGCCGCCGTGGCTCGTCCCTGCCCACAGTGTTCCCCTGTGGTCCATGAACAGGATCTTGACGAACTTGGTGGAGCGGCCCGCAAAGGTGCCAGACGTCGTGTACCAGCGCGGAGTCATGGTCTTCAGGGAGTAGGCCAGTATGCCCGAATTGGTTCCGACCCAGAGGACGTCGTTGCCGTCGATGAGCATGTCCCCGATGTTTGTTCCCTGAAGCACGTCCTCGAGAACAGGCCGCATGGCCTTGCCGTCATACACGTGCATTCCCCGGATGGAAGCGAGCCAGATGAAGCCTTTGGAATCCTGGGCGGTGGCGATGACACTGTTGTGGCTGTTGCGCTCAGAGGAGATATCCACCTGGCCGACATCAAGGCGAATATCCTCGATGGCCAGTCCGTGGTGTGGGATCAGGAGCAGACTAATGATAAAAATAAGGATTAGCATGGCGGGCTTGATCTTTTGTAATACATACTTCAATAAGCATTCTGCACCAAATACCTACTAGCAACAGGTGCGTGGCATTTGTGGAGAAAAAGCGCAACTATGATTTTTCAAAAAGTGTAGTGGCAAGAAACGGTGGTGAAAATCTTTCTTGCCTTCCTTGTTTTTGCTTTGATTTCCGGAGACGTACGTGCGGAAGACGGTGCCGATGGCCTGCGGTCATCGCCGTCCGGCGTCGTGGGTTCGTCCGGCAACGGCACCGTTGCGGGCAATGTCCGTGAAAGCGCGGTGCCGGAAGAATCGCCCTGGCAGCAGGCGAGTCCCGTTGTCCCGGACGAGCTGATTTACCGCTTTGAGCCGGTCCGCGTGCTGGCGGACAGGCCAGAGGCCGGCAAGGCGGTCATCGGGGGCAAGGAGCTGCACTCCCTGCCTTCCCATACCGGGTCCATCACCGAAGCCATCAAGGGCTTTTCCAGCGTCCAGTTCTCCAACGACGAAGTCTCCAGCCTCACCGGCGGCGAAATCCGTCCGCCCCGCGTGGCCATCTCCGGCGCCAAACCCTACGAGAACAATTTCCTCATCGACGGCATGAGCGTGAGCAACACGCTTAACCCCGGCGGGCTCGATCAGAACGGCGACACGGTGAGCTGGAACAACCTCGTGGTGAACGGCGCAGATCAGACCATCTTCTACGATTCGAGTCTGGTCGACTCCGTGACTGTTTATTCCAGCAACGTGCCTGTCAAATATGGCAATTTCCTGGGCGGACTGGTCTCGGCAGAGCTCGTGGACCCGCGAACAGATCGCTGGCATGGCGTATTTGAGGCCCGGCATACGCGTAGCGAGTGGTTTGACCTGCGTAGCGTGGATGAGAAGTCGGAAACCTCGGACAACCAGGCCCGCTTCAGGGCAAACAGCCTGTTTGCCTCCGTGGACGGCCCGGTAGGGGAAAACGTGGCCCTGCTTTTCGCCGTGACCCGAAACTGGTCCGTCATCCCCCTGAAGTTCACGGAGAGTGACGGGACTCTGAGCGACCGGGACCAGCGTCGCAGCAACGAGAACTTTTTTGCCAAGGCCCTCTTTACGCCTTCAAGCGATCTGCGCCTGACCCTGGACGCCACTTATGCCCCGTATGCGGAAGAGCGGTGGAGGTCGGGTTGGGGCAACAGCGACTGGACGATCGAAAACAGGGCCTATCGCCTTGGGTCCGAGCTTTCGTGGTTCACGGATGCCGGCACTTTGACCCTGCGCGGCGCATATGCGCAAAACGGTTTCAGCCGTGATTCGGCCACCAATGTGTGGATCAGCGACTCCACCACCAACGAACAGGAAGGCGGAGTCGGGGACGCCACCACGACCTCGCGGGAGCTGGACGCAAAGCTGGATTTTGAGATGGCGGAGTTTGCTACAAGGGACATTTTGTGGCGGATATCGTCGGGCTTTGACATCAAGAACGTGACGGCGAACATGTGGAACGAGGCCGCCGTGTACTTGGGCACGACAAAGAGTTTTCTGGTCTACACCGATTATCTCGAGCACGACCAGACCCGCACGCTCAACACCGTGGGCTGGTATGTACAGCCCGAATTTGAGTGGGGCCGTCTGACCCTCACGCCGGGCCTGCGCATCGACTACGACGACTATTCCTTCAACACCAACACCGCGCCGCGCCTGAAAGCCGAACTCGACACCATGGGCGACGGCGCCCTGCGTCTGGTGGGCGGGGTCAGCCGCTACTACGGCGGCGAGCTGCGCGCGTACGCTTTCGACCGTTACCGGCCGTTCATCACCAATCGGGTCCGGCGATCCAACGGACAGATCATGCCGACCCTGTTCGGCCGGGATCGCAGCTACCTGGCCAAGGATCTTCGCACCCCCTATTCCGACGAGACCATGGGGGCCATCCTTGGCGAGGTAAAGGGCTTTGAGTACGCGGTGGAGCTGGTGCACCGCGAGCACAAGGATCAGCTCGTCAGCAAGAGCACGGGCGACAACCTCTACGAGATGACCAACGACGGCCGCAGTACCTACGATGGGCTCACCGTGAGCCTGGCCCGCTCTTTTGAGACTGAGCGCCTGGGTACCCATTCGTTGAGCCTGGGGGTGACCAAATCCCGTACGAAGACATTTAACGGGGCCTATGACAGTGACGTCCGGCTTGATTTGCGCAGCAACGGGTACCCCTATGATTACGACCGGGTCTATTATGACGGCGAGGTCATGGATCGCAGCGGCATGCCGGCGGATAATTTCAACGCTCCGGTGGTGGTCACGCTCTCGTGGCTTGGCAGTTTTTACGACGATCGCCTGCGCGTGAACAGCGTGTCCCGCTGGCGGGATTCGACCACGGGACTGATCAAGGACGAGCGCCTGAGCGCCGAGACCCCTTACGGCACAGCCTCGGGCAGTTCCAAGTCGCCCTCGTCCCAGTGGCTCAGCCCCGACGGGCAGGAGTATTACGATGCCTACAGGAAGGGAGTCATCTCCGGTGGCCTGGTCACCGACGTGTCTCTGGAGGTGGACGCGGTGAAAGAGGACCTGTTCACCTTCACCTTTCTGCTCGACGTGACCAACGTGTTCTCTTCAGCCGGCCACACCGGCGTGGCCCAGGAAGGAGTGCCCCGCGACCGCATGCGCGGGCGTGGCTATTACGCCGGCATCCGCTGCGAATTTTAGGCGGACGCTCAGAACGCGTTCTGGACTGCGTTGCTCCCCGATTTTGAAAGACTCATGTAGTGGGCTACACTTCGCCTTCCAAAATCGGCTCGCGCCTTGCCAGAACACGTTCTGAGCGCCCGCCGGCGGGTAGCAAGGCGTTCTGGACTGCGTTGCTCCCCGATTTTGAAAGACTCATGTAGTGGGCTACACTTCGCCTTCCAAAATCGGCTTACCCATGCTGGGCACAAGCGCGCCTTGCCAGAACACGTTCTGAGCGCCCGCCGGCGGGTGGCAGCGCTAGACTTAACCAAGCGAAGCGCCAACGCATCACGCATTACGCATCACGTCTTACGCTTTTCCCTAACACCCTAAAACCCTAAAACCTTAAAACCTTAAAACGAAGCGAAGCGCCTAAACCGAATACCTCCGCCGCAACCGAAATTCCAAACGGGCCGCGGCCATGGAGCAGGAGAAGGTCAGCACGAAGTAGAGGAGTGCCACGCAGGTCCAGACTTCCATGGTCAGGTAGGTCGTGGCCATGAGTTGCATGCCCTGGAAGGTCAGTTCCTGGATGGAGATGACTGACACGATGGCTGAATCCTTGATGGTGGAGATGATCTGTCCGGCCAGCGGCGGGATCATGTTCCGCACGGCCTGGGGCATGATGATCCAGACCATCAGCCCGAAGCGTGTGAAGCCCTGCGCGCGTCCCGCCTCCCACTGTCCCGCGTCCACGGAGCGGATTCCCCCGCGCACGATTTCCGCCACATACGCCCCTTCGTACAGGCCAAGGGTGATGGCCGCCGTGACAAAGGCGTCGACCTGATCCATGCGCCCGAAGAGAATCCCGGCCACGGCCCTGACCGAGTCCGGGGCCGTGCGCAGGCTGTCCTGCAGGCCGATGGTCGGGGCGATCTGGTCGGCGAGGAAGAAGTAGCACAGAAAGACCAGCACCAGGGGCGGCAGGTTGCGGCACAGTTCCACGTAGGTGCCGCCCATAAGGCGCAGGTACAGGCTCTGGCTGGTCCGGGCCAGGCCGGCCAGGGTGCCGAGCACCAGCGCGATGATGGCGGACCAGCAGGTCAGGCGGATGGTGGTGAAGAGGCCCTGCAGGAGTAGGCCGGGCCGGCCGTCCTCGCGCAGCAGGTACTGGCCGAGCACTTCCCATTCCCAGGCTCTGCCGCCCTGGGCGTGGACGCGCCAGGCCACATACCCGGCGCCTGCCGCAATGAGCGCGACAAGGACGGCGTCAAGCCGGGTCAGGGCCGCCTTGCGGCGGCCCGTGTGGAGTCCGGGGTCAGGAGTCTGGCGCGTTGCGGGAATCACTTGATCAGCGGTTCCCAGTCCATGGTCTTGAACCAGTAGGCGTACCTCTCGGCCAGCCAGCCCTCGGACTCGGCCACCAGCACCCAGTTGTTCAGGAAGTTCAAAAAGTCATGGTCGCCCTTGCGCACGGCAAAGCCGATGGGCTCCTTGGTGAAGGTTTCCCCTTTGAGGGGCAGGTACAGCCTGTCCGCGTTGCGGATGGCCTGCTGCTCCGGGAACGGAGCCGAGGCGACCATGGCGTGGGCCCTTCCGTTTAAAACTTCCTGCAGGGCCTGGGCCTCGTCGTCGAACATGCGCACCGTGGCCAGGGGCATGTGCTTCTTGGCTGCGGCCACGGAGGTGGCCCCGGTCTTGGCGGAGAGGATGATCTCGGGTTTGTTGAAATCATCCAGGGTGGACAGGTTCGGAGCCGCCGCGAGGCTCGCGACCATGGACATGCCCGAGAATTCGTAGGGCGCGCTGAAGTTTACCTTGAGGTTACGTGCCGGCTGGATGCCCATGCCGCCGATGATGACGTCGAATTTTCCGGTCAAGAGGGCCGGGATGATGCCCGACCATTTGGTGGGCACGAACTCCACATCCACGCCCATGTCCGCGGCCACGCGGCGGGCGACATCGATCTCAAAGCCGATGTATTCCCCATTCTTGTCCTTCATGGCCCAGGGCACGAAGGTGTCAAAGCCGACGCGCAGCACGCCGCGCTCAAGGGCCTGGTCAAGCACGCTTTTATCGGCGGCGTGGCTCTGCGCCGTGGTCAGGCCCGCACTCAGGGCGAGGCAGAGAATAAGGGTGGCGATTATCCGGTACATGAGTCCTCCAAGTGTGTTGATGAACGTTTTTCCAGCAGTCTGGCCAGGGATGACAGCGTCAGCGTGAATACAAGGTAGATGGCTGCGACCACGAACCAGATTTCAAAGCTCAGGAAGGTTTCCGCGATGATGGCCTGGCCGTGCATGGTCAGGTCGTAGATGGCGATGGTCGAAACCAGGGCCGAGTCCTTGATCAGAGACACGCCCTGGCTGGTCAGGGGCGGCAGGACGTTGCGCAGGGCCTGAGGCAGGATGACCTGGCGGTAGACACTGCCGCGCGGCATGCCAAGGCTTAGGGCCCCCTCCCACTGGCCACGCGGTATGGCCAGAATCCCGGCGCGGATGATCTCCGAGGCATAGGCCCCTTCGAACAGGGACAGGGCCAGCACCGCCGAGGACATCCGGCCCAGGTCCACAGCCGGGGCGAGCACGAAATAGATGAAGAAAATCTGTACCAGAAGCGGCGTGTTGCGGATCAGCTCCAGGTATCCTCGCGCCAGGGCCTGCCCGACCACGGACCCCGACAGCCGCAGCAGCGCCGTGCCCAGCGCGAGAATTGCCGCCCCCACCAGCCCCATCCCGGACACGAGCAGGGTGATGCCCGCGCCCTGCAGCAGGGGGCCGGGGCTGCCGTCGGGCAGGATGATGAAGCGCGGGATGCGGTACCACTGCCAGTTGTAGCCCATGCTCTCCGCGCCATGCAGCACTGCCCAGGCCAGCAGCAGCATGGTCAGGGCATAGGCGGCGATGGAGCAGAGCGTGCCGCAGCGGCAACGCAGAGAGAGGGACTTGATTATCATATGGGAGTGCTGCGGCCCCTGAGGGCCGCAGGCGAGGGTTTTTTATTGAGGACGGATGGTCATGACCGGGACGTCGGAGGTCTTGACGACTTTTTCGGCCACGGAGCCGAACAGCAGGCGGTTGAGGCCCTGGCGGCCATGGGTGGACATGATGATGATGTCCGCCTTTTCCGCCTGGGACAGGGTCACGATGGCTTCTGCCGCGTCGCCGCTGACCACCTTGCCCGTGGCCCGCACGTCGGGGAAATGCTTGGCCACGAACTCGGTCATGGTTTTCTCCGCGCCGCTGACAATGTCGCCCACGAGCTGCGGCAGGGACGCGGCGGGCAGGTCGAAAATCTCGTACTGGATCATGGACGGCGCCACATAGACCACCAGGACCTCGGCATCGAATTTGATGGCGAATTCCCTGGCCGTCTTGGCGATGGCCGCGCTGGAATCGGAAAAATCCACAGGACAGAGAACTTTGGAAAACATACTCATGATCCCACCTCCGGGCAGATTGTTACGTTGCATATCAGTTCGATTTCATGGTTTAAATTTAGCACAGCTGACAAACATTGCAAGGTCGGGAACGGCGGAGAATTGCTCTACCCTTTGGCTCGAAAATAGAGTAATAGCCCTTCAAAATTTAAGGAGTTGCCTGTTTTGTTGGTCACTGCAAAATGTCTTCACGAAGCCCTTCCGTCATGTTCGCGAGTCCGGCCCGGGCCGAACAGGGGTTCATGCCGGACAAAGGGGCAAAATCTGTTTTCTTTCAGCAGGCTTGTAAGACATGGGTCCTCTTTTTCAAGGGGGTGACGATTTTTTTTGCAGAGGCATCATTCAACGCTTAGACAAAGGAGGGTCGTGATGAAAAAAATGTATGTGTTCGTGCTGATCGTGCTGGCGTTCAGTCTGGCCATGGCCGGCGGGTGCTCGAAAAAGGTCAGCTCCACCCCTGGCGGTACGTCGGCAGCCGGTACCGGCGATGGTACGGGCGGGCTGACGGCGGCGCAGCTCGAGGCGCAGCGCCTGGCCGAACTGCAGCGCCAGGCCATCGACAAGATCGGCGCGGACCGGATCTATTTCGCCTTCGACAGGAGTGAACTGTCGGATCAGGCCCGCCAGACCCTGGCTGAGAAGGCCGAGCTCCTGAAGGCGCATCCGGCCCTGACCCTGCTCATCGAAGGGCACTGCGACGAGCGCGGCACCAACGAGTACAACATGGCTCTCGGTGAACGCCGGGCGCGGGCGGCCTATGAGTATCTTGTCCTTCTGGGCATCGAGACGGGCCGCCTGACCATTATCAGCTACGGCGAGGAGTATCCCGCTGTTCCCGGATCGGGCGAGGAAGCCTGGGCCAAGAACAGGCGCGACGAGTTCAAGGCCGCGCTGAATTAGATTCTGCTGTGAAAGAGTCCTGCACAAACCTGTGCCCTGCGCCGCTCATTCCCTCGGGGAGGGGAGCGGCATTTTTTTGCCCGCCGCAAAAGACACTGCTCCGGCCGTTTGGGTGCGGCAGGGGTCGCGCGGCGGGGCGCGCGGCGTTCTTCCGGGCCGCGATGGAGCCTGTCGTGCGATGCTTAGGCATCTGCGGCCTTGATTCCCATGGCGTGTTTTTCTATGCATGTTCCTTCATGTGCTGTGCCCCATACCAAGGAGAATCGAGAACTTGAGCTGTCACGACCATTTCCGGCCCATGCGCGGCCTGTGTTTCATGTACATCCTGCCGGTCTGTCTCGTTCTTCTGGCGGGCGCCGGGAGCGCGGCCGCCCTCGCTGGTGCCGAAGCGCTCTGGGTCAGGGACGGGCGCCCCACAGCCCAGGCCGTACAGGCCGTGGCCATCCTTGAGGCCGCCGCCGAGGAGGGGCTTTTTCCGCAACACTACAACGCCGCCGCTCTGAATCGGGCCCTGCTTGCTGCGCAGGAGGGCGAGGGGCTCTCACCCGAGGGCGCCTTGCGTTTTGAAGGGGATTTGACGGCGGCCATGACCGCCTATCTGACCGACCTGCACTTCGGGCAGATCGATCCGCGCCGGATTCAGGAGAATTTCACCGTCCGCGCCCCGGACAGTTTTGACCCGGCGGCGCATCTGCAACGCGCGGTGAGGGAGAATCGCCTGCCCGAAGCGATGCTCGAAGCGGCCCCGCGTTTTCCGCTCTACGCCGAACTGCGCCGGGTCCTGGCGCAGTATCGTGCAATGGCGGCCGATCCGGTCTTCAGTGAACTGTGGCGCACGCCCTTGCCGCCCCTTCCGGGCCGCAAGCTGGAGATCGGCGAGCCCTACAACGGCATGGGCCTGGTCATCCTGCGCCTCATCGCCCTCGGCGACCTGCCTGGCAACACGCCGCTCGCCGAGCGTTTCGAGGGGCATATAGTAAAGGGCATCATGGATTTTCAGACCAGGCACGGCCTGGCTCCGGACGGTGTCATCGGCCGGCTGACCCTGGCGCAGCTCAATGCCTCGCCGGCGGCGCGCGCGCGTCAGGTCGAGCTGTCCATGGAGCGGCTGCGCTGGACCCCGCTCATGCACGCCCCGCGTATGATCGCCGTCAACATCCCCGAGCATATTCTGGAAGCCTACGAGGTGCGGGACGGCGAAATCCATATGCAGACGGACATGCGGGTCATCATCGGCAGCGCCCTGGACACACGCACCCCGCTCTTTGACGGGCAGATGCGTTTCATCGAGTTCAGCCCCTACTGGAACGTGCCTCTGTCCATCGCGCGGTCCGAGACCGTGCCCAAGATTCTGCGCGACCCCGGCTATTTCGAGAGTCAGGGCTTTGAATTCGTCACCTCCGACGGGCGGGTCGTCACCACCCTGTCCCTGGAGGACCTGGAAGCGGTGCGCCAGGGGCGGATGCGCATCCGCCAGCGGCCTGGCCCCAAAAACGCCCTGGGCGACATCAAGTTCATTTTTCCCAACAAGGACAGCATCTTCCTGCACCATACGCCGAGCACGAATCTTTTCGACAAGCAGCGGCGCGATTTGAGCCACGGTTGCATTCGTGTCGAAGACCCGGTAGGGCTGGCGAAATTTGTCCTGCAGCATGACCCGGTGTGGGACGAGGAGCGCATCCGCGAAGCCATGGGTGCCGGGGTCTCCTCCACGCTGCGCCTGCGCGAGCCCGTGCAGGTCGTGCTGGCCTACAACACGGTGCAGGTCAGGGACGGCAAGGTCCACTTTTTTGCGGACATCTACGGCCAGGACAAGGTCCTGGACCAGGCCCTGCGCAGGGCCGTTCGCACCAGTTCATAATCGACACATGAATACATCACGAAGAAACTTCCTCTGCAGCATGGCCAGCCTGGCCGCGACCGGCATCGTCCTCTGCAACGCCCCGGCGGCCCTGGCCGCCGTGCCGAAGCAGGCCGGGACGCGCAGCCTTGCCTTCGAACATCTGCACACCCGCGAGAAGCTGCGCATCGTCTACGCCGTGGGCGACACGTACGTCCCCGAGGCGCTCAAACAACTCAACCACCTCCTGCGCGACCACCACTCCGGCCAGATCGGACGCATGGACCCAAGGCTTTTTGACCTCCTTTACCGCCTGAAGCAGACCCTCGGCAACGACGCCCCGTTCCAGGTCATTTCCGGATACCGCTGCCCGTCCACCAACAAGAAGCTGCGCAAGAAGGGCGGAGGCGGAGTCGCCAAAAAAAGCCTGCACATGGAAGGCAAGGCCCTGGACATCCGCATCGCCGGCACCCCCCTGACCGACCTGCGCGATGCAGCCAAGGCAACCCGCAAAGGCGGGGTGGGCTTCTATCCGAAAGACGGGTTTGTGCATGTGGATACGGGGACGGTTAGGAGTTGGTGATGCGTTGGCGCTTCGCTAGGTTTTAATCGCTTCGCTAGGTTTTAGAGTTTTAGGGTTTTAGCGTGATGCGTGATGCGTGGCGCTTCGCTTGGGTTAGGCCAAAAACCAGAAACTAAAAACCAGAAACCAGAGCGTGAGCGTGACGCGGAATGGGGAAGATCTTTTCTTGCTTAAAACTCTAAAACTTAAAACTTAAAACTTTTAAAACTTAAACCATCCATTTCCGCCCTGCCTTTACATTGTCTTTTCCGTCGCATACGTTCGGGCAAATCCTTCATTCAAAATCAAGAAGTCTGGTTTCTTGTCCTTGTATGTCCATTGGGGCGGTGCAGAGGCGCGCTGGGGCATGGGTAGCAGTCCTCCCCCGGCTGTCGATGCCGGCCCGCAAGCCGTGGAGGAGTCATGCGCCTGAGCAGGAGACGGTTTCTGTGCTATTCGACCCTGGTCACCTCATCCCTGGCCCTGACCGGGATGCCCCTGTACGCCTACAATCCTGCCGGGTCTGCCTCCGACCGGGACGAGGTGCGCCGCAGCTACTGCGGTCTGTGCCATTCCCGTTGCGGCATCCTGCTGCACATGCGCGGTGGCGAGGTGTTCGAGATCAGCGGCGACCCCGACCATCCGGTGACCCGCGGCCTGATTTGCGAGCGCGGCCTGCTCATGCCCGAGCACATCCACCACCCGGACCGCGTCAATTATCCCTTGAAGCGCGTCGGCGCCCGCGGCGAAGGCAAATGGGAGCGCGTGTCCTGGGACCAGGCCCTGGACGAGGTGGCCGCGAAGCTTTCCAGGCTGCGTGACATGCACGGCCCCGAGACCCTGGCCTTCACCCACGGCACCAGCCGCACCCATCACTGGGACTGTCGCCGTTTCTTCAATCTCTTCGGTTCCCCCAACGTCTGCGGCGTGAACAACGTGTGCATGTGCCCGTCCTACGCCACGGAGTACGCAACCTACGGCGGCATGGCGCGCGGCAACCCGGTACGGGCCAAATGTGTGGTCGTCTGGGGGCGGGCTTCGGCCAACTCCTCGCCGGTCCAGTCCTGGCCGTCTTTGCAGCGCGCGCGGGACGAGGGCGTGAAATTCATCGTCGTCGACCCCCGGCGCATCGACGAGGTCGACATGGCCGACATGTGGCTGCAGATCAGGCCCGGCACCGACCTGGCACTGCTTCTGGGCTGGATTCGCCTGGTCATTGAGGAAGGGCTCTACGACAGGGATTTCGTCGACAGATGGACCGTGGGTTTCGACGAACTCAAAAAATCCGTGCAGGCATACACCCCCGAGTACGTCAGCGCCATCACCTGGCTGCCCGTGGAGCAGATCACGGCCGCGGCGAGGCTCTACGCCACCTCGCGCCCTGCGCAGATTCCCTACGGCTACGGTCTGGACAAGCAGGGCGTCAACGCCAACCAGTGCGCCCGGGCGCGGGCCATCCTGCGCGCCATCACCGGGAACCTCGAGGTCGACGGCGGGGAAACCTTCGGCCAGACGCCGCAGGTGGCGAGGGTGCGCGGGGAGTTCGATCTCGTGGCCAGCGACGCCATCGGCCCGGACCTTCGTGCCCGGCAGCTCGGGGCCGACACCTATCCGCTGTTCGGCTTCCCCGGCTGGGAAAGGAACCTGGCCGGCAACCGCAAGCTTCCGCCGGGACACGTGTCCGCGCCGTCCATGTACCGCACCTGCGTGGCCCACGCCCGCGACGTCTTCCAGGCAGCCATCACGGGCAAACCCTACCCGGTTACGGCCATGCTTTCCGTGGCTAGCAACCCCATGCTCTCCTTCCCGGACTCGCCCCTGGTCATGCGCGCCCTGCAGGCCCTTAAGCTCTACGTGGTCATGGAATACTACATGACGCCTTCAGCCGCCCTGGCCGACTACGTCTTCCCCTCCGCCACGACGGTGGAGCAGCCCGAGCTGTGGGTCACGGGCAGATTCTGCATGGCCTGCCCTCCGGGTCTGGACCCGCTTTTCGAGCGGCGCGACACCTACCAGCTCTATCGCGGCCTGGGGCTGCGCCTGGGCCAGGAAAACGACTGGCCGTGGGAAACCTTGGAGCAGGCCTGCGATTTTCGTCTCGAACCGGTCGGCAAAACCTTCAAGGAGCTCGTAGGGACCTATGGCTTCTTCGGCAAGCCGGAGTTCAAACGCTATGAGTCAACGGGGTTCGGCACGCCTTCGGGCAAGGTCGAGCTGTGGTCGTCCATTTTCGAGGAGCTGGGAGCCGATCCTCTGCCGGTCTACAAGGAGCCTCTATGGAGCCCTGCGGGCGACCCCGCGCTGGCTGCGGAGTTTCCGCTCGTGCTCATCACCGGCAGCCGCTTCATGCCCATGTACCATTCCGAGCAGCGCCAGATCACCTCGGCGCGGCACTCCGCGCCCGACCCTCTGGTCCACCTCCACCCCCAGACCGCCCGGGAGCTCGGGCTGGCTGACGGGGACTGGGTGGCCGTGGTCTCCCCCAAGGGCAGAATCCGCATGCGGCTCAAGACCTCGGACATCATCCACCCGAAAATGGCCGACGCCCAGCACGGGTGGTGGTTTCCCGAACGCTCGGGCGAGCTGCCCGGCCTGTTCGGGGTGTTCGAGTCCAACGCCAACATGCTTTGCCCCATGGAGCCGGAATTCTGCAGCCCGGAAATGGGCAGTTGGCCGCACTCGGCCCTGCTCTGTAAGGTGGAAAAATGGGTGTGAACGGTGGCGGGAGAGGGTGGATACGGCTGGCGTTCAACGATTCGCGTCGTCAAGAAGCCCTCACCGCTGTCGTTGTCTCTGAGGCCGCAATGTAAACATCAGAAATTCGTGTCTTGATGCGTACATGCAAGTCCGGGTTTTATAACAGAAGACAGCTCAATCGAGATGTGCCTTGAGTAGTAACTTACTGTCACCTGAAGAATTGGTTTTTTTCTCTTTTCCCTCCCTGAATGCTTCGGGAAAGAAGGAATATTTCCCTTTGCGTCGAGTCTCTCCCGCTCTGGACGAATTTCTCCATCTTCTGCCTGTCGACTCCTGCATTGTAATCTGCACTTCCTGGCAGAGCGTGCGCAATTTTCTTGATGCGCTGGAAACGCAGGCACGCCGTGCAGGCCATCGGCTTGTGCTCGATGGCGGTGAGGAAGACTGGAAGTGCTGGTCTCAGGCGCGAAGTCATATGCGCGCGGATGCCGATTCAGGTGAGGTGGAAGGGAGCGATCCCTCGGCAGCGGATCTTTTCCGGGGTGAAGCGGGGAGCGCGTGCAAGGTCTGTATCGTCCATGCCGAGCATTTCTCGCAGCCGTTCACAGGCGGTCATGAACGCCCGGTTCCGGTGCGGTCCGGGGAGCAGAGGCCGCCCGTGGTGTCCTTCACCCTCGTTCGTCCCCCCGTGCACCCTGAAACCCTGGGCGCGCTCATCACCTCTCCCGCCGTGATCATCGATGCGGATGTCTATCTGCGGCCGGATCTTTCTTCCGCATCGGACATCTACGCCGAGGCAACGCCTCCGGCCGATTCGATTCTTGACGGGTTTGTGGAGTACCATCGCCTGGCGCAGAAAAATGTTTTCATGGAAGAAATTCTCAGTCATCTGGAAACTCCGGTACTGGCCGGGTACGCTGACGGGCGGATTCTGGGGGGAAACGAGGCTTTTCTGAGTCTTACCGGCTATTCCCGGTATGATCTCACGACACGTAACTGGACTGTCGATCTGGCAAGCCTGGATTTTCAGGCCTTGCAGGAAAATGTCCTGGCATCGCTTCTTGAAACCGGCCGCACACAGGAGCTTCACACGGAGCTGCAGACGTCCGGAGGAAAGTTCGTGCCCTGTCAAGTCAGCGTGTTCCTGCACAAGGATGAAATGGGGTATCCGCTTTTTTTCTCCGCGCATTACCATCCGGTCAAGGATTCAAAGATGTTGGGAAGCCAGGAATCAAATTCCGGTCAGATTTTTTCCGACAGCCTGCAGTACGCCATGAAGCGTTCGATTCGACATCCGGACTATGCGTTCGTCGTACTGCTCATGGGTATCGACAATGCCGAGCAGGTCCTCCTTCAGGTCGAGGACCACAAATCCTTTCTTGAGATGCTGGCGAAGCGGACCGCAAAATGTCTGCGCACGCTCGATATCCCGGCGTATCTGGATACGGAAAAATTTCTCATATTGCTGGACAATGTTCCCGACGTCATCGGGGCCGTCCGCGTCGCCCAGCGTATTCAGGAGGAAACCGCGAGGCCCTTCAAGCTTGGCCAGAGCGAGCTGCGGGTGACGTGCAGTTTTGGCGTGGTCATGGCGCCCCGGGATTACAAGGATGACAAGGAGATGCTCAAAGATGCCAGGACCGCGCTCAATCGGGCCTTGCAGCGGGGTGAACGACAGATCGTGATCTTTGATGACCGCCAGAACAGCGAAGCCGTGCAGTTTTTGCGGATCGAGAGCGGGCTGCGCAACGCGCTTCTGGAAAATGAGGTGAGCATGCATTACCAGCCGATCGTGCACCTCGAGACCGGGGCAACCCACGGAGTCGAGGCGTACATGCGCTGGAACCACAAGCGAAAGGGACTGCTGCGGGCCGAATGGTTTCTGCCGTTTGCGGAGCACAGCGACGTTGTGCTCGAACTTGAAGCGTGGGCGGTCCGCAGGGCCTGTTCAGCCTTGAAGCGATTTCAACAGGTCATGGGGGAGAATTTTTTTCTGGGCCTCAACGTTTCGCTCAGAAATGTCCTGCGCCATGGCTTCATCGAGGAGTTGACGGCGGTTGTTTCCGAACACGGCCTCAGTCCCGCGGCCATTTTCCTCGAGGTGCGCGAAGAGTGGCTGAAATATTTCGCGGAGCGGTTTTCAAATGTTTTTGTGGAAGTGGAAAAAGCCGGGGTGGGCATTGTCGTGGATCATTTCGACGCGACCCACATATCGCTTGCGGACCTGCATCGATTCCCGCTTCGCGGGCTCAAGCTGAACACTTCCCTGCAGAATGATCCGGGCATGCTTGCCAGCCTCTCTTCCATAGCTCTGGGCACGGGACTCATCCTCGTCGCCCCCGGCGTCGAAGACGCAACGCGCCTGGAGTCGCTGCAGGAACACGGCTGCACATATGCCCAGGGAGACGCCTTGGCGCCGGTCATGGATGAAGAGGCCCTGGCTGGGTATCTGGTTGGGAGCGGGGTGCGTGATGCGTGATGCGTGACGCGGCAAATTCAGGGAGAATGCAGGATGCCTTTTCCGTTCACTATTCGCCGATCACCATTCACCAATTCAATGGAACGTGATGCGTGACGCGGGGTGCGGAATATATTTTCTTGCATAAAACGTAAAACGTAAAACTCTAATCACTTTTTTTAAAAGTTTTCACCAATCACCAACCCCCATCACGCCGACAAAAAGACCCTCGGATCCACATGGAGCGCTTCGGCCAGCTTGCGGGCGTTTTTTTTGCCGATGGGGCGCCTGTTATTCTCCATTTCCGAAATATGCCGTCTGGGGATGCCCGTTGCGGTGGCCAACTGCTCCTGCGTCATCCCTTCCCGATATCTGGCCCCGGCAAGAAACGCCCCCGGGAGGTCCTGTTCCTTAACGCTCAGGGCTTCGCGCCAGGGGATCGATGCAGCTTCTTCCCGTACCGAAAATCCCGTGTCCGCAATTTTGCTCAACAACTCTTCCTTTTTGCCCACCGGGCCGGTCAGGCAGATCGTGATGTTTTCAGTAAGGGGCTTTTTCGTGTGTGCCAACATAGGTCACCTCAATAAGATTCACGCGTTCGTCGCACTCTTCCCAAACCGCGACGTAAGTTGGTCGCCCTTTTCTGATGTGGCAATGGTGACGCCCGGGGCCGAGTTTTGAATAGTTGGGCCAATCGCCGCGGACAGGGCCACGCTCCTCGATCTGTGCCGCCAGCAGCATCAGGGATTTTCTGACTCCTTCCGGCAACGTCCTGCATTTTTTCGCCACCTTTGCAGATAAGGTAACCGACCATGCCATGGGGTCCTCGCTGTACTTTTTTTTAGTGCGTGTCAATGCGTTCATGCCGGAGGCGGGAGTTACCAGATTCCGCTTTGTGTGGAAATTCGGCTTGGTACGTATTTGGGCTGGGCCAGGGGTAGAGGCGGGGGCGGAGGCAGGGCAAAGGCGGGGGCGGAGGCAGGGATAGAATTATCGACGGGCATCGACGGACACCCTCCCATCTGGATTGCCTTTTCCGTTGCCTGTGTCGTTCTCCGGTCGCTGCCTCTGTCGCTGCCTTTGTCGTTCGAAGGTGTCCGGAATTTTGTGTCAGATCCGGGTCGCCTGCTCGATGACCTTTTCCGCCCATTTGTTCAGGCTTTGGCCTTCGTGGGCTGCTTTGCGGAGTGCCGCCGCGTGGATCTGAGGATTGACGCGCAGCATCAGGCGGCCACTGGCCGGTTTTTCGGGTTTCTGACTCAGCTTCTCGCAGGCCGCTATATAGTCATTGATGGCGGTGTGGAATGCGGTCTGGAACTCCTGGATGGACTCGGCATGGAAGACGATGACGTCTTCGATGTTTAAAACCTTGCCCACAAGAATGTTGTCTTCCGCGTCAAAGTCCATGCGGGCGGTGTACCCGTTGTATTTCATGGTGTTCATGGTTTGACCCCCAGGGTTGCAAGATATTCACGAACAGCCCGTACGCGGTAGCGCAGAGCTTCGCGTTGCGGGTGCGGACGGTGGAAGTGAGCGCGCTTGCCGCTCTTTTCGAAGGTTACCGATGAGCCGCTTCCCTCAATGACTTGGCAGCCCAGAGCGACTAATAACGCCTCAATCCTGGCCCATTCCAGGCCACCGTTCACGGGATCGGAAAAAATGGATTCAAGCGTTTTCCGGTGTTTGCTGTTCATGGTTTATGATAGCGCTTTTTTGAATAAGTGCAAGCAAGGAACGGAGGTGCGGATTTGGGTGAATAGTGAATGATGAATGGCCAAAGGCGGGGCAAAGGCATCGAGTGAGCTGAGCTATCTTTCTATTCACAAATCACATCGATCAAGGCATCGACAGCCCCTCTCTGGATTGCCTTTCCCGTTGCCTCTATCACAGCCTTTGCCCTGATTGACGGGATCAGTATCCCGCTTCTTTCTGATGTTTGACGGCGAGGATACAGACGCAGTCGTCGATAGTTTCGTAAAAAATGGCGTAGCCTGAAGCTCCGAAGGGGATGAGCAGTTCGCGATGCTCCGGTTCCAAGTCCTCTGTCGGGCGTCCGGCCTGGGGGAAGTTTCGCAGGACGTTTGCTCCCTTGCGGATGGCGTCCAGGGCCTTTGCCGCGGCCTGGGCATCCTTTTCGGCAAGGAACCGGTGAATTTTCCCGAGTCCGTCAATGGCCCCCGCGGTCCAGATCAGTCGTGGCATGCGGGCAATTCCGTGGCCTTGCCATCCAGGAGTTGGTCAATCCAGGCGTCAACCTCTTCGCCGGTGACATGCAGTCCGGTCAGCATGTACTCGTCGTGAGCCTTGATGCACTCCTGACGGATGGCCTCCCGCTTTTCCTCCCTGTCCACATAGGTCTCCATCGCCCGGAGCATGACTTCATGAACCGAACGCTTGCGGGCCGTGGCGATATGCTGCACGCGAGCGTGCAATTCCAGGGGGAGTTTGATGCTCGTGGGCTTGATCGGGTGCGAGGGCATGACAATCTCCTTGGTAGTCGTAAGTAGTATTGTTGTATCCTTCAAGTTCGGGAGGGTTGTCAAGGCAGGGGCGGAGGCGGGGCAAAGGCAGGGGCGGAGGCGGGGAGGCACCCCCCTCTGGATTGTCTTTGTCGTTGCCTCTGTCGTTCTCCGGTCGTTGCCTTTCCAATTCACTATTCACTATAAAAATATCCGCCAATTCATCTCCAGCGCTTGCCCAAGTTTTTTCGCCATTGCTTTGCCGATGGGGCGGACGTCTCGTTCCATGCCGGAGATATGTGATTTGTGGACGCCGATGGCGGCGGCCAAGGCGGCCTGGGTCAACCCACGCAGACCTCGTGCGCCGGACAGGACCTTTCCCGGTGTAGAGTCCTGGAATACAGCATCGGCCGGCACATTGTCGTCCGTCGCCTCGATGATGGCCTTGGCGACCGCATCGACGCGTTCAGCCGGAACCGTGGCGCTGACAACGACCATGCCGTCAGTACGGGGCGTTTTCGTGAGTTCCAACATAGGTGACCTCCACGATGACCGCGATACGATCGCGGATTGTCCAGACCGCCACATATGTCGGGCGGCCTCTGTTCAGGTGGCAATGGTACACATCACCGCCTCTGTTCCGAAGTTTGCCGAAGTGCGGCATGCTGGGCTGCATGGGTCCTTCCGCCTGGATGTTCCTTCTCAGCGCATCGAGCCGGCTTCTGATGCGATCGGGAAGTTTCCCCGTTTGTTTTGCCGCCCGAGCAGTAAATTCAACTTTCCAAACCATATCCAAGTAACCATCCATTGATTACAAGTCAACTTTCCATGCTGTGACAGTAAAGGATGCAGCGACGGGACAGTGAAAGTTGTTCTTAGTCTCAGGGGTCCGAGCGAAACGTTGTCCATATCGCGTCAATGCGCTCATGCCGGAGGTGGGAGTTACCAGATTCCGCTTTGTGTGGAAATTCGGCTTGGTATGTATTTGGGATGGGACAGGGGTAGAGGCGGGGCAAAGGCAGGGCAAAGGCAGGGGCGGAGGCGGGGCAAAGGCAGCGGCGGAGGCGGGGCAAAGGCAGCGGCGGAGGC
>SWCA01004608.1_pt1 | contig 44226 bp, 40 predicted proteins | sample 4692961 | NCBI WGS metagenome assembly SWCA01 (sample SAMN10267275, study PRJNA491770) | bioreactor metagenome | isolation source: DHS bioreactor inoculated with | place: Japan: off Shimokita Peninsula
CGGCTGCTTGGATACCCATTGTCTTATCCGACCTCTTTCATGGAATTCTGCAGTGCATTCAGGCGCGAGCGGATCGAACTGTCGATCATCTTCGAACCCATTTTGACGACAAGACCGCCGATGAGGCTTTCATCGACGGCCATATTGATCTTCACATCCTTGCCGACGCTGGCTTTCAGCGCCTTGGCGAGCTTGTCCTGCTGGGCCTTGGTCATCGCCTTGGCGGCGGTGACATCGGCGGTAATCTCGCCCTTGTCTTCGGCGATCTGGGCCCGGAGTGCGGTGAGAAGCTGCGGCAGCACGAACAGCCGGCGCTTTTCGGCCATCACCCCCAGCGCACCTGCGGTGGCGGGCGACAGCTTCATCTTGGCAGCGAGCGCGGCCACGGCCTTGGCCATGTCGGCGCGCGAATAGACCGGCGACGAGATCATCGCGGCCAGATCGGCGCTGTCTTTCATCGCGGCCTCGAGCGCGTCGAGATCCTTCTCGACAGCGGCAAGCGACTTGCCTTCCTTGGCCAGTTCGAAAACCGCCGTTGCGTAACGCTGGGCAATGCCAGTCGAGATCGAAGCTCCGGACACGTCCACCCTTCCGATGTCTTTAGCCCCCTCGTTGCCTGCCGTAGCAGACGGGGGCGGCCACCTTGATGCCGCGCGATTGCGAGCCATCTGAAATCGGCGTGGGTCTAGCAGAGGCTTCCCCATCCCGCAACAGGGTTGCACAGGTTTAACGCCAACATCCCCCTTATGATCGCACAGGGCTGGCCCTGCGAGGGAAAACTGCGCCTATTTGCCGCTTGCCCGACCCTGCCGGGCCACCCGTGACGGGCCAGGACGACCACGGATTCGGGCGCGAATCCCCCTGCCCGGCGCGGCGCTCACATCTTGCGGCTGGGCTCCGGCACGCCAAGCCCTTCGAGCACGCCCAGCGGCTTCTTGACCCGGGCGCCAAGGCCGGGACGGCGCGGTGCCGGCACCTGCTTGGTGGCCTCGACGATCAGCACGCCGCCCGCCATCGCTGTCGCCATCGAAAGCCTGCGCCCGGTGCGCTCCCACATCGGCCCGGTCTTGAGCCAGAACCGCCGGGTCGAGGGCGGCTGAAACAGCGCCGCGGTGTGGCGTTCGACGGTGAAGCCATAGGCTTTGAGCTGGGCGTCGAGCTGGCCGATCGTGTAGGGGCGGCCAAAGCCGTAGGGCGTGGCGTCGGAGCGCGACCACAGCCCGGCCCGGTTGGGCACGATGAACAGCGCCCGCCCGCCGGGCCCCAGCACCCTGTAGGCCTCGGTCAGCAGGGCGTCGGGGTTGGTCGAGGTCTCCAGCCCGTGCAGCAGCACCAGCTTGTCGACCGCGCCGGTATCAATCGGCCACAGCGTTTCTTCCGACAGGACCGAGACATTGGGCAGACCGGCAGGCCAGGGCATCACCCCCTGCGGCGCGGGCATCAGCCCGATCACCCGCCGCGCCTCGCTCAGAAACGGGCGCAGCAGCGGCACCGCAAAGCCATAGCCCACCACCGTCTGCGCCTTGGCATCGGGCCACCAGGCGCGCACCTGCTCGCGCACGGCGCGCTGCGCCGCCCGGCCAAGCGCGGAGCGGTAGTAGAAGGCCTTCAGATCGCGCACGTCGAGATGCATGGGCCGGACAGTAACGCATCGCGGGGGATTCGCCAGCGACGAGATCGCCGCGCCGGGCGGATCGGTGGCCGGGCGCCGCACCGCGCCCAAAGCGCGGTCAACCGCGGTCGAAGGCGACGATCAGGTTGTTGGCGGGCATTTCGACCACGGCACGCTGGCGCAGCCCGGCCTCGGCGGCGATCTCGCCGATCCATTCGAGATCCTTGTAGCCGATCAACGGGTCGGAGGCGGCAAGACGGGCGTGAAAGCTGGCATCACCGGCGGAGCGAAAGCCGCCACCGGTGCGAAACGGGCCATAGGCGACGAATACGCCGCCGGGCCGCAGCGCCCGCGCCGCGCCACGGATCACGTTGACCGCGGCGATTTCGGGCAGCAGGTGAAACAGGTTGGCGAGATAGACCATCGCCACCGGCGCGATCCGCCAGTCGGGCGTGGTCGCATCCAGCCGCAGCGCCACGCGCATGTTGGCAATCTGTTCGCGGGCGCGCCAGGCGTCGATGCTGGTCAGCCGCTCGGCGGCGATATCGGTGGGCTGCCAGTCAAGGCCGGGAAAGGCCCGTGCCAGCGCCACCGCGTGTTCGCCGGTGCCTGCCGCGATCTCGAGCACGCGGCCGGTTTGCGGCACCAGCTGTTCAAGCGCCGCGACGATGGCCGGGGCGTTGCGCACGGCGGCAGGGGCGGAGAGCCGCCCGTCGTCCAGCACCTCAGCGCTGCTATGCACTGGCGTCATGCCCGTTCTGTCCACCATCTCACCCAGTTGCACCCGGCGCGCGCTTTCGGCAACATCCCTGCAAACGCAAGGAGCCCGACCCATGACCGTTGAAATCGAGACCATCCCCTGCCTTGCCGACAATTATGCCTTCCTCGTGCACGATCGCAAGAGCGGCGCCACCGCGCTGTTCGATGCGCCCGAGGCCTGGCCGATCCAGCGCGAACTGGAAAAGCACAACTGGCAGCTCACGCATATTTTCATCACCCATCACCACGCCGACCACATCGACGGCATCAGCGAGCTGGTCGCGGCGTTTCACCCCGAGGTGATCGGGGCGGCGCGCGACGCCCACCGCCTGCCGCCGCTCGATACCGCTGTCGAGCCCGGCGAGGTCTACGATCTATGGGGCCGCGAGGTGCAGGTGATGGAGGCCGCCGGTCACACGCTTGGCCACGTTGCCTATTACATGCCGCGCGCCGGCGCGGTGTTTACCGGCGACAGCCTGATGGCGCTCGGCTGCGGGCGGCTGTTCGAGGGCACGGCGGCGCAGATGTGGGCCAGCCTCACCGGCCTCGCCGCGTTGCCGGACGACACCCTCGTGTGCTCCGGCCACGAATACACCGCCGCCAATGGCCGCTTTGCCGCCAGCATCGAACCCGACAACGCCGCCCTCGCCCGCCGCAACGACGAGACCGCGCGCGCCCGCGCCATGGGGGTGCCCACCGTGCCCTCGGCGCTGGCGCTGGAAAAGGCGACCAACCCGTTCCTGCGCGCCGGTCTGCCGGAGATCAAAGCGCGGCTTGGCATGGCCGACGCGCCCGACGCCGAGGTTTTTGCCCATATCCGCGCGGCGAAAGACGCGTTCTGACCCGGAACCGGCCCGGCGGCAGCGATTGGGCGCGCCAAACCTTGTGCTGCAAACGGGCCGCGCGCCTCGCCCGGTTGCACATTTACGACGCAGACTTCGGATTTCACCGCCCGTCGCGGGGTCGTGACAAGCTTTTTTAAAAGAAAAGCCTTGAAGACGCGCCAAGAAAACCGAACTCTAATTGTATCGGAACAGGGTCGAGACCGTCCAAACCCTTGGCGGTCTCCCAACGCGAACGAGGAGGGAACAAGGTGCCAGCCTTTTCCAACACGCTAGAACAGGCCATCCATGCAGCGCTCGCGCAGGCCAACGAGCGGCGACACGAGCTTGCCACGCTCGAGCATCTGCTGCTCGCGCTCATCGACGAGCCCGACGCGGCGCGGGTGATGAAGGCGTGCAGCGTGAACCTCGAAGAACTTCGTGCCACGCTGGTCAAATACGTCGATGAAGACCTGACCACGCTGGAGACCAATATCGAAGGGTCCGAGGCCGTGCCCACCGCGGCTTTCCAGCGGGTGATCCAGCGCGCCGCGATCCACGTGCAATCCTCCGGCCGCACCGAAGTGACCGGCGCCAACGTGCTGGTGGCGATTTTTGCCGAACGCGAATCCAATGCCGCTTATTTCCTGCAAGAGCAGGACATGACCCGTTATGACGCGGTCAATTTCATCGCCCATGGCGTCGCCAAGGATCCGTCTTATGGCGAGACCCGGTCGGTCAACGGCACGCCCGACTTTGAGGAAACCGGCAGCGACGCGGGCGCGGACGACGATCCGCAGGCCGACACGGCGCTGGCGAAATACTGCGTCGATCTCAACGTCAAGGCCGAGAAGGGCGATATCGACCCGCTGATCGGCCGCGACTACGAGGTCGAGCGCTGCATCCAGGTGCTCTGCCGCCGCCGCAAGAACAACCCGCTGCTGGTGGGCGATCCCGGTGTCGGCAAGACCGCCATCGCGGAAGGGCTGGCCTACAACATCGTCAAGGGCGCGGTGCCCGAGGTGCTGAGCAAGACCACGATCTACTCGCTCGACATGGGCGCACTGCTGGCCGGCACCCGCTACAGGGGCGACTTCGAGGAGCGGCTGAAAGCGGTGGTGACCGAGCTGGAAAACCACCCCGACGCGGTGCTGTTCATCGACGAAATCCATACCGTGATCGGCGCCGGCGCTACCTCCGGCGGGGCGATGGACGCCTCCAACCTGCTCAAGCCCGCGCTTCAGGGCGGCAAGCTGCGCACCATGGGCAGCACGACCTACAAGGAGTTTCGCCAGCACTTCGAGAAGGACCGCGCGCTCAGCCGCCGGTTCCAGAAAATCGACGTGAACGAGCCGTCGGTGGAAGACACGATCAAGATCCTCCGGGGCCTCAAGCCGCATTTCGAAGAGCACCACCACATCCGTTACACCAATGACGCGATCAAGACGGCGGTGGAGCTTTCGGAGCGTTACATCAACGACCGCAAGCTGCCCGACAAGGCGATCGACGTGATCGACGAGGCCGGGGCTGCGCAGCACCTGCTGGTGGCGTCGAAGCGCAAGAAGTCGATCGGCGTCAAGGATATCGAGGATATCGTGGCGAAGATCGCCCGGATTCCGCCCAAGAGCGTGTCGAAGGACGATGCCGAAACGCTGCGCGGCCTCGAAACCAAGCTCAAGCGCGTGGTGTTCGGGCAGGACGCCGCCATCGACGCCCTCGCCAGCGCCATCAAGCTGGCGCGCGCGGGCCTGCGCGAGCCCGAAAAGCCGATCGGCAACTACCTTTTTGCCGGGCCGACCGGCGTGGGCAAGACCGAGGTCGCCAAGCAGCTTGCCGACAATCTCGGCGTCGAGCTGCTGCGCTTCGACATGTCGGAATACATGGAGAAACACGCCGTCAGCCGCCTGATCGGCGCGCCGCCGGGCTATGTCGGCTTCGATCAGGGCGGGCTGCTCACCGATGGCGTCGACCAGCATCCGCATTGCGTGCTGCTGCTCGACGAGATGGAGAAGGCACACCCGGATGTCTACAACATCCTGTTGCAGGTGATGGACCACGGCGAGCTGACCGACCACAACGGCCGGACGGTGAATTTCCGCAACGTGGTGGTGATCATGACCTCGAACGCGGGCGCGCAGGAACAGGCGAAAGAGGCCATCGGCTTCGGCCGGTCGCGCCGCGAGGGCGAGGACACCGCCGCCATCGAGCGCACCTTCAGCCCCGAATTCCGCAACCGCCTCGACGCGGTGATCACCTTCGCCCCGCTCGGCAAGGAGGTGATCCTGCAAGTGGTCGAAAAGTTCGTGCTGCAACTCGAAGCGCAGCTGCTTGACCGCAACGTGACCATCGAGCTGACCAAGAAGGCCGCCGAATGGCTGGCCGACAAGGGTTATGACGACAAGATGGGCGCGCGGCCGCTGGCACGGGTGATCCAGGAACACATCAAGAAGCCGCTGGCCGAAGAGCTGTTGTTCGGCAAGCTGACCAAGGGCGGGATCGTCAAGGTGGGCGTGAAAGACGGCAAGATCGACCTCAAGGTCGAGGAGCCGGAGAAAGCGCGGATCACCTCGAAGAAAAAACCGCCGCTGCTCACCGCCGACTGAGCGGGCAACCAAGACGGCAATGGGCCGGCCTTCGGGTCGGCCCTTTTTGCGCGCGCGCCCGCCGGATTGAGGCAGCGGGCCCGCGTGGCATTGCGCGGGCGGCAAGGACACCACGCCAATGATCCGGCGCATCATGTCTAGGCGGTGCGACCCGCTCTGACGATCCCGTCGCGCCTCGCCAGAACCCCGGTCGCATTACACCCTGCGCGGATCGCGCAGGTCTCGGTGCGGATCGTCGGCAATCGGGTTTTCCAGATTTCCCGCCGGAACTGGTTTCAACCTGCCGTTTGATATAGTTTTTTTCAAATCGCCCGAGGGCAAGACGCGCTCCGAGATCCGATGCCCCAATCCGGTTTCGCCCGTATCACCGCTTGCACCATTTGTGCCGCCCGCAGCGACGCGCCCCTTGCGGGGAATGATCGCGCGGTTATCGTCTTGCCCATGCGCACGCTCATCCTCACCCTTGCCGCCGCCTCCCCTGCCCTCGCCGCCGATCTGCCGCTGGCGCTGCCGATCGACTGCATGCTGGGCGAAACCTGTTTCATCCAGAACTATGTCGACGCCGATCCCGGTCCGGCCGGCGCCGATTTCACCTGCGGCCCGCTCAGCTATGACGGCCACAAGGGCACCGATTTCGCGCTCACCTCCTTCGCCGCGATGCGGGCCGGGGTGCGGGTCTTGGCCGCCGCGCCGGGGGTGGTTCTGGCGGTCCGCGACGGGATGCCCGATACCGGGCGCGATGGCACGGACCCCGCCCTGCTTGCAGGCAAGGATTGCGGCAACGGCGTGGTGATCGACCATGGCGACGGGTGGCAGACCCAGTATTGCCACATGAAGCAGGGCAGCATTGCCGTGGCTCGGGGCGATACCGTGCAGGCGGGCACGGGGTTGGGTGCGGTCGGCTATTCCGGGCGCACCCAGTTTGCGCATCTGCACCTTTCGGTGCGTCGCGATGACGCCGTGGTCGACCCGTTCAACACCGATGGCGTCGGCACTTGCGGCGCCGATGACGGGCCGGACGACGATCTCTGGGCGCAGCCCATCGCCTACCGGCCCGGCAGGCTGATCGCCCTCGGCATGGATGTGCAGGTGCCCGCCTACGCGGCGATCAAGTCCGGGCAGGCCAGCCACGCCGCTTTGCCGGGCGACGCGCCGGCGCTGGTGGGCTGGGCCTATCTCTTTGGCGGGCGCGCCGGCGACGTGGTGGAGCTTACCCTGACCGACCCGACCGGCGCGGTGTTCTACCGCCACGAGGCCACGCTCGACAAAACCCAGGCGCAGCTGTTTCGCGCGGCGGGCAAGAAAGCGCCCGATGGCGGCTGGATGCCCGGCGACTGGACGGTATCGGCCCGGCTCCTGCGCGGCGGCGCGGTGCTTGACGCGCGCGCAACCCGCGTCCGGGTCGGCCCCTGAGCCTACCGCTCGGTCAGTTTCAATTCGATCCGGCGGTTGGCGGCGAGCGCCTCCTTGCTGTCGCCCTCGGCCACCGGCTGGAACTCGCCAAAGCCCGTCGCCGCCAGCCGCTCGGGCGGGAAGCCCAGCTCGCCGACCATGTAATTGACCACCGAAAGCGCGCGGGCCTGGCTCAGTTCCCAGTTGTCGGCATAGGGGCTGCCGGCGCCAAGCTGGGTCTTGTCGGTGTGGCCATCGACGCGGATCACCCAGTCGATCTCGGGCGGGATCTCGTCCGAGATTTCCGACAGGATACCCGCGACGCGGGCAATCTGCGCCCGGCCGCCATCCGACAGATCGGCCTTGCCCGGATCGAACAGCACTTCGGAGGAAAACACGAAGCGGTCACCGACGACGCTGACGCCTTCGCGGTCGCCCAGAATTTCGCGCATCCGCCCAAAGAATTCCGAGCGGTAGTTTTCAAGGTTGCGGGCCTCGGCCTGCAACCGCTTGGCTTCTTCTTCCAGCCGCTTGCGCTCGGCCTCTTCCAGCTCGGCGCGGCGGCGCTCTTCTGCGGCCACCTGCGCCAGCGCCGCGTTCAGCCGCGAGCCAAGCGCCTCAATCTGCACCTGTGCCTCGGCATCGCGGGCGGCGGACTCGTCGAGCACCTCCTGCAATGCCCCGAGCTGGCCACGCAGCGCCGCGATCTGTTCGTTCAGCAGCGCGACCTTGCGTTGCGCCTCGGCGCTGGCCGCCTCTTCCTCGGCAAGAGCCGCGTTGGCGGCAGAGAGCAGCGCCGCCTGGCGCTCGGCCTCGGTCATCACCTCTTGCACCTCGGATTCGGCGGCAAGCTTGGCGGCGAGCGCGGCGGCGAGCCTGTCGCGCAGCTCGGCCTCGCTGCCGGTGGCCTCTTTCAGTGTTTCGACGTCGACCAGGGCCGCGGCGAGCCTCGCATCCAGATCGTCGCGCGCGGCTTCGGCTGCGGCCAGCAGGGTGAGCGTGTCTTCGGCGCGCTGGCGCTGCTCTTCAAGCGCCAGCGTCATCGCCGTCAGCTCATCTTCGGCATTGGCGAGTTTTTCGCGCAGCGCCTCGGCGGCGGCGATCTCGGCCAGCCTGGCGGTTTCTTCCGCGCTCAACGCCGCATCGGCGTCGGCGAGCCGGGCGCGCAGGGTCTCGGCGGCGGCGGCCTCGGCAAGACGGGCCTTCTCCTCGTCCGACAGCGCGCTTTCCAATTCGGCGATCCGCTCGGTGTAACCCGCGACCTCGGCCTCGCCCTGCTCCAGCCGGGCAAGCGCGTCGGCAAGCGACGTCTCGCGTTCCTCGGCCTTGGCGGTCATCTCGGCAATCATCGCCTCCAGCGCCTCGCGCTGCGCCGCCGCGAGCCGGGCGGTCTCGGCCTGCGCGTCGATCTCGTCGCGGGCCCGCGCCAGCGCAAGGTTGAGCGCCTCCTGCTCCGAGATCAGCCGCGCCTCGGCAGCTTCGAGATCGTCGATCCGCGCGGCAAGCTCGGTGCCCTCGGCCAGCGCCGCGTCACGCTCGGCCAGCAGCGCCGTCACCTGCGATTCAAACGCGGTAATCCGGGCGCTCTGGGCGGCCAGCGCCTCGTCCTTGGTGGCGATCCGGGCGGTGAGCGAGGCGATCAGCGCCGATTGCGCCTCGGCCTCGGCCTCGGCCTGGCTGAGCGAGGCGGTGAGCGTGCCCAGTTCCGCCGAAAGCTCTGCGCTGCGGCTGCGCTCCATGCCCAGCGCATCGGCCAGTTGCAGCACCTGCGCCGACAATTCGTCAAGCTCCGTTGCCTGCCCCGAGATCGTCTCGCGCAGGATGAACTGCACCACCATGAAGATGGTCAGCACGAACATCAGCACCAGCAAAAGCGCCGTCATCGCATCGACGAAGCCCGGCCAGATCGAGGATGAAACGTTGCGGTTGCCGCGACGGGAGAGGGCCATATCAGGCCCGCCCGCCGCCAAGCTGGCGGATTGCCCGTGTCAGCGCGGCGATATCGGCGCGCAGGTCGCTCATGCTTTCCTGCCGCCCGGCGCTCATCTCTTCGAGGATGCGCAGAAGCTGCACGTCGATCGAGCGCAGCCGCATCCGGCTTTCGGCATCGACATGGGCGCCGCCCTCTTCCGCCTGCCCTTCCAGCGCCGCGATCATCTGCTGCTGGCCTTCGGCGATGCGGATCAGGTAGGGCGTTGAAACCCCTTCGGCCTCGATCTGGCGGCTGAGCCGTTCGACCGAGTCCGCGAGCTGGCCAAGGCGCTCGTCCACCATTGCCCGGCTCACGTCGGACTGGGTGAACATCTGGCTCATCGCTTCCATCTGCTCCGACATATGCGCCAGCCACGCCGTCGCGCCGCTCGACTCGGACGGCGCTTCACCCTCGCCCGGCGCAAACCCGAACCGGGTGATCGAGTTCAGCCATTCCTCGAGCTCGCGGTAGAAGCGGTTCTGCCCGTGGGTGACGAAAAGCTCCAGCAGCCCGACCACCAAAGAGCCGGCAAGGCCGAGCAGCGACGACGAAAATGCCGTGCCCATGCCGCCAAGCTGGCTTTCGAGCCCGGTCAGCAGCCGGTTGAACACCTCGACGCCGCCATCGCCATCGCTCGGCGCCAGCGACTTGATGGTATCCACCACCGCCGGAATCGTCGTCGCGAGGCCGTAGAACGTGCCGAGAAGGCCAAGGAAGATCAACAGGTTGGTAATATAGCGGGTGATGTCGCGTTCTTCGTCGATCCGCGTGGCGACGCTGTCGAGGATCGACCGCGCCGAGGCCGAGCCGATCTGCATCTTGGCCCCGCGCCCGCGCAACAGCCCGGCGAGCGGCGCCAGCAGCCGCGGCGGATTATCGGCGTCGTGGCCGGGCCGGTCGGTCACGTAGCCTTTCACCCAGGCCACCGAGGTGCTCACCTGCACCACCTGCCAGATCGTCGCCATCAGGCCGATGATGAACACGACCGCGATGAAACCGTTGAGGTAGAGATTGGCGAGAAATACCGGCAACACCTTGGGCAACGCGACGTAGACGCCCGCGGCGACCAGAGCCAGTGCGATCACGATCAGAATGACCTGCCGCATCGGCTGGGTGAAATTCGGCTCCGCCACGCGGTCCGGTTGGTCCATGAGGACCCCCTTGCCTGCTCTGTTTCCCTGCCTCGCGAAGATAGGCGCTCGCCGCATCGCTGCCAAGGACTTACTCGCCGCGCGGCAAAAGCGCCCGCACATCGCGCGCGAGTCGGGTCAACTCGCTGTCTTCGATCCCAAGGTCGGCCAGATGGTCGGCGGTGTTGAACAGGTAATCGCTGTTGGGCCCGCGCCCGCCAACCGCGCGGGCGATGATCCGGGCCTGTTCGGCAAGCGGCAGCCCGCCGCAATATTGATCGTGGTCGGCGTCGATCACGTAAGTCACCGCCTCGACCCGTCGCCCGTCGGAAAGCTCGATGACCTGCACGGTTTCGAGATAGGCCGACGAGATCAGTTCGCGCTCGCGCAGGTAGCGCAGCGTTTCATCATGGCGCGCCGGATCGACCCGGAAGGCCAGCCCGTGGCATACCGCGCCGGGCAGCGCATCGAGCGCCAGAACGAGTCCGGGATCGGCGACGGTGCCGCGATGGTGGATCGAGCGCATGCAAAAGCTGCGGTGATAGCCCGGCAGCGCCGCCAGTGCGGTTTCGACGTGGACGAAGCCCGGATTCCACAGCAGCGACCCGTAGCCGAATACCCAAAGATCGCCCGCCGTCATGCCGCTGGCCCTCGCTTCGCCGTGCCGATAGAACGGGCCCAGTCCTAACAGAGAGGCCCCGATGCGCAAGCTCACCTTCCTCGTCACCCTGTTCGTGGTCGCCGCGCTCGCCTGGGGCCTTTACTGGGTGGCTGGCATGACCGCGCTGGACCGGGGGGTGACCGCGTGGCTCGACGACCGGCGCGGCGAGGGCTGGGTGGCCGAGGCCGCCACGATCGACACGCGCGGCTTTCCCAACCGGTTCGACACCACCTTCAGCGCGCTGGAGCTGGCCGATCCCGAAACCGGGGTGGCGTGGTCGGCGCCGGTGTTCCAGATCCTGTCGCTCAGCTACAAGCCCGGCCACGTGATCCTGCTCTGGCCGGGCGAACAGCGGTTTTCGATGCCGGGCCAGACATTTGCCATCGCTGCCGAAACGATGCGCGGCTCGCTGATCGTCGATCTCGCGCCGACGGTGCCGCTCGCCAGCGCCACCATCGAGATTGCAAACGCGCAGGTCAGCTCGAGCAATGACTGGGTGGCAGGGCTGGCGTCGGGGCAGATCTCGATGCGGGCCAAGCCCGGCGCGGCCGACCCCGCCAGCTATGACCTCTACCTCGATCTCGGCGGGCTGGTGCCGGATCCCGCCATGCTCGCCCGCCTGCCCGGCGCCGACCGGCTGCCCGACACGATCAGCACCGCCCGGATCGGCGCGACGGTGCTCTACGACAAGCCCTGGGACCGGAGCGCCATCGAAGATGCCCGGCCCCAGCCGCGGCGTGTCGATGTGCAGGAATTGGCGGTGCAATGGGGCGATCTCGCCTTGCAGGCCAGCGGCACGCTCGATATCGGCGCCGACGGACTGCCCACGGGCGGGCTCGAGGTGCAGGCCACGAACTGGCGCGAGATGGTGGCAATCGCCCGCGCAACGGGGGCACTCAAGGAGCAATATGTCGGCCCTGTCACCCGTGGGCTGGAAATGCTCGCCGGGCTTTCGGGCGATCCCGAAACGCTGGAGGTGCCGCTGAGCTTTCGCGATGGGCGCAGCTATCTCGGGCCGGTGCCGGTTGGCCCGGCACCCGTGATCCGGCTGCCCTGAACCGATCCGGACATGCGGGCAGGGCTCCGCCTGCCCCACAATTCCCCAATGATTGTTCTGGCAAGGCGGGCGGCTCCGGCCTATATCTGTGATGGGCCACGGAAATTTGCGGGTCCGAGGGAGTTGTCTTGTCTGATACCGGCCTGCAAAAACTGGCGTTCTTCCTGCTTGTCGCCCTGATCCTCTACGTGTCGATCACGGGAGGCGCATGATGGCGCAGCGATACGGCGGAGACTTCAGCCCCGATCCGGGCCGCAAGCCAGACAGCGCCGCCAAGACCCCGCCGCGCAGCCCCTATGACGGGCGGGTGCGCACCAAGGCCGGGGGCCGGGTCAATTTCCTGTTTCTCGCCCCGCTGCCGCTGGCGGTGCGGGCGTTTTTTCTGCCCCCCACCGGGCTGGCGATGACGCTGGGCGCCTTCGGGCTGCTCATTCTCGCCGCATGGCTCACCCGCGAGGGCATTCTTGCCCAGGAAGCCTATGACGCGCGCAAGATCGCCCGCCGCCCGGCCTTGCCGCGCAAGATCGCGGGCTCGCTGCTGACCGGCGCCGGGCTGGGGCTGGCGGCGCTGGCCGGGGGCAACGTGCTGGCGGCGGTGATCTTCGGCGTGCTCGGCGCCGCGCTGCACAGCTTCGCCTTCGGGTTCGATCCCCTGAAGAACAAGGGGATGGAGGGCATTGACGACTTTCAGACCGACCGCGTGGCGCGCGCCGTGGGCGAGGCCGAGAAAACCCTCGCGGCGATGAAAGACGCCGTGCTGCGCGCCAAGGACCGCGAGATCGAGGCGCGGGTCGATGGCTTCAGCGCCACCGCGCGGGCGATGTTCCGCACCATCGAGAACGATCCGCGCGACCTGACCGCCGCGCGCAAATACCTCACCGTTTACCTGATGGGCGCGCGCGATGCCGCGATCAAGTTTGCCGATATCTACGCCCGCTCCCGCGATCCGGGCGCGCGGGCCGACTTCGTGCAGTTGCTCGACGATCTCGAAGCCAATTTCACCGGCAAGACCGAGACCCTGCTTATCGAAGACAAGAGCGATCTCACCGTCGAGATCGAGGTGCTGCGAGAGAGACTGGCGCGCGAAGGCGTGCAGATGAACCGAGATTAGAGTTTAGCCAGGGAGTTCCCGATGTCAGTTGTTCAGACCCGTGAGAAAGCGCAAGCCGCGCTCAAGGATATCGAAGACGTTACCGCCGTGATCCTGCCCGAACCCTCCACCGCGCTGGTGCCGCTCGAAGAGGCGGACGAGGCGCAGGGCACCGAAATCCGCAAGCGGATGGACGAGATCGACATCGGCAACACCCAGTCGATCATCGCATTCGGCTCGGCGGCGCAGAGCGAATTGCAGGTGATCAGCCAGGAAATGCTGCAAGGAGTGCGCAACAAGGACGTTGGCCCGGCGGGCGACGGCTTGCGCAGCATCGTGACCACCATTCGCGGCTTCTCGGTGTCGGAGCTCGACATGCGGCGGCAACGCTCGTGGTGGGAAAAGCTGCTGGGCCGCGCCGCGCCCGCCGCCAAGTTCATGGCCCGCTATGAAGACGTGCAGGGTCAGATCGACAAGATCACCGACAACCTGCTCGGGCACGAACACACGCTGCTGAAAGACATCAAGTCGCTCGACATGCTCTATGAGAAGACGCTCGATTTCTACGACGAGCTGGCGCTCTACATCGCTGCCGGTGAGGCCAAGCTCAAGGAGCTTGACGAGGCGGTGATCCCGGCGAAGGAAAAAGAGGTCGAGGCCGCGCCCGAAGACGAGGGCGTGATCAAGGCCCAGGAGCTGCGCGACCTGCGCGCCGCGCGCGACGACCTCGAGCGCCGGGTGCATGACCTCAAGCTCACCCGCCAGGTGACCATGCAAAGCCTGCCCTCGATCCGGCTGGTGCAGGAAAACGACAAGTCTCTGGTGACCAAGATCAACTCGACGCTGGTCAACACCGTGCCGCTCTGGGAAACCCAACTGGCGCAGGCCGTCACCATCCAGCGCTCGGCCGATGCCGCCGCGGCGGTGAAAGAAGCAACGGATCTCACCAACGAGTTGCTCAAGGCCAATGCCGCGAACCTGCGCGAAGCCAACAAGATGGTGCGCCAGGAGATGGAGCGCGGGGTGTTCGACATCGAGGCGATCAAATCCGCCAATGCCGATCTGATCGCGACGATCCAGGAAAGCCTCGAAATCGCCGACGAGGGCAAGGCCCGGCGCGCGGCGGCGGAGGAAGAGCTCAAGAAGATGGAGAGCGAACTCAAGACCACGCTGGCTTCGGCCAAGGCGCGCGGCACCAGCTTCGGCCACGAGGTTGGCAGCGCGGTAGAGGAGAAGTAACACGATGATCCGCCGCGCGCGGGCCTTGCCCGGCCTTGCCCTTGCGGGCGCGACGTTGCTGGCCGGCTGCGCTGGCGAACTTGCCACCGTCCCGGCGGCGGCGCCTCCGATGGCGCGCCCGGATTTTGGCGAGATCTCGGCGCCCGACAGCGGGGCGAGCGCGGAACTGGCCGATTACTACGCGCGGGTGCAGACCGGGCTGCTGAGCCAGGGGCTGCTGCGCACCGATGGCGGCGGGCCGGATGCGGCGTATTCGTCGCGCGATCTGGTGCGCAACTTTCTCAAGGTCGCCTTCTACGAGGAATACGCCGATACCGGCGGCCGGCTGGTGGCGCGCGAAAGCGCCAGCCGGATGCACCGCTGGGACAAGCCGGTGACGCTCTCGGTCGAATTCGGCGCCTCGGTCGATCCGGCGACCCGCAACCGCGACACCAGCGAGGTGCAGAGCTTCGTGAAGCGGCTGGCGCGGGTCACCGGCCATCCGGTGCATAACGTGCCCGCCGGGTCGGGCAACTTCCGGGTTTTCATCGTCAACGAAGACGAGCGCCGCGCCCTTGGCCCGGTGCTGCGGCGGATCATGCCCAACATCTCGAACACCGCGCTCAACACCGTGGTGAACCTGCCGCGCTCGACCTATTGCCTCGCCTTCGCCACCGACCCGGAACAGGACGGCACCTACGATCAGGCGATTGCGATCATCCGGTCGGAGCACCCCGACTTGCTGCGCACCTCCTGCATCCAGGAAGAGGTGGCGCAAGGCATGGGCCTGTCCAACGATTACCCGCTGGCGCGGCCCTCGATCTTCAACGATGACGAGGAATTCGGCTTCCTCACCACGCATGACGAGCTGTTGCTCAAGATGCTCTACGACAAGCGGCTCACCCCCGGCATGGCCGAGGCCGAAGCGCGCCCGATCGTCGAGCAGATCGCCCGCGAGTTGATGGGCGGCGAAGTATAGACCTGAAGGAGACCAGCATGGGCATTCTCGATTTTCTCTCCGGCCAGTTCATCGACGTCATTCACTGGACCGACGACACCCGCGATACGATGGTCTGGCGCTTCGAGCGCGAGGGCCACGAGATCAAGTATGGCGCCAAGCTCACGGTGCGCGAGGGGCAATCGGCGGTGTTCGTCCATGAAGGCCAGCTCGCGGATGTGTTCACCCCCGGGCTTTACATGCTCGAGACCAACAACATGCCGATCCTGACCAGCCTCCAGCACTGGGACCACGGCTTCAAATCGCCGTTCAAATCCGAGATCTACTTCGTCAACACCACCCGGTTCAACGACCTCAAGTGGGGCACGAAGAACCCGATCATGTGCCGCGACCCCGAGTTCGGCCCGGTGCGCATCCGCGCCTATGGCACCTACACCGTGCGGGTGACCGACCCCGGCAAGTTCCTCGTCGAGATCGTCGGCACCGACGGTGAGTTCACCATGGACGAGATCAGCTTCCAGGTGCGCAACATCATCGTCCAGAGCTTCAGCCGGATCGTCGCGGGCAGCAGCATTCCGGTGCTCGACATGGCGGCCAACACGCTCGACCTTGGCAAGCTGGTGGCGGCCGAGCTGTCGAAGGCGGTGGCCGAATACGGCCTTGAGATTCCCGAGTTCTACATCGAAAACATCTCGTTGCCGCCCGCCGTGGAGGCCGCGCTCGACAAGCGCACTTCGATGGGCATCGTCGGCGATCTGAACAAATACATGCAGTTCAACGCCGCCGAGGCGATGGGGGCCGAAAACTCGGCGATGGCCTCGTCGATGGGCGCCGGGATGGGGGCCGCGATGGGCCTTGGCATGGCCGGCAATGTCGGCCCGTGGGGCGCAGCACCCGCTGCCGCCGCGCCGGCGGCCGCACAGCCCGCCCCGCCGCCGCCACCGCCGGTCGAACGGGTCTGGCACATCGCGGTGAACGGCGAAACCAAAGGCCCGTTCAGCCGCGCGACCATGGGCCAGAAGGCCAGCGCGGGCGAGCTGACGCGCGAAAGCCTGGTCTGGACCGCCGGACAGGACGGCTGGAAGCAGGCCGAGGACGTGGCCGAGCTTGCCACCCTGTTCACCATCCTGCCGCCACCCCCGCCGCCTGCGGGCTGAGCCGCCATGCCGGAGGTGATCCGCGCGCCCGGCTGTGACAACAGCCCGAAAAACGCGACGGCGGAACGGATCGCCCTCGCGCTCATGGGTGTGGGCGATTTGGACGATGCGATGCTGGCGGAAAACGCCGTCTGGGATGGCGCCGGTGGTGCGCTGTCGGGCCGGGCCGCGATCCAGGCCGCACGCCTGGAGCAACCGTTGCCGGACAAGATTCGCGTCGAACAGGTCGTCACCCACGGCGCTGCCGGGTCGGTCTCGGGCAGGGTTACGCGCGGCGGCGAGACCCGGCTTTACTGCCACGTCATCCGCTTCACCTCTGCCGCCGCCAGGCAGGTGGCGCAACTAGTCACATTCGAACATCCCGGAGGCACACCACATGTCTGACGAGGCACTCCCAGAGGAACCGGGACGCCCGGACGAAGAGCACCGCTTCCCCTGCCCGCAATGCGGTGCCGATCTGCGGTTTGACGCCGAAGGCGGGCAACTCACCTGCGACCATTGCGGCTATTCGCAACAGATCGAGGGCCATGGCGGCAAGGTCTCGGCGATCAACGAGCTTGATTTCAGGGCCGCGCTCGACGCGCAATTGCCCGAGGCCGAGATGGAGGAGACCCGGATCTCGTCCTGCCCCAATTGCGGCGCGCATATCGAGTTCAACGAGGCGGTTCACGCCACCGAATGCCCGTTCTGCGCCACACCCGTGGTCACCGATACCGGCACCACGCGCCACATCAAACCCAAGGCCCTGCTGCCCTTCGCGCTGCAAGAACGTGACGCCCGCAAGGCGATGACCGATTGGCTCGGGCGGCTCTGGTTCGCGCCGAACGGGCTTCAGGACTACGCCCGCAAGGGCCGCAAGATGACCGGCATCTACGTGCCCTACTGGACCTTCGACGCCGACACCAAGTCGTCCTATCGCGGCGAGCGCGGCACCGTCTATTACGTGACCAAGACGGTGATGCGCGACGGCAAGCCCACTCAGGTGCGCGAACAACGCATCCGCTGGAGCCCGAAATCGGGCCGGGTCGCGCGGTTTTTCGACGATGTGCTGGTGCTGGCCTCGCGCAGCCTGCCCAAGCGCTACACCGACGCGCTGGAGCCCTGGGATCTGGCGGCGCTGGAGCCCTACCGGCCGGAATACCTCGCCGGATACAGCGCCGAGGGCTACACGGTCGAGCTTGACGAGGGCTATGGTCAGGCCCGCACCTACATGGACGCGATCATCCTGCGCGACGTGAAGTTCGACATCGGCGGCGACCGCCAGCGCGTGCATGACGTGCAGACCACGATCAAGGACGTGACCTTCAAGCACATCCTGCTGCCGGTCTGGATGGCCGCCTACAAGTATCGCGGCAAGACCTACCGTTTCGTCGTCAACGGCCGCACCGGCAAGGTGCAGGGCGAGCGGCCATGGTCGGCCTGGAAGATCGCCTTTGCCGTGGTGCTGGGGCTGATCTTGGCCGGTGTGATCGGCTATTTCGTGGCGCAGAACCAGTAGCCGGCTTCGTGCTTGGCCCGGCAACCTGACCCTGACCAAACCCCCGAAGGGAAAGACCATGACGGCTCCGTTCACGATCCGCCCCGCGATTGCCGCTGATCTCCCGGCGCTTGTGGCGATGCTGGCCGACGATCCACTGGGCAAGACCCGCGAAGACCCGCGCCTGCCGCTCGACCCGGCCTATATCGCCGCCTTCGCAGCCATCGACCGCGATCCGAACCAGATCCTTGCCGTGCTGCACCGCGAGGATGCGGTGCTCGGCACCCTGCACCTCACCCTGATGCCGGGGCTCGCGCGCAAAGGCGCGTGGCGCGGCCAGATCGAAGCGGTGCGGGTTGCGTCGGGGGCGCGCGGCGCGGGGCTTGGCCGGGCGCTCTTTGACTGGGCGATCGAGACCTGCCGCGCGCGCGGCTGCGCCCTGATCCAGCTCACCTCGGACCGGGCCCGCCCGGAGGCGCACGCATTCTATGCAGCGCTCGGTTTCGAGGCCTCGCATGTCGGGTTCAAGCTGGCGCTGTAGGCGGGTCCCGGCTTACGACCGGCGACGCGGCGGCTCTGAACCGCTGCGCGCCGGTTTGCCCTTGCCACCCTTGGCGCCGCCGGGCTTGCCCGGTTTGCCCGGCCGCTCCATCCGCTTTGACGGATCGAGGGCGTTGGGCCGGGCGCCAGCGGGCTTGCCAGCGGGCTTCGGCCCCGGTTTTCCACCCGGTTTTCCGCTCGGCTTGCCATAAGGTTTTCCTGCCGGTTTACCGTCAGGTTTGCCCTCGGTCTTGGCGTAGGGTTTGCCGCCCGGTTTGCCAGAAGGCTTGCCACCCGGCTTGCCGTAAGGTTTGCCACCGGGCTTGCCCGCCGGTTTGCCTTCGTATTTCCCCGGCTTGCGCGCCGGGGCGCCTTCGGACGACCAGCGCTTCTTCGGCGCCTCGTCGCTTTGGTGGCGCGGGGCGCGCTCGGGGGTTTTGGGCTCCGTCGCCTTCTCTGGCTTTGTGTCCGGGGCCGGGCTCTGGCGCGGCTTGCGCGGGGCGGCCTCTTCGGCCACCGGCCGTTTCGGCTTTTCGCGCCATTCGGGCTTGCTTTCGCGCGGCTTGCGTGGCTCGGATTTGCCCGCACCGGAGGGCGCGCGCGGAGCGCGGCTGTCGGCGGGTGGCGCATCGGCGGGGCGCACGGTGATGCCCTCTTCGAGCACGTTTCCAGCCGCGAGCCTGGCCATGAACCCCGCAAGGCTCGCCTCGGTCAGTTCGACGAAGGTTTCGGTTTGTTGCACCCGGATCGCACCGATCTGGTCTTTGGTGATGTCCCCGGCGCGGATCAGCAGCGGCAAGAGCCAGCGCGCCTCGGCCCGGTCGTCGCGCCCGACCGAGAGCGCCACCCAGGCACTCGGCCCGAAGGGTTTGCGTTCCTTGCGCTCGGGCCGCGCATCGGGCGGCGACAGCTCTTCAGGCGCCGAATGCCCGGCGTGGTAGAGCCGCAGATAACCCGCCGCGATCTGTTCGGGCGAAAACTTCTCGAGCAGTTTCGCGGCAAAGGCGGCCTGCGCTTCGCTGACCTCCTCGCTCCATGCCGGATCGTCGAGCAGGCGCTCTTCATCGCGGCGCAGAATATCGTCGGCGTCGGGCGGGGTGGTCCACTCCGCCGTGATCTTGGCGAACTTGAGCAGACGCTCGGCCTTTTTCACCACCCGTGGCGGCACGATCAGCGCCGAAATTCCCTTGCGCCCGGCGCGGCCGGTCCGCCCCGAACGGTGCAACAGACCATCGGGGTTCGACGGCAGATCGGCGTGGATCACCAGTTCGAGCTTGGGCAGGTCGATGCCGCGCGCCGCCACGTCGGTGGCCACGCAGACCCGCGCACGGCCGTCGCGCATGGCTTGCAGCGCATGGGTGCGCTCGCTCTGGCTCAACTCGCCCGAGAGGCTGACCACGGCAAAGCCCCGGTTGGCGAGGCGGGCGGTAAGATGGCTCACCGCCGCGCGGGTATTGGCGAAGACGATGGCGTTTTGCGCGTCATGAAAGCGCAACAGGTTGATGATCGCGTGCTCGGCATCGTTCTGCGCCACTTTCAGCGCCTGGTAGCTGATATCGGCGTGCTGGCTGGTGCCCGATTGCGTCGTCACCCGGCGCGCATCGCGCTGGTATTGCTGCGCGAGCTTTTCGATCATCGGCGGCACGGTGGCCGAAAACAGCAGCGTGCGGCGGCTTTCGGGCGCTTCGCCGAGCATGAATTCGAGGTCTTCGCGAAAGCCCAGATCGAGCATCTCGTCGGCCTCGTCGAGCACCACGGCCCGGAGCGCGCTCATATCGAGCGAGCCGCGCTGGATGTGGTCGCGCAACCGGCCCGGCGTGCCGACGACGATATGCGCCCCCCGGTCCAGCGCCCGGCGTTCGTCGCGCATGTCGGACCCGCCGACGCAGGATACCACCCGCGCCCCGGCCCTGGCGTAGAGCCAGCCAAGCTCGCGCATCACCTGCATCGCCAGTTCGCGGGTCGGGGCCACGACCAGCGCCAGCGGCAGAGCGGCGGGGCCAAGGCGCATCTCGTCCCCCATCAGCGTGTGGGCAATCGCCAGCCCGAACCCCACGGTCTTGCCCGACCCGGTTTGCGCCGAAACCAGAAGATCGCTGTCGCGCAGGTCAGGGTCGGTCACCGCCTCCTGCACAGCGGTCAGCGTCTCGTATCCGCGCTCGGCCAGCGCTTCGGAAAGGGGTGTGATCATCAAGGGAGCGTCCCGTCTGGTTGCGGCGCGCGACACACGCCAGTTGGCGGCCAGATGCGCCGCAATCGTGCCCCATACAGCCCGTTCGCCGGATTGTATACGGGCAATCCGTGGTATCGGCGAAAAGGGGCAGCCCCTTGCAGAGCCGCCCCTGTCCCGCTGTCCGGGGTGCACCCGTCCCGGTCAGCTTGTCTTGATCTCCACTTTCTTCGCGCTTTGCGCCTTGGGCTCGGACTTCGGAACCGTGATCGTCAGCACACCGTCCTTGAGGTCGGCATCGACCATGGTTTCGTCCGCATCGGGCGGCAGACGGAACGAGCGGCTGAACGAGCCGTATTGCCGTTCGGAGAAGAACCAGGTGTCGCCCTTCTCCTCATGCTCGGTCCTCTTTTCGCCCTGCACGGTGACAACGCCATCATGCACGGTCAGTTCCATGTCCTTGCCATCGACGCCCGGCAGTTCGATCGTGATGTGATAGTGATCATCCTGCATCTTCGCGTCGGAGGCGGGCGTCAGAAACTCCGTCAGCCGCTGCCCCCAAGTGCGGAAGGGATCGTAGAGAGACGGCCACAGGCCGCTTTGCGATTTCTCAACCATATCAACCCTCCTTTCCTGCGGCATATATAGGTATTGCCCGGCCCAATTTTGAGAGCCGCACCAAAACATGACGCGCCGATTGCGCGCGGGCGCCCGGCGCGGTAAGCCCTTGGGCGCAAGCCGTTTGCGCAAACAATGGAGAGGTGACGATGATCCTGTGTTGTGGCGAAGCCCTGATCGACATGCTGCCGCGTGAAACCGAAGCGGGCGAAAAGGCCTTCGCACCTTATGCCGGCGGCTCGGTGTTCAACACCGCCATCGCGCTCGGGCGGCTCGGAGCCGAGACCGGATTTCTCTCCGGCCTCTCGACCGACCTGTTCGGCCAGATCCTGACCGATACCCTTGCCGCCTCGAATGTCAGTTCCGACCTTGCCATTCGCTCCGACCGGCCCACCACCCTCGCCTTTGTCACCCTCACCGACGGACAGGCGGAATATGCCTTCTACGATGAAAACACCGCCGGACGGATGCTCTCGCCGGAAGATCTGACCGCCCTGCCCGACGAGGTATCGGCGCTGTTCTTCGGCGGCATCTCGCTGCCGCCAGAGCCCTGCGGGCTGACCTACGAGACGCTGATGCTGCGCGAGGCCGCCAACCGGGTGACGATGATCGACCCCAATATCCGCCCCGGCTTCATCACCGACGAGGGGGGGTATCGCGCCCGGATCGGGCGGATGCTCGCAGTGGCCGACATCGTGAAGATCTCGGATGAAGACATGGACTGGCTCGGCACCGACGCCGCCAGCCTGATTTCGGGCGGGGCCAAGCTGGTCTGCGTGACCGAAGGCGCCAAGGGTGTGACGGCGCATTTTGCCGGTGGCACCGTCACCGTCGCGGCGCGGCGGGTCGAGGTCGTCGATACGGTCGGCGCGGGCGATACCTTCAACGCCGGGCTGATGGCCGGGCTGGAGCGCGCGGGGCTGCTCACCAAGGCCGGGCTCGCCAGCCTCACTGCCGAGACGCTTACCCCGGCGCTGGAGCTTGGCAACGCCGCCGCCGCCATAACCGTGAGCCGCGCGGGCGCCAACCCGCCCTGGGCAACCGAGCTGTGAGGGCGCTCGTTCAGCGCGTGAGCGAAGGCGCCGTCCGCGTCGATGGTGCGGTTGTGGGCGAGATCGGGCCCGGCCTGCTGGTGCTGGTCTGCGCCATGCAGGGCGACAGCGAAGCCAATGCCGACGCGCTCGCCGCCAAGATCGCCAAGCTCAGGATCTTCAAGGACGAAGCCGACAAGATGAACCGCGCGCTGCTCGACACCGGCGGCGCGGCCCTGGTGGTGAGCCAGTTCACCCTCGCCGCCGACACAACGCGCGGCAACCGCCCCGGTTTTTCCAGCGCCGCTCCGCCCGCCGAGGGCGAACGGCTCTATGATTATTTCGCAAGCCGGATGCGGGCGCAGGGGATCGAGACCGCGCAAGGTGTGTTCGGCGCCGACATGAAGGTGAGCCTCGTCAATGACGGGCCGGTAACGATCTGGCTCGAGGCCTAGACTTCTCGGCCAATGTTGGAAAAACGACAGGAACCTTGCTCAAAAGCCCCATTTTTCACGAGGGCTTGCAGGAAAACTGCAACCTCAGACCTCGACCCCGAGCATCGTTTTCAGCCGGGTCAGAACCGCCCTGTCGTCATCGCTCCACGCCGCCTTGCGCGATTTGAACAGCGTCGCCTGACTGCGCAGCACCGGCCCGCCGGCGAGGATCTTGAGGTGATTGGCGCGCAGGGTCTCGCCGGTCGAGGTGATATCGGCAATCGCCTCGGCGGTCTCGTTCTTCACCGTGCCCTCGGTCGCGCCCTGGCTGTCGACAAGTTGGTAATCGGCCACGCCATGCTCGCGCAGATAGTCGCGCACCAGTCGGTGATACTTGGTGGCGATCCGCAACCGAAAGCCGTGCCGGGCGCGGAAGGCCGCCGCCACCGCATCGAGATCGTCAAGCGTGCTGACATCGACCCAGGCTTTCGGCACCGCGATGATCAGATCGGCATGGCCAAAGCCCATCGGCTCCAGCTCCTGCACCTTGCCCTCCCAGGCGCCGAGCTTCTCGCGCACGAGGTCGGAGCCGGTCACCCCCAGATGGATGCGCCCCGCCGCCAGTTCGCGTGGAATCTCGCCCGCCGAAAGCAGCACCAGCTCAAGCCCGTCGATGCCCGAAACGGCGCCGGAATATTCCCGGTCCGATCCGGTGCGCGACAACATCACGCCGCGGCTGCCGAACCAGTCGAAGGTTTTTTCCATCAGCCGCCCCTTGGACGGCACACCCAGCTTTACGGTCATGCCCGCGCCTCCGCCAGCACCAGCGCCAGTTCGGGCCGGATCACCCCGCCCACCGCCGGAATCTCGTGCCCGCGGCCGAGAACGCGGGTGAGCGCGTCGTAACGTCCGCCGGTGGCGACGGGGGGCAGATCGGGCCGCCCCTCGGCATAGAAGCCGAAGACGAAGCCATCGTAGTATTCCAGCGCGGTGCGCCCGTAGGAGCCCTCAAAATCAAGGCCGTCGATATCGATGCCACGCGCCGCCAGCGCCCGGCCGCGCGCCGCCAGCCGGTCGACCGCCGGGGCAATCGCGGGCAAGTCCACCGCCAGATCGCGCAGATGCTCGGTGATGTTCGACATGGTTTCACGCAGCCCAAGCAGGTCATCGAGCAGCGCCACTTCCATCTCGGGGATCGGCGGGGTCTCGGCATCCTCGCGCAGCACCGCGATCCGCGCCGCGATCTCGGCCTCGGAGCGCAACCCGACGAGTGGTGCGGCACACTCCATCGGGTCGGCCTTCGCCAGCAGCTCGGCCCGGCCCTCGGGCTGGGGCGCGCGGCCCGCGAACCGATCGAGCAGGGTGCGGAACCGGCGCGGCCGCCACAAATGGCGCATCAGCGCGCGCTTGCGGGTCTCGGTGGTCGACAGCCCGGAAACCGCCGCGATCAGGATGCCGATATCGCCGGTCGCCGCCCGCAGGCCAAGGCCGCTGAGCGCCTCGGCGATAAGCGCGAACACCTCGGCATCCGCCGCCGCCGGATCGGCCCGGTCAAACAGCTCGAAGCCCACCTGGATATATTCCGGCGCGCGGTGCGTCGCCTCTTCCTGCTTGCGGAAAATCTCGCCGGCATAGGTGTAGCGCGCAGGCTCGGCGCCGCCGTCCATGTGCATCTGCACCACCGGCACGGTGAAGTCGGGCCGCAGCATCGCCTCGCCCAGCGCCGGATCGGCGGTCACGTAGGCACGGGCGCGAATGTCTTCGCCATAAAGATCGAGCAGCGTCTCGGCCGGTTGCAGGATCGGCGGATCGACGAGCTGCGCGCCCTGCGCCTCGAAAAACGCGCGCAGCCGCGCCGCCTCGGCGCGGATGGCGGATTTGTCAGTCATCCTGCGCGTCCAGCATTTTTCGAACTTCCGCGACAAGATCGTCGCGCGAAATCTCGATCTGGCTGGGGCGCTCCTTCCACTCTTCCAACGTCGCGCTCTCGGCCATCTGCGCGCCAAGGATCAGGTCCTTGATCTGCACGACGCCGCGCGCCTTTTCCTCGGCGCCCTCGATCACCGCCACGGGCGCACCGCGTCGATCGGCATATTTCATCTGGTTGCCGAAATTCTTCGGGTTTCCAAGGTAAACCTCGGCGCGGATTCCCGCCGCGCGCAGCTCGGCCACCATGGCCATGTAATCGGTCATCCGGTCGCGATCCATCACCGTCACCACCACCGGCCCGCGCGCCGCACCGCCAACCCGGCCCTTGGCGCGCAAGGCAGCCAGAAGCCGGTCAACGCCGATGGAAATCCCCGTCGCCGGCACCGCCTGCCCGGTGAAGCGCTTGACCAGATCGTCATAGCGCCCGCCGCCTGCCACCGAGCCGAACTGGCGCGGACGGCCCTTTTCGTCGGTGATCTCGAAGGTGAGTTCAGCCTCGAAGACCGGGCCGGTGTAGTAACCAAGGCCGCGCACCACCGAAGGGTCGATAACGATGCGGTCGGTGCCGTAGCCCTGCGCGGCGAGCAGCGCCGCAATCTCTTCAAGCTCGGCCACGCCCTCGGCGCCCACCGTGCTGTCGCCCACCGCCACGCGCAGGTTGGCAAGGGTGGCGTCGTTGTCGGCACCTTTCGAGGTGAGAAAGGCAATCACCGGCTCGGCTTTGTCGTCAGCCAGCCCCACGCCGTCGATATAGGCGCCGGAGGCGTCGAGCCGACCTTGGCCCAGAAGCTCACGCACCCCGGCCTCGCCGACCTTGTCGAACTTGTCGATGGTGCGCAGAACCGCTGCGCGGGTGTCGCCCTCGGCTACGCCCATCACTTCGAGCACACCGTTCAGCACCTTGCGGTTGTTCACCCGGATCACATAGTCGCCGCGCGGGATGCCGACCCGCTCCAGGGTATCGGCCAGCATCGCACAGATCTCGGCGTCGGCGGCCATGCTTGCCGCGCCAACGGTATCGGCGTCGCACTGATAGAACTGACGAAACCGCCCCGGCCCCGGCTTCTCGTTGCGCCAGACAGGGCCCATCGCATAGCGCCGGTAGGGCGTGGGCAGATCATTGCGGTGCTGGGCATAGACCCGCGCGAGCGGCGCCGTCAGGTCATAGCGCAGCGCCAGCCATTTCTCGTCGTCGGCTTCCTGCCAGGCAAAGACGCCCTCGTTCGGCCGGTCGACATCGGGCAGGTATTTGCCCAGCGCCTCGACCGTTTCCACCGCCGAGGATTCCAGCGCGTCGAAGCCATAGGCATGGTAAACGCCGGCGATCGCGTCGAGCATCTGCTTGCGTTCGTCGACATCAGCGCCGAAATAGTCCTGAAACCCCTTCGGAGTCTCGGCCCTGGGCCGGGGCTGTTTCTTATCCTTGGCCATGACACGTCCCGTCGTTACCTCGGGCGCGGTCTAGCCGAGACCGGGCAAGGGGGCAACAGGGAGCATCGGCATGGATACACGGATCACGGCGCTGGAAGAAACGGTCGCGCACCTGGCGAAAACGGTCGACGAGCTGTCGGAGGTGATCGCCCGGCAGGATCGCGAGATCGAGCGACTGGCACGCCGGATGGAAATGCTGATGGCGCGCGAAGCCGAACGCGAGCTGGATGCCGGTGGCTCGGTGCCGCTCACCGACCAGAAACCGCCGCATTGGTGAGCCGCGCCGGAGCGGGGGCCAGCCCCCGCACCCCCGAGGTATTTTGACCAAGAAAAAGCAACGTTTCGTTAAGAAACATCCGCTAGTCTGGTCGGGCGGAACAGGCTGAGGAGCCGATGACCGCCCAAGGAAAAGTCGGCCCCGCGACGGTGAACGCCAGCGCGGGGCCGCATCTTTTTCTTGGCGCAAATACCTCGGGGGGCATGGGGGGCAGCGCCCCCCTTTTCACCGTGAAGCGCGCCGCAGGCGCTCGACTGGACCCGCTTACATCTCTTCGACGCTCATCACGCCGGGCAACGATTTCAGCGCGCCCTTGATCTGCGGGGTGAGCGGGAACTCGGCACCGAGATCGAGCTCGGTCTCGCCCGGCAGCGTCGGGTCGAGCAGGCAGAGCGCGACGGTGCCGGGGCGCGCGCCCCTGGCCAGGTCGCCCGCCCGGTCGAGCAGTGCGGCGACGTGGCCGACCGCTTCGGCGCGTTCAAGATAGACCTTGAGCGCCATGCCGCCCGCCTCCGCCGCGATGGTATCGACCGGGGCGATGGAGCGCGCGAGCAGCTTGAGCTGCTCCGATTCCATCGTCGCTTCGACGGTGATCACCACGTTGGCGCCCGTTTCGAGATGGTCGCGCGCCGCTTCGAGCGTGTCGGAAAACACCGTGACCTCGTAGATGCCGGTCGGGTCCGACAGGCCGACGAAGGCGAAACGGTTGCCGCGCGCCGATTTGCGCTCCTGCTTGGAGGACACCGCCCCCGCCATCTTCGCCACCAGCGCGCCGCGTTCGGCCCTGGCTGTCACCTCTTCCAGTGTCAGCACGCCCTTGCGCTTGAGCGCGGGCAGGTAGTCGTCGAGCGGGTGGCCGGAGAGGTAGAAGCCGATCGCCTTGTGTTCCTCGGCCAGCCGCTCGTTGGGCAGCCAGTCGCCCACCGGCGAGAGCCGCGGTTCGGGCAGATCGTCGCCGGCCTCGCCAAACAGCGAGACCTGCGCCGAGGCGCGTTGATCATGGATCGCGGCGGAGTAGCTCACCAGTGCGTCGAGGCTGTCAAACACCCGGTGGCGGTTGGCATCGAGCGCGTCGAAGGCCCCGGCGCGCGCCAGCATCTCGAGCGGGCGCTTGCCGACACGTTTGAGATCGACCCGGCGGGCAAGGTCGAACAGCGTGGCGAAGGGCTTCTCGGCCCCGTCCACATGCCGCGCCTCGACGATCAGCTTCATCGCCTCGAGGCCGACATTCTTGAGCGCGCCCAGCGCGTAGTGGATCTTGCCCGAAGCCACGGTGAACCCCGCGCCGGAGCGATTGACGCAAGGCGGCACGATCTCGATATCCAGCCCCCGGCGCACCTCTTCGGCATAGACGCCGAGCTTGTCGGTGAGGTGGATATCGCAGTTCATCACCCCGGCCATGAACTCGACCGGGTGATTGGCCTTGAGCCAGGCGGTCTGGTAGCTGACCACCGCGTAGGCGGCGGCGTGGGACTTGTTGAAGCCGTAATTGGCGAATTTTTCGAGCAGGTCGAAGACTTCCGACGCCTTCGCCTGGTCGACCCCGTTGGCCTTGGCGCCCTCGACGAATTTGGGCCGTTCCTTGGCCATTTCTTCGGCGATCTTCTTGCCCATGGCGCGGCGCAGCAGGTCGGCGCCGCCGAGGCTGTAGCCCGCCATCACCTGCGCGATCTGCATCACCTGTTCCTGGTAGACGATGATGCCCTGGGTTTCTTCAAGGATGTCGTCGATCAGCGGGTGGATCGAGGCGCGCGCCTTCACGCCGTTCTTGACGTCGCAATAGGTGGGGATGTTGTCCATCGGGCCGGGCCGGTAGAGCGCGACGAGGGCCACGATGTCTTCGATGCAGGTGGGTTTCATCCGCCTGAGTGCATCCATCATGCCCGAGCTTTCCACCTGGAACACCGCCACGGTGCGTGCCGAGGCGTAGAGCTCGTAGGTCTTGGCGTCGTCGAGCGGGATGTGGCCGATATCGTTCTCGGCGCCCTTGGCGGGGGCGTAGAGTTTGGCGCCATCGGGGCCGATATGCAGATCGCGGCCCTGGCCATGGATCTGGTCCAGTGCGTTCTGGATCACGGTCAGGGTTTTCAACCCGAGAAAGTCGAATTTCACCAGCCCCGCCTGCTCGACCCATTTCATGTTGAACTGGGTGGCGGGCATGTCGGAGCGCGGATCCTGGTAGAGCGGCACCAGTTCGTCGAGCGGCCGGTCGCCGATCACCACGCCGGCGGCGTGGGTCGAGGCGTTGCGCAGCAGGCCCTCGATCTGCTGGGCGTAGTCGAGCAGGCGTTTGACCACCTCTTCGCGGCGGGCCTCTTCGCGCAGGCGCGGCTCCTCCTTCAGCGCCTTTTCGATGGAGACCGGTTTCACCCCCTCGACCGGGATCATCTTCGACAGCCGGTCAACCTGCATGTAGGGCATTTGCAGCACCCGGCCGACGTCGCGCACCGCCGCCTTCGACAGCAGCGCGCCGAAGGTGATGATCTGGCCCACCTTGTCGCGTCCGTATTTCTGCTGCACGTAGCGGATCACCTCTTCGCGGCGGTCCATGCAGAAGTCGATATCGAAGTCGGGCATACTCACCCGCTCGGGGTTCAGGAAGCGTTCGAACAGCAGCGAGTAGCGCAGCGGATCAAGGTCGGTGATGGTGAGCGCATAGGCCACGAGGCTGCCAGCGCCGGAGCCGCGACCGGGGCCGACCGGAATGCCCTGATCCTTGCCCCATTTGATGAAGTCGGCCACGATCAGGAAGTAGCCGGGAAAGCCCATCTGCTCGATGATGCCTAGCTCGAATTTCAGCCGTGCCTCGTAGTCTTCGCGCGGCGCGGCGGGCTCGATCACCGCAAGGCGCGCATCCAGCCCGGCCCAGGCCTGTCGGCGCAACTCGTCGACCTCGTCATCGGCGAAGCGCGGCAGGATCGGGTCGCGCAGCGGCGCCTTGAAGGCGCAGCGCCGGGCAATCTCGACACTGTTTTCGATCGCTTCCGGCAGATCGGCGAACAGCGCGATCATCTCTTGCGGCGATTTGAAATAATGCTGCGGCGTGAGGTGGCGGCGCGGCTCCTGCTGGTCGACATAGGCACCCTCGCTGATGCAGAGCAGCGCATCATGGGCGGCGTAGAGATCGGGTTTGGGGAAGTAGACGTCGTTGGTGGCGACGAGCGGCAGGGCCATCTCATAGGCCATCTCGACAAAGCCGCGCTCGGTGAGGCGCTCGGCCTCGGGCAGCGCGCCGCCCTCGCCGGGGTGGCGTTGCAGCTCGACATAGAGCCGGCCGGGCCAGGCGCGGGCAAGGCGCGCCATCAGCGCCTCGGCCTCGGCGCGGTGGCCGGCCCGCAAATACTGGCCCACCGGCCCCTCGGCGCCGCCGGTCAGGCAGATCAGGCCTTCGGCATGGCTTTCCAGCTCGTCGAGGGTGACTTTCGGCTCGCCGTCATGCTTGTCGACATAGAGGCAGGTATTGAGCTTGAGCAGGTTGGCATAGCCGGTCTCGTTCTGCGCCAGCAGCACCACCGGCGCGGGAGGGCGGGCCTTTTCGCCCGGCGCCGGGGCGTCGAAGGCCACCGAGATCTGGCAACCGATAATCGGCTGGATGCCCGCGGACGACGCGGTGACCGAAAACTCCAGCGCGCAGAACATGTTGTTGCTGTCGGTCACGGCCACGGCGGGCATGTCCGCCGCGGCGCAAAGCCCCGGCAGCTTCTTCACCGGGATCGCGCCTTCGAGCAGCGAATACTCCGTGTGGGTGCGCAGATGGATGAATCGCGGTTGGGCAGACATAGCGTGAGTATAGGGGCGGCCACGCCGGGGCCAAGGGCAGAAAACTTAGTTTAGAGGCTATGTTTTTCTTGACGCGCTGAAGGTCGCGGGCAATACTTAGCAATATGACTAACCAAACAGATTCGATCTTCGCCGCCCTTGCCGACCCGACCCGCCGGGCGGTGCTCGAACAGCTCTCGGCGGGGGCGCAGCCGGTGGGCTATCTCGCCCGGCCGCACGCGATGGCCCTGCCCTCGTTCCTGCGCCATATCGAGGTGCTGGAGGCGGCGGGGCTGGTGGTGACCCGTAAACAGGGCCGCCAGCGGATCGTCGCACTCAAACCGCGGGCGCTGGCCCCGGTGGAAGACTGGCTGGCGGGGCAGAAGCGGCTCTGGGAGGGGCGGCTGACCCGGCTCGAAGTGCTTGCCCGCCGGCTCGAAGCGCAGGACGGGCCGATCCCGGAAAGCTGGAAAACCGATTGAGTTCAGATAGCGCGAACCGCGACAAGCACGCCGAGATGGGCTTTCATGACGGCTGGGGCACCGCCGCCGACCAGCGCGCGGCGCTGGCCGAGGCGATGTGAGCACGCCGGGCCGCCGCTAGGGCAGCTTGGCGAGGAAGTCGTCCACTGGCAGCACCGGGCGCAGCACGGCGGCAAGCTCATCGAGCTTGGGATCGTCGCGATCGAACAGCGCGAAGCAGACGAAATCCTGCACCAGAGCGCCCTGCTGCTCGTAGCCCAGCGCGAGAAATTCGGCATCGGGATCGACATCGAACCAGTAGGGATCGACATTGGCGATGGTCTCGCCCGCCGCGTCCTCGGCGGTATAGGCGGTGCGGGCGCGGTTCTGCCATTGCCACACATGCACAAGCTCATGTGCCAGCAGAAGCGATGACGGATAGGGCGCGCTGTGCGGAAAACCCCGGAAGGCATCGGGGCTGTAGAAGCGGTAGGAGAAATACACGTTGTTTTCGAGCACGAAGGCGGCGGGCCATGTCCAGTAGCGGCGGGTGGACCGCTTGCGTTCGCACAAGTCGGGCGGAGCATCCATCACCACCACGTCGCCGCCATCGCCCTCCCGCGCCCGGTCGTGCGGCAGGGGCAGCACGCCGATCCCGGCCTTGATCTTCACCACTTCGGTATCGAGCGTTTCGCCAAAGAGGCTGTGTGCCACTTCCGTTTCGGTCGGGGTGAGCGGGCGCGCACAGGCGGAGGCGAGAAGAACCAGTGCCGCGAGCGCACGGCGCGCGGGGTGTGGCCCCGGTGATGGCTTGTGTCTCTGCACGATCGGCCCCCTGTTTGCGCGCCCAGACTAATCGGCGCGCGCGCCCCGCTGTCAAGCCGGGGCACAAATGCCACGGGCGGCCGTGCTGCCGCCCGCGTAGCCTTGGTTTCTGCGCGCCGCTCAGGGCTTCACGTAAGTGAACCCCTGCTGTTGCAGATAGGACAGCTCGGCGACGCCGGAAGGCACGATATCGTCTTCCCAGACGTCGAAGAGCTGGGTGTCGGGGTCGATATCGCGCCCGACGAGCGTGTTGTTGCAGACGTTGAATGCGACGTTCTGGCCTTTGAGCTCGACAACGCGGGACTGAAGAGTCTTGTTTTCAAGGGCATTGGCGAGCAGCCCGACACCGTTGCCATGAAGCACGACGCGCACTTCAATGTTCTCGACCCCAACGGCGTTGATATGGTTCTGGACATTGCGCAGCGCACCCAGATAGGCGCCGTCGTCTTCGCCGCCGTTGTAATTGATGTGATAGACGACCTTCTGGGCGCCGTAGCGATCCGATTGCGCCGTGGCCGCGCCGAGCGTGGCAGCGAGGCTCATCACGGCGATTGCAAGGGCGGCGAAGAGCCTGGTCAAGTGTGTCATGCGTTTCTCCCGGTCGGTGTGTTGTGTGTGGTTTTTGGGCAGATCGGACGCGCGAACCGGCGCCCTGGCGACCTGCCTGCGTCACTTTGCCTCACCGGGTGGTGAAAATCAAACCAAACGCCCGCGCATCACCGCCCGAGCCAAGCGGCGCGACGGGCCCATCGCTGCGTTGGTCGTTCTTTGCGCGCCCCGGCGATGACGCCGGGGCCGCGCAGCATGATGGCGTCAGGCAGGTGCGAACCGGCTGCGCCAGACGGCAACCCCGAGCCAGCCCATCGCCACAACGATGAAGATTGCGCCAAGCAGCACGAAATAGGGTGGTGCGCCAAATACCAGTTCGGCCAGAATGCCCAGCGGCATCAACATGCCCGCGAAGGCCAGCCACGACACCCATTTCGCCGAGGTCCGGTCAATCGGCAGTTTCAGGATCAGATAGCCGACGAGGATGTTCACCAGCGCGAACAGGTTGCCATGGACATGGGCCAGGCGGGCCTCGAAGTGCTTTCCGATGCCGTAATCGGCCACCCATTGCTCTTTGCCCGGCGCGAAATCGCGCAGATAGATCAGCAGGAAGCCATAGGCCATGAAAGCGGCCAGAAACAGAAGGCCGCCGGCGATATTCAGTTTTCCGTAGGTCACTGGAATAGCCTTTCAAACAATGTGCTGTCGGGCGAATCCCCGGCAGTCCGGGCAAGTGTAATAGCGGTATAACCTTTGGCAAGAAAAAGTTATATCGTTATAACGCTTCTGGCGGAGTTCAGCCTGCGGCCCGCGACGTGCCGTTCCTCGCCGGCGTGGCGCCCGGACAGGAGCGGGGTGCGGTGTCCGGGTTGGGCTCAGATCATCCCCGGCACCACGAGGTCCGGCGGGCGGTGGCCATCGGCGAAGGTCTGGATGTTGATCAGCACCTTCTCGCCCATTTCGCGGCGGGCTTCGCGGGTGGCCGAGCCCATATGCGGCAGGAGCACCACGTTGGGCAGCGCCCGCAGGCGCGGGTTGGCCTCGGAGCCGTGTTCGAACACGTCGAGCCCTGCCCCCGCGATCTCGCCGGCGCGCAGCATCCGCGTCAGCGCGTTTTCGTCGATCACCTCGCCGCGCGAGGTGTTCACGATCACCGCCTCGGGCTTCATCAGCTTCAGCCGCCGCGCGTTCATCAGGTGAAAGGTCGAGGGCGTATGCGGGCAGTTGATCGACAGGATATCGACCCGGCTCACCATTTGGTCGAGGCTCTCCCACCACGTCGCCTGGTGCTCGGCCTCGATATCGGCGTGAACCCGGCGGCGGTTGTGATAATGCACCTCCATCCCGAAGCAGCGCGCCCGCTTGGCCAGCGCCTGCCCGACCCGGCCCATACCGAGAATCCCCAGCTTGCGGCCCGCGATCCGGCCGCCGAGCAGCGCCATCGGCGACCAGCCGCCCCAGTCGCCGGTCTGCATCACCGCCAGCCCCTCGGGAATGCGGCGGGTGACGGCGAGGATCAGCGCCATCGCCATGTCGGCAGTGTCTTCCGACAGCACGCCGGGGGTGTTGGACACAAGGATGCCGCGCGACCGCGCGGTGGCCACGTCGATATGATCGACTCCGGCGCCGTAATTGGCGATCAGTTTCAGCCGCTCGCCCGCCTGCGCGATCAGACTCTGGTCGATCTTGTCGGTGAGCGTGGGCACCAGCACGTCGGCCGCGGCCAGCGCCTCGGCCAATGCCTCGCGGCTCATCGGGACATCGTCATGGTTCAACCTGACGTCGAACAATTCACGCATTCGCGCCTCGACCTCGTCGGGCAACCGTCGCGTGACGACAACACTCAGCCGTTGAGATGGCATCGGCTTCCTCCCGTAGCTTTACATGGCGCTATTCCCTCTGGCAGAGTGGCCAATAACGCGATGAGGCACAAGCGTCAGAAGACGCACCATAACGAAAACAACGCGTTGGATGGGCAGTAAATGAAGGCAACCGGACCATTGCGGCTGGCGTCTCTCCTGTTGGCGGGGCTGCTTGCCCTGACCCTTGCGGGGCAGGCCCAGGCGCTCGAGCGCGGTCCGGTGACCAACCTTCCAATCCCGCGTTTCGTTTCACTCAAGACCGGCGAAGGCAACGTCCGCCGGGGCCCGTCGCTCACCCACCGGATCGACTGGGTCTTCACCCGCCGGGGTATGCCGCTCGAGGTCATTGGCGAATTCGGCCATTGGCGGCAGGTCCGCGACCGTGACGGAGTCGGCGGCTGGGTGCATTACACGTTGCTGTCGGGCGCGCGCACCGGGCTGGTCGAGACCGACCTTGCCGCGCTCTATTCCCGCGCGGATCAGTCCGCGGCGGTGAATGCGAGGCTGGAGGCGGGGGTGATCGTCTCGATCGAAAATTGCGCGCGCGACTGGTGCCGGGTGCGGGTAGAGGGGCTGAAAGGATGGATGGTCAAATCAGTGTTGTGGGGCGTGCGGCCGGACGAGGTTTTCGACTAGGGATCGACGAGGTCACGACACCCGCCGCCGCCAAGAGCCTGAACCGGGCCGGACGGCGCGCGGTCATCGTCCATGCCGGGGCGAACTGGATCGGCTCGGTGCTGGATTCGTCCGACGGGTTCTGGCCCAAGCTGGTGGGCGAACTGGCGCATCAGGGCATCGACACCCGCGTCGTGCGCGCCCGCTCCAAACCCGCCGAGGCGCTGTTCGATCCCGCCGCCGACCATGTTCACGTGGTGATGGGCGATATGCCCGCCTACGGGCGCAACGTGCTGCATGTCGACCAGGGCCATGTCACCGGGTTCTGGTATCTCGACGAGATCGGCGTTCGCTGGAATTCTTCGCTGCGGTTCACGCAATTCTGCGCCGACCAGATCAACCGCGGCCATGCCGACTACTTCTTCAACGGCGTCTCCGGCTGGATGCTGCGCAACAATATCTCGAAAGCGCCGCAGCCCGAGCGGATGGCCGATCACCTCGAACCGGCCCATGCGGTGGTGTTTACGCAGGACATCGAGCTGATGCGGGATCGTGCGCATTTCATGACCAACGAGCAGATGATCCGCACCGCCGCCGAATTCGACCGCGCCCGGCTGGTTTACGTGAAGCTGCATCCGCAACAGTCGAAAGCTGCCCGGCGCGATTTGCTCGCGGTGGCGCAGGACTACCAGAACGTGCAGGTCTCGGAGGCCTCGGTGCATGACCTGATCGAGAAATCGAAGGTGGTGGTCACGCAGAATTCCTCCGCCGGGTTCGAGGCGCTGATGCAGAAAAAAACCGTGGTGACCTGCGCCAAGTCCGACTACCGCCACGCCACGCTGACCGCGAAGAACCCCGCCGATCTGCGCGACGCGCTGGATTACGGGCCGGATGCGATGGTCGATTTTCCCTATGAGAAATATTTCTACTGGTTCCTCGGCCGCAACATGCTGGAGGAAGCCAAGGAAAACTTCGCCGAACGCGCCGTCGCGCGGATCCGGGAAAAAGCCTTTCTCTAGCCGCCGGCACCTGCGGGTGGCGAAGAATGTCGCAACCCGGCGCCAGCGGCATCAAACGCTTGCCCTGCTCTGCCCAGCAGCCTAAACCCCCCGGCCAAGGAGCGCTGCCCATGGCCAACAAGACCGTGATGAACCTGTCCGCGGGGCTGGCCTCGGCCTCGGTCGCGCTCACGCTGGTCGGGCTCAAGATCTGGGCGCTGGGCGAGACCCATGCGCTCTCGGTCGCCGCCTCGCTCGCCGACAGCGCGATGGACCTGATGGTGTCGGCCGGTGGGCTTGCCGCCATCGCCTATGCCGCCCGCCCCGCCGACGAAGATCACGCCTATGGCCACACCTCGGCCGAAGACCTCGCGGCGCTGGCGCAATCGCTGTTCATCATGATCTCGGCCGGGGTGATCGGCTGGGCCGCCATTGCCCGGCTGTTGTCCGACGCGCCGGAGCCGCTGTTGCATCAGGGCAAGGGCATGGCGGTCATGGCGGTGTCGATCGCGCTCACCGCCGGGCTGGTTCTGTGGCAGACCTGGGTGGCCAAACGCACCGGCAACCGGGTGGTGAAGGCCGACCGGCTGCACTACCTTGGCGACCTTCTGCCCAATCTCGGCGCAATCGTGTCGCTCTGGGCCTCGGCCACGTTCGGGCTGGCCCAGATCGACAGCGTGGTGGCGCTCGGGGCCGGCGCGATGTTGCTGGCCGGGGCGCTGCGCATCTTCAAGGGCGCGTGGGATGCGTTGATGGACCGCACCGCGCCGGTCGAGGTGATCGCCGCCGCCGAGGGCATCCTGCGCGGGTTCCCTGAAGTTCACGGCTACCACGATCTCAAGACCCGGATGGCGGGATCGAAAACCTTCGTGACCGTCCATATCGAGCTCGATGGCCAGAAAACCCTCGAGGAGACCCACGCCACCGCCGCCGCCCTGCGCCGGGCGCTGCTCAACGCGATCCCCGACAGCGACGTGCTGATCCACCAGGACCCGGTGGGGGTGACCCCGCACCCCGACGATCCCTCGCTGAAATAGCGTTCAGGCCCCGACCAGCCCGCGCCCGGCGAGCAGTGCCTCGACCCCCGGCAGGCTGCCGCGAAAATCAATATAGGCCTGCGCCTCGTCCTGCACGCTGCCGGCGGAGAGCACGAATTGCTCAAGCCGGGCAGCGGTGCCCTCGTCGAAATAATCGGCCGCCTCTTCGAAGGCGGCGAAGGCGTCTGCGTCCATCACCTCCGACCACATGTAGGAGTAGTAGCCCGACGAATAGCCGTCACCGGAAAAGACATGAGCGAAATGCGGCGTGGCATGGCGCATCCGGATCGCGCGCGGAAGCCCGATCTGTTCCAGCACCTCGGCCTGTTTCTGCATCGGATCGGCGGGCGCGGGGCCATCGTGAAAGGCCAGGTCGACCAGCGCCGAAGCGATGTATTCGACGGTCTGGAAGCCCATGTCGTAGGTCGCCGCGCCCAGCAGCCTGTCGAGCAGGTCGCGCGGCATCGCCGCGCCGGTCTCGGCATGGGTGGCGAATTCGCCCAGCACCTCGGGCACTTCCAGCCAATGCTCGTAGAGCTGGCTCGGCAGTTCGACAAAATCGCGCGCGACGGAGGTGCCGGAAATGCGCGCATAGGTCACATCCGACAGAATGTTGTGCAGCGCATGGCCGAACTCGTGAAACAGCGTGCGCGCATCGTCCCAGCTGAGCAGCGCGGGCCTGCCCGGTTCGGGCTTGGAGAAGTTGCAGACATTGACCACGATCGGCCGCACCTCGGCGCCCTGCTTCTGGCTGCGCATCGTCGAACACCAGGCGCCGGAGCGTTTCGAGCCGCGTGCGAAATAGTCGCCGAGAAACACCGCCATGTGCCGGCCCGCGCGGGTCACCTCCCAGCCGCGCACGTCCGGGTGATAGAACGGCCCGTCCAATGCGCGGAACTCAAGCCCGAAAAGCCGCCCGGCCACGCTGAACGCCGCCTCGATCATCCGGTCGAGTTGCAGGTAGGGTTTGAGCTCGGCCTCGTCGAGATCGTGCTCGGCCTGCCGCCGCCGTTGCGCGTAAAAGTGCCAGTCCCATGGCTCCAGGGGGCCGGAAACGCCATCGTCATGCAGCATTTGTTCAAGAACCGCGGCATCGCGCTCAGCCGCGGCCCTTGCCGGCGCCCAGACCTGCATGAGCAGATCGCGCACCGCCTGCGGGGTCTTGGCCATTTCGGTGGCGAGCTTGAAATCGGCAAAGCTGTCATGGCCCAGAAGCCGGGCGCGCTCCTGGCGCAGCGCCAGCGTTTCGGCGGCGATGGCGCGGTTGTCGGTCGCGCCGCCATTGGCGCCGCGCGCCACGTAGGCCTCATAGGCCCTGCGGCGCAGATCGCGGTTGGGGCTGAAGGTGAGGAACGGGGTGATCAGCGAGCGCGACAGGGTCACCACCGGCCCCGGCGCCCCGCGCTCAGCCCCCGCCGCGCGGGCCGCATCGGCAACGAAACCGGGCAGGCCCGCAAGATCGGATTCCGACAAATCCATCGCCCAGTCCCGTTCATCCGCGAGCAGGTTCTGGGTGAATTGTGTTCCCAACACCGAGAGCCGCTGCATGATCGCTTTCAGCCGGTCGCGGTCGTCGCCTTCAAGCAGAGCGCCCGCCCGCACGAAGCTGCGCCGGGTGAGCAGCAGCACCCGCGCCTGCTCATCGGTCAGGCCAAGGCCGTCGCGGTCCTGCCACAGCGCCTCGATCCGCGCGAAGAGCGCCGGGTTCATGGTGATCTCGGAGGAATAGGCGGCGAGCTTGGGCGAGACCTCGCGCTGCAAGGCTTCGCGCGCCGGGTTGGCATCGGCGGAGGCAAGGTTGAAGAACACGCCCAGCACCTTCAACAGCGTTTCGCCCGCCACTTCCAGCGCCTCGACGGTGTTGGCGAAGGTCGGCGGCTCGGGCGCATCTGCGATGGCGGCCACGGTGGCGCGGGCCACGTCCAGCGCAGCGTCGATGGCGGGGCCGAAATGCTCATCGGCAATCGCCGCGAAGGGCGGCAGGGCGAACTCGCCGGTCCAGTCGGACAGCAGGGGATTGGTCATGCGCGTCTCCTTTGCGGGCAAGCTAGGCGCGCGGCCCGGCGGCGGCAAGGCTCAGGCGCGTTTCTGGCGCATCTGCCGCTCAAGCCGGCGCAGCGCCAGCGACAGCGAGATGGTCATGATCAGGTAGATCAGCGCGACCACGTTGTAGGTTTCGAAGTAGCGAAAATTGCCGGCGGCAGTGACCTTGCCGAGCTGGGTGATGTCGGTCACCCCGAGCACGCTCACCAGCGACGAATCCTTGATCATGGCGATGAAATCGTTGCCAAGCGGCGGCATGATGGTGCGGATCGCCTGCGGAAAGACGATCAGCCGGAAGCGCAGCCAGCCGTTCAGCCCCAGCGCCTTGGCCGCCTCCACCTGGCCCTTGTCGACCGATAGAAGCCCGGCGCGAAAGACCTCGGCGATGAAGGCGGAATAGCCGATCATCAGAGCGATGATCGCGCGCCACATCAGCGAGAAATCCCTTGTGCGGACGGGATCGAGGCCAAGCCCCTCGAGCGCCCAATTGGTAGCCGAAACCATGCCGGGCGCGACCACGAAAGCGACGTAGAGCAGCAGCACGAGGATCGGCACGCCGCGGATGATCTCGATATAGAACCGCGCGAGCTGGCGCAGCACCACGAAGCGCGAGAGCGAGGCGGTGGCGAGCAGCAGCCCCAGCACCGTGGCCAGCATGAAGGCTACGAGGGTGACGAAAACGGTTATTCCGATGCCCTTGGACAGCGTGGCGAGCACACGGGTGTAGAGGTCATCGGACACGACGCGGTAGAACAGATACCCCCCGATGGCCACCGCGAACAGCAGCCACCAGGGGAACTCGTTATCGTGGTTGCGGGCGGGCTTCACCCTGTCATTCGCCCATCTTGTAGTCGAGGAACCACTTGGTGTTGAGCGCGTCGATGGTGCCATCCGCTTTCATCGCCGCGATGGCGGCGTTGATCGGCGCGACCAGATCGGAGCCCTGCGGGAAGATGAAGCCGAAATCCTCGGTGCCGAGCTTTTCGCCGACGATCTTCAGGCCGCCGTCGGAGGTGGACACATAGCCGTTGCCGGCGGTGCCATCGGTGAGCACGAGATCGACGTCGCCGGCTTTCAGCGCCTGCACGCCGGCGCCGAAAGTCTCGAACTTGATGATCCGCGGGTTGGCCTCGTCGCCGTCGAGCACGTCGTAGACGCCGACATAGAACGGCGTGGTGCCGGGCTGGGCGGCCATCAGCAGATCGGGATCGGCGGCGAAGGAGGCGGCATCGGTGAAGCGCTCTTCATCGCCGCGCACCAGCATGACCATTTCCGAGCGCATATAGGCATCGGAGAAATCGACGATCTCGGCGCGGTCTTCGCGGATGGTGATGCCGGTCATGCCAAGATCATACTGGCCTTCCGACACGGCGGGAATCATCGCGTCCCACGAGATGTTTTCGTAAGTGACGTTGATGTTCAGCCGCGCGGCGATCTCGGCCATCGCATCGTATTCCCAGCCGACGGCATCGCCGTTGGCGTCTATGAATTGCAGCGGCGGATAGGCGTTTTCGGTCACGACGACCACGTCGCGGCCACCCAGATCGGGCACGGCGCCATCGCTCTGGGCAAGGGCGGCAGTGACGGTGGCGGCCACGATTGTGGCGGCAAGGGCAAGGGTTTTCATGAGCAGACTCCCGGAGTTGATGAACGCGCTCAGCTTATCCTGCCCGCGCGCCGAGTCCAGCAATGGCCGCGCGCCGTGCCGGTGATGTTGACGCAGGGCACCGAAGGCCACACCTGCCGGTCATGCCTGCCCGCAGACCGGGCAATCGGCGCGGCGATTGGTGCGGATCACCCGGCTTTCGGCATAGAGACCGTCCCAGATCAGAAGCCGCCCGCGCAGTCCCTCGCCCGCTTCGGTGATTTCTTTCACCGCCTCGCCCGCCATCATCGCGCCGATCACGCCGGGGAGCGGCCCGATCACACCGGCCTCGGCGCAGGTCGGCGCAAGGCCCGCTGCGGGTTCTTCGGGGAACACGCAGGCATAGCAGGGCGCGCCCGAGGCCGGATCCCAGATCGAGAGCTGGCCCTCCCACTGGCTGATCGCGCCGCCGATCACCGGCTTGCCCAGCGCCGCCGCCACCCGGTTGACGAGGTAGCGGGTGGCGAAATTGTCGGAGCCTTCGAGGATCAGGTCATACTCTGCGAACAGGTCCGCCGCGATCTCGTCGGTGAGGCGGCGATTATAGGGACGCACGGCGATATGCGGGTTCACCGCTTTCATCGTCCGTTCAGCCGAAAACACCTTGGGCATCCCGATATCGGCATCGCGGTGGATCACCTGTCGCTGGAGGTTGGAATTGGACACGGTATCGTCGTCGACCACGCCGATGGTGCCCACCCCGGCAGCGGCGAGGTAGAGCAGCGTCGGCGAGCCAAGCCCGCCTGCCCCCACCACCAGCACCCGCGCCTGTTTGAGCGCCTTCTGCCCCGGCCCGCCGATCTCGCGCAGCACGATATGACGGGCGTAGCGATCCAGTTCGGCCGCCGAAAACGGCCCCGACGGCGCGGCGGACGTAGCCGGCGCGGGCGTGTTCACACGGGCCCTGATCCAGCCCAGGCCACGGATGTAGAGCGCCACCAGCGCGATCGCGCCCGCCAGCGTGGCCCAGCCGGCAAACGTGCCGCCGAACAAGGCGGGCAGCGGATGGCCGGGCGGCAACAGCGCGTGGGCGACGAGGATCAGTGCAAACAGCAGCGCGGTCAGCCCCCATCGCAGCGCCAGCGGCAGGCGCATCCAGCTGCCCAGCCCCCAGATCGCGGCCAGTGCGACCAGAAACAGGATCATTTGCGGCCGGTCGAGCCGAAGCCGCCCGCCCCACGCGCCGTATCGCCCAGCGCCTCGGTCAATTCGTAGGCGACCTGCACCACCGGCGCGATCACCGCCTGTGCGATCCGGTCGCCGTGGTGGACAACGTAGGGCTCCAGCCCGAGATTGACCAGCAGCACCCCGAGCGGGCCGCGATAATCGCTGTCGATCGTGCCGGGGGTGTTGGGCAGGGTGATGCCGTGCTTCAGCGCCAGCCCCGAGCGCGGACGGATCTGCATCTCGAACCCCTCAGGCACCTCGACGCGCATCCCGGTCGGCACGATGCGCCGCTCCATCGGGGCGAGCACGATGCCGAGATGGCGCTGGTTCTCGGGCAGGTTGGCGCGCAGATCGGCCCCGGCGGCGCCGGTGGTTTCGTAGCTCGGCAGCGCCAGCGAGGTGTCGGCGCCCTCGTCCCAGATCACCCGGACTATGTTCATGCGCGGTCCTCCAGCGCTGCGGCGATCCGGGCGGCGAGCTTTGCCGCCACCTCGGTCTTGGTCATGCGCGGCCAGTCTTCCGCACCGTCTGCGCGGATCAGGTGCACGGCGTTTTCGCTGCCGCCCATGATCCCGGTCTCCGGGCTCACATCGTTGGCGACGATCCAGTCGCAGCCCTTGCGGGCGCGCTTGGCTGTGGCGTTGGCGATCACATCATCGGTTTCGGCGGCGAAGCCGACCACGAGGCCGGGCCGGCCGGCGCCCATCTGGCTCACCGTGGCGAGGATGTCGGGGTTCTCGGCAAAGTCGATCCTGGGCAGGGCGCCGCTGCCGTCCTTCTTGATCTTGCTGCCGGAGGCGGAGGTGACGCGCCAATCGGCCACCGCCGCGGCAAACACCGCCGCATCGGCGGGCAGCGCCTGTTGCACCGCCGCCAGCATCTCGCGCGCGGTCTCGACGCGCACCACCGCCACCCCGGCGGGGGGTGGCACATCCGCCGGGCCGGTGACGAAGGTAACGTTTGCGCCGAGCGCCGCGAGCGCGCGGGCAATCGCCGTGCCCTGCGCCCCGGACGAGCGGTTGGCGATGTAGCGCACCGGGTCGATCGGCTCATGGGTGGGGCCGGAGGTGACGAGCACGTGGCGGCCCTTGAGCGGCCCGTCCATCAGCGCCGCCTCGACCGCGCCGACGATCTCGTCGGGCTCGACCATCCGCCCCGGCCCGAACTCGCCGCAGGCCATGGCGCCCTCGGTCGGCCCGGCAAACAGCACGCCATCGGCCATGAGCGTGGCCACGTTGCGCCGGGTGGCGGGGTGCTCCCACATCCGCACGTTCATCGCCGGGGCCACCAGCACCCGCTTGTCGGTGGCCATCAACAGCGTCGAGGCCAGATCGTTCGCCAGCCCGTTCGCCATCTTGCCCAGAAGATCGGCGGTGGCGGGCGCGACCACCACGAGGTCGGCATCGCGCGACAGCTCGATATGGCCCATCTCGGCCTCGTCGGTCAGATCGAACAGCTCGGTATAGACCTTTTCGGCCGCCAGCGCCGAGGCCGAGAGCGGGGTGACAAACTCCCGCCCCGCCGGGGTGATGACCGGCACCACGCTCGCCCCGCCTTCGCGCAAGGCCCGGATCATCGTCAGCGCCTTGAACGCCGCGACGCCGCCGCCGATGATCAGAAGTATCCGTTTTCCCGCGAGCATCTGCGCCTCCCGCCAACCTGCCCCTTGTTACGTAGACCGCGCGCCGCGTGCAATGCGGGTGTTGCGCGCGGGCTCAATCCGGCGCGGCGGGAAGCTCGGCGAGAAAGGCGCAGATCGCCCTGATCGCGGCGCCCATATCCAGAGCCGAGGCCTGTTCTTCGGGCCGGTGGCTCACCCCGCCCGCGCAGCGCACGAAGAGCATGGCCACCGGGCAGAGATCGGCCATCGCGGAGGCATCATGGGTCGCGCCCGAGGGCAGGCGCAGCGCCTTGCCGCCGCCTGCCCGAACAGCGGCGGCGAGCCGGTCGGTCAGGCCGGGATCGCAAGGCGTGGCGGGCTGGTGATAGCTGCGCGCCATGTCGAGCGCGAGGCCGCGCGCCTGTGCCATATCGCCCGCAAACGCGGTGATCGCCTGCCCCGCCCGCTCACGCAGGGCATCGTCGGGCGCGCGCAGTTCCACCACCGTGCGCACCTCGCGCGGCACCGCGTTGACGGCGCCGGGGGCCACGCTGAGTGTGCCGACCGTGCCCAGCAGCCCCGGCTCGGCCCGCGCCATGCGGTCGACCTCGGTGATCAGCGCCGCGGCCGCCACCAGCGCATCGCGGCGCATGGTCATCGGCAGGGTGCCGGCATGGCCGGTCTCGCCGGTCAGCACCACCGGGTGGCGCTCGATGCCGCAGATCGCGGTGACCACGCCGAGCGCCTGCGCCTCGGCCTCCAGCACCGGACCTTGCTCGATATGGGTTTCGAGATAGCCAAGAACGGTGGACGGATCGCGCCCGAGACCGGAGATCGCATCCGGATCAAGGCCGAACCCGGCCAGCGCGTCACGCAGAGACATGCCGGCGTCGTCGCGCATTTCCAGCGCCGCCGGATCGAAGCGGCCGGCAAGCGCGCGCGGGCCGATCAGCGCGGTCGGAAACCGCACACCCTCCTCGTCGGCGAAAGCCAGAACTTCAACGGCGAAGGGTAGAACCACGCCCTCGGCGGCGAGCTTTTCCAGCGCCAGAAGCGGCAGGACCACGCCCATGATCCCGTCAAAGCCGCCACCCTCACGCACGCTGTCCTGATGCGAGCCCATCAGAAACGTCGGGGCGCCGGGCGGGCCTTCACGCCGCCCGATCAGGGTGCCGGCCGCATCGAGGTGCACGGCAAGCCCGGCGGCGTCCATCCAGCCGGTGATGAGATCAAGCGCCGCGCGATGCTCGGGCGTGAACGGCAGCCTCGTGACGCCCGGCCCCGGCGCGGAGCAGGCGGCGAGTGCTGCCAGCCGGTCTTCCGCCAAC
>SWCA01008745.1_pt2 | contig 44214 bp, 34 predicted proteins | sample 4692961 | NCBI WGS metagenome assembly SWCA01 (sample SAMN10267275, study PRJNA491770) | bioreactor metagenome | isolation source: DHS bioreactor inoculated with | place: Japan: off Shimokita Peninsula
TCTAAACAATAATCAAAAAAACACGCTGCCATGACACAAGTTCAATTTAACAACGCACTGCTAGGATTGCAAGATAAATTGCTTTACTATGCACTTAGCCTGACCGCCGATCAGGAAAAAGCACAGGATCTTTTACAAGAGACGTTTTTAAAAGCGCTGACTTATCGTGACAAATTTACGCAGAACACCAATTTCAAAGCGTGGATTTATACCATCATGAAGAACACGTTCATTAATAACTACCGTAGAAACGTGAAGGCAAAGAGTACATTTGATGGTGCGAATAATGATTTTCATCTTAAATTTTCGAAAGATAAGATCTACCCTTCACCTGATTCATTCTACAGTTCCAAGGAAATTATAAAAAATATCAATGCGCTTGAGAATGAATATAAAGTGCCTTTCAAGATGTTTTTAGACGGATACAAATACAAGGAAATCGCCGACAAATTAAATCTTCCCCTGGGGACAGTAAAAAGTCGGATTTTCTTTACCAGAAAAAAATTGGAAAAAGCTTTAAAAGAATATGCTAACTAATTTGTTAGTTTTTATCAAGTGATCATATCGGGTACAAAAAATGATTCGTAATTACGGATCATTTTTTTTATTTTTAAGGAACTTGTGCTTGAGAATTAAAAAAAGTAACCGACATGAAAAAAATAGCTGTACACTTAGCAACGGGATTTGAAGAGATAGAAGCCATAACCATCATTGATGTTTTAAGGCGGGCGAATCTTGAAGTTACAACTGTATCAATGACCGAATCCACTGAAGTTACCGGAGGCCATCAAATTCCAGTCATTGCGGACGTGTTGTTCTCTGAACTGGACTATTCAACAATTGATGCGTTGGTTTTACCTGGAGGTATGCCTGGAGCAAAAAACCTGGATAAACACCAAGGTCTGCAAAAACAAATTCTTCAGTTTGCCAACGATAAAAAAATGCTGGGAGCCATTTGCGCCGCCCCATTGGTTTTAGGCCACTTGGGAGTTTTAAAAGACAAAAAAGCCGTATGCTACCCCGGTTTTGAGAGCGAATTGCATGGTGCTGAGATCCTTAAAACGCCAACCACGATGTCGGATAATATTGTAACAGGGAGAGGTGTCGGAACTGCCTTAAAGTTTGCCCTTAAACTTGTGGAAGAACTCGCCGGCAAAGAGAAATCAGATCAACTGGCCAAGGCAATGCTGATCGATTGATCCAGCCGATTTTCTCAGGTGATTAATATAGAAATCAGAATAATATCTTGCTCCAAAAACTACACACTTTTCGGAACGGAGAAGTAAAACTGGCTGCCCTTTCCGACCTGGCTTTCAACCCAAATATCACCACCATTCTTCCTGACAAATTCACTGCAAACCAAAAGCCCGAGGCCCGAACCGTCCTCATTAGCTGTTCCTTTCCTTTTAAGCTTCGAATCAATTTGAAATAACCCATCCATATCCGAAGTAGAAATTCCGACGCCATTGTCTTCGACACAAACTACCGCCTTGTGACCGTCATTTTTCACCCTGACTTTCACCATTCCCCCCGGATGAGTAAATTTTATGGCATTATTCATCAAATTACGCATCACAGTTTCCAGCATTCTTGGATCAGCATAAATCTGAAGAGTCTCGGGAATTTCCTTGTGTAATCTTATGTCTTTCTGCTCAGCAAACGGTTTGATCAGCTTTTCAATACCCTCATAAATCTCCAAAAATCCTATCTTCTGGGGAGAGTATGCCAAAGAGCCTGTTTGAGAACGTGCCCAATCCAACAAGTTATTAAGGAGCCTGAAAATCAAATTGGCCGATCTGTAAATATCACCGGCATACTTCTTCCGCTCCTCATCCGAAAACCGATCATATTCTTTGTCTATCAAATGAGCGTACCCCATCACCGTATGAAATGGATTCTTCAAGTCATGCGCAATGATGGAAAAAAACTTGTTCTTTGAGGCATTCAATTTTTCAAGTTCCAGCCGCTGATCCTCAATCCGCTCATTTTTTCGACTCAAAAGATCATTGTGCTTTCTTTTGTTCAGATAAGCCAATGACATCAGGAAGATTGTAACGACAAGCAACACAATGGTGATCATTCCAAAAAACCGAACTTCTTCATTCCGCTGTATTTTCAATTGATCAATTTGCCTTGAATTGTTTAACCTCTCAATTTCTGCCTCCTTTTGCCGGGCTTGGTATTGTTGCTCCAGTTCAGCCACTTGATTCAGTCGTTCCTCCTGCAGAAGACTATCCTTAAACGTGCTGTATAACCTGAAAGCGTTGTAGGCCTCATCGATACGGCCCATTCGTTCATATGTCAATGCAAGGTCGTAATAATTAAGCTGTTGCAAATAATAGCCGTAAGCATTGTCCTTAATCAGGTTTAGACTCGCCTGAAATGTAGCAATCGCTTGGGTGTAGTTCCCCAACTCTCGATGCACACTCCCCAGCCCTTCAAGTGTATAGGCCTTACTTCTGACATCGCCCAACTCATCAAATACACGAATGGCCTGTTCGTACGAACTTAATGCATGCTGTAAACTATCACCAGTATTGACATAGATATTGGCGATATTATTTAACACAATGGCCTCCCGTTGTCGATTTTCGAGTTGTCGAAACAAGTCCAATGCTTTTTGATAATACACTTTCGAGGAATCATATTGTTCCAGATTGTAAAACGAAATGCCCAACCCATTGTAGTTAACCGCCAGGCCACTCAAATCCTTGATTTCGGCGTTGATTTTGGATGCATTGTGGAAGTTTTGAATCGCACGCCGGGCATCACCGATCCGTGAAAAGACAAGACCTAAATTTGAATACAAATTGGCCACTTTTTCTGCGTGCGTTGACTCTTTTAAATACTCCAACGAATGATAAAAATGGGTGGCCGCCAAATTATATTCGCCGGTATAATAAAACACCAACCCAATGGCGTTGTGCGAATCACCAAGATTGACCGAATCTTCGTGCTGCTCAAAGATTGTATGGGCCAGACGATAATTCTGCAAAGCCAGATCATACTCTTCAAAATAATAGTAACATTCGCCTTTATTAAAAATTGCAAGCCCCAGCAGCAAGGAATCGCCCGCAGAGCTGGCCAAACCAATGGCTTCGTTGGCATAAGAAAGACTTTGAACACTATCGGTGCTGGAATAACTAAGGGCGAGATGAATAAGAGTTTCAGTGCGCTTAACACCTGACAACTCCGGAAGCTCTAACACCAAACTATCCGCAGCGGACTGGCCTTTTGCCGCGACAACAAAAACAAACACCAAAAGTATATTCAAAATTAAAGCTTTCATCTATCACAAACTGTTCATTACAAATATGTTTATTTTTAATGAACTTTTATTCAGTTTGATAAGAAAAATGGAAGATTATTGAACATGAAATCAGAAACAGGACAATTTTCGTTATAAAACTATGAACACAAAAGACACTTTCAGCCAGGCCAGTTCCTGCTGAAAGTGTCTTTTTATTATCTCTCCTTGGCTTATGCAAGAGACAAACGCCTGATTGTTTTGCTACAATTCTCTGATCTTAATATTTCGAAACCAAATCGGATAACCGTGATCCTGCAAACCAATATAACCTTCGCGGGCAATCCCTTCAGTAAAGCCTGGGAAGGTCTTAAACTTGCTATTCTGCACCAACTCATCCCACTCCGGGGTCCACAAAGTGTAGGACACGACCTCTGTTCCATTCATGGAATGGGTTACTTTTCCGTCCTTTACTTTAATCACCACTGTATTCCATGAACCGGCAGGGTTGACCGTTGCCGGGTCGGCAGCAACCATATCATACAACGATCCGGCAAGATGCGTATCGATCTTGTTGTCCGAGGCGTTTTCATTGTCCAGTACCTGCACTTCCGGAGCTGCAAAATAAATGGGTTTGCCCGGAACTTCGCGTACATAATAAAAAATTCCGGAATTTCCCTGGTCACTGGCTTTCCAGTCAATTGAAAGCTCGAAATCCTTGTACTTCTTTTTACCATAAAGAATGTCGCCGTTGGCTCCATGCCCGGGTTGTTTTCCCTCGCCTAAAAGCACCTTCATGGCATCGTCTTCAATGGTCCAGTTTGGAGCCATCGTCTCACCATTACATTGACGCCAACCGTCGAAGTCGTTACCATTAAATAGCAGGACCCATCCTTCTTTCTTCTCTTTTTTAGTTAATTGATTTACTTTTTGAGCTGAGGCCGAAATTGCACCCAACATGACAACTGCCATTAAGATGGCTGATAAAATACTTCTTCTCATGATTTTAATTGAAAATGCACAAACATGTACCATTAATAATTAGTAATTTAGGTTAATTCGAAAATCAAATGTAATAAAATGGCGCATTTAAACCTACATGGTTACGCTAATACATCAAACTTAAACAATCGCTTTTCCCAAAAGCAGTGGAATTAAAAAGGCTCCCTAAGTGAGAGCCTTTCCATATTTTACTGCTTATTCTTTTTAATCCATTCCCTGGCATTCACGAACGCTTCAATCCAGGGAGCCACCTCGTCTTTCTTCCTGTCGGCCGGGTAATACGGCCAGTGCCAGGGCTTGAAGGCCCTTTCCATGTGCGGCATCATGGCTAAGTGGCGACCATCCTGTGAACAAATGGACGCGGTGTTGTAGTCCGAACCATTTGGGTTTCCAGGGTAGAAATCGTAACTGTATTTATAAGGAATGTGGTACTGGTCTTCGGTATAAGGCAGACTGAATTTACCTTCGCCATGCGCAACCCAAACACCCAGCTTCATGCCGGCCATTGATTTGAGCATGACCGAGTTATTTTCGGCAATCTCCACATTTACGAAAGCCGATTCGAACTTATGCGACTCGTTGTGCAGCATCTTTGGCATGTGCTCATGCTCGGGATAAAGCAGGCCAAGTTCAACCATCAACTGGCAACCATTGCAAACCCCAAGGCTCAGCGTATCTTCACGCTTGTAGAAGTTTTCTAAAGCGATGCGGGCTTTCTCGTTGTATTTGAAAGCGCCGGCCCATCCTTTGGCTGAGCCCAGCACATCGGAATTGGAAAAGCCACCAACAAACACAATCAGGTTAATATCCTCCAAGGTTTCACGTCCGGCAATCAGGTCTGTCATGTGTACGTCTTTTACGTCCAGACCAGCCAGATACATCATGTAAGCCATTTCGCGATCGCCATTCACCCCTTTTTCACGAATGATGGCCGCTTTGATACCGCTTGGCGTGCGGCGATACAAATCGATGCCATAGTCGGCTGCTTTTCCGGTGAAGCTTTTAAAATCGTAATGCAGCTCATTTCGCTTGTAATTTTTGAACCGCTCCAGGGCTAGCTCTTCCCCACTCTGCTTGCGATCCATCAGGTAAGATGATTTGAACCACAACTCACGAAAAGAATCAATATCCAATTCAAATTCAGCATTGAAATTCTTAACTGTGAAAGCACGTTTTCCGGCTGGCTGGCCGATTTTAACGAAGCGCACACCGGCAGCATTCAAGCTGGATTCGAGTGTTTCGGCATCAGCAGCCTGGATCACAATTCCCGGATTCTCATTGAAGAACACTTTAGCCGAATCCTGTTCGCCCAAGCCGGTCAAGTCCAGGTTCAAGCCGGTTTCATTATCACTGAAACACAGCTCCAGCAAGGTAGTAATCAAGCCGCCTGATGCCACATCGTGTCCGGCTAAAATCAATTCATCCTCAATCAACTCCTGAATGGTATTAAAGGCTTTCAGAAAGTAAGCAGGATCGGCAACTGTTGGTGCATCTTGTCCCAATTTATTAATGATCTGCCCAAAAGCGCTTCCTCCCAAAACCAGCGGAGTTGAGGAAAAATCGATGTAATAAAGCGGCTTGCTGGTATCGTTAACGGGCACCGGTTCCACCACCTTTTTCACGTCCGTCACTTCGCCCGAAGCCGAGATAATGACCGTTCCCGGCGAATAAACCACATCATCTTTGTATTTCTGGGTCATCGACATGGAGTCTTTTCCCGTAGGAATATTGATCCCCAAGGCGCAGGCAAAATCACTGGCTGCTTTCACCGCTTTGTAAATCCGCGCATTTTCGCCGGCATTTTTTGCCGGCCACATCCAATTCGCGCTCAGCGACACACTTTTCATTTTATCCGGCATCGGCGCCCAAATCAGGTTGGTCAACGATTCGGCGATCGAAAGAATGGAACCACTTTCGGCATTGATCATACCGGCAACCGGAGCATGACCAATGGTTGTGGCAAACCCACTTTTCCCCTGGTAATCCAGCGTAATCACGCCAACATTATTTAGCGGAAGATGCAATTTCCCTGCTCCCTGCTGCTTGGCAATCCGTCCAGTTACTGAGCGATCCACCTTGTTGGTCAGCCAATCTTTACAGGCAACCGCTTCCAGTTGAAGGACATCTTCCAAATAGGTTTCAATTTGATGCTGATCATAAACCAAATCTGCAAAATTGGCCTTTTCCGTTATGTCTGTCAACACGGTTTTGGGCGGATTTCCAAACATATAAGCCAATTGCCAGTCAATCGGCTTCTCCCCGGTCTTCGAATTCTCGAAGGTAAATTGCATATCGCCTGTTGTTTCACCAATCACATACATCGGCGCCCGTTCACGATTTGCAATTTTCCTGAGCAAGTCCACATGTTTTTCGCGCATCACCAAGCCCATGCGCTCCTGCGATTCATTACCGATAATTTCCTTTTGCGACAAGGTAGGATCGCCAACCGGCAACTTGCTGGTATCAATTTTGCCACCGGTTTCTTCTACCAATTCCGAAAGACAGTTCAGGTGCCCGCCAGCACCGTGGTCGTGAATTGAGATGATGGGATTGTCGTCCGATTCGGCCAGTGCACGAATGGCGTTGTAGGCCCGCTTCTGCATCTCCGGGTTCGCGCGTTGCACCGCGTTCAGCTCAATGGCGTTTTCAAATTCACCGGTAGCCACCGACGACACGGCACCGCCACCCATTCCAATACGGTAGTTGTCGCCGCCCAGCAGTACCACTTTGTCGCCTATGCCTGGCTTATCTTTCAGGCTGTCCTTTTTGGCGCCAAAGCCAATACCACCAGCTAACATGATCACCTTATCGTAACCGTATTTCTTATAATTTTCGAAATGCTCAAAGGTGAGTACCGAACCGGTAATTAGTGGTTGTCCAAACTTATTCCCAAAATCGCTGGCCCCGTTCGAAGCTTTGATCAGAATTTCCTCCGGCGTTTGGTATAACCAAGGGCGTTCTTCTGTGGCCTGTTCCCAGCTGCGAGCTCCTTCGGTACGCGGATAGGAAGTCATGTACACCGCTGTTCCGGCAATGGGCAGGCTGCCTTTTCCTCCGGCAATTCGGTCGCGAATCTCTCCGCCGGTTCCGGTTGCCGCCCCGTTAAATGGCTCAACCGTGGTTGGAAAGTTGTGCGTTTCGGCTTTCAGCGAAAGCACGGTTTCTATGTTTTTTACCTCGAAATAATCGGGTTTATCTTGAGTTTTGGGTGCAAATTGCTCCACCACCGGCCCCTGCACAAACGAACAGTTGTCTTTGTAGGCCGAAATAATCTGGTTGGGATTTTCTTTTGACGTTTTCTTAATCATTTGAAAGAGCGACATCTCCTGCTCCATCCCATCAATCACAAAAGTCCCGTTGAAAATTTTATGACGACAATGTTCCGAGTTGACTTGCGAAAAGCCAAACACCTCGCCATCGGTTAACTTGCGCCCCATTTTTTCGGCAACCGAATCCAGGTAGTTGATTTCATCTTCGCTCAGCGCCAGCCCTTCCTGCTCATTGTACGCTGCAATATCATCGATCTCGAGAATGGGCTCCGGCTTTTTGTTGATTGTGAAAATCGCCTGGTCCAAATCTTCGTACAACCGCTTCAGCATGGGATCGTAGCCTGCCGAACGGTCTGGCACTTCAAGAAATTCTTCCATCCGCACAATACCTTCGAGGCCCATGTTTTGGGTAATTTCAACGGCATTGGTGCTCCAGGGCGTGATCATTTCTTTTCGGGGGCCAACAAAAAAACCGCTCAGTTTGTCTTGCTCAATCAACGCAGCCTCACCAAGCAACCAGTTTAGTTTTTGTATGTCTTCGTCGGAAAAAGAAACAGTGGTTTGAACAGCAATGATACTGCTTTGAAGGGTCTTAAAGAATAAAATCATGTTGAATCGGTTAATGATTAAGTGATATGTTATATAACACGCCACAAAGATAAAAATTCCTCAGGAAGAAACATTCGAATGATTCTGAAAACCGATTATTGTGAATAATAAGGTGGATTTGTTAATAGTCCTGCATCGTTGCAACAGAAAACCTCCCGGACTTGATTCGGCTAAAAAATAAACCCAGTAGCCGAAGCCACCGGGTTTCGTTCACCCACTGAATTAAAAACCCCAATTGATTAGATATTTTAGTTATTAGTGATTTCGAGTGCAGCCACGCAGGCTGCATAAAAGTTCGGGTCGCGATGCTTAAAGATGGTCATCACTTTATCCAGTCCTTTAGTTAGCAACTGGGGTAGCCCTGTAAAAAGGCTTTCCTGCTCGCTGGTGGCTTGAAGCAAACCGGTCACTATCTGATTTCAGACTTTCCACCTGCTCGATGGTTACCCCATATAGTTGGTCATCAACTCCTCTGTTTGCTCATCAACAGTCTGAAAAATCTCCCGCACTTTCATTACAAAATCGAGATTGCGCGGGCGGTTCAAAGCGGTAGAACTGTCGCACATGCGGGCGACCAGTTCATCGTTGCCATTTTCCAAAGCCATGGTCTCCAGGCTGTCATTCGGAATATTTGCTTTTGAGCCACTGTATATTTCAGTTGAGTTTTGCTTTTGGTTAAAAACACCTGCGCCTTCTGTTGGCCGGCAGCCGTAGTACCGATTTGAGCAATCAAATCGCTCTATGCTTAAGACGAACTGCTGCGTATTGCCCACATTTTGCTTGACGACGAGCACCTCCTGCTTGACGCGGAGAGGTTTCTGCTAAAAATTACGATGATTATTGCCCGCTCATTTGTTGGCTCGATTCTCATCGTCAGGTCTTGGCATTCCGGTTCTTTTTGATGGTTATCAATGGTTTTCGGGCAACGCGACCATTAATAACCGCCATGCATTGACCAGCTGTCTTGCTTTTGCTACTTTTGTCTGCAAATTGATCCGATGACATTCAAACTCGAAAAATACCACCAATTCCGTCAGCAGGTAGACCAGCTGACGGACAAGCTTTCTACAATGCACCAGAAACACCTTGCCTGCAAAAAAGGCTGCGACTTGTGTTGCATGGATTACCAGGTTTTTCCCATCGAGTTCCATGCGATGAAGCAGGCGCTAAAAGATCAACCGGTGGAAATGCAGGAATCGGTCGATGGCAGTTGTATTTTTCTGAAAGACCATGCCTGCCAGATTTACGAACACCGCCCTATTATTTGCCGTACGCATGGATTGCCGCTTCTTTTTATGAATAATGACCAATGGGAGCTGTCGGCCTGCGAACTGAACTTTACCGGATTCGACGATGAAGACTTCACGCCCGAAAATACCTTTCCTCAGGACAAATTCAACAGCAAACTGTTTTTGCTGAATAAAGAGTTTCTGAAAGAAAGCCAGCTTCTCCATAGCGAATTCGACCTGATCCCAATTCACAAGTTAAAGGATGACAAACTAAAGGACAAATTAGTTTGAATCCAAATGCACCAACTCCACAGAATAGCTGGTACGCTCCCAGCCACTGACTTTAAAGAGTGCCGCGAAATCAGAAGCAAGCTCAGGATGACGATTGTAAAAAACGTCCAGTGAATCTTGATTCGTAAAATACTCGACTAAACGAATGACGCCAATATCATTGTCGGACATAAACATGGCGATATCGTTTCCATTGGGCCCACGCATCCGCGACACAATGGTATAGTCTACGATTTGATCGGCCGAATAGGAATTATAGCGACTTTCAACTCCGCTCTGAGGATCAGTGCGGAAAATCTGCGCTCCCGCTATTTCATATTGCGGAAAATGATCAGAAAACACATTTTTCAGAAAACCCAAGGTCTTAAATTGCCCCACATAAACAAGATTCTCTGCGTTTACCTGCGTTTTATCCCATTCTGAATTCAACATCAATTCAAATGGGGTTTTCGTATCATTAAACATTTCACTCAAAAGTTTAGTCGAGTATGGCCCCATTTTCGTGATGTACGGGTAGCGGTTAGGCACCATTTCAGAGGCTTGCTCCGGATGCTGCCGGAGATACTGCGAGTACTCCTGATCTGAATTAATCGAAAAATCACGAAAAACCCCCTGGCCTCCAGTTGGAACAGTTGACTCAATTGTGAAATGATCGCCAATCAACACGGTCGTCGGAAACTTACTGGAAAAGAATCCCGACCAGAAGGGATCTGACTCCTTCCCTTGAAAAAACATAAAAACACCGACCGCCAGCAGAAGGAGGAAAACGGAGAAAGAGAACCTGTAAGATCTACCCCATTTTCTATTATTTTCATGCGAACGAAACAATACCTGGTATTCTCCTTTCGGAATTTCAAAAATAACCTTGTCCGTCCGGCCCGTAGTTTCGTAATATGTGGCGAGCTTTTTCCTCAGATTATGGACATATACACGAACTTTAGTGTCGTTCTTTATCGGATCATACTTCTTTCCAAAAATCTCACCTCCAATCGTGGCCTCTTTTAGCTTACGACCCGCAATCGTTGCTTGAAATAATAATGTAAGAAGTGATACGTTTACGCCTGATCGAGAGAAAATATTACTCTCGATAATCTTTTCCAACTGATTTGTTAGTTCCTGTTCTTCAAATCTCATGATTTCGATAAAACCTGAAATATAGTGAAAAAAACTGTTCGCAAAGTCGGGAATACAAAGGGAAACGAAGAAAACTACACACTCATTTAACGGTTAAAAAAACGTAATTTATTCCCAAAATGAGATTATCCAACCACATAAGCCTATCTTTACTGAACTGACAAGACTATTTTTGAATGTGCGTCCATTAGGAGAGATCGTTCAACCAGATTCGAACATGGACGCTCCTGTTGTCATATTGCACATAACGACTAAAAACTAAAAAAACCGACGCATGAAACTACTCGCACTGCACTTGTTCCTGTTGCTCTCTCTTTTCACAATTGCACAAGAAACCGAAACGGTCTACTTGTCGGGCACTGGTGCCGAAAACACCGTTGATTGGGAGTTTTATTGTTCTAAAGGTCACAATTCGGGTGAATGGACAAGCATTCCTGTTCCTTCATGCTGGGAGCAACAAGGCTTTGGAAGTTACGATTACGGGCATGTTCCTTTTGAAAAACGGCTGAATGAAACCGGCCGTTACCGCTACCAATTCAATATTCCGAAAGACTGGGAAGATAACGAAATCACGATTGTTTTTGATGGGGTCATGACCGATGCGGAAGTCAAAATCAATGGGAAACTGGCTGGGCCCGTGCATCAGGGCGCATTTTACCAGTTCCGCTACGACATTACCAAGCTGCTAAACATTGGAAAGGAAAACCAGCTCGAAGTGTTTGTCAAAAAACATTCCGACAACGAATCCGTTAGCCTGGCCGAACGCAAGGCTGACTTCTGGATTTTTGGCGGTATTTTTCGCCCCGTTTTTCTCGAAGCCAAACCCAGAACAAATATCCAACGCGTAGCCATCGATGCGAGGGCCAATGGCCAATTCGAAGCGGATGTTTACCTGACAAATGCGAAAAACGCGTCACAAATCAGGGTCGACATTCAAACACTCACAGGGGAAACCCAGGCTTCATTTACAGCCGATGCCGATGGCTCCGTGCCCCGGGTTTCAGGAACGTTTAACAATCCTAAAACCTGGTCGCCAGAATTTCCGAACCTTTACCAGGCGGTCTTTAATCTGTTGGATAAAAACGAACAAGTCGTTCACCAACATAGTGAGCGCATTGGATTTCGCACGATTGAAGTGCGCGAGAGTGACGGCATTTATGTGAATGGCGTAAAAATAAAAATGCAGGGCGTTAATCGCCATACCTTTCACCCAAAATATGGACGGACGTCGTCAAAAGATTTAAGCATAACCGCTGTCAACCTGATGAAAGACATGAACATGAACGCCGTGCGCATGTCGCATTATCCACCCGACAAACACTTTCTCTACGTGTGCGACTCAATCGGGCTGTTAGTGACTGATCAGCTCACTGCCTGGCAAAAACCGTCGTACGACGATGTTGTGGGCCGAAAACTGCTGGAAGAAATGATAGCCCGCGACGTGAACCATCCGTCCGTCATTATTTGGGCCAACGGCAATGAAGGCGGTGAAAACAACACATTGAACGACGACTTTGCCGAGCTTGATATTCAGCAACGAACCGTTATTCACCCCTGGCAGGATTACGAAAAGACCAACACCTTACACTACATCGACTACAATTATTTATCACTGGATGGATTCAGCAAACGTAAAATTTATTTTCCAACGGAATTTCTGCATGGACTGTACGATGGCGGGCATGGCGCCGGGCTGGACGATTACTGGCTTCGGATGTGGAACGACCCGCTTTGCGCTGGTGGTTTCCTGTGGGTTTTTGCGGACGAGTCGGTTGAACGCACCGACCGCAACAACGAGTTGGACAGCGATGGCAACCACGCTCCCGATGGAATTTTGGGGCCATACAACGAAAAGGAAGGTAGTTTCTATAGCATCAAAGAAATCTGGGCCCCCATTCAGTTCGAAAAGCGTTACATCACACCTGATTTTAATGGTATTTTCAACTTGGAAAACCGGTACTTCTTCACTAACCTCAACCAGTGCTCCCTAACGGCTGAATGGGTCAGTTTTTCCGATCCGGGGCAAACGATTAGTGAAATCATCAACTCAACAGAAAAGCTTGAACTTGATCTGGCTCCGGGAAATAATGGCCAATTAAAGGTGAATTTGCCAACCGACTGGCACACATTTGATGCCCTTCGAATAACGGCCTCTGATCCCCATGGACGTCATTTAAACACCTGGTCGTGGCCAGTAAAAAATGCACAAATAAAAGCGAATGAGCTTCGGACAGTCCAACCAAGCGCGCAACCCACACTTATTGAAACAAACGCAGAACTGAAAGTGACGGCTGGCGGGCTCACCTTTTCAATCAAAAAGGAAAACGGCACCATTTCGGAAATCAAAAACCAGGGGCAACTTATCCCACTATCGAACGGACCTGTGTTTGTAAGTCGAGAAAAGAAGGTGAAGAATGTTGTGCACGCTTTCGAGGAGAATCAGTTGCTGATTGAAGTGACCTATGAAAATGAAGACCATCTAAAATGGACAATTTATGGAAATGGACTGTTTGATTTGGAAGTAGCTTATGAACCAAGTGGCCGCAGTCAGTTTGCCGGAATCACATTCGATTTCCCAGAAGAGAATGTGGCTGGAATGACATGGTTAGGCAACGGCCCCTATCGTGTTTACAAAAACCGAATGAAGGGTGTAAACTTCGGACTGTGGGAAAAAGGGTACAACAACACCATAACCGGTGAATCAGGCTTTATTTATCCTGAGTTTAAAGGATATCATTCGGAAGTTTATTGGGCTGAAATTGAAGGAAAAACTAATCCCGGATTTAAAGTCCATGTGCACAGTAACGACATTTTTGTGCGCGTGCTTACACCTGACGAACCGGAAGCTCCCGCACGAACACAGCTTGAATATCCGTCAGGCGACATTTCTTTCCTGCACGGAATCAATGCCATTGGAACAAAATTCATAGAAGCTAACCGACTCGGCCCTCAATCAACAACAAATCAATTCAGCGCAGCAAAAATGCATGGAGGAAAACTGACCATCAAATTGACATTCGATTTTAACTGACATTGAAAATTTTGTTCCTCAGCAGGGTGTTCTCAAACCACGCGACAACACCCTGTTGTCTTTTGCTCCATTTTGTTTTCACATTAAATAGTCTTATTTTTAGCTATTTAGATACCGAACACAGAATTGTAACTTCGATCGCAGGGCACATTTTTATCCTGGGCATCAACTAAAACATTTTCATGATGACAACCAAAAAGAACAATATTGTGGTTTTATGGACAAGCGGTGATCCGGAAGTGGCCGAAAAAGTTTGCTTGATGTACACCGAAGCCGCCAAAAAGAACCGTTGGTTTGAACAGGTCGCGTTAGTCGTTTGGGGACCATCGGCCAAATTGCTCAGTGAAAATCAAATGCTTCAGGATGAGATCAGAACCATACAGGATTTGGGGGTTCAAGTTGAAGCTTGCAAACGCTGTACAGACATTTATGGCGTGACTGATCAATTCAAAAAAATGAATATTGACGTCAAAGGTATGGGTGACGAGCTAAGCAACTATTTGAAAGAAGGCTGGCACTCATTGAGCTTTTAGATAGCCGATTTCCACTCACGTTTCCCGCACTGCACAGCCTGTAACTAATCGAAATTAAGGATCTCAATCAAGTCACTAACCCGAAAAGGTTTGGCAAGAAAAGCATCCATGCCAATTTCCAGGCAATATTCAACATCTTCTTTCATAGTGTTCGCAGTCATGGCGATAATCTTTACCGGATTTGTGACTTTGCGCTGCTTCTCAATTTCCCGAATCTGTTTGGTGGCTTCAATACCGTTAAGCACGGGCATTTGTATGTCCATCAGGATAAAATCAACGGCTTCTTTCTGAAACAGCTCAACAGCTTGCTTTCCATCATATGCCAAAGAAATATTGGGGCAGAAACCATTGATCGAATGCAGGGCCACTTTCATATTAATCTGATTGTCCTCCACAATCATAATCCGCTTGTTCTGTAAATCAGCCTTCAACACTTCGATCTCCCGATCCACATCCTCGGTACTTCGATGCTTTCCTATCGCCGAGGCGATGACCTGGTATAACTGTTGCAACTTCGCCGGCTTGTTCAGATAGAAATCAAAGTCAGACGCCGACAAATCATTCCGGTTGATCGCATCAGTTACCGACGATACCAAAATAATTCGCAACGATTCGAGATAAGGAATTTCTCTCAATCTTCGGGCCAGTTCAACGCCGTCCATCTCTGCCATTTGGAAATCCAACAACGCAAAATCCATCGAAATGCCCTTCTCCTTCATTCGGCTTATCTCAGTCAGAGCCTCATTGCCCCCAGAAGCCTCATGAACCTTCACTTTCCAACTTTCAAGATATTCTCTAAAAATTTTGCGGTTGGTATTGTTATCATCAACAACCAAAGCATGCAAGTTTTCAAACGAGACACTTTTAAGTCTGAAACGATCCTGCGTCCCTTCGGTCTCCTTAAACCTTAAACAAAAAGAAAATTCTGCTCCTTTGCCATCTTCACTTTTTAGTTCAATTCTACCGCCCATTGCAGCCACCAGTTTCTGACAAATAGCAAGCCCCAATCCGGTCCCGCCAAACTTTCGGGTTGTTGAGCTGTCAACCTGAGTAAACGACTGGAACAACTTATCCTGATGAGCTTTGGGTATTCCGATCCCGGTATCTTTAACCGTGAATAAAACCTCATGTTCATCACCGGCTGTCTGAACCAATTCAGCAGATACACACACCTCCCCTTTTGCCGTAAACTTAACTGCATTATTGGAAAGATTTGTGATCACTTGCTTTAAACGGACATAATCTCCCAGAATAAACTCGGGAATATCCGGGTCTACATAAGTCAAAAAATCAAGCGACTTTTCATTGGCTTGGATATTTTGTACATCAGCGACCTCTTCAACCACCGTACGTATATTAACCGGCGCATATTCCAGATCCAGTTTCCCGGATTCGATTTTTGAAAAATCTAAAATATCATTAATAATCGAAAGTAGTGTTTGGCCTGAATTGATAATAACATCCAAATAATCAATCTGAAAGGGCAAAAGATCGGTGCGCCTCAAAATATCAGCCATGCCAATAACTCCATTCATAGGCGTCCTGATTTCATGCGACATATTGGCAAGAAAAAGGCTTTTGGCCTTATTGGCATATTCGGCCTTTTCTTTGGCAAGTTTCAACTGTTGTCTGGCCAATTCTTGTGTGGTAACATCACGAGAAATACCAACAAGCCCGATTATTTCACCCTGCTCATTGCGAATTGGTACTTTGGTAACAGACGACCACTCCGCGGATCCATCAGACTTTATCTTTTTCTCAATCGCATTAATTTGTGGCACGCCTGTTTTAAAAATCGTTCTCTCCTGTGCGTATAATTGCTCCGCTATTTCCTTTGGATAAATATCAAAATCAGTCTTTCCAATAAGATCCTGACTATTCTCTGTGTCATTTGATGAGAAATGGGCTTTATTTACCCGAGTAAACCGCGAATTGACATCTTTAAAAAAGATTCGGTCCGGAATATTATCCATCAGGGAAGTCAAAAGCTCTTGTTCATTTCTCAGTTCTTGCTTTATTAAATGCTCAGTAGTCACATCGCGACTAAGGCCTACCATTCCAATACACTCTCCTGTTTCTCTTTTTAAAGGGATTTTTGAGGCAGTTACATATCGGTGCCCATCGACAGTCTTAATGTATTCCAACTTATTTATTAACGGGATGCCATTCTTCATTAGTTCTTGCTCGTCCAAAAAAGCCTGTCGGGCATGGTCCATTTCGAAAAAGTCAAAATCTGATTTCCCTACAGCCTTCATCGGGTCGTTCAATCCAATTGTCTGTGTCTGAGATTTGTTGATCCGTAAAAATCTGGAATCCCGGTCTTTAAAATAGATCGTATCCGGGATATTATCCATCAGCATTTGTAGATAGTGCTGTTCGTCTCTTAGGTCTTTCTGAATATTAACTTGATCGGTAATACGTTCGTAAAGCCCCATAATTGCTATCACCTCGCCAGTAGAATCCTTGATTGGGATTTTGCTTTTGCGCAAAATATCCACTTTGCCATTGGCGAGAACCTCTTCCTCTTCGTAGTCTAAAAGAGCCTCCCCCGATTGAATCACTTCCTTATCAATGTTCCTGTTGTTTGCGGCTACATCAGCCGGATACAAATCAAAATCCGTTAGTCCAATAACATTGGCCTGGTTATTTATACCTCGATCATTACAAAAGATCTGGTCACAGCCAAGATAATTCAGATTCTTATCTTTCCAGAAAAGGGCCATCGGGATGTGATGAACAATCAAATCAAGGATTTTTTCAGAATTCACAGAAATCGGACTGCCCATAATTTCATCCTTAAACACCGATAGAAATCTGGCTTCCGTAAAATCTTCCGGCAAGACGTGAATATCAGAACCTGTCGATTCATCATCGTATTTCTTGTCAGAAATGATTATGAGCGGGACATTCAGACGACCAATATCGTTGCCCTTCAAATCAGAAATCATCTGAAGGTAATCCGGCTCATGAACTAAGATTGCATCTGGATTGGCATGGGGAAAGGCCTTCATAACCAGATCATAGCTACTAAAATACAAAAAATTTATCTCCCGTAGATCTTCCATTAAAGGGATAAATCTCTGGCAACTATAATCGCTCCCTAAAAGAACACAAAGACGCCCCATACTTTTAAGGTTTTGTTTAGCGGCTAAAATACATAAAATTACATGAAACCATTTTCCTGCATTCTGACTCGCCCGCTCAATTAGCAAAACGCCAAACCAAAACCCACTAATGACAAGACACTTACCGTAAGGCTGAAAAATAGTTGGGCTTTACTGACTAGTTAAAACTGTTGAAAAACACAAAATAGATGCTATTCGGCCAATGCGATCCGACTTCAATCACAAAAAGAACCGGAATATCTGCATTGGATGGCAATACCCATATCAGACTTAATTCCATTTGCAACTGATTCTCGAACATGAATAGTCCGGCAACCTTTTCACCTCTGACAAATCGGTTTAACCAAAAGTTAAATCGTAAAATCTACCAACTAATATATAGCTCTGTTCATCTCCTTTTTCTTAATTTTGCTCGACAAATAGAATCACGATCCATCAAAAAAAATAAAAAACATGAGAAAAAAAGTTGTTGCCGGTAACTGGAAATGTAACACAACCGTTCAGGAAGGTGTTGAATTAGCAAAAGCTGTAAACGAACTGGTTGCTAAAGAAGGTGCTAAAGATGTTGTGGTTGTTCTTGGAGCGCCATTTACACACATTACCAGTGTAGTCAATGCAGTTGATACAAGCCGTATTGGTGTGTCATCGCAAAACTGTGCAGCCGAAGCGAAGGGTGCCTTCACCGGCGAGGTTTCAGCAGCTATGATCAAATCAACCGGTGCTAAGTATGTGATCTTAGGTCACTCCGAAAGACGCGAATATTACGGCGAAACCAGCGTAATCCTGAACAAGAAAATAGCACTTACTCTAGAGAACGACTTAACTCCGATTTACTGCTGTGGCGAAGCGTTAGATATTCGTGAAGCCGGAACACAAAACGATTTTGTAAAAACTCAATTGGAGGAGACGGTTTTCAATCTTTCTGCTGCAGATTTCTCAAAAATCATTATCGCCTACGAACCAATTTGGGCTATTGGAACTGGAGTTACGGCAAGTTCAGAGCAAGCTCAGGAAATGCTTGCTTTCATTCGCGGACTGATTGCTGATAAATTTGGCGCTGAGGTTGCTGAAGAAACTTCAATTCTGTATGGTGGAAGCTGCAGCCCTAAAAACGCTAGTGAATTGTTTGCCAATCCGGATATTGATGGCGGGCTAATTGGTGGTGCTTCATTAAAAGCTGAAGATTTTCTGGCGATTATCAATGCATACTAATCTATAAAAAGACACGAAATAATCATTGAGCCATCTGGTTTCTGCCGGATGGCTTTTTTTATCTTTGCCATAAAAAAAATGCAATATACAAAAGCCGAATTCAGGCTATCTCCGGATAACGAAATCAACCGCGAAATTCTGGTCGCTTATCTTTCGCAACTGGATTTTGAAAGTTTTGATGAAACAACAGACGCGGTGAACGCCTTTTTTCCAATCGAAAAAGTATTGACGAATGATATAAAAACTTGTCTTTCCGAAGTTCCTTTTCAAGTCGATTTTTCAGAAGAAGAGATGCCGGACATTAACTGGAACGAAGAATGGGAAAAAAACTACTTTCAACCTTTGTTGATTAATAACCAGGTGCTGATTCGTGCGCCATTTCATAGAGCGTATCCAAAAGCTCAGTACGAAATTGTGATTGAACCGAATATGGCGTTTGGAACAGGCAACCACGAAACTACCAGCCTGATGATGGAGCATCTTTCGGAAATCAACCTGGAAGGACAAACGGTTCTGGACATGGGGTGTGGCACCGGGATTTTAGGAATTTATGCTTCCAAGCTGGGGGCCGAAAGTATTACTGCAATCGATATTGATAGCTGGTCTTTTGAAGCAACGGCTGAAAACGCGCGGCTAAATCATGTCAATAACCTTGAAGCCTCTATTGGAGATGCGCAACTTTTAGGAGAACAGAAATTTGATCTGATTCTGGCCAATATTCAAAAAAACATTATTCTTCAGGATATTGAAAAGTATGTCGCGGTATTAAGTAATGGCGGATTACTTATTGTTAGTGGGTTCTACGAAAATGATCTGGAAGATATCTTAGGAAGAGCCTCGGAATTGCTACTAACGAAAATCGAAATAAAGGAACGTAATAAGTGGATTGCCTGCGCGTTTCAAAAGTAAATCAATTTGAAGAAAAGCTTAAAGCATGAGACTGGCAAACAGTCCGGTTAAAATTGCAATCGTAAAACTGATAAAAGTCCCAATCAACACGTACTCTGAAAGCAATCGGGCATTGTCCTCGCTTTTTACCGAGATTCGAAGAATTGATTTGGCCGCAATTAAAAATCCGATGGCTTGAAATTGTGCTGTCAGTACAAACGTTAATACAAGTACTCGTTCTAATATGCCAATCCATTTACCAGCATCTGGCAGGCTCGGTCCAAGTCCTTCTTTTATTTGATTTTGCCAGCGCTTTGTAGCTAAATTGACAATTATCATTGTCGGCCAAATCACAAAAAGATAGGCCAGAAATAGAACAAGCGATGTTTGGTCTGAAAGTAAAGAGGAGAAGATCGTGCTCCAATCAAATAAAAATTCACTGACGATTGCAACAACAAGTGCAATAGCCAGGATATGGACTACTTGGTCGAGTAGAAACCAGACTAGCTGATTGACTTTATGTGGCATGAAATAAATTTTGGCTAAATCAATCAGGTAGTGAAACAGGAAAATTAGAACAGGAATCTGCCATGAGAAATAATCTAAGGTAAAAACAACAGATAGCGCCGTAACGACCAGCACATGAAAGAATAATTTTATTGATTTTATTCCTTTCTCATTTTTATCTTTCACCCACGCCCCCGGCTGCAATAAAAAATCAGCAATTAAGTGAGCAATTAATAATCGAAGAAGTAGAATCATTACCATTATAATTTTTCGATGATTTCAAGAAAGCGACTATTCATTTTATCAATCAAATTCCATCGCGCAAGCTGAATCCGGTTACTTACTGAAGGCTGGGATAGGTTCAACATATCTGCAATTTCTGTTTGCTTGAATCCCTGAACAAGATAATAAATTACTTCAGCCTGCGCCAATGTCCAGCCATTAAAAACATTGTCTAAAAAAGCACACAACAATTCAAGCTCTTTATTGTATGCTTCTTGACTCGTAGTGATGATAAATGTCTGTTTTTTCTTTTTCATTTGGTCAAGTGCCCTGCCTGAAAGCACAAATGGCTCCTCCAATGACTTTCCAATATCCTCAGGAATTGTTTTTGACAGCCCAACAGCCAATGAAATGCGAATATCAATGGCTTCTTTTCCTTTCTCATTTTTTAGACCTATTTGTTTCCTTTTAAAATACGACTTCAGGAAAATGGCTTTAAAAAATGACTTTTGAATATCTGTTGTCATCAACTGAAAGCTATCTCCCCGGCTCGACAAAAAACGCTCTCCCCGATTAACCAAATAATTCCCGGCTGGTTCGACGAGTACACGCATCGCGTCAATAAATGCATGTTCTTCAAACTTTGAAGAATTTATAATATCTGCTGATATAACGGCAATTTTCTCCATAAGTCAAATATAGCTCCTTAATTATATATTTACAAAATATAAACCATATATTCTATATTTTCATTAATAGACTTATTAATCTATGCTGCTAAATTCTGATCGTTCAAATTCCAACACTTCCATTTCTTTAATATCCTTGCCGTCAATTTTAAAACGTACTGCGGTACAAACATTATGAAATCCGTTATTTCCGGCAGCTCCGGGATTGATATGCAAACAGTTAAATTTCTTATCCGGTATTACTTTCAAGATGTGAGAATGCCCTGAAATAAATAGCTTGGGAGGACTGGAATAGATCATTTTTCTAACTCTTGGTTCATATCGGCCGGGATAGCCTCCTATGTGGGTCATTAGTACATCAACGTCCTCGCAAAAAAAACGAAGAGTCTCGGGAAACATCCTGCGTAATACATGTCCGTCAATATTCCCGTAAACAGCCCGGAGTGGTTTCAGTTCAGCCAATTCGTCTGCTAATTTTTCTGTACCAATATCGCCGGCATGCCATATTTCATCAACGTTTTCAAAAAATCGCACAATACGTTCACTAAGAGCGCCATGTGTATCTGATAATAACCCTATTCTTTTCATCCGGATGATTTAATGTCTATAGGTTCTCAAAAATAGGGTAATTTTGATTGAAAAATTGTTTATTTATACCGATTTTTAACCGGAATTTAAGTTTTACATTATTGATCAAACATAGAAAACTAATCGAATGAAAAGAGTTGTGATTGTTCGCCATGCGAAAGCAGTGCCATACGGCTATGATGATGATTTTAGCAGAAAACTTCGGGATCGGGGAAAAGATGATGCGAACCGGATTAGTTCTAAATTAATGGGTGATGGAGTAAAAGCTGACCTGATTATTTCCAGTCCAGCCAAACGAGCTTTGAAAACGGCGAAAATTTATGCTGAAAATTTTCGCTATCCAACTCATTCAATCCAAATCGAAGAAGAATTATATGAGGGAATGACAACACAGGAGTTTGTTGATCTTTTGCGTGACGTTGCCGAAGAAGTGCAAACTGTTTTTGTTTTTGGACATAACCCGCTGGTATATCACCTGACCAATAATCTTGTTAAGTTATTTAACAGCGACATGCCAACTTGCTCCACAGTTGGTGTCGATTTTGATGTCAATAGCTGGAAAGAGGTTTCGGCGAGAGGTGGAGATTTGGCATTCCATTTAACACCCAGAATGATCAAATAATCAGGGTTCGAAAAAATAACAGACCGAATTTCTCCCCGGAAGATCAGTATTGAGATTCCGGGGATTCTTATTACTTTCGGGTTCTTGCTGTAGAGCTATAATAACATTTTTTCGCAAAACCAATTTCACATGCAGCTATTTTATACGCCAGACATCATCGATTCAAAATTCTATCTAGACGAAACAGAATCGAAGCATGCTGTTCGTGTTCTGCGACTCGCGAATGGTGACAAAATCCAATTAGTTGATGGCAAAGGAAATTTTCTCGAGGCCAAAATCGTTGATGCACATCCAAAAAGATGCGAGGTTGAAATCACAAAAAAAACAAGCGAAGTCAACAGGCGAAGTCATTACCTCCACCTCGCGGTAGCCCCAACGAAGAACATTGATCGTTTTGAATGGTTTCTTGAGAAAGCCACCGAAATTGGCGTGGACGAAATTACCCCAGTGTTATGTGATCATTCGGAACGAAAAACAATTAAGAATGAGCGGCTTGAAAAGGTGATCATTTCGGCCATGAAACAGTCGTTAAAAGCGTATTTGCCAAAGTTAAACCAGCTAACTCCGCTGAAAAGCATCCTGGAATCGGATTTTGGTGGCCGAAAGTTTATTGCTCATTGCTATGAACAGAAAAAGCGAGAACTTAAGGAGGAATTGGATTTAAGCAAGTCCAACTTAATTCTGATTGGCCCTGAAGGCGATTTCTCAGAAGAGGAAGTTAAGCTGGCACTTCAGAGGCAATTTATCCCGGTTAGTTTGGGCGAAAGCCGCCTAAGAACGGAAACCGCTGCTGTTGTCGCTTGTCATACCGTTAATTTACTCAAATCATAGTCCATGGTTGGCTGATGTTTTTTTATGGTCAAATTCGATTAAAATATTCTTCAAATCTTTCTTTTTCCTAATTCCTACCCTATTTTTGCTTTCCATAAAAAAGCAACTATGAATCGATCGTTAAAAGAATACCTTCTCCTTACTCTTAAAGGTATGGGAATGGGGGCTGCAGATGTTGTTCCCGGAGTTTCAGGCGGCACAATTGCATTTATTACCGGGATCTACCAGGAATTGATTGACTCCATAAAATCCGTCAACTTCCACTCGTTGAAATTATTTTTCACGGGCAAATTTAAGGCCTTCTGGAATGAAATAAATGGTAATTTCTTATTTGCCGTTGTTCTGGGCATCGGCATTAGCATTTTATCCTTGGCCAGAGGCTTGGAATACTTGCTTAATCATCACCCCATATTAATCTGGTCTTTCTTTTTTGGGCTAATTGTTGCTTCCGCGATCTATGTTGGTAAGGATATTGGTCGATGGAATGCAGCAACTTTTTTGGCGCTTACAGCCGGAGCTGTGGTTGCTTATTTCATCACTGTCATCACGCCGGCTGAAGCACACAGCAGTTATGTCTTTGTTTTTTTATCGGGATCAATCGCAATCTGCGCTATGATTCTACCGGGCATCTCGGGCAGTTTCATTTTAGTGCTTCTCGGAATGTACAAATTTATTTTGGGAGCAGTTTCCAACTTTAATTTGCCGGTCATTGCAGTCTTTATGGCGGGAGCCGCGATCGGAATTGTACTATTTTCAAACTTACTAAGTTGGTTACTAAAGCGCTTTTACGACGTGACCATAGCATTGCTCGCTGGTTTTATGATCGGTTCGCTAAACAAAGTCTGGCCGTGGAAAGAAGTGGTCGAAACTTTCGTTGATCGCCACGGAGTAGTAAAGCCGCTTCTGGAACAAAACGTTTTGCCCGCAAATTACGAAGCATTGACCGGCAATTCGCCTCAATTGCTCGGTGCTATATGCCTGGCTATTGCCGGTTTTGCTCTTATTTTTATAGTCGAAGGAATATCGAAGCGCTTACAAAAATGAAAACATACGGACTAATTGGCTATCGATTAGGATACTCTTTTTCCAAGGGATTTTTTAAAGAGAAATTTGAGAAAGAGGGATTAACGGGTCATGAATACCTGAATTTCGAGCTGGATCGAATCGATGATTTTCCTTCGATTTTCGAAGCAAATGAGCACATTGCGGGACTCAATTGCACCATTCCATACAAACAGCAAATTATTCCGTATCTCGATGAGATTGATGAACAGGCGGCAGAAGTAGGGGCCGTCAATACAATAAAAATTATCCGCTCAAACAATCAAATTAAGCTAAAAGGATACAATACCGATTGCTATGGCTTTGAGCATTCAATCGTGCCCATGCTAAAATCGAAACATCGAAAGGCCTTGATTTTAGGCACAGGCGGTGCATCAAAAGCCATTAAGTATGTTCTTACTCAGAACAAAATTGAATACATTTCAGCGACGACAAAAGAGAAATTGGATGTAAACGAAGTGAGCTACAATCAAGTTGACGAAAGTTTGCTGAAAGATCACCTCATTGTTATCAACGCTACTCCTTTGGGAACTTATCCTAAGGTTGACAACTGCCCGGCGATTCCTTATGAGTTCCTCACGCCGGATCATGTTCTTTACGACTTGGTTTATAACCCGGAGGAAACTTTATTCATGAGAAAAGGAAACGTAAAGGGAGCAGCAACTAAAAACGGGTTGGAAATGCTTCACCTGCAGGCCGAGAAAGCCTGGGAAATCTGGAATGAATAAAACCCGGTTATTAGTCTAATACGAAGCGATACGTAATGGTCCCCTGCTGAACAGCAGGAGCTGAAGGATCTTCATTGAACCGGGCCTTTAAAGCGGCTTGTCTTGCTTCATTCAAAAACTGGGCACTGGAAATTGTTGATCCACGCGCACCCGGTTCAGCACTGATAACTTTGCCTGATTTATCAACCCTAACCGTCACAACGACGATTCCATCCTCATTTCCAGGATAATTGGGTTTTGGCAACGATTTGTGCGAGCGGCCCCCCAGATCATATGAAATTCCATCTCCTTGTCCACCGCCATCGCCATAGTTGTCGGAGTTAGCCGAACCATTGGGCGAACCTTGGTTTCCTCCCGGGAAAGTGACTCCCTGCCCCATGCTTTCCGAATCACTTGTTCCGGCACCTCCGGCTCCAAAAGCATTCGATGCCCGATTATTTATTTCTGCAATTTTTTGTTGTTCAGCTTCTTTTCGCTTCCGTTCCGCTTCAGCCTGACGCCGGCGCTCAGCTTCCTCAGCCAGTCGTTGGCGCTCTATTTCGGCCAGCCGCTGACGCTCAAGTTCAACTTTACGTTGTGCTTCTTGGTCTATTTTTCGCTGCCGCTCAAGTTCTTCCTGTTTTCTTTTGTTTTCCTGTTCCTGCAAACGCTTTCGTTCTTCTTCCTGCTTCTTTTTGGCAGCATCAATGGCCACCGTTTCCTCAAAATCCTGAGTCATCATTTCTTCTTTAACCTCAGGCTGAGAAACAGATGGTGTGGGTGGGGGCGGTGTAACAGGGGGCGGCGTAACCTCTTTTTTCTCTTGCACAACAGGAGGTGCTGTTTGCCTGCTTGGTGCAGGTTCTTGCGGGCCACTTCCCTGATCTGTATTACCAAAATTCACGAGAATACCTTCTTCTCCCGGCAATGGAAGTGGAGTGAAAAATCCAAACAGCAGGAGCAATATCAAAACAACAACGTGGAAAATAATTGTCCCTACAAATCCCTTTCTATGTTCTCCAATGTAGCTCATTAACGTCCTTCCGGCGCGGTGGCCAAAATCATTTTATACTTATTCCTCTTCGCTATGTTCATTACTTTAACAACTTGCTCAATCGGAACTGACTTATCGGCATGTAGCGACACATATGCTTCGGGATTATCTCCAATGGCCAATTGCAAAGCAGGTTCTATTTCGTGGAATGCGACGCGTTCAACTTCTCCTCCGGTATTGACAAAATACTTGAGATCGGCCGTAATCGAAACAGTGGTCATCGGCTTTGCTGCGGTTTGATTGTTACTTTGTGGCAACAGCAGTTTCAACGCGTTGGGAGCAATTAAAGTTGAAGTCACCATAAAGAAAATCAGCAACAAGAACACGATATCGGTCATGGAGGACATGCTGAAACTGGCATCGACTTTATTTCTTCTTTTTAAGGCCATTGCTGTTATCTTGCTGGTTCATTTAAAAGATCAAGAAATTCAGAAGTGGCTGCTTCCATTTTAAAAATTACCTTTTCAACATTGGCTACCAAAATATTGTAGGCAAAGTAGGCGATAATCCCAACGGTCAAACCTGCTACTGTTGTTACCATGGCCTGGTAGATTCCGGATGACAACAAAGTTACATCAATGTTGCTGCCAGCATTAGCCATATCGTAAAATGCCTGAATCATTCCGATGACAGTTCCCAGAAAACCAATCATTGGAGCACCACCAGCCACACTGGCCAAAACAGGCAAGCCCTTTTCAAGCTTGGCAATTTCGAGGTTGCCAACTGTTTCAATCGCCGAGTTCACATCTGCCATTGGACGGCCGATCCGGCTTATTCCCTTCTGAATCATCCGGGCGGTTGGGTTATCCTGCGAACGGGCCAACGACAATGCCGCTTCTATGTTACCCTGTGAAATGTAATCCTTCACGCGTTCAAGTAACGAATAATCAACTTTGCCAGCCTTTTTAACGGCAAAATATCGATCGAAAAAAATGAATACTGCTATTAACGAAAGTACCAGAATGGGAATCATAATCCACCCACCCTTTAATGCTAAATCAAAAAAACGGGTTACAATCCCATCTTGACCTGCTGATTCTGCCATCACGTCAAGACTATCGCCAGCTGCATTCGAAACTTGTAAAAGAATATTTCCAAACATAAATTTTTATTTAGAGGAACACATAAAAAACGAGGTATAAAAGCATTTATTATACCCCTCAAAAATAATGAATATTTACAAAGTTACTACTTAAAGTAACACGATCAGACACCCGGTTCAGACCGGCAGCTAATATACAACTTTCATGCCTCAATCTTCTTGCCGGATTCCAATCAATCGAACCATTTTATGCCAGAGCTCTGTGAAATTGTCATAGTTCTCCCGGTATGAGATTCCGATACCCTGGGTATACGGCGAAGTTTCATAAATCAGGTTATTATTTGACCGGTTGTAGGCTTTCAGCTGAAGCTTACCATTGTTTGTCAATTTAACGTTCAAATCGAAATCGCCAACAATGTTGTTGCTATTGGAACGGGCAGCATTCGTAGTACTGTTGTTACCAATGTTGCCATTTATGGTAACCCGATCATTGAAAATTTGCGTACTCAACGCCAGTTCAATTTCATCGTCCGACATTTGATTGCCTGGACGATAATTCACTCCGATATCAAAATCGTTGCTAATTTGTGAAAGCCAGTTACTAAGTTGGTTCGAAAACAACTCACTCGCTGTAGATCCAACCACATTGGAATTGGAAGCCTGATAAGATCCGCGAAGGTATTCAGGGGTATAAAACCGCCCCAATACCAACAGCGACAGGATCTGTCGGTTCATCTCCTCCTCTGTACTGATAAATTGTTGCACTTGATCTTTTATCCGGTCTTCGGCTGTTGGAAAATTGATGTCGAAAGCGATCGATGGATTATTCAGGTTCTCGGTTAGAAAAATGCCACACGTTACCGGAATTCGCTGAGCATAATCAATATTCTCGACCGAATTGGGAAAAAGCTCAGTTAAGGATGCCTTTAATCGATAGATGGCTTCAATATCAACAATAGCATCATATGGCTCGCCATTCCAGCGGATCGTACCTCCGCTGGCTATTTCAAACTTTTTATTTATCACATTCTGCAAAGTAAACAAATAGTCGCCCTGATCAACCCGATACTCCCCGAACATCGTAATATTGAAATCCGGGTCAATGCGAACCTGCATGTCGCCTGTTCCACGCGATCGAATCATATCGCCAATCTGCGAATTATAAATCAGCTGAACAAGCGCATCGGGTGTTATATCAAAATCAAAGATCATCTTGACATTGGATTTTTCGGTTCGCACCTTCCGCTCCGTTGATTTGGCGTCCTGTGTTTCACTATTCACAAAATGAATGAAATCATACTCCTGTGCTTCCGCTTCATAATCTAACGAGATATTGATGGATGTGCCACTTAAGCTGGTTGCTTCCGAAGTTAAAGTAATATCTTTACCATGTCCTCGAATTTCCAAAACGCCTTTGGCATAAGCCTTTCCATAAAATCGTTCATTATCTCTGAAAGTCGTATTCATAGCCATCAACCTCGAAGTACGTAAAGCCAGATTATAATCCATATTCCCAAAGTTATCATGACGAATGGAGCCATTAAAAACCCCTTTGTTCCCCTGGTAGTCAGTAATTTGAATTTGATCAAACACAATGGAGTCGGAACGAAAGCTGATGGTGTCGCTGAAATAATAATCTACCTGAAGTGCTTTCATGGCCAGCCCCGCATCAAGACCAAGCACATCGCCATCCAGCAGAATTTTCTCTGTGTTTCCGTGGATCCACACATCTCCAGTGCCGCGACCGCGAATATCCTGAAAACTATTCTGCAGAATCGGTTGCAAAATTGTCAGTGATAAATCATTCAAGCTGGCGTAAAAATCAATCGAGTCGTTTGCCGGAGTGTAAGTGCCATAGGCGTAAAAAGCCTGATGGTTTTTACTGTCAATCTGCAATTCTGTCTGAATTTCCTCCGACTGCCGATCCCACTTGCTAACAATGCTAAGCTCTCCAATCTCATGGTCCCGAAAACTCAAATCATTGATCCTCAAATCAGATAAAAACAAGGCACGTTCATACACATCAAAGACACTTGCTGTTCCATTCAGAATTCCCTCAACTTCAAAGTTTCGTTGTGCGAGTGAGTTCAAATGCCCTAGATTCAACTCATTCACCTTTAAATTCAACCGATCACTTTTATCTTTTGAAATCACGCCATCCAAGGTAAATTGCTGGTCTCCATTCGAAATCTGAAAGTTACCAACAGCAATTCTTGTCGAATCGATGGTTATTCGAGAAGGGTGCACCGTCCAAAGGGTGTCCGAAATATAAATCCGTGATGGTAAGACCTCCATATCAACATGCGTACGATCGTAACCGTTTTTTAGAAAATCGACCTGGGTCTCCAGTTCGCCGCTGTAGGTTTCCTGATGAAAATTATTCCACACTATTTTGGAGTTCAGCCGGTCATCTGCGGCATCAGCTAAGATAGCCAGATTGTAAATACTCTGATTTTCATTCAACTGCAACTCATCTAACCGACTCTTAAATTCAATCTTCTCATTGGTATGCACAGACAATGAATAGCCATTGAAAACCAAATCCCGGTATTCCATTCGTGGAATATCGGCAACCAGATCCAGAGTCAGCCCCTGATCGTCAAAGTGCCCGGTAATTTCAGCAGGTCCAACAAAGAGTTCGGGAAGCAATGTCTTAGTTAGTGGTTTCATATCCTTCACCGTCACCATGAAATCAAACTGGTTCATTGTCATTCTTTCATTAAACTCAATACCTGAAGAAGGTAAATAGCGATGAATTAAATTTTTAAAACTTCCAAACAGGGTCAGAAAAGAATAGTTTCCGGCAATATGAGCATCTGCAAAATCGGAACGAACCTGAAGATGAGAAACATTTTCAAAATACGTATTAACACTTAAACTACTGAGAGCCAAGGTGTCGTATTCGTTGACGTATTGTCCTTCGGCAACCTGAATATTACCGTCCAGGTTATCAATGCTATTCCCCTTAAAATTGGCATTCAACGCCATTGAAAGCAGCGACTTTTCAAAGGTGTGATCAAGATTCAGTGCTATCAGGTTGGCTTGCTCCAGATTGAGCTCAAAATCAAACTCCGGGATCGGCGTATTAAAATCCAGTTTACCAACAAAACCAGCATCAAGGTTGGGATCGCTGATCGTCAGATTACCTTCGAATTTTCGATCCTGAACTGCACCGTCGAGGGTGAGATTCTTAAACTTATAATCATTAAAAACCAGACTATCCACAACTCCTGCAATGGCGACGTTAAAAGCCCGGCTTATTTTATGAAACGAACCGTTAACCTGTCCGTTAAATGTAAGCTGCTCAAATTTGTCATACTGAGTAAACGCGCCCAACTCGAAATTAACTGTTTTTACACTCCCGTTAACTTTTAACCGATTTCCTTGTAGCGGAACAAAAGAAAGGTCGGTCCTTATTTCCCCAAAATTGGATCGCACGGTTCCGTAGGCGACAAAATCGCTTAAAAACCCTGTAAAATTTCCTTCGTAACGAACAACACCTGCATCGTGCAACAAGGGCGAAAACTGCAAATAATCAGCCTTTGAAGAATGGGGTAATTTAATCTGGCTCAAATCTTTAAAATCCGCTGTCGAGCTTTTTAAATCCAACGAGATGTAAGTCTGATCCAAATTGGGCAGGCCATTGGTGTAAAAATCGCAAACCAAGCGGGTATTTTCGCCAAGGCTCATTTGCAAATCCTTGGCTTTCAAATCTGCAATGGTTCCATAGACCCGTCCTGAAAGATCCATTTTCAAATCCATTCCCCGCACGGAAGGTACCAGCTGTCCCAAGTCAACAAAATCCAAAACCGTTTCCTTCAAATCGACATCCAGCTTCAAAAACGAAAAATCCTTACCTTCATGCATTTCTGTTTGATCAATGGTCACATCGGCGTTAACAATAGCCGAATGTGGCGTCTCCACCCGAAGGTTTTGCAGTTTCACCATGTGATTGGATGAAACCAGTTGCGTACTCAACGAAGTTAATTTAAAAGCCTTGCGGTCGTCAAGACTCATCTGGTTGATATTGAACGACAATGAATCATGATGTAAAACAAAATCACTGACGTCCATCTGAATGTTATATAAATCAATGGTTTTCGGTGCCTCAGTTTTATAGTACGAGTACCCCAAACGCGTATCGCTAAAAAGAAAATTCTGACAAATAAAATCCCAGTTATCTTTTTGTTTATTGGAACGCAACGCATCGAAAATAAATTTATAATTGGGCAGATTCTCTTCCGTAAGCGAAACAAAGAGTTTGGTCTGCTCCATATCAAGCGACGACAGGTTGATCATTTTCCGTTTCACACTCAAATCGTCAATCGAAGCCGCCATTCTCCCCACATAAAATAAGGTATCCTGCTGCTGATCTTCAACCAAAAACTCATTCAAAATAACCTGATTGAAAAAACGAATGTCCACACTTTTCAGTGTTATCCTTGTATTCAGCCGTTCCGAAAGGTTATTGGCAATTTGCCTGACCAAAAAAGTTTGGACCACACTGGCCTGGAAAGCCAAATAAGCTCCCAGAATCAGGACGACCAGGATCCCAAAACCCCACAATACTATTTTAATCGATTTTTTGATAATTTTGTCCCTCGGTAATTTGAAAGCAAAATAAACTAAATTCCACGTAAATCGTTAGGTTCAACAGTTAAAATAATTGAATCTTACCCTGAAAATTGGTTTTCATGAATAACAAAAAAGATATCATCATTTTAGGAATTGAGTCATCATGCGACGACACCTCAGCCGCTGTTATCAAGAACGGTGTTCTGCTGTCGAATATTATAGCCAGCCAAAAAGTTCACGAAGCTTACGGCGGTGTTGTTCCCGAACTGGCGTCGCGGGCGCACCAGCAAAACATCGTACCGGTAGTCGACCAAGCTATTAAGCAGGCCGGAATCAGCCGCGATGAAATCTCGGCTGTAGCCTACACCCGTGGTCCGGGTTTGCTGGGATCGTTACTCGTAGGAACCTCGTTTGCCAAAGGTTTTTCGCTGGCAGCCGGTATTCCGATGATTGAAATCAACCATCTTCAGGGGCATGTTTTGGCTCATTTTATTGAAGAAGATGGCGTTGAATTTCGCGAACCAAAGTTTCCACATCTCAATTTGCTAGTATCCGGAGGAAACTCCCAGATCATTATTGTCAGGGATCATTTGGAGATGGAGGTGATTGGCCAAACCATTGACGATGCGGCCGGCGAAGCATTCGACAAGTGCGCCAAAGTGATGGGCATGCCCTACCCCGGCGGTCCTCTGATCGACAAACTGGCGAAAGAGGGTAATCCCCATACTTTCGAATTTTCGAAACCTCGCATCAAAGATCTGGACTACAGTTTTAGCGGACTAAAAACAAGCTTTCTGTATTTCTTGCGCGACCGAATCAAGGAAAACGAAAACTTTATTAAAGAAAATCAGGCCGATTTGTGTGCTTCGCTCCAAAAAACCATCATCGATATTTTGATGAGCAAGCTGGTGAAGGCGGCAAAGCAAACCGGCATCAAAGAAATTACCGTTGGTGGTGGTGTTTCCGCCAATTCGGGCTTGCAAAACGCCTTGAAAGTCGAAGCCGAAAAACGCCAATGGAACTTGTTTATTCCCAAGTTTGCCTTCACCATGGACAATGCGGCCATGATTGCCATTACCGGCTATTACAAATACCAGAAGGGACAGTTTGCCGCGCAGGATGCCGTTCCGTTTGCCCGAATGAGTATTAACGATTAGCAATCGCCACAGGTAAAGCGTGGATTAGTCAACCGAAAAATAGTTTGAGTAACATTTAATGCATGCTGAAGAATGCCAAAAGCATGTTGAGGAACATAAAAAGCACGTTGAGGAAAGCATAGAGCACCTGAAGGAAGGTGTGGCGCAAGACTTGGAAGAAACAGGCGAAAGAACAGAAAAAAAACGCATGGAAAACGCGAATGTTGACCAATCGCTTTGCAATCTTCACCAGCATGGAGCAAACGGACTCTGAAACAGACTTGAAACTCGAAACTTAGGATTTGGAACTTAAATTTTGAAACTTGGAACTTGATCAAAAAATACCCGTCATTATTGTTACCGGCTTTCTTGGAGCCGGTAAGACCACATTTATAAACGAAGTGATACGCCATCACCAGCAACTGAAACTGGCCTTGGTTGAGAATGAGTTTGGACAGCAATCCATTGATCAGGATTTGATTGTGGGCATGCGAAGTGAGAATATTTTCGACTTAAGCAATGGCTGCATCTGCTGTTCCATTTCCAACGAATTCTCCTTAACCCTGCTCGACCTAGCCGAAAAAGCCGGTGAAATTGACTACCTGCTCATTGAAACCACGGGAGTAGCTGATCTTTCGAACGTAATCAAACCTTTTTATGAAGACCAGGAATTGAAAGAAAAATATACGCTTGCCGGGAGTGTCTGCCTGGTTGATGCCCAAAATTTTGAGCAGCAAATGAGTGAGCGCGAACAACAATTGCAGGTTATTCTGAGCGACTTACTCATCATCAACAAAACCGATAGGGCTTTAGAAACCAGCTTACCCGAGATTGAGAAAAGACTCGCGGCATGGAATGGAACCGCGGAGACAATCGCTACGGAATTTGGAAAAAGCAACGGGTTTTTCCTTGAAAATTTTGCTGAAAAAGTACAGGGAAGACTGGAACAGAAAATGGCCGAGCCCTTTCTTTTTCGCTTGGTCGAATCGAAAAAGTATACCACATTCACCCACGAGTTTTCAGGCCATATAAAACTGGACCGGTTCAAATATTGGTTCGATTATTTTGCGGCCATCAATCAACTCCAGATATACCGCATCAAAGGCATTCTTTTCACTCAAAACAACCCCAACAAAATTGTGGTACAATCAGTCGGCGGAGGTACGAGCTATTCGGAAGGCAGCCTGATTATGCCCGGTGAAGCTCCAAAAAACCGGCTTGTTTTTATTGGAAAGGAAATTGATTTTGAGCGGATCGGCTTCGAACTGAACAACTACTTAGCCAAGGATCTGAATCCATAAGGGGAGCGTTAAAACACTCAAAATCGTGCTCAACACCACCACCTTCGAAGCAAAGGTGGCGTTCAATTTGTATTTTACCGACAAAACGTAAGGCGTTAATCCCATGGGCATCGCGCCTTCCAAAATGCTGGAGCGAACATCGAATGACACACCAAAAGACAGGACCACACCATAAAACACTAAGGGTAAAAGCAGCAAAATAGCGATTGAAAACCCTGCCACCGGCAACCATTCTTTTAGCTTTCCAAACGGGTGGGTTCCCAAAAACAGTCCCAGCGAAAACAACACAACGGCCGTTACCGAAGTAGCAAACAAATCCAGCCCTTTCACCAAAATTTCAGGCACTTCAAATTTCAATATTGAAACCAGTAAGCCAAGCAAAACAGCTATAAGCAGCGGATTCTGAAGCAGGTTCTTCACCACAACAAGCGGATTGACATCGTGCTCGCCCAACACTTCAACCAAAATAATCCCCAGGGTGAACAACCAAAACAAATAAACCGCCGACAGCAAAGTAGACTCGGCCAGAATGCCGGAGCCATATACATTCATCAGAACCGGAATGCCCAGGTAAGACACGTTGCCAAATGAAAAAGCCAAAATCAAGGTACGCAAGGTATCGGTGCTCAACCGGAAAAGTTTGGCAACCGGGAAAGCCAACAGCATACACAACACAATGTAAGCCGAATTCCATGCAGCCAGATCGATATACTCGGCCAAAGGCACGTCCAGCTTAAACAAGGCCACCAGGATCAGCGCCGGAAAACCAATCCACAGCGCATAGTCATTCAACACATCAATCCATTCTTTTTTAAACGACTTGGTCCGGCTAAAAAGCAAACCGGCCAAAGCAGCCAGGAAAAGCGGGAGTATGGTAGATAACGACAACCAGTAATTTTGCATGGGCCCGGGCTATATGGATCTACTAATTCTTCAGGAACGGACGTACATCGGTTAAAAACATGCCAGCCGATTTTGCAGCCTGCATGCCCAAAATGCCATCTTCGTAAACATGGCATTTCTCCGGATTAATTTTAACCAACTCGGCGCATTTCAAAAAGGTTTGAGGTAAGGGTTTGTGCTCGGTCACATCATCGGCCGTAACAATAGCATCAAACAGATCATAGATTTTCAGCGCTTTTAGTTGCAGTTCAGCACTTGTACGGCTGGCCCCGGTGCCCACAGTCAGCGGAATTTTACCATGATACTGATGCACCAAACTGATCACCGACTCGTGCGGGCGAAGCTTGTCAATGCTGTTCCAAAACGTTTGCTGTTTCATACGCACCATTTCCTCCGGGTCCACGCCTTTCAATCCATTATCACGGATAATCCGGTGAGCAAACTCAATGGTCGGCATACCAGTCATTTCTTCAATGATTGACGGGTCGAATTCACAGTTGTAGTGTTTACAAACCGTGTACCAGGTAGCAATGTGAACCGGGAGCGAATCGGACAGCGTTCCATCTAAGTCAAAAATCAACGCCTCTGCGTCCGGGTGTTTATCTAGCTTCATAACTTCTCTCTTGAAATTAGCGGGTGAAATTACGCTTTTTTTTACAGCTTAAAACTTTGCTGACGGCACACGTCCCAATATCCCAAGAATTTAATCTTCTATTAATTTTATGACTGCCGGATGACCTGCCTGTCGATTCTGCAGTGGCTGTTAATTGCTGTCATTGATCGTTCAAAACAATTGAATGACCACCTGTTAACAATTGAATGACTCCTTAATGACAATCAAATGACAATCAAATGACCACCTAATGACACCAGAGTGCACTTTCAACTTTCGACCAAAAATGGATGTAACTTAACTCACGAAAACAATTGCGCGGTTCCCGGCGTTTCCAAGTCCAAGTGATCTGTATTGTTTATTTCCACCAGTTTGTGCTTCCCATCCCTATGCAGCTCAACCCGACTCACCGAAGTATTTTTGCTCACATCCCACGAAAAGTAGTAGCTGGCCGGCTGGTTAGCAATTACCGTACGAAAAGCCCGAATTAATCCTCCATGCGTAACAGCGACTACACATTGTCCATCGTGGTTTGCCAATAGTTTCTCAATAAATTTGGACGCCCGGTCCATCATATCTTCATTCGTTTCTGAACCTTGGGGCAAGTACTCCCACTTCCAATTTTCGGGAAATGGTTTGCCTTCCCATAAAGGCAACGAACGCTCACGTAAAAGCGGATCGGTTTGCAGGTTAAGCGTCGGATGAAACTTCAATACTTCATTGGCTGTATCCATAGCCCGCCGCAAATCGCTCGAAAAAACCACATCAATCAACTCATCTTTCAAACTTGAAGCTAAATTCCGGGCCTGCTGAATTCCCAATTCAGACAAACACCCGTGTTGTTGCCCCTGACAAATATTGCCGGCATTTTCAGTGGTTTCGCCGTGGCGGATAATAATCAGTTCAATCATAGTCAATATTGGCTTTTCAATTTTAGACTCATCGAATTCCTCAAATTCGCTATACAAATAAGGACAAACAGTTTCAGAATCTGTTCATAAATCAATCCGCGGTAGCCTCATTTTATGCAGAAATAACCTTTCAGCCAGCCAATTGTTATCAAAACAAAATTGTTTCGTTTTCACACTGTAATTGAACTGACCAAATGATACCAATATATTGTCGATTTTACTTACTCCTTATTGATATAAATTAAATTGAATCCGTATGTTTAAAACTTATCTTTCACTCGTTTTTATATTCCTGTTTGGAATCAATTTCGTTTCGGCAGAAAACGATGAAGCGCGACTGCTTCGTTTTCCTGCCATTTCAGAGAATCAGCTTGTGTTTACCTATGCTGGTGATTTGTATTCCGTTGATTCGGACGGCGGCACGGCGCGGAAACTAACCAATGATGTTGGCTTCGAACTGTTTGCCCGTTTTTCTCCGGATGGAAGCCAGTTGGCCTTTACCGGCCAATACGATGGCAACACCGAAGTGTTTGTCATGCCAGCCAGCGGCGGAACTCCCAAGCGCCTGACTCACACAGCCACCCTGGGCCGTGACAAAGTTTCGGATCGCATGGGGCCTAACAACATTGTGATGAGCTGGACGCCGGATGGCAAAAACATTGTGTACCGTTCGCGCAAGCAAAGCTTCAATTCGTTTAAAGGACAACTGTTCCTGGTTCCGGCCGAAGGCGGTCTGTCAACAGAACTTCCCTTGGTCGAAGGTGGTTTTATGAGCTACTCACCTGATGGTAAGCAACTGGCATTCAACCGTGTTTTTCGCGAGTTCCGCACCTGGAAATATTACGAGGGCGGAATGGCTGACGATATCTGGCTGTTCGACTTCAATTCAAAAGAAGTAAAAAATCTGACCGATAATAAGGCGCAGGATATTATTCCGATGTGGGCAGGTGACGAGATCTTCTTTCTTTCGGACCGCGATCGTACCATGAATATTTTTGTGTACAACACCCAAACCGAAGCGGTTGAGAAAGTGACAGATTTTACCGAGTACGATGTCAAATTCCCTTCGATTGGCGGCGATTACATTGTGTTTGAAAACGGCGGCTACCTCTACAAAATGAATGTGAATGACAAGCAAGCCATAAAAATTCCGATTCAAATTAACAACGATTTTATCTATGCACGCAACGAGTGGACAGATGCCTCGAAACGAATTACCGATGGCGATGTTTCTCCCAATGGCGAACGTGTTGTGTTCTCCGCCCGTGGCGATGTATTCAATGTTCCGGCAAAAAAAGGAATCACCAACAACCTGAGCAAAACGCCTGGAGCGCATGAGCGCAGTGCAGTTTGGTCGCCCGATGGCAAATACATTGCCTACCTGAGTGACCAGTCTGGCGAGTTTGAAGTTTACATCCAGGATCAGCAGGGCAATGGCGCCCCCATTCAGTTGACCAAAGATGCCGACACCTACAAGTTCAGCCTCGAATGGTCACCTGACAGCAAGAAAATTATGTGGTCCGACCGAAAGCACCGCCTTCGCTATGTCGAACTCGATTCGAAAAAAATAATCACTGTTCAAACTTCCGAATACGGCTTAATCAGAGCCTACAATTGGTCGCCCGACAGCAAATGGATTACTTTTGCCGAGTCTTCGGATAACCGTTTCACCAAAATCATGCTTTACTCGGCAGACAGCAAAGACCTCCACGAAGTAACCGACAACTGGTACGACTCCGGTTCTCCGTCGTTCTCAAGCGATGGCAAGTACATCGTGTTTGTTTCGGCACGCGATTTCAACCCAACCTACAGCCAAACCGAATGGAATCATGCCTACACCAAGATGTCGCGCATTTACCTGGCCATTTTGTCGGATGAAACCAAATCGCCGTTTGCCCCTGAAAACGACACCATCAAGGTAGAAACAGAATCAAAGGAAAAAGAAAACAAGAAGGAGGAAAAAACGAATGACAAAACCGTAAAAATTGATTTAGAAGGGCTTTCCAACCGGATTGTATCGCTTCCAATTTCTGCATCCGATTATTACAATGTCGCCTGTGTAGGCGACAGGATTTATTACATCGATCATAGCGACGACCGCAATGCCAAACTTTATGATTTGGATAAGAAGGAAGAAACGGTCTTGGGAAAATTCAACTTTGGGATCTCGGCAAACCACAATAAAATGCTGGTTGTGCAAGATAGTAAATGGGCGGTTATCGACTTACCAACATCCAAAGTTACACTGGAAGAAACCATTGACCTGTCGAACATGAAGGTGTGGGTAGATTACCAAGCCGAATGGAAGCAGATTTACGACGAAAGCTGGCGCCAAATGCGCGACTTTTTCTACGTTGAAAACATGCACGGACTGGACTGGAAAGCCACGCACAAAAAATACGCGGTACTAGTTCCACATGCCCGGCACCGCGACGACCTGACCTACATTATTGGCGAATTGATTGGCGAACTGAATGTGGGCCATGCCTATGTGCAAAGTGGCGACCGGCCCGAACCCAAACGGATTCAAACCGGATTGCTGGGCGCCAGAATCAGTGCCGACCCGTCGGGCTATTTTAAAATTGATGAGATTCTGAATGGTGCCAACTGGAATAAAGGCTTGCGTTCGCCGCTGAAAGAAGTAGGCATCAACGCCAAAGCAGGCGAATTCATTATCGCCATAGACGGGGTCAGCACACAATCAACTCAGGATCTGTTTTCCTTACTTGTTGGAAAAGCCAATAAGGAAGTTGAACTGACAATCAACAGCATAGCTTCGAAAGCAGGAGCCCGCCAAGTGCTGGTCACGCCAATTGCTGACGAGTCGAATCTGTATTACTACAACTGGGTTCACACCAACATTAAGAAAGTGAATGAAGCAACCAACGGAGAAGTGGGATACATTCATGTGCCCGACATGGGCATGAACGGCTTGAATCAATTTACCGAATTATTCTATCCGCAGCTCAATAAAAAAGGCCTGATCATTGACGACCGCGGCAATGGTGGCGGCAATGTTTCGCCCATGCTGATTGAGCGTTTGCAGCGTGTGGCCCAGCGCGCCAACATTCGGCGTAACGCCACCCACCCAACCCCGGTTCCCGGTCAAATGATGCTTGGCCCCAAAGTGTTGCTGATTGACCGCTATTCGGCTTCGGATGGCGACTTGTTTCCCTACGCCTTTAAACACTACAATCTGGGAACCGTCATTGGAACCCGCAGTTGGGGTGGCGTTGTCGGCATCAGCGGCTCACTTCCATTTATTGACGGCGCTGAACTGAATAAACCCGAGTTTGCTTCTTATTCATCCGAAAAAAGCGAGTGGATTATTGAGGGATACGGCGTCGATCCGGACATTGTGCTGGACAATGACCCACACCAGGAATACCTGGGTAAGGATGCCCAATTGGAGAAAGCCATTGAGGTGATCAAAGAAAAGGTAAAAACAGAATACAAACCGCTGCCGCCTGTGCCGGAAGCACCAGACAAAACAAAATAAACGATTCGTAAAAAAAAAGGAGGTCAGCTGGCCTCCTTTTTTATTTCCGGCCCCACCCTTCCACGCAACCAAAATAAACCATTAGGTCAACCTTTAGAAACGAAATGACAGATTAATACGTTATTCATACAGAACAATGATTTAGAAATATGAAACGAATACGATTATTACCCATAGCGCTGCTCCTGATGAGCTTATCGGTGTTTTCGCAGGAAAGCAATCCGGTAGAACTCTTTGAAGGACGCGGAATCAGCAGCACACCCCACCGGATCATGGATTTGAGTTACCAAAACTTGCAGGAAGTGCCGATAAGCGCCAACCTGCCGGGCATTGAAGTGTTGATCCTTGACAACAACCAGCTCTCCGAGCTGCCAAACTGGATTAACAACCTGAGCAACCTCCGGATTTTATCTGTCCGAAACAACAAGCTGCAAGAAGTAAGCTCGCTACTCTCCCACTGCACAAAACTGGAACAGCTGCATTTGAATGGCAATGCCGCCTTAACCGATTTGCCCAACCTAAGCAGTTGCCGGAATCTAATGCTGGTGGATGTAGTTGGCACCCGCATCCGGGAAATTCCCGCACATATCCGCGCGATGGACAACCTGTACTATTTCAAATACAATCCTGAAAAGAAGTAGATTGGATAGCGAACGGAGTATGGAATAGTGGGGGTTTCGCTTCAAGTGAATCCTTCAATCGCAGCTACAGGCCTTATGAAAAATCCGGTGCGGCTTCCTACTTGGAAATATCCTGATAAGCGGGAGATTTTAAGAATCAATTTCTATTCATTACTATGAACCCTATCCCTGAAACAAAAAATATAATACTCAGATATCTCAAGACTTGAATTGACTGGTGATACCTCATGTAATCCTTTTTATTCTCTATCGTGATATGGCTGTAATGCACCCCTAAAAAGAGGGAGCTACAACCAGTTAGGAAACCTAATACTATGAGTATGATAGATTAGTAGTGTGATAAATCAATTGCAACATTTGTAATGTATCATTCGGAGATAGTCTGAATTTGGAGTATACCTATTCAAAAAATTTGCAAATTCTCCTTCCTGCTCGCCTGACCCGTTGTTTGAGCGAAGCGGTACCTGCTTATTCCGATGAACGTCGGAAAGGACTTAGCTGTCCTGAGTTTCCAACTCAGTGCTCATTGATCCGCTTGAATACTTACTATTTCTCCCCATGCCAAGGGCTTTATTTTTTTTCAGTCACCGAGATAACGGTTCTTGCTGGTAAATCGTTCATTTGTTTTCTGATTGATGTCATTTGTTCGGTTGGGGCGCCTTTCAATAGGTTTTGGGCTAAAGCCCGGTCGTTGCAGGTTGTCTCGTCACCCCCGATTCATCCGGGGGTGACAGATGCTATCGCCGACTACGAGTGATGCACCTGTCAGTAACCCGGCCCCTATGGGTTGGGCCGTTGCGGCGACTCAAGCTGGGCTTTAGCCCAAACCTCAACTGCCTCTTCGTTCAAGGAAGCGGTTAGGAGAAGGAAGAAAACCCGGCAGCAGCTCGCCAAGTCTAGTGCATTTTCCGAAGAGCAGGTGTATTGTCATTACAAAAACTCATCCATGAGAAGCATGGAACACTTGTCGAAAAGCGTGGACTTGTCCATGACAAGGATGGACTGTTCCACGATAAGCATGGAGCGTTCTAACAATGGGACAACTTTCTGTTCCCAGCCTGCCCCTTCTGGAATAAAGAAGAAGGATTGCCTCATTTCAATTATTATGGCCTATCTTTGAGCCCTTCAAAAAAAAGACAAAATAGCAGAACCATTCGATACAATCGTTAACATGAGCCTGGAGAAAAAACTATACGAGCGAAGCGGATCAGCATGCGAGTTATGCCGATCAACCAACGAATTAAGTGTTTACGAGGTTCCGCCAAAAACCAATGCTGGCGTAGATAAAAGCGTCCTTTTGTGTGATCGCTGCCTGGAGCAGATCGAAAATCCGGAGCAAGTGGATATTAACCACTGGCATTGCTTAAATGACAGTATGTGGAGCCAGGAGCCCGCTGTCCAGGTGATGGCGTGGCGCATGCTCAACCGCTTGAAAGCTGAAGTATGGGTGCAAAACCTGCTGGATATGCTTTACCTGGAAGACGACGTATTGATTTGGGCCAAAGCAAGCGGCGAAGGAAACAGCAACCAAGACCAAGCAGCGAAACACATGGACTGTAACGGCGTAACGCTTCAGGCTGGTGATACTGTGGTGTTGACCAAAGACCTGAATGTGAGAGGAACCAGCTTCACCGCCAAACGCGGAACTGCGGTTCGGGGAATCTCAATTGCGCACGACAATCCAGAGCAAATTGAAGGACGTGTCAACGGGCAACAAATTGTGATTCTGACCAAGTTTGTTAAAAAGACCAGCTAAAGGCAATTGTCCAACGGCGGCTTTTATACCAATCAGAATTTGATTTCAGCAAATACCGGGAAATGATCCGAAGGATATTTCCAGTCGTCGGAGTCCGTCAGAACCGCATATTTCAAAACCGCACAGCGAACCGGTCGCTTCACAAACACATAGTCAATTTTGTTGGCAATTGGCTTGCCAAAGTTAAAGCCATTGAACGTTCCGTGCGGCCCAAATGGCGGAACAACAGAAAGCTCTTCCGCTGACGTAAAATACTGATTGGCAAAACCAATCACTTCGCTTTCGGGTAATGCGTTGAAATCGCCCATCAACACTACGGGTTCACTGGAAACACCAATTTCGTCCATTTTCCGAACAATGAGCTTAACCCCTTCCATCCGGGCCTGTAGCCCACTATTATCAAGGTGGGTATTGAAAATCCAAAAGCGCTTTTTGGTCTTCTTATCTTGAAAACGGGCATAGGTACAGACGCGCAAATAAGCAGCGTCCCAGCCCATGGATACCTCACCGGGAGTTTCCGACAACCAAAACGTATTTTCTTCCAACAGTTTAAAGCGATCTTTTCTGTAGAAAATCACCGTATGCTCGCCCGCTGTTCCTTCACGGCCTACACCCACATAGTGATAATCCGTTAATTGTTCATCGATATACGCGACCTGTCCCGGCAGAGCTTCCTGCGTTCCTATGATATCGGGTCCATAAAATTTCAACTGCGCAACCAAAAAGTCCTTCCGGTTTGGCCAGGAATTTTCGCCATCCGACGCAATATCGAGCCGAATGTTATAACTTAAAAACTTAACCGATTGCGCGCTGATTTGCTGAAACGCACCTGCCAAAATGATAAAAACAAAAAACACTCTCATATCAAACAACTTATGATTAAAAACGTTCAGAGACAAGATATCCAAAAATCATTGCATGATTATTGACAAGAAAATTTCATTAATCTCAGTTTTCGATATCAAATCCACAGCACTTACTTTGAGAAAGACAGTCCTCTGAATTCTTCTCACCAAAGTATGGTAACTTTCATGATTTCACCTCAAATAGCTAATCGAGATTAGCTGCAGCTCTGATTTTAAAGCGGGAAAAGAATTCGATGCATATGTTCTTCCCTTTTTATTGAATTTCAGCACAGTTTCTCCTAAGCTAATGGAATCAACTTCCCTGTCTGTATGCAAGACAATCTCCCACTCGCGCGAGGGCTCCATGCCCTCGTATTGTCCCAGAACCGGTTCAATAATCAATTTACTTCCGTTCGTTCCGGTTTCAAAACGGATGTCTGTTTTGGCATAGGCACCCTTCAAATAATCGTTGCTTTTACCGTCATCTTCTATCAATGTAAATTGGCCATCTGCCCCGTCATATAGATGCAGTTCCAGTTGTTGGTTGCTTCCCATTTCGACAGAACGTGCATATTTCCGTTTTGGGATTATGGCCCCTTCCCTTATGAACAAAGGGATTTGATACAAGGGGGCAGCCACTTCGATGTGTTTTCCGCCATTAAGTTTATTGCCATTCCAATAGTTGATCCAGTTAGAATCTTCTGGCAAAAGAATGTTTCGTGTAGTAGCTCCTTGCTCATATACCGGGGCAACAAAAATTTCATGGCCAAAAAGGTATTCATAAAGGCGTACGGGACGAATTATATTTTCACCTTTTAAACGCGCGAGATGGGCATAAGAATAAATGTAAGGAAACAATTCCATTTTTAGCCGGGCATATTGCCTAAACAGAGCATCGGCTCGTTCCGAGACTTTGAAGGCAATGTTTCCGGTCGCGTTTTCGGGTTGCGAAAAAGGCGTAGTGAGCGGTACAAAAACGGCAAACTCCAGCCAGCGGATGTAAAGCTCCTCATCAACAATACCATCAGTTCCAATGGAAAAGCCGCCCATGTCGTTAGCTAAAAAAGGAATTTCATGAAAATGACGACCCGTATCAGTGTACATGCCCAGGTTTTCCTTGAAAGCAACGCGTGGAAGCCA
>SWCA01001278.1_pt1 | contig 44162 bp, 46 predicted proteins | sample 4692961 | NCBI WGS metagenome assembly SWCA01 (sample SAMN10267275, study PRJNA491770) | bioreactor metagenome | isolation source: DHS bioreactor inoculated with | place: Japan: off Shimokita Peninsula
TTTCTGATGTGATCCTGCCCTGTGTGGTGGGGCCGCCCGGCCCGGTGGTCGATCTCGGCTGCGGGGCGGGAGCGGTGGGGCCGGTGCTGGCCGAGCGGTTCCGCAGCCACCGGCTGATCGGGGTCGACGCCTCGCCGACGATGCTGGCCAAGGCCGGAACGACTGGGATCTATGCCTGGCTCAGCCAGGCGGATATCGCCGACTGGGCCCCCGGCAAGGACCGCCCGGCGCTGATCTTTTCCAATGCGGTGCTGCACTGGCTGGCCGGGCATGAAGAGTTGATGCCGCGCCTCGCGGGGCTGCTCGCGCCGCGCGGGGTGCTTGCGGTGCAGATGCCGGGCCAGTTCGACGCGCCAAGCCACCGGTTGTTGCGCGACCTTGCGGCAGAGCTGTTTCCCGACCGGTTCGATCTGGCCACGTTCCAGCCGCCGGTCGCGGACCCCGAGGATTATGCCCGCTTGCTGGCGCCGCTCGGCCGGGTGAGCGCGTGGGAGAGCACCTATATCCACAAGCTTGAGCCGGTGGCGGGCGCCCATCCGGTGCGCCGCTTCACCGAGGCGACCGCGATGCGTCCGTTCGAGGCGCAGTTGTCCGAGGCCGAAGCCGCGCAATTCGTGGCGGCTTACGAGGCGGAACTGGATCTGGCTTACCCGCCGGAAGAGGATGGCACCATTCTGTTCGCTTTCCGCCGGGTATTTTTCACGCTGGAGACGGGCTGAACGCGCGGCACAGGCCCGTCACTGCGCCCCATGCATACATTCCTGGCGTCCCGGATGGCCCCGGATGATAGGAAAATGACGGCGAGCACATGAAATACGCCGGAATGCAGAAAATCTTGGCCCCAAGCGGTTCTTTAACACGCTGATAGAAAACGGATGTTTCCATTCGGAAACGGAAGTTTCCGCAAGAGGCCGCTGGCGCTGCAAAACATGTCGGATTCCCACATGCCTTTCAGCGTGTATACATGTATAGAAGGCGCGAACCTGCCGATCCGCTCCAGCCAAGGATGAATCATGAGCCACAAGACCGACATCGAGATTGCCCGCGCGGCCCACAAGTTGCCGATTCAGGAGATCGGGGCGAAGCTGGGGATCGGCAGCGATCAGCTTGTGCCCTATGGCCACGACAAGGCCAAGGTGGCGCAGGACTTCATCAATTCGCTCACGGACCGGCCCGACGGCAAACTCATCCTGGTGACCGCGATCAACCCGACTCCGGCGGGTGAGGGCAAGACCACCACGACGGTGGGGCTCGGCGACGGCCTCAACGCGATCGGCAAGAAAGCCGCCGTCGCCATCCGCGAAGCCTCGCTCGGCCCCTGCTTCGGGATGAAGGGGGGCGCAGCCGGTGGCGGCTATGCGCAGGTGGTGCCGATGGAAGACATGAACCTGCATTTCACCGGCGATTTCCACGCCATCACCTCTGCCCACAACCTGCTGGCGGCGATGATCGACAACCACATCTACTGGGGCAACGATCTGGGCATCGACGAGCGCCGGGTGACGTGGCGCCGGGTGCTCGACATGAACGACCGGGCGCTGCGCGACGTGGTGACCTCGCTGGGCGGTGTGGCCAACGGGTTCCCGCGCCAGACCGGGTTTGATATCACCGTCGCCTCCGAGGTGATGGCGATCCTCTGCCTTGCCCACGATCTCGACGATCTGCAATCCAAGCTAGGCGACATCATCGTTGCCTATACCCGCGAGCGCAAGGCGATCACCTGCCGCGATATCGGCGCCGACGGGGCGATGACGGTGCTGCTCAAGGACGCGATGCAGCCAAACCTGGTGCAGACGCTGGAGAACAACCCGGCTTTCGTTCACGGCGGCCCGTTCGCCAATATCGCCCATGGCTGCAACAGCCTGATCGCCACCCGCACCGCGCTCAAGCTCGCCGATTACGTGGTGACCGAAGCCGGGTTCGGGGCCGATCTGGGCGCCGAGAAATTCATGAACATCAAGTGCCGCAAGGGCGGCATCGCGCCGTCGGTGGTGGTGATCGTCGCCACGGTGCGGGCGATGAAGATGAATGGCGGCGTCGCCAAGGCCGACCTCGGGCCCGAGAATGTCGACGCGGTGAAGGCGGGGTGCCCCAACCTTGGCCGCCATATCGAGAACGTGAAGAGCTTCGGCGTGCCGGTGGTGGTGGCGATCAACCATTTCGTCACCGATACCGAAGCCGAGGTGCAGGCGGTGAAGGACTACGTGGCGGGCCATGGCTCCGAGGCGATCCTTGCCCGGCACTGGGCGGAGGGGTCGGCCGGGGTGGTCGAACTTGCCACCCGCGTCGCCGAGATCGCCGACAAGGACAGCGCCCAGTTCACCCCGCTCTATCCCGACGAGATGGGGCTGTTTCAGAAGATCGAGACCATCGCCAAGCGGATCTATCGCGCCGACGAGGTGCTGGCCGACAAGAAGATCCGCGACCAGCTCAGGGCGTGGGAAGAGGCCGGCTATGGCAACCTGCCGGTCTGCATGGCCAAGACCCAGTATTCGTTCTCGACCGATCCGTCGCTCCGCGGCGCGCCGACCGGGCATTCGGTGCCGGTGCGCGAGGTGCGGCTGAGCGCCGGGGCAGGCTTCATCGTGGTGATCTGCGGCGAGATCATGACCATGCCCGGCCTGCCGTCGAAACCGGCGGCTATGTCGATCGGGATCAACGATGCGGGCGAGATCGAGGGCTTGTTCTAAACGGTATACTATGGCATACCGCACCCTGTCCGGCACGGCCGCCGGGCAGTAGAGCAAGGATGACCCGATGACAGACCGTTTGCCCCGCGCCGCGATCATCGACGGCAAGGCGATTGCCGCCGACATCCGGGCGGAGGTGGCCGCCGAGGCCGCCACGCTCGCCGAACAGGGCTGGACGCCCCGGCTCGTCTCGGTCTCGGTCGGCGATACCGCCGCGGCCGAGCTTTACGTGCGCAACCAGCAAAAGCAGGCCGAGAGTGCGGGCGTGGCCTTCGAGGCGCGCAGCTATCCGGCGGAGACCTCGCTGGAGCAACTGATCGGCATCCTGCAAGGGCTGAACCACGATCCGCGGGTCAACGGCATCATCATCCAGCGCCCGCTGCCGGCGCATATCCCGGTGAAGGCGTTGCAGAAAGCGGTGCATCCGCTGAAGGACGTGGAAGGGATGCACCCGGCCTCGATCGGCAATATCGTCTATAACGATCTCGCTCTCGGCCCATGCACGGCGGTCGCGGCGGTCGAGATCCTCAAGACCCTGCCGCTCAGGGTCGAGGGGCTCGACGTGACGGTGATCGGGCATTCCGAGATCGTCGGCAAGCCGATCGCCTTTCTGATGATGGGGTTGGGGGCGACGGTGACCGTCTGCCACCACATGACCCGTTCGGTGGCGATGCACAGCCGGGCGGCCGATGCCGTCTTCGTTGCCGTCGGCAAGGCCGGGTTGGTGACCGGCGACATGATCAAGCCGGGGGCCGCGGTGATCGACATCGGCATCAACCGGGTCGACGGCAAGACCGTGGGCGATGTGGATTTTGACAGCGTCGCCGAGGTCGCGGGCTGGATCACCCCGGTGCCCGGCGGTGTCGGCCCGGTGACGGTGGCGACGCTGATGAAAAACGCGGTGCTGGCAACCCGGCTGCAAATGGAGCATTACCGGGACGCATATGCGAAGACCGATATCTGAGGGGGCAAACATGACGGCAAGGATCATCGACGGAAAAGCCTTTGCGGCGGATGTGCGCGGCCGGGTGGCCGAACAGGTCGCGGCGCTGAAAGCCGAGCACGGCATCACTCCCGGCCTCGCCGTGGTGCTGGTGGGCGAAGACCCGGCAAGCCAGGTCTATGTGCGCTCCAAGGGCAAGCAGACCGTCGAGGCGGGGATGGCCTCGTTCGAGCACAAGCTGCCGGTCGAAACGCCGGAAACCGAGTTGCTGGCGCTGGTGGACCGGCTGAACGCCGATCCTGCTGTGAACGGCATCCTCGTGCAATTGCCGCTGCCCGATCATATCGACGAAGACAAGGTGCTGGCGGCGATTGACCCGGCCAAGGACGTGGACGGGTTTCATATTTCCAATGTCGGTCTGCTGGCGACCGGGCAGAAGGCGATGGTGCCCTGCACGCCGCTGGGCTGCCTGATGCTGCTGCGCGACCTGCATGGCGATCTGAGCGGGATGAACGCCGTGGTGGTGGGCCGCTCCAACATCGTCGGCAAGCCGATGGCACAGCTCCTATTGCGCGACAGTTGCACGGTGACGGTGGCCCACAGCCGCACCAGGGATCTGCCCGACGTGGTGCGCCGCGCCGATATCGTCGTGGCCGCCGTAGGCCGGCCCGAGATGGTGAAAGGCGACTGGATCAAGCCCGGCGCCACGGTGATCGACGTGGGCATCAACCGGTTGCCGCCGGAAGAAGAGGGCGGCAAAGGCAGGCTGGTGGGCGACGTGGACTATGCCAGCGCCGCCGAGGTCGCGGGCGCGATCACCCCGGTGCCGGGTGGCGTGGGGCCGATGACGATTGCCTGCCTGCTGGCCAACACGCTCACCGCCACCTGCCGGGCCAATGGCTTGCCGGAGCCCGAGGGGCTGACGGCCTGAGGGTGGAAGATTGTATTCGTGCAATCGAGGGCCGGTTTCCCGGCCCTCTCTACGTTCTATATGTTCGAAAAATGAAATCGGCCGCGCTCAGTCGCTGAACCTGGGCTCGCGCTTTTCGAGCCCTGCCATCACCGCCTCGATCTGGTTCGGCCCGCCCACCAGCGCCTCTTGCGCGGCGCTTTCTGCGAGCAGGGTCGCGTCCGGGGGGATCAGCGCCGTTTCTCCGATCAGCCGCTTGGCGGCGCGCACCGCCTCGGGAGAGCGGCGGGCGATCTCCTCCGCCAGCGCCGTGGCGCGGGCCAGTGGCTCGTCGGCGATCTCGGTGACGAAACCCCAGCGCTCGGCCTGTGCTGCGCCAAACACCTCCGCCGTATAGGTCAGCCGCCGGATCACGTCGGTGCGGGCGAGGCGGGGCATCAGAACCATGCCGCCCATATCCGGCACCAGCCCCCAGCGGGTTTCCATGACCGAGAAGCGGGCATCCGGCGCGGCGATGCGGATATCGGCGCCCAGCATCACCTGGAAGCCGCCGCCGTAGGCGTGGCCGGAAACGGCGGCGATCACCGGCTGCGGCAGCTCGGTCCAGACCATCGCGGCGGCCTGGAACAGGTTCGCATTGCCGTGGCTGCGGGTCATGAAGCCGGTTTCGCGCGCCAGCCGGGCGATCTCGGGCAGGGCGGCGGTATCGAGCCCGGCGGAAAAGCTGCCGCCCGCGCCGGTGAGCACAACCGCCCGCACGTCGCGCATCTGCTTCAGCGCCTCGCCGGTCGCCACCAGCGCCTCGATCAGCGGCAGATCGAGGGCATTGAGCTTGGCGGGCCGGTTCAGGGTCACTGTCGCGATGGAACCGCTGCGGGTGAGAATGACGGGGTCGGCCATGGTGTCCTCCGGTTTGGCCATACTCTGGCGCCGTGCAGCCCGGCGGGCAAGGCTGACGCGGCGCTAGCGCGGCATCGGGATCGGGCGCGGCGGGGTGCCGGTGAGCACCGCCAGCGCGTCTGGCCGCATCAGCGTGGCAAGGGCGGCATCGTCGCTGCGCAACCCGCCGGTATAGGTGCCATAGGCAGGCAGGATCGCGCGGTCACGGTCGTGCAAGAGGCAGGGCCGCGCCCGCGCCCGGCCTCCGGCGGAGAGCCGCGCCTTGGGGTGGTAGTGGCCCGAAACCTCGCCGCGTGCGCCGGGATCGGCGATGTGGCGGAACGTGAGCGGCCCGCGCGTGGCCTCGGCACGGTGGCTGCCGCCCAGATCGGTCGGGCCGGGATCGTGGTTGCCCTCGATCCAGAGCCAGACCCGCCCTGCCATCAGCCGGGTGATCCAGCCCCGCGCGGCCTCGTCCAACCCGTCTGCGGCGGCGTTGTCGTCGAAGGAATCGCCAAGGCAGATCACTTCCACCGCGCTACAGGCTTCGAGATCGGCCTCAAGCCGCGCCAGCGTGTCTTGGGTTTCGTAGGGCGGCAGCAGCGCGCCAGCATTGCGGGCGAAACGCTCCGACCGGCCAAGGTGCAGATCGGAGACCACGAGCAGCCGCGCATCGGGCCAGAACAGCGCCCCGGAGGGCAACAGCGCCAGTTCGGCGCCGGTAAGGGTGAACGCATATGTGTTCATGCTTCGTTCGAAGCGGCTTTTGCCGACTTTTGCAAGCACAAAGCGCGGGGGACTGGCCATTCTCGCGGGCGCGGGCAGGCGGGGAGCTTGGCATTCGCGCAAATTGCCCCTACCTGATCCTGACAGTCAGCGTCCGTGCGAGGAGATTTTCGATGTGGGATGATCGGTTCGACACCCCGGAATACGTCTATGGCAAGGCGCCCGCGGGGTTTCTCGTGGCGCATGAGGCGTGGCTGAAGCCGGGGGCGCGGGGGCTTGCCGTGGCCGATGGCGAGGGCCGCAATTCGGCCTATATGGCCGAGCGCGGGGTGCTGACCACGGCGATGGATTCCAGCCCGAACGCGCTGGCCAAGGCGCGGGCGCTGGCGGCGGAGAAGGGGGTAACCGTGGATCACCGCGAGGCCAGCATCACCGATTGGGACTGGGCGCCGGGGGCTTATGACGTGGTGGCGGCGATCTTCATCCAGTTTCTCTCGCCCGCCGAGCGTGCGGCGGTGTTTGCCGGCATGGCGCAGACGCTCGCCCCCGGCGGGGTGCTTCTTCTGCATGGGTACACCCCCGAGCAGATCGCCTTCGGCACCGGTGGTCCGCGCAACCCGGACTATCTCTATACCGAAGCGCTGCTGCGCGAGAGCTTCGCCGGGCTGGAGATTGTCGCGCTCGACAGCTACGAACGCGTCATCGACGAGGGCGTGGGCCATTCCGGCCGCTCGGCGTTGATTGATATGGTGGCGCGAAAGCCGGTCTGAGGCTTGCCCAGCCGTGCGGCGCGTGACACAGGATGGCATGACCACCGCAAAACAGTTCCGCGCCCATCTTGGCGCCCATCTGACGCTTGGCCTGCCGCTCATCGGCAGCCACGTGGCGCAGATGGCAATCGGCATGACCGATACGATCATGCTGGGTTGGTATGACGTCGAGGCGCTGGCGGCGCTGGTGCTGGCCAATACTTTCTACATCGTGGTGTTTCTCTTCGGCTCCGGTTTCGCCTTCGCGGTGATGCCGCTGGTCTCGTCGGCGGCCGAGCAGGACGACGAGACCCGCATCCGCCGGGTCACCCGGATGGGGCTGTGGGTTTCGGCAGGCTTCGCGCTGGCGGTGCTGCCGGTGCTGTGGTTCTCGGCGCCGCTGATGAAGGCGATGGGGCAGGAGCCGGTGCTGGCCGAGGGGGCGCAAACCTACCTTCGGATCATGGGATGGGGGATCATCCCGGCGCTCGCGGTGATGGTGCTCAAGAGCTATCTGTCGGCGCTGGAGCGGGCCAGGGTGCAGCTTATCGTGGTGATCGCCGCGGCCGTCGCCAATGTCGGCGTGAACTACCTGCTGATCTTCGGCAATTTCGGCGCGCCCGAGCTGGGTATACGCGGCGCCGCCATCGCATCGCTCGCGGTGCAGCTCATTTCGGTGGCGGCGCTGGCGCTCTACGCGGTCAGAATCTTCCCCGACCACGCCCTGTTCCAGCGGATCTGGCGGCCCGACTGGGAGGCGCTGCGCGAGGTGGCGGCGATGGGCGCGCAGGTCGGGTTGACGGTGTTGGCCGAGGCCGGGCTGTTCTCGTTCTCGGCAATCCTCGTCGGGCTTCTGGGCACCGTGCCGCTGGCGGCGCATGGGATCGCTCTTCAGATCGCCTCGATCTCGTTCATGGTGCCGCTGGGCCTGTCCAATGCGGCGACGGTGCGGGCGGGCCGGGCCTATGGCCGGGGCGATCTGCCGACGCTGCGCGAGGGGGCGCTGGCGGCGCTCAGCCTTGGCGTCGGCTGGGCGGTGCTTGCGAGCGTGCTGTTTCTGTCATTGCCGACGCTGCTGATCGGCGTGTTCATCGATCCGGCCGAACCGCTGCGCGACGAGATCCTTGCCGTCGGGCGCGGGCTGTTGTTCATGGCGGCGCTGTTCCAGCTGGCGGATGCGACGCAGGTGATCACGGTCTCGCTGCTGCGCGGGATGCACGACACCCGCGTGCCGATGCTGATCGCCGCCGCGAGCTACTGGCTGATCGGCGCGCCGGCGGCCTGGGTCTTCGGCATCTGGCTGGGTATCGGGGCGTCGGGGGTCTGGCTCGGGCTGGTGCTCGGGCTGGCGGCGGCCGGGGTGATGCTCGGCATCCGGTTCTGGCGGCGCTCGGCAAGCCCTTCGCCCGCCTAGGTTTTCCCTGCCGCACGTTCAATCCGGGGCGGCGAGGCTCGGCTTGTTTTCGCTTCATTTCACCGGATCTGAACCTGCGCCGCCGTCCGGTGGCGGGTTCCATGCTAGACTGGCGGGCCTGAACGGGACCGCACATTTCGTGGATGATACCCGTTTCAATGCCAGTTTTCAGGGAGGAATAGTAGAATGTCGGTCAATCAGATTGCGTCAGGCGGCGTTGCCGTCAACGCCAGCGCCAACGGTCAGGTCTTCGTGCTGGGTGAGCCCGACACGCTGACCAACGCAGTTCAGCAGGGCACGTTCAATTTCGGCATCTACGCGGACGTGACCCTCAACGTTGCGGGCACGATTACATCGACGAACTCTTTCGATGTGATCTTTGGTCCGACCACCAGCAGCGGCGCGACGGTGTATATCGAGCAGAGCGGCCGGGTGCGTTCGCTTGGCGGCTCTGGCGACGGGGTCGAGATGGTGGGGCCGGACGCCACGGTAATCAACGAGGGCAAGATCTACATTGCCGGGGCCGATGCCGGCATCCAGATGACTTCGGGCACCGCGACGAACGGTACGATCCTGAATTATGGCCGGGTCGAATCCGTGGGCTGGCAGGCGGTGCAACTTGGTGACGGCACCAGTTTCTACAATTCCGGCAAGGTAATCGGCGATGCCGCCGGGGTAAATTTCTACGGCAGCGGCGCTTTTGCCCAGAACGACGGATTGATCCGCGGCGATATCGCCGTCGGATTCACGACCAACCCCGGCGATATCAACACCTTCATCAATGATGGGGTGGTGGTCTCGCGCGATGTGGTCGCGATTTCGGGAGGCGCCAGCGATGAGCGGGTGGTGAACAACGGCAGCATCAAGGGCGATGTCAACCTCGGCAGCGGAAGCGATGTGTTCGACGGGCGCAGCGGAACCCTCGACGGCGGCCTCGACATGGGCACCGGCAATGACCGGGCGATGACCGGCGGCGGCCGTCAGGTCATCATCCTTGGCGACGGGTATGACTTCGCGAATGCCGGGGATGGCAACGACAAGATTGTCGGCGGCGCCCAGAACGACGTTCTGGCCGGTGCAAAAGGCAATGACCGGCTCCTGGGTGGCACCGAAGACGATATTCTGCGCGGTGGCCAGGGCAATGACCGGCTCAACGGCGGCAGCGGCGAGGATATCCTGGTCGGCGGGGGCCAGAACGACAGGCTCACCGGCGGGGCCGATGCGGATGTGTTCAAGTTCGGCCTCAACTCCGGCACCGACCGGATCACCGATTACGTCGACGGGGTCGACAAGATCGACCTTAGCGATTTCGGGCTTGTCGGCTTCGCGGCGCTCAATGCGCGGATTTCATCCAGCAACGGCAACGCGGTGATTGACCTCGATGCGCTGGGTGGCTCCGGCTCGATCATCGTGGTCGGCGCGGCGGGCGATCTGAGCGCGGGTGATTTCTTTCTCTGAACGCTCCGTCAGCGCTCTTCCATCAAGCGATCTGCCTTCTTGCGCACCAGAACGGTGCGCAAGTCGTGCATCGCCAGAAGAAGCGCGTCGGTCACCGCGTCGAGGTCGTCGTCCGAGGCACGGGTCTGCGCCCAATGCGCGGTGAGGTTCAGGTGATCGACGGTGCGCAGGATATCGTCGATATCGCGCGCCGCCAGCGTGGCGTTGCGCTGTTCGACCCATTCGGCGATCGCCTGCATGTCTTCATCGGTAAGCGTGCGGTCGCCATGCGCCTTGACCTCGCCATTGCGGATGTTGACCACGGCGATCTGGTCCATGTCGATGCGCCGGTGCCGGTTTTCGGTATCGACCCGGAACACGAAGGCGCCGTTTTCACGCACACGGAAGTAGTATTCCGGCAGATAGGTTGTCATGCTCGCTTTCCCTTCGCGCGCCGGGACGCTGGCTGGCGTCGACGCTCCGACCAATAAACCGCGTCCACCGCGCTGCCGCAAGGGGCGTTGCGCGGTTCAGCCGAGACCGGCGCAGAAGCCCTGAATGCGGGTGCAGGCCTCTGCCAGCGCCGCGTCGGCGGTGGCATAGCTGACCCGGAAGGCCGGGCTTAGCCCGAAGGCCGCGCCGAACACCACGGCCACGCCGGTTTCCTCGAGCAGGGCGCGCGAGAAGTCTTCGTCGGTCTCGATTGTCGTGCCGCCCTTGCTGGTCTTGCCGATGCAATCCGCGATCGAGGGGTAGACGTAGAAGGCGCCCTCGGGCGTGGGGCAGGTGATGCCCTCGGCCCGGTTCAGCATCCCGACCACCAGATCGCGGCGGCGCTGAAAGATTGTCCGGTTCGCGGCGAGGAAGTCCTGCGGGCCGGTGAGCGCCTCGACGGCGGCCCATTGGCTGATCGTGCAGGGGTTGGAGGTGGACTGGCTCTGGATCATCCGCATCGCGGCAATCAGCTCCTGCGGCCCGCCGGCATAGCCGATCCGCCAGCCGGTCATCGCATAGGCTTTCGACACGCCGTTGCAGGTGAGGGTGCGGTCATAGAGGCCGGGCTCGACCTGCGCGGGCGTTGTGAATTCGAAATCGTCGAAGACGAGGTGCTCATACATGTCGTCCGACATCACCCAGACCTGCGGGTGGCGCATCAGCACATCGGTGAGCGCCTTCAGCTCGGCGCGCGAATAGCCCGCCCCGGTGGGGTTGGACGGCGAGTTGAAGATCAGCCACTTGGTGCGCGGCGTGATCGCCGCCTCGAGCTGGGCCGGCGTCATCTTGAACCCGGTTTCGATGCCGCATTCCACCGTCACCGGCTCGCCACCGGCCAGCAGCACCATGTCGGGGTAGCTCACCCAGTAGGGGGCGGGAATGATCACCTCGTCGCCGGGGTTCAGCGTGGCCATCAGCGCGTTGTAGAGGATCTGCTTGCCGCCGGTGCCGACACTGATCTGCGCGGGCGTGTAGCTCAGCCCGTTCTCGCGGGCGAACTTGGCGCAGATCGCCTGTTTCAGCTCGATGATCCCGTCGGGGGCGGTGTATTTCGTCTTGCCGGCGTCAATCGCGGCCTTGGCGGCGGCCTTGATATTGTCGGGCGTGTCGAAATCCGGCTCGCCGGCGCCAAGGCCGATCACGTCGCGCCCCGCCGCTTTCAGCTCGGCGGCCAGGGTGGTGACGGCAATCGTCGGCGAGGGTTTCACGCGGGTCAGCGTCGCGGAGAGGATAGACATGGTCGGTCCCGGATTTGTGCTTCGGTCGGGATTCTCTTAGGCTCCGGACAGACCGCGATCAAGCGGGAGATGGGGACAGACAGATGACCGACAGCGCAACAGACGACTGGTTCTCGGAACAGCGCGCCACATTCGGTGACCGACTGGCGGCGGCCCGCGAAGCAGCCGACCTCAGTCAGAAATCGCTCGCCAAGCGCCTCGGGGTGAAGGCCAAGACCATCGCGGCATGGGAAAACGACCTGTCGGAGCCGCGCGCCAACCGGCTGCAGATGCTCGCCGGGTTGCTCAACGTCTCGCTGATGTGGCTGCTCAACGGCGAGGGCGAGGGGGTCGACCCGCCGGGCACCGAGCCCCGGCTCTCGGCCGATGCGCGCACGGTTCTGCTTGAACTGCGCGAGCTGCGCGGCGATATCGACGAGGCCGCGCAACGGCTGGCGCGGCTGGAAAAGCACCTCAGAACCTTGCTCGAGACGGACACCATATGACCGAGACCGATGAGACCCGCCGCAAGCGGCTGATGATGCGGTCGGCCCGGCGGGGCATCAAGGAGATGGACATCATCCTTGGCCGCTACGGCGCGGCACAACTGGCCACGATGGACGCCGCGACCCTCGATATCTACGAGGCGCTGCTCAACGAGAACGACCACGATCTCTACCAATGGGTGACCGGGCAGGTGGCGCCCCCCGAGGGCTTTGCCGCGCTCATCGACACGATCGCGCTCCATGCCGGCGCGGCGGCGCGCGGTTAACCAAACCCTGCGAAACCGCGGGGCATTGCAAGGGCTTTGCCGCACGGCTTAACTGAATATTGGCTCTTTGGCCCGATGGTCTCTCCTGACAATCAACAGGTGGAGAGGCGGATGAGCATGCATTCCCCCATCGGGCAGGCGCTGAAGCCGGCCTATCTTGGCCAGTATCTTGAAGTGCTGGCGCTGGTCGAACGGTTGCACCGGCTGGTGCTCGACGTGATCAAGGACGAGTTCGAGCGCCTCGGGGTGCTCGAGATCAACGCCGTTCAGGCGCTGCTGCTGTTCAATATCGGCGATAACGAGGTGACGGCAGGTGAGTTGAAGAGCCGCGGCTATTACCAGGGCTCCAACGTGTCCTACAACCTCAAGAAGCTGGTGGAGATGGGCTACATGCACCACCAGCGCTCGGAGATCGACCGGCGCTCGGTGCGGGTGCGGCTGACGGAAAAGGGCCGCGGCATCCGCGATATCGTCGCCGGGTTGTTCCTGCGCCATGCCGATGATCTGGAGAAGCGCGGCATCCTCGCGCCGCAGGCGCTGGACGAGGCCAACAGCGCGCTGAAACGGATGGAACGGTTCTGGACCGACCAGATCCGCTATATCTACTGAGCGCGCCGGGTCAGCCGGGCGGCGCTACTCGGCGGCGCCCAGCACCAGCCCTTCCAACTCGCGCAGCAGTTTGCGCACCATCGCGCGTTCGTAGTCGGCAAACCCCTCGGCATGTTCGACAAACGCGCCGGGGCCACGGATCACGTAGGCCTCGAAATAGTCGATCAGGTGGCCGGGCGCGGCGCGCGACTGGGTTTCGTCGGCCCCGATCACCAGCGCGTTGACGGTGACCCCGTCAAGCCCGGCAAGGGCCATGTCTTGCGGGCGCGGACCGGCATTGGACGGCCCGTCGCCGGAGATATCGAGGGTCTGGCGCCAACAGGCGGACTGGCCCGCCAGCAGGTCGGCCCCGGTGGCGAGCGCGATGCCGAGCGCGGTGGAGGGGGCTGCGGGCACGCGGGTGGTGGCGCGCAGGGTGGCGGCGAAACCTGCCAGCGCCGTGGCATCGGTGATCGGCGTCCATCCGGCGACGATGCGCTGATCGCGCGGCCCGCTCCATTCATAAACCAGCAGATGCACCGGCGCGGCGGCGCCTTCGACCAGCGCGCGGGCCACGTCGCGCTGGGTGAGCGCGGCGGCGAGCCCGTCAAGCTGCATCCGGTATTCGTCGGCATCGACCGAGCCCGACACGTCGAGCCCCAGCGCCAGCGCCTGCCGGCAGGGCGCGGCCACAGCCGCGCCGGGCAGGGCGGCGAGAAGAAGGGCAACGTAAGCAAGGCGCAGCATCGGGGCAATCACCTGTTGGGCTGGCGCCATTGCGCCACCCCGGCGCGCGCCCGTCAAGGCGGCGATCTGCCCCGCCGTGTCGTGGGTGCAGAAGCGCCGTGCCCAAGATATAGTGGCCAGCAGCCAGACAAGGGAGAGATTCGCCATGGCCTTGAAGCCGGAACAACAGGCCGAGATCGACGATCTGCGCGCCAACCCGACCGCCACGCTGCGCGCCGTTTCGCCGGGGATGGAGGACCATCTCTACAAGGCCCATGCCGTGCTCGACCACGGTTTCGTGCGGGTGATCGACTACATGGGCGACGATGCAGCAATCTGCCAGGCGGCGCGGGTGAGCTACGGCAAGGGCACCAAGAGCGTGCAGAACGACGAAGGGCTGATCCGCTACCTGATGCGGCACTGGCACTCGACCCCGTTCGAGATGTGCGAGATCAAGCTGCATGTGAAGCTGCCGGTTTTCGTCGCCCGGCAATGGATCCGCCACCGCACCGCCAACGTGAACGAATATTCCGCCCGCTATTCGATCCTCGACCGCGAGTTCTATATTCCCGCCCGCGACCAGCTCGCCGCGCAATCGGTGGTGAACAACCAGGGGCGGGGCGACGTGCTGGGCGACGCGGAAGCGGCGCAGGTGCTGGAAATTTTGAAAGCCGACAGCGCCCGGGCCTACGACAATTACGAGGCGATGATTTCGCAGGACGGCCAGCAGGGCCTCGCGCGCGAACTGGCGCGGATGAACCTGCCGGCGAATATCTATACCCAATGGTATTGGAAGGTGGATCTGCACAACCTGTTCCACTTCCTGCGCCTGCGCGCCGATCCCCACGCCCAATATGAAATCCGCGTCTACGCCGAGGCGATTGCGGCGGTGGTGTCGGACTGGGTGCCCTTCGCCTACGGCGCCTTCGAAGACTACCGCATGGGCGGCGCCACGCTCTCGGCCACGGCGCTCGATTGCATCCGGCGGATGGTGAAGGGTGAGGACGTTCGCCAAGAGAACTCCGGCATGTCCAAGGGGGAATGGCGAGAGTTTGAAGGGGTTTTGAGGGGGTAGGCGTGGAACTCGACGAAGCGCAGTTCGAAAGGTTGCTTCAGGTCCTTTCGACCGAGCCTGCAACGAACATGCTCAGTGCGGCGAATATAACAGCTATGATGTCCGTCCTGATCGCGTTCATACTCGGTGCTCTCGCCTTTTCCGAGCGTGAAGCGAAGCGCCGCGCACGGGATGCAGAATTCATTTTCCAGTCTGAAAAAGACTATGCGAAACTATTGGAACACCTAGTGGCCGTAGGTGATTGGGCGACGTCAGACAGCGTCAAACGACAACTTGCGTCAGTTGACGTTTTGAACGTTTCTCCTGACGGCCTCGAAATTCTTAAGTCTGTGAATATTCCTGAAGACATTTGGCGACACGCGCGAGAAATAAAAACTCATTTCAAGGCAATCGCGAAGTTCCACAGAAAAAGGATCGTCTCGAAAGGTGCTATTGAACTGAGTCTCGACCATTGGGGATATCGGCTCTTGATGGATGTAGTCAGGAGGATGGACGTGCACCGTTTCTACTACGCACGCCAGGAAGTGCCGGAGCGTGTTACCAGCGTCGAATTCTCCAGCGACTTTGCGTGGTATGCGGATCTCAGAAAGATCAAGGATATCTGAAAAGAAATCAATGTGGCCGGATCGCTTGCGATCCGGTTCGCGCCGGACCCGCTCCGTCGTGCTGAAGGCACGCCGCCAGCGTGATGCGGGCGCGAAGTGCGCCCACCCTCGGGTCGGGCGCGAACCTTTGTCGGTCTGGGGGTCAACCGTCGCGCATGGGTAGGGTGGGCTTCAGCCCACCATTGCGAACCCGTTGTTTTGGCGGACTGAAGCCCCCCCCAAAAAAAAACAAAAACCCCCGCCGAGCCGTCGCTCAGCGGGGGTTTCTATTCTCTACCGAAAGGCGTCAGGCTCAGACGAGCTTGATGTTGCCAGCCGATTCACGGCCATCGCGGCCGGCTTCGAGGTCGAATTCGACCTTCTGGTCGTCGGCGAGGCCGGTGAGGCCGGCGCGCTCGACGGCGGAGATGTGCACGAACACGTCCTTGCCGCCGTTATCGGGTGCGATGAAGCCGAAGCCTTTGGTGGTGTTGAACCATTTCACGGTGCCAGTGGCCATTCCGTTTTCTCCTATCATGTGCCGCCCACGATATGCGGCGGCCCGGTAGCGCAGTCAGGTCTCAGTCCGACTGCTAGTGATAGAAGGCGGGAAGGATAGTGCTGTGGTACGTGCTTCACATGGGGCTTTTCGGGGCGAATTGCAAGGGGTTTCGATGCCGGGGCCGTGGATGTGATCCGGTGGGCGGGGCCGGGCGTATCCTGTCAGGAAGCAACAACACGGGTCGGATCATGCAGATTTTCATCCTCTACCTCGTCACCGCCGTCGTCTTTCTCGGCCTTGATGCGGTCATGCTCAAGACCGTCATGCGGCCCTTGTTTGCAGCGCGGGTGGGCGACTGGTTGCTGGAGGATATCCGGCTTGGCCCGGCGGTGGCGTTCTATCTTTTCTACGTCGCGGGCGTGGTCTGGTTCGTCTCGCTGCCGGCCCTGCGGGCGGAGGCGCCGGTGAATGCGCTGATCGCGGGCGGGGTGCTCGGGGCGCTGGCCTACGGCACCTACGAGTTCACCAACTACGCCACGCTCCGATTGTGGTCGCCGCAGATGGTGGCGGCGGATGTGCTCTGGGGCACGGTGCTTACCGGCGTGTCGGCCTGGGTCGGGGTGCTGGTGGCGCGCGCGCTGGCATGAAAAACCCCGCGGGAATGCCCGCGGGGTCTGGTCTTTCGTCGGGGGTGGGTGGCTCAGAGCGGCTTCAGCTCGCCCGCCGACTCGCGCCCGTCACGGCCAGCAACGAGTTCATACTCGATCTTCTGGTCGTCTTTCAGCCCGGTCAGGCCCGCACGCTCGACAGCCGAGATGTGCACGAACACATCCTTGCCGCCGTCATCAGGGGCGATGAAGCCGAAGCCCTTGGTGGCGTTGAACCATTTGACGGTGCCAGTGGCCATCCGCAATCTCCTTCAAAATTGCCCGTCCGCGGGATTGCGACGGGGTGGTGCAGCCAGTCTTCAGTATCCGGCTGCCCCGTGAAGGAGCGGTCGTCTGGAAGTTCTGTTGTCACCCGATTATGGTGCAAAACCGGAAAAAAAATTCAAGTGAAACGTTTGTGAAACGGGGGATGCGATGCGGGTCTACGGGATCAGGAGCTGCGACACGGTGCGCAAGGCGATGACGGCGCTGGCGGCGGCGGGGCATGCGCCCGAGCTGGTTGATATTCGCGCCGACGGGATTGAAGAGGCTGATCTGAAACGGTTTTTTGCGGCCTTCGGGGAGGCGCTGATAAACCGGCGCTCAACCACCTGGCGCGGGCTCAGCGAGGCGGAGCGGGCGGGCGACCCGATCTGGCAGATTTCCGCGCATCCGGCGCTGATGAAACGCCCGGTGATCGAGGCCGACGGTCGGCTCACCCTGGGATGGGACAAGGCCACGCAGGCGCAATGGCTTGGCAATCCGGACTGACGCCCCTATCTCGGGCAGACCAAGAGGAGAGCAAACATGCGCAACGCGGCACTGGTTCTGGGGATTATCGCGGGGGTGATCGGGATGATCGTCGGGCTGTTCGGCTATGGCTGGACCTCGCTGGTCGAACGCCAGCCCGATGTCGAGACGATCTTCGGCAATTTCGACAATCCGGCCCTTGTGCGCTTTGTCTCGGTGGTCGCGCCGGTGCTGGCGATCGCCGGTGGCGCGATGGCCAAGGTGCGCGCGCTCTGGGGCGGCATCCTGCTGATCGTTTCGGCGGTGCTGATGCAACAGGCCTTCACCTTCAACACCGCGACGATGTTTCCGATCGTGATGGCCGGGCTCGCCGGGATTCTGGCGATTGCCGCAGGTCGGCCGGACGAGCCGAAATCACATTTCTAGCCGCCGGGCGAGTATCCGGTCGAGCGAAAGCGGGCCTGCGCCCTTGAGCACCAATGTTGCGAAAAGCAGCAGCCAGAACAGCCGCTGATCAAGGATCACGCTGTCGGGCACCCGGTCGAACCAGGTGCCGATGGTGGTCGCATCGGCATGATGGCCTACGATATCGGTGAGCGATTGCAGGATGGTGAAGCCGATCATCCCGAACGCGGCAAGCCGGGTGGCGAGGCCAAGGATCAGCAGCGCGGGCAGGATGAACTCCGCCAGCGTGCCAGCGGTGACCACCGCCCAGTGCCACAGCCCCAGTTGCGACGCGTCATAGCTGACCGCCTCCATGGCGCGCGGGAAGATCTGGGCATAGGCGCCGAGCGAGGGGCGGACGAAGCCAAGCGGTCCGTCGCCCAGCTTGGTCAGCGCCGAGGCCCAGAAATAGCCCGCCAGCGTGGCGGCGAAGGTGAAGCGCGCAAGCAGCGGCAGGGCGGCGTTGCCGGTAAGGTTCAGGCGGGAAAGAAGGGCGGCGATCATCGGGCGGCCTCGATGGCTGTTATGGATTTGGTGTCGAGCAACAGGGTGAGGCTGCGGGCAAGGTCGTGCTCCGGGCCGGCCTGCTCCGCTGCTGCGCCGAATGTTTCGCCTGCCATCAGCGCCAGGATGAAGCGCGCGGCGTCGGGCGGGATCAGGCGCGGCCAGGGATCCCAGTCGGGCCGGGTGATGAGCACGGTCTTGGCGCCCCCGCGCGCTGGCGGGGCTGTCGGATCGGTATTGGCACGCCAGATCGCATGAATGGGGTAGGGTGACGCGACGATGCGGGTGGCGGGGGCGAGCCGGATGCGGGCCGCCGTCAGGTCGACGCTGCCGAGGGCGGCGGGCGCGACCGGTGCCGCATCCGCGGCATGATAGGCTTCGCGCAAGGCAGATTCGAGCCGGGCGACATCGGCGAGGTAGGGCAGATGGGCGACCGGGGCAAAGCCGTTGAGAAAGCCCGGCAAGGCATCGCCCCATCCGGTCAGAACCGGCGAGCGGGGCGGATGGGCGCGCAGGAAGACCACCGCCATGGCGCGGAAAAACGCCTCGCCCACAAGCGTCTGGATCACCGGAAAGCCTGCGGCGAGCGCGTCTGTCAGGCTGACGGTGACGTTGTTGCGGTAGACATCGAAACGCCGACCGGCGGGGCGGTTCGCGGTGTCGACCAGACCATGCGGGACGGCGGCGGCGGGGTCGAGCAGCGCCGGGGCAAAGGGGGTCACGGCTGTCTCCTTGTCGCTGAACGCGGCGGGTGCGATTGGTGCCTGCCAGATCGGGTTGCGGAGCGCGGTGCCGTTTTTCCGGGGTTCGGGATCGCGGGCCGCGTTCCGATGACCTGCGCTGACGATTGCATCAGGAAACCGCCATAGGTTTGGCGGTGGTGGAGGGTCTTGTTGCCACCGTTCCGTCGTTCCCAGCTTCCCGACCGGCCGATGACGGGCATTCGCGGAGCAAGGCCGCCGCGCGTGTCGCCTCGGCGGCGAGCACCGGCCAGGCGGGCACGTCATTGTCCCACTCGATCAGCGTGGCCACCGGGCCCGTCAGTGTCAGGGTATGGGCGTAAAGCGCCCAGACCGGATCGACCACCGCCGCGCCGTGACTGTCGATGAGCAGCGGCGCGCCGAAATCGTCCTGCTGCGCATCGTGGCCGCCAAGATGAATTTCGCCCACCGCCGCGACCGGGACGGCGTCGATATATCGGCCCGGCGCTTCGCCGCGATTGGTGCAGGCGACATAGACGTTGTTCACATCCAGCAACAGCCCGCAGCCGGTGCGGTGGACGATTTCGGCGAGAAAGTCGGTCTCGGCCCAGGTCGTCTCGGCGAACGCGAGGTAGCTGGCGGGGTTTTCGAGCAACATTTGCCGCCCGAGCACGTCCTGCACCTGCGCGATATGGGCGCAGATGCGGTCGAGCGTGGCGTCGGTATAGGGCAGCGGCAGGAGATCGTTGAAATAGGTGCCGCCATGGCTCGACCAGGCAAGATGTTCGGAAAAGCTCGCAGGCTTCAGCCAGTCGCAGAGGTGGCGCAGGCGGTCGAGATGCGTCGCGTCGAGCGGGTCTTCGCCGCCGATCGACAGGCCAACGCCATGGACCGAGATCGCGAAGCGCTCGGCCAGTGCCCTGAGCTGGGCAAGGGGGCGGCCACCGTCGCCCATGTAGTTCTCGGCATGAACCTCGAGCCAGCGCACCGCACCGGGATCGGCGAGGATATCGCCGTAGTGCTGCGGCTTGAAGCCGACACCAGGGGCCGAAGGCAGGGTGAAGGACTGGTTGTCAGACATGGAACACCTCGTCGTTCCTGTTTGCCTCCGGGCCGCGAAGCCCGGAGGCGAGGGCCGGATCACATCTCCGGCAGGTCGCGGTCGAGGGCTTCGAGCGAGCCCATACGCTCGGTCCCGTCCATCGTCATCGACGCGTCGATCACGGTCTCTTCGCAGGTGCCGGCGGGCACCAGCGACCAGGCATTGCCCTGGTAGTCGACCTTCGAAGTGCCGGCGCAGGTGGTGCCGGGGCCGGCGGCGCAATCGTTGGCGCCGGCTTTGGCGATGCCGTAGCACTTTTCCATGTCGTTGCTGTCTTGCGCATTGGCGGCATGGCTGGCGAGCGCGGTGGCCACGGCGCCGGCGATGGCGAGGGCTTTGATCGGTGTGGTCATGGTTTCCTCCTGAAGTGAACCGAGTTGTTTGATCGCCCGTATCAGCGATGGGTCAGTGCTAGCGGGTCAGGGGCGTCACGGGCCATTCACAGGGCCGTGCAGCACCGGCGCGTGACGATTTGAAACATACGCGGATGTGACTTGACCTGTGAACGCGCCTCCGCGGGCGGGAATAAAACTCCTTGGAGTCAAATGCTTGGTCGCGTGATCAGGTCAGGTTCCAGCGGCAGGCAGGTTTGCCGTCCGACCGGGGCGCGCCCGGAACTGCAACATCCGGGTGCGGGTGGCGCCGCCGGTCGCGCAGGCGCCGGACGAAAAAGGGGCCGCGCCAATGTGGCTGCGGCCCCTCTTTTTGCTGTCGTGTCGTTCAGCGCAGATCGGGCGGTGTCGCTTCGGCGGCAAGCGCCGTGACCACGTCGTCAAGCGCCAGAACCCTCGAGTTCTTGTCGCCCAGGCGGCGCATCGACACGGTGCGCTCTTCCACTTCCTTCATGCCGATGGCGAGGATCACCGGCACCTTGCCGACCGAGTGTTCGCGGACCTTGTAGTTGATCTTTTCGTTGCGAATGTCGGCCTCGGCGCGCACGCCCGCTGCCTTGAGCGCCGCCACCACCTCGTGCACGAAATCATCCGCATCAGAGACGATCGAGGCCACCACGACCTGACGCGGCGCGATCCAGAACGGCAGGCGGCCGGCGTGTTCTTCGATCAGGATGCCGATGAACCGCTCGAAACTGCCCAGCGTGGCGCGGTGCAGCATCACCGGGCGGTGCTTGGCGCCGTCTTCGCCGATGTAATTGGCATCGAGCCGTTCGGGCAGGACGAAATCGACCTGAAGCGTGCCCAGCTGCCAGTCGCGTCCGATCGCGTCGGTGAGCACGAATTCGAGCTTCGGCCCGTAGAACGCGCCTTCACCGGGATTGACCTCGAAGCTGTAACCGGCGTGCTCGGTGGCCTGGGCCAATGCCCTCTCGGCCTTGTCCCAGACCGCGTCGGACCCGGCCCGCTTGTCGGGCCGGTCGGAAAACTTCACCTTCCAGTCGTCAAAGCCGAGATCGGCATAGACCTTGGCGAGAAAGTCGATGAACCGCTTGGTCTCGCTCTCGATCTGGTCTTCGGTGCAGAAGATGTGGGCGTCGTCCTGCACGAAGCCGCGCACCCGCATGATACCGTGCAGCGCGCCCGAGGGCTCATAGCGATTGCAGGCGCCGAACTCGGCAATACGCAACGGCAGGTCGCGGTAGGATTTCAGGCCCTGGTTGAAGATTTGCACATGGCCGGGGCAGTTCATCGGCTTGAGCGCATTCATCGTCTTCTCGCGGGCGTGCTCCTCGTCAACCTCGACGATGAACATGTTGTCCTGGTATTTTTCCCAGTGCCCGGACTGTTCCCAGAGCTTGCGGTCGATCACCTGCGGGGTGTTGACCTCGACATAGCCGCCCTTTTCCTGGGCGCGGCGCATGTAGTCCTGCAAACCGGTGTAGATGCGCCAGCCGTTCGGGTGCCAGAAGATCTGGCCCGGCGCCTCTTCCTGCAAATGAAACAGGTCCATCTCGCGGCCAAGGCGGCGGTGGTCGCGTTTTTCGGCTTCCTCGAGGAAGGTGAGGTATTTCTTCAGCCCGTCGCGGTTGAGAAAGCCGACGCCATAGATACGCTGGAGCATCGGCCGGTCACTGTCGCCGCGCCAATAGGCCCCCGCCACCTTCATCAGCTTGAAGGCGTCGGCGGGGATCTGGCCGGTATGCTGCAAATGCGGGCCGCGGCAGAGATCCTGCCAATGGCCGTGCCAATACATCCGGATCGGCTGGCCGTCGTCGGGGATCGCGTTCACCAGCTCGACCTTGTAGGGCTCGTTGTTCGCCTCGTAATACTTGATCGCGCGGTCGCGCTCCCAGACCTCGGTGGTCACCGGATCGCGGCGGTTGATGATTTCTTTCATCTTCGCCTCGATCAGCCCGAGATCCTCGGGGGTGAACGGTTCCTCGCGGTCGAAGTCGTAATACCAGCCGTTCTCGATCACCGGGCCGATGGTGACCTTCACATCCGGCCAGATCTCCTGCACCGCGCGCGCCATGATATGGGCGGCGTCGTGGCGGATCAGTTCGAGCGCCTGGGCCTCGTCTTTCATGGTGTGAATGGCAATCTCGGCATCCGAGGTGATCGGCCATTGCAGATCGTGATGCTTGCCGTTGACGGTGGCCGAAATCGCCTTCTTGGCCAGCGAATTGGAGATGTCGGCGGCGACCTCGGCGGGCGTGATGCCAGCTTTGAACGCGCGCGCATTGCCATCGGGGAATGTCAGGGAAATCTGGGCCATAAGCCGCTCTCCTCGTCAGTTTGGCGCCCACGGAACGCCCGGTTGCGGGTTTGTGTCGATGCCATTTGCCCGCCACGCGCGGCGAAGTCAACGCCGGGGTGGCCATTTGCCGCTCAGCCGGGGCGCATGGGCCACGGTCGGGGCGAGGGGCTCTTTCCAATCCGGGGCGCTTGGGGCAGGATCGCCGAAAATCTGAAGGCAGGGCAGGATGAGCGGGCCGAGTTATCACGACACCCCGGACGGGCGGCGCATCGCCTATCACAAGACGCAAGGCGCCGGGCCGGGCGTGGTCTTTCTCGGCGGCTTCATGTCCGACATGGAGGGCACCAAGGCGCTGGCGCTGGAGGCCTGGGCAAAACGCAGCGGCCGGGCCTTCCTGCGGTTTGACTATTCGGGCCATGGACAAAGCTCCGGCCGCTTCACCGATGGCTGCATCGGCGACTGGGCGGCAGATGCGAAGAGCGTGATCACGGCGCTGACCGAGGGGCCGCAGGTTCTGGTCGGGTCCAGCTTGGGTGGTTGGATTTGTGCAATTTTGAGCGGTGAAATCGGCGAGAAACTCGCTGGTTTTGTTGGAATTGCAGCAGCGCCCGATTTTACCGAAGACAGCATGTGGCGCGATTTCTCCGCTGCCGAACGGGCGCAGCTCATCGAGGCGGGCGAGGTCTTGCTGCCCTCCGACTATGGCGAGCCTTACCCGATCACCCGGCGGCTGATCGAAGACGGGCGCGCCCATCTGGTGTTGCGCCGCCCGTTGCCGATGCCGTTTCCGGTGCGGCTGTTGCAGGGCACCGACGACGAGGCGGTGGAGCGGCAGGTGGCGCTGGCGCTGCTCGATCATATCGACGGGCCGGACGTGCGCCTGACCTTGGTGAAGGGCGCCGATCACCGCTTCTCGACGCCGGAATGCCTCGCGCTGGTGGAACGCGCCGTCGAGGAGGTTCTGGGATGAGCGAGCCGATCCTGTTGGTGCCGGGCATGATGTCCGATGCGCGGGTGTTCGGTCCGCAGATCGAGGATCTGAGCCGCGATTTCGCCCTCCATATCGCGCGGGTCACGCGGGCCGAGTCGATCCGTGAAATGGCGGCCGAGGCTGTTCACCATGCCCCCGCGCGGTTTGCGCTTGTCGGGCTGTCGATGGGCGGGATCGTGGCGATGGAAATCCTGCGCCGGGTGCCGGAGCGGGTGACGCGAATCGCGCTGATGTCGACCACGCCGCTGGCCGAGACGCCGGAGCAGGCGGCGTGGCGCGAGCCGCAGATCGTCAAGGCGCAATCGGGCAACCTCACGGACGCCATGCGCGCCGCGCTTCCGCCCGACAGCCTCGGGCCGGGGGCGGGGCGGCAACGGGCACTCGCCGTGGTCGACGCGATGGCGGCCGATCTCGGGCCAAAGGAGTTCGTGCGCCAGTCGCGGGCGCTGCAACGCCGCCCGGATGCGCAGAAAGTGCTGCGCACCACCCGTGCCCCGGCGCTGGTGCTTTGCGGTGGGCATGACCAGATCACTCCGGTCAAGCGCCATTCGTTCATGGCCGAGCTGATCCCCTATGCCGAGCTCGCGGTGATCGAGGAGGCGGGGCACCTGCCGACGCTGGAGGCGCCGCAGAAGGTGAACATGGCGCTGCGGGCGTGGATGGACCTGCCGATGGTGCTGCGCTGAGGCGCGGCCCTGGGCGTCCGCTCAAGAAATTGGCTGAAAACGAAAAACGCGCCGGGTCACGGCGCGCTCTCGTTGGATCTCAGGGGGGCATTCCCCGGCTGCGGCGGCAGATCAGACCGCCTTCAGCGCCGGTTTGCCCTTGGCACGCGGCGCGCGCTTTTTCTTCGCCTGCGCGGCATGGGCCCCGGCGTTCTGGTCGATGAAATCGAGCACCAGCGGGCGGATATGGTTGCGCCAGGACTTGCCGGCGAAGATGCCGTAATGGCCGGCGCCGATCTCGATATAGCCTGCCTTCTTCTCGTCCGGCAGGCCGGTGCAGAGCGGCAGCGCGGCGGCGCATTGGCCCGGTGCGGTGATGTCGTCTTTCGAGCCCTCGACGGTCTTGACCGCGACATCGGTGATCTTGCCGATATCAATCCGGTGCCCGGCGACGACGAATTCGTTCTTCGCGATCTCGCGGTTCTTGAAGATGCGCTCGACGGTCGACAGGTAAAACTCCGCCGTCATGTCCATCACCGCAAGGTATTCGTCGTAGAACTTGTTGTGCTTGTCGTGGTCGCCGGCCTCGCCTTTCATCACCGCGCCGATCTGGCTGGTGAAGGCGTTGTGATGGCTCTCGGCGTTCATCGAGATGAAACCGGCAAGCTGCATCAGGCCGGGATAGACCATCCGGCCGACGCCCTTGTATTTCGCGCCGACGCGCTGGATTGCCATTTCCTCGAGCTGGCCCATCGTCACCCGGCGGCCAAAATCGGTCACCTCCGTCGCCGCCGCATCCGGGTCGATCGGGCCACCGATCAGCGTGAGCGTCTGCGGTTGCGCCTCGGGGTCGAGCTCGGCGAGGTAGGCGGTGGCCGCCAGCGTGAGCGGGGCGGGCTGGCAGACCGCGATGACGTTGATATCGGGCCCCAGCGCGCGCATGAAATCGACAAGATAGAGGGTGTAGTCCTCGACATCGAACTTGCCTTGCGACACCGGAATATCGCGGGCGTTGTGCCAGTCGGTGATATAGACCTCGCAATCGGGCAGCAGCGAATTGACCGTCGAGCGCAGGAGCGTGGCGTAGTGGCCCGACATCGGCGCCACCAGCAACACCCGGCGCGATTTGGGCTCGCGGCCCTGTGCCTTGAAATGGATCAGGTCGCCGAACGGGCGCTCGACCACCTTCTCGATGCTGACGGTGTGATCGCGGCCATCTTCGCCGACCAGCGAGTGGATCCCCCAGTCGGGCTTGGCAACCATTCGGGCAAAGCTGCGCTCCGTCACCTCACCCCAGGCGGTCAGCCATTGAAACCAGGGGTTTGGCACCGCGGCGACGGCGGGGTAATTGCCGAAGGCGGCCGCGGTTGCACCAAGCCACTGGTTGGTGTTGCGCAGCGTCTCCATCAGGTCATAGGTCGCCATGTAGCGCATAAATCGCCTCGCTGTTGCCTGCACCGCCTCCAGTCAGATAGCGTAACGTCAAGGACATGACGTCAGGCAGGTGCGTCCGCCGCGAAATGCTGCGGGTGCATAAAAAGATAGGGCCTAATCATTAACATGACAACAAAAGACATTGATCCGCCTGCCGTCAGCGAACAGCTTCAGGAAAACCTCGCCCGGATCGAGGCGCTGACGGCGCGGCTTGCCGCCGCGATGTCGGGCAAGAAGACGATTCGTCCGTCGTTGCAGGGGCCGGGGCCGGAATTCTACGGCAAGGCAATGGGGGCCTATTGGTCCGAGTTGATGCAGAACCCGGCCAAGGTTTGGGAAAGCCAGCTCGACTATTGGTCGAAGACGCTGGCCCACGCGGTCGAGGCGCAGCAGGCCCTGCTCGACGGCGCGCCGCTGGTGCCCAGGGACGAGACACCGAGCGACAAGCGGTTTTCCAACCCGCTGTGGCAAACCCATCCGTGGTTCAACTACCTCAAGCAGCAATATTTCATTTCGGCCGAGGCAATCGAGAAGGGGGTGGCGGAGCTTGAAGGTGTCGACGACGCCGAAAAGCAGCGGATGCGCTACTTCACCCGGCAGATCGTCGACATGATGGCGCCGACGAATTTTCTCGCAACCAATCCCGATGCGCTGGAGAAGGCGATCGAGACCGAGGGGCAATCGCTGATCGACGGGCTTGAGAACATGATCCGCGATCTCGAGAAGAATGATGGCGAGCTGATCCCCACGCTGAGCGACCCTACCGCCTTCACCGTTGGAGAAAACCTCGGCACCTCGGAAGGCGCGGTGGTCTACCGCAACCGGCTGTTCGAACTGATTCAGTATGCCCCGCGCAGCGAACAGGTGCACGCGATCCCGCTGATCATCTTCCCGCCCTGGATCAACAAGTTCTACATCCTTGATCTCAAACCGGAAAACTCGCTGATCCGCTGGATCACCGAACAGGGCTTCACGCTGTTCGTGGTGTCATGGGTCAACCCCGGAGATGCCAGCTACGGCGATGTCGGGCTGTCGGATTACATCGAAGAGGGGTTGCTGACGGCAATCCGCGAGGTCAAGGCGATCACCGCGCAACCGAAGGTGAACGTGATCGGCTATTGCATCGCCGGCACCACCCTGGCGCTGACGCTGGCGCTGATGAAGAAACGCGGCGACGACAGCGTGAATGCCGCAACCTTCTTCACCGCGCTCACCGATTTCTCGGACCGGGGCGAGGTCGGGGTGTTTCTCGATGATGATTTCGTCGATGGCATCGAGGAAGAAGCGCGCGAGACCGGGCTGATGTCGTCGCTCTACATGAGCCGCACGTTCTCGTATCTGCGCGCCAACGATCTGATCTATCAGCCTGCAATCAACGCCTACATGCTGGGCAACCCGCCGCCGGCCTTCGATCTGCTCTACTGGAACGGCGACGGCACCAACCTGCCGGGCAAGATGGCGGTGGAATACCTGCGCGGGCTGTGCCAGCAGGATGAGTTCGCCGGGCCGGGCGCGGGCTTTCAGCTGCTTGGCGAGCGGTTGAAGATCACCGATGTGACGGTGCCGCTCTGCGCGATTGCCTGCGAGACCGATCACATCGCCGCCTGGCGGTCGAGCTATCGCGGCATCCGCGCGATGGGGGCCGAGGATAAGACCTTCATCCTCTCCGAAAGCGGCCATATCGCCGGGATCGTGAATCCGCCGTCGAAAAAGAAATATGGCCATTACACCAACACCGACTGGCCGGCTGACCCCGATGCCTGGCAGGCCGGGGCCGAGTTCCACGCCGGCACCTGGTGGTTTCGCTGGGGTGAGTGGCTGTCTGCGCGGTCTGGCCCGATGGTGGCGGCGCGCGAACCGGGCGATTCGGAGCACCCGGTGCTCGCCCCGGCGCCGGGCACCTACGTGGTCGCAAAGCCAAAGATCTGATTTTCCACGAGTTTGACCCTGCTCCGGCCGGTTCATGCTGCGGTGCAGAAAATACTTGAAATGCTGCACCGCAGCATCCATATTGTTTGCAGTAGCAGAATTCATCCCGGCACGGGCCGGGCATATTTGGAGACAAACGATGGCGAAGCAAAACGACTACATGAAAATGGTTCAGGACATGATGGGTTCGTTCCCGATGGATATGTCGGCGTTCGAGGATGCGTTCAAAACGCAGGCCGCGATGGGCGAGAAGTTTTCCAAGCTGGCGCTCGAAGCCGCTGACAGGTCGGTCGAAGTTTCGACCAAGTGGACCAAGGACACGCTGGCCAAGGTCGGCGACATGACCACCGCCAAGACCGATGCCACCGATTACTCGAAGGCGATGACCGATTTCGCCTCCGCCCAAGCCGAAATGGCCGCCGAGAACATGGCCGCCTTTGCCGAGATCGCCAAGTCGGTGCAGACCGAAACCGTCGAGCTGATGCTGGCCGCCGGCAAGGACATGGGCGCCGAAGCGACCGCCGCGATGAAAAAGGCGAGCGACGAGGTGACCAAGGCCACCAAGAAGGCGACCGAAGCCGCCAAGTAAGCCAGGGTTAAGTGAAAGCGCCGGCCAGATCCTCCCGGTCGGCGCAAGATACGGGGCGAGCCACAAGGCTCGCCCTTTTTCGTGGCCGGGGCTGTGGCGATGGGACGCTTGCTTTTCGTTTCAGGCGTAACGTAAACTTTGCTGCAATGGCAAAAAGCCGCAACATGACAGGGAGGAATTCGCGTGACCAAAACAGGGGACCCGCTGCTCATCAAGCGTTATGCCAGCCGTCGGCTGTATAATACAGAGACGTCTGATTACGTGACGCTGGACGACATTTCGGGTTTTATCCGCGATGGCCGCGAAGTGCAGATCATCGACCTCAAGTCGGGCGACGACCTCACCCGGCAATACCTGCTCCAGATCATTGCAGAGCATGAAAGCCGGGGCGAAAGCGTGTTGCCGGTGGCGGTGCTGACCGACCTCGTGCGCAGCTACACCACGCAGGCGCAATCGGTGGTGCCGCAGTTCCTTGCCGCCTCGTTCGAGATGCTGCGCGAGGGCCAGTCGAAGATGCTGGAGAACCTCGGCACGATGCCGAACCCGATGAAGGGGGTGCCCGGCTTCGAGGCGATGCAGGCGCAGCAACAGGCCTTTCTGAACGCGATGATGCAGGGCTGGGGCACGACCGCGCCGTCAAAGGCTGAGGGCGACGAAGGCACGGTGCGCGACCGCAAGGCCCCCGACGACAAGGCCAAGGACGCCGAGCTCGACGCGATCAAGAAGCAGCTGGCCGAGTTGCAAGCGAAGCTTTCGGGGCTCTGACCGCTGGCTGCCGACGACCCCCGGCAGCAACCAAGGGGCAGCAACATGGCCGAAACGACCGGGCGGGTGACACTCTGGGGGATCGAGGTGTTTCTGGCGATCGCCGAGGAGCAATCCATCTCGGTCGCGGCGCGCCGTCTCGGGGCCAGCAATTCGGCAGTGAGCCAGCAACTCAGCAATCTTGAAACCACGCTCGGCGCGGTGTTGGTCGACCGCAGCGCGCGGCCGTTCCGGCTGACGGCAGCCGGCGCGCTGTTTCGCCGCCGGGCGCGGGCGATCCTGGATGAAGCCGATCAGGCACGCGCCGAACTGGCACAGGCCGAGCTTGCGCCGCTGGGCCTGTTTCGACTGGGGATGATCGAGGATTTCGATGCCGACGTCACGCCGCGCCTGCTCACCGACATGGCCGACGCGCTGACCGACACGCGGTTTCTGCTGGAAACCGGGCCGTCGCACCGGCTCAACGACCAGCTTGACGCCCGGGCGCTCGACGTGATCGTCGCCGCCGAAATGGGCGCGCCCGCAGCATGGATGGAGGTGCATCCGTTGCTGGAAGAGCCTTTCGTCGCCGCGGTGCCGCGCGGCACCGGCGGGGCAGAGGAGGCGCTGGTCCGGCTGCCCCTGATCCAGTATTCGCCGCGTCATCACATGGGGCGCCAGATCGCCGAGCACCTCGCGCGGCAGGAGCTGGCGCCGGCCCATCGCTTCGAGCTCGACAGTTACCACGCGATCATGGCGATGGTGGCGGCGGGCGCGGGGTGGACGATCCTGACCCCGCTTGGCGTGCTGCGCGCGCATCGCTTCGTCGAGGCGGTGGATATTCGGCCGCTGCCGGTGGCGCCGCTGAGCCGCCGGGTGTCGCTCTCGGCGCGGTCCGGGGTGCTGGGCGACTTGCCGGCGCAGGTGGCGGCGCGGTTGAAACCGTTGCTGGAGGAATTGATCGTCACGCCGGCCCTGGCGCGTTACCCGTTCCTGTCCGGCACGCTGCGGGTGATGTAACCCGGCGGGACAGATCCGCGCTGGTTTGGGGTGGAAATCAGGGGCTAGACCCGTGTTCTCCGGCAATCCTGTGCCCACGGGCTCCGGTATGCCGCCGGGGATGTTGGTCAGGTGCCGTAGGCCTGGCCTGCGCCCTTCACGTCTTCGGCCGCGTCGATCAGCGTATCGGCGATGAAATCAAGCTCGGGGCGCTTCAGGCGCACCGGCAGGCGGGTGTCGCAGGCGCGCATCAGCATCGCTTCGGTCTTCGGCAGCGGCCCCGGCGCTTCGGGCAGAAAGCCCCAGTTCCAGAACGCCCGGGCATTGTCTTGCGACAGGCCAAACACCTGCACGCCGACGCCGCGTTCGCTGGCGATGGCCGCGAACATCCGCACCTCGTCGTCGGACATCCCGGCCAGGTTGAACTGGATCGAATCCGGGGCACGGGTTTCGGGGCCGAGCGGGGCGGGCACCTCGATCCATGGGCTGGTGTTGAGGCGGTCGGCCACATGATCGTGGTTGGCGCGCCCGTCCGTCACCCGCCGCTCCAGTTCGGCGAGTTGCGGGCGCACCACCGCCGCCGACAGGTTCGACATCCGCGTGTTGTAGAGCGGCAGCTTGTTCTGCCAGCGGGCAAAGGCGTCCTGCAACTCGGTCGAGTTCTGCCCGTGGGGGCCTTTGTGCTTTTTCCAGTTGTGTTCATAGGCGCCGGACATGATCACCGCGCGCGCGATCACCTCGGCGTCGTTCGAGACCAGAATGCCGCCTTCACCGGCGTTCAGCATCTTGTAGGACTGGAACGAAAACGCGCCGATCTTGCCGATGGTGCCGATCTTGCGGCCATGCCAGAGGGTGCCGAGACTGTGCGCCGCGTCTTCGATCACCGGCACGCCGCGGGCGTCGCAGAGCGCCATGATCGCGTCCATGTCGGAGGTGTGGCCGCGCATGTGACTGATGATCACCGCGCCGATATCGCCCGCCAGCTTGGCCTCGAAATCGGCCATATCGATCCGGTAATTCGCGCCGACCTCGACCAGAACCGGCACGCAATCGGCATGAACGATGGCAGAGGGCACCGCGGCGAAGGTGAAGGCGGGGATGAGCACGCGGGCGTCGCGCGGCAGATCGAGCGCCTTGAGCGCCAGGAACAGCGCCGATGAGCATGACGAGACCGCCAGCGCGTATCTGACCCCGAGGGCTTCGGCAAACTCGGCTTCGAGCAGGGCGACGGGGGCGTTTTCCGGCGCGGTGTAGCGAAACAGATCACCCGACGCGAGCAAACGGTCGATCTCGGCGCGGGCGGCCTCGGGGATCGGCTCGGCGTCATAGACATTCGGGGCAAGGGCCATGGCAGCGTTCCTGTTACGGTTTTTCCGAAACCTATATTCGGGAAAACCGTAACAGGAATATGGCCCGGCGCGTAGAAATTTCGTTGCCGCGACGCGGCAGGGCGGAGGCCCGCCCATCGCCGTGCACCGGATGCGGCCTCAGACGTTGAGGAGCAGGTGCTCGCGCTCCCACGGGCTGATCACGCCAAGAAACTCGGCATGTTCCGAACGCTTGATCGCGAGGTAGACCCGGACGAAATCCTCGTCGAGCAACTCGTGCATCTTGGTCGAGCTTTCGAAGATGTCGAGCGCCGCGGCAAGATCGCGCGGGATACCTTCGTCGCTGTCATAGGCGTCGCCGCGGAATTGCGGGCTCGGGCGCACCTCGTCGACCAGCCCGAGATAGCCCGCCGCGAGCGAGGCGGCGATGGCGAGGTAGGGGTTGGCGTCCATCCCGGCCAGCCGGTTTTCAACCCGGCGGCTTTCGGGCCCCGAGATCGGGATACGGATGCCGGTGGTGCGGTTGTCGCGCCCCCATTCGAGGTTGATCGGGGCCGCGAAGTCACGCACGTAGCGCCGGTAGGAGTTCACGTAAGGCGCCAGCAGCGCGATCACCGACGGCAGGTGCTTCTGCAAGCCGCCGATGAAGTGGAAGAAGGCGTCGGTATCGCCGCCTTGCGGGCCTGCGAAGATGTTGTGCCCGGTCTCGATATCGAGGATCGAGTGGTGGATGTGCATCGCCGAGCCCGGCTCGTCGGCGATCGGCTTGGCCATGAAGGTGGCAAAGCAATCGTGACGCAGCGCCGCCTCGCGGATCAGCCGCTTGAAGAAGAACACCTCGTCGGCGAGCTTGACCGGGTCGCCGTGGCGCAGGTTGATCTCGAGCTGGCCGGCGCCGCCTTCCTGGGTGATGCCGTCGATCTCGAAGCCCTGCGCCTCGGCGAAATCGTAGATATCGTCGATCACCGGGCCGAACTCGTCGACGGCGGTCATCGAGTAGGCCTGGCGGGCGGCGGCGGGGCGGCCCGAGCGGCCCATCATCGGCTTGATCGCCTCGGCCGGATCGAGGTTGCGCGCGACGAGATAGAACTCCATCTCGGGCGCGACGACCGGTTTCCAGCCCTGCTGGCGGTATAGTTCGACCACGCGCTTGAGCACGTTGCGCGGCGCGATCGGGATCGGCTGGCCGGTGCGGTCAAAGGCATCGTGGATCACCTGGAGCGTCCAGTCGGCGGTCCATGGCGCGGCGGTGGCGGTCTCGATATCGGGCTTGAGGATCATGTCGCGCTCGACAAAGCCGTCTTCCGCCGCCTCGTCGGGCCAGTCGCCGGTGATGGTCTGGAAGAAGATCGACTCGGGCAGGTGAAAATTGCCCTGGCGGACAAACTTCGCTGCCGGCACGGCCTTGCCACGGGCGATGCCGGGCAGGTCGCCGATGATGCATTCCACTTCGTCGAGCCGGCGGCCCTCAAGGTATTCGCGGGCGCTCGCGGGAAGTTTCTCGGTCCAGTCTTTCGGGGCCATCATTTGCCTCCCTTTTGCAGGAAGGCGGCCATGCGCTCCGCCATCGCCGCATTGGCGGTGTCGGCCGCGAGCGCGGCGCGGGCTTCCTCGACAAGCGCTGCGGGCACCGCGCCCGCCCGGTATTCAATCAATCCGGCCATCATCTCGGCGGTAAATTCGGGATGCGGCTGGATCGTGAGCACGTTGTCTCCGATCACCAGCGCCGCATTCTCGCAAAAGTTGTTCGACGCGATCACCTGGGCGCCCTCGGGCAGCTCGACCACCTGATCCTGGTGCCAGGCGTTCAGCACCAGCGTCTCGTCGCCAAAGTCGTAGCTCTGCGGGCCAACGGCCCAGCCGCCCTGGAATTTCTCGACCCGCCCGCCAAGCGCCTGCGCGACGATCTGGTGGCCAAAGCACACGCCCACCAAGGGCCGCCCGGAGGCGGCGATCTGGCGGATCAGGTCTTCCAGCGGCGCGATCCAGTCGTGGTCTTCGTAGACGCCGTGGCGCGAGCCGGTGATGAGCCAGCCGTCGGCCGCGAGCGGGCCATCGGGAAAGCTCCCGTCGACCACGTCCCAGCGCTCAAAGCTGAAGTTATGTCCGTCGAGCAGGCGCTCGAACATGTCTGCATAATCGCCCAGATCGCCGCGAACTTCGTCGGGGGCGTGTCCGGTCTGAAGGATGCCGATCTTCATGACTCACCAATTTGATCAAATTTCCGCCGCAGACTATCCGACGCCCGAAGAGGCGGCAAGGGGGGCTGTGTGGGGGTGGAAGACGCGCAGGGCAGGGGCGCCGGTTCTGGCCGATCCGGGCCGGGGTCAGACGCCCCGGATCACCCCGAGCGCGAGGTAGAACACCAGCGCCCCGCCCAGGCAGAGCCCCATGGGGAAATCCTTGCGCTGCCAGCTTTCCCAATCGGCGGTGCGGCCCCGGATCGCGGGCACGCGCTTGGCGAGCCGGTGAATCACGACGCCCGCAAGCAGGGTGGCGGCGAAGAGGTAGGCAAACAGCACGAGGTCGTCGCGGACCACGAACGGCGCCATGGCGGCGGCGAATTTCGCGTCGCCTGCGCCAAGCAGCCCGGCCATGTTGGCGACAAAGCCGATGGCGAGCACCACCACCAGATGCAGCCAGCGCCAGCCATAGGCGTCGAGCGGCAACGCGATCAGCCCGACCACGGCATAGACCGCGACCAGCGCCATCACCGCCTTGTTGGGGATCTTCATCCGCGCCATGTCGGACCAGGCCACCCAGATCGAGATCGGCAGCGCAAAGGGCAGGAACCAGAGCGCCGAGCTTATCGTTTGTGCCGTCATGCCGCCTCAGCCACGCGCTACGTTGCTGTCCAGCGCGCGCAGCGCCCGCACCGCTTCGTCGAAATGCTGCGGGTGGGTGTCGATGGCTTCTTCAAGCAGTGTCTTGCCCATCACCACATCGCCCTGCTTGATCGCGGCTAGGGCCAGCGTATGCAGCAACTGGGCGCGTTCGGTCTGGGTCACGCTCAGCACCGGCATGTCGTATTTGCGCTGAGCGCCGCGCGCCATCATCAGGTTGTTCTTGGCGGTGAACATCGTGCTGTCATAGGTGAGCGCTTCGAGAAACAGCTTTTCGGCGCCGCCGAAATCGCCGCGGGTGAGCTTGGAATAGCCCCAGTTGTTGAGCGTGCGGGCGGGCTGGGTGGTGAGGCCGATGGCGGTTTCATAGAAACTGTCGGACTTCTTCCAGTCTTCGCCGGCATCCGCCACCATCGCTTCCAGCCGGTAGCGGTCATAGGTTTCGTGCGTCGGCGGGATGTCGTCGAGCACATCCTCGGCCTTGGTCCAGTCGCCGGCGCGGATCAGCGCGTCGGCCAGTTGCACCCGGTCTTCGTCGGTCGCCTCGGGGCTGGCGACGATCTCGGTCCAGACCCGTGCCGCTTCGGCGGGCTTGCGTGCGCGCACCAGCGACGCGGCGAGGCCGCGCTTGAGATCGACCCGGTCGGGGTATTGCTGCGCCGAGCGGCTGAAATAGCTCACCGCCTCGTCGGGGTCGCCCGACGACAACATCAGGTCGTTCAATCCGGATTCGTCGATCACGTTGACGCCGGCGACGGCGCGCTCGACCTCTTCATCCGACATCGTGCCCTCGCAGCCCGACAGCCAAACGGCGCTGCCAAGGCAGAGCGAAACTAGAATTGTATGGCGCATTTGCCTGCGTCCTTTTCCTGCTCGTGAGACGCGTTTCGCTTTATTTTATTGATGCGCGAGGAGCAGGTAGTCGCCCCGGCCCCGACGCATCAATGCGAATTCCGCATCTTCCGGGGCATCATACGAAATGTTTTCTAGTTTTGCGAGTGCCAAGGTGAGGTTTTGCTTGATCGACGCAGATTTGCCAGCATCGAGGCCATAGGCGATGCGGAAGATCCGCGCCGCCTCGCCATATTCGCGGGTTTCCATCAGGACGACGCCAAGATTGTTCCAGGCCGGGGCAAAGGTGGTGTCGGTCTTGGTAGCCTGTCGCAGGTAGCGTTCGGCCTGGCCGAGACGGCCGAGCTTGAGGTTGGCCGAGCCGATGGCCGAGAGCACGTCGACGGTGATGCCGTGATCGGCGGCCGACCGGGTATAGGCCTTGAGCGCAAGCTCGTATTCGCCCGCTGCCATCAGCCGGTGCCCAACGATCAGCCCGTCAACACTGTCTTCGCCAAGCGCCAGCGCGTCGGGGGCATAGGGCCCGTCGCCGTCGCGGTTGCCAAGGCCGGCCTGTTGGCAGGCCGAAAGCGCCAGCGTTGCCGCCAGCGCGATCGCCGTTGTCTGCTTCGCGGTCAGGATAGCCGGCCTCCATCGACGCATTGCCTCTGCGTCTGGATCGCTGATTTGGCGCGAGGCGTCCACCCTATTCAGGCGCGTCGTGGCGTTTTCGCCGCAAGTGTCGCCCGAACGAAACCCGGCAAGGGCTCAGAAGGTGATGCTGTTGAGGGTCTCGTAGACGTTGTAGACCGAGGGGCCGATGAGGATGATCAGCAGCGGCGGCACGGTGAGCATCATCGTCGCCAGCGTCATCTTGGTCGGCAGGGTGTTGGCCTTTTCCTCGGCCCGCATCACCCGCTTGTCACGCATCTCGCTTGCATAGACCCGCAGCGCCTCGGCGATCGAGGTGCCGAAGGTGGTCGACTGGATCAGCACCGTCACGAAGCTTGCCACGTCGGTCACCCCGGCACGGTCGCCCATGTCGCGCAACACTTCGATACGGTCCTTGCCGGCCTTCATCTCGTGGCTGACGATCTCGAATTCCTCGGCCAGTGCCGGGAAACCGGCGCGGATTTCCTTCGAGACCCGGATGATCGACTGGTCGAGCGACTGGCCCGCCTCGACGCAGACCAGCATCATGTCGAGCGCATCGGGAAAGCCGTTGACGATCTCTTCCTTGCGGGCCTCGACGCGGCGGGTGATCCAGTATTTCGGCGCCATGTAGCCGATCGCGCCGGGGATGATGATCGACAGGATCGTCGACTGGGTCGAGGGCGTGCCGGTGCTGGAATTGAGCACGGCATAGCCGACGCCGAGCAAGAGCATGCCGACGCCGAGCGCGAATTGCGCGAAGTGGAAGGTGCGCACCGCGTTCCTGCCGGGATAGCCGGCCTGCAACAGCTTGAGCTGGATCGCCGAATATTCGTCCTTGTTCTTGGGTTCGAGGAAGGCGGCGTATTTTTCCAGCTTGTCGTGCCCGCTGTTGCCGTTGCGCAGCTTGGTCTTCGGGTCAATCGTGACGGGCTGGTGGTTGGCCTTGTTGAGCCGGTCGAGCGGGTCTTCGGGCCGCTTCATCAGCATCGGCAGGGTGGCCAGGACGAGCAGCAGCCCGAGGCCGCCAACGGCGAGAAGCGGGCCCATCGGCCCGAAATTCTCGGTCAGCATCGACATGATCGCATCCATCGCTCTTCCCTCAGACCTTGATGTTTACCAGCGCCTTCATGACGAAGACGTTGGCCACGAGGAAGGCGCCGGCAACCAGAGCGGCCGGAACGAAGGCCGCGGTTTCCTTCACATCGTCGTAGTAATTGGGCTGGATCACGTTGATCATCACCAGCGCGAGCAGCGGGAAGCCCGACAGGAAGGTGCCCGACCATTTCGATTCAGCGGTGATCGCCTTGACCCGGCGAAACAGCTTGAACCGCGAGCGGATCACCTTGGCGAGTCCTTCGAGGATCTCGGCCAGGTTGCCGCCCGATTGCTGCTGGATCGACACTGCAACGGCCAGGAAGCGCAAATCCTGCATGTCCATGCGTTCGGCCAGGTGTTTGAGCGCCTCGCCGATGTCGCGGCCATAGGCGCTTTCGTCGGCGATCACGCCCATCTCGGAGCCGAGCGGGTCGGGCACTTCCTTGGCGACGATCTGGATCGCCGACGAGAACGGGTGGCCCACCCGCAGCGAACGCACCATCAGTTCCACCGCGTCGGGCAATTGCTCTTCGAGCATCGACAGCCGCTTGTTGGCCTTGTTGTTGATCCAGACATAGACGCCGCCAAAGCCCATCGCGGCGGCGACAGCGACGCGCACGGCAAGGCCCGTCGAGGTGCCCACGGTCAGCCCGGCATAGGCGACGACCGAAACCCCGACCATCAGCATGACGATCTGTTTCGGGGTGAAGGCGATATTGGCCTTCTGCGCCTTCTCGGCCAGCAACGAATACAGCGGGATGCCGCGCGAATTCATGTGCTGGTGCATTTCCTTGCGGAGTTGCTCGAGCACCTGTTCGCGGCCAACGCCCTTCTCGAGCATGTCGAGGCGGCGGTTGACCCGGTTGTTGAGGCTGATCGACTTGCCGAAAACCGTCAGGTAGACGCCTTCGACGATCACGATGACGGCGACGAAGATCAGCAGATAGATAAGCGGTTCGGCACTGAGCATCATGGCTGTTACTCCGCGGCTACGGGTTCAAAGATCGAAGAGGGCAGATCATAGCCCCACTGGCGGAACCGCTCGGTGAAGTGCGAGCGCACCCCGGTGGCGGTGAAATGGCCGAGGATCTTGCCCTCGGGGCCAAGCCCGACGCGCTGGTATCGGAACACTTCCTGCATCGACAGCACGTCGCCTTCCATCCCGGTGATTTCGGTGATCGAGGTCATCCGGCGCGAGCCGTCCTGGAGACGCGAGGCCTGCACGATCAGGTTCACGGCCGAGGCGACCTGGGCGCGCATCGCCTTGAGCGGCATTTCCATCCCGGCCATCGACACCATGTTTTCAAGCCGCGAAACGGCATCGCGGGCGTTGTTGGCGTGGATCGTGGTCATCGAGCCGTCATGGCCGGTGTTCATGGCCTGAAGCATGTCGATGACTTCTTCCCCACGGGTTTCACCGACGATGATCCGGTCGGGGCGCATCCGCAGGGCGTTGCGCAGGCAATCACGCTGGCTGACCGCGCCCTTGCCCTCGACGTTGGCCGGGCGGCTTTCCATCCGGCCCACATGGGTCTGCTGGAGCTGCAATTCGGCGGTGTCTTCGATGGTCAGAATGCGCTCGCTGTCGTCGATGAAGCCCGACAACGCGTTGAGCGTGGTGGTCTTGCCCGAGCCGGTGCCGCCGGAAACGATGATGTTCAGGCGAGTGGCCACGGCGGCCTGAAGATAGGCGGCCATCTCTTCGGAGAAGGCGCCGAAGCGCACCAGGTCGTCGATGCCGAGCTTGTCCTTCTTGAATTTCCGGATCGAGACCAGCGAGCCGTCGACCGCGATCGGTGGCACCATCGCGTTGAAACGCGACCCGTCCGACAGGCGGGCGTCGACATAGGGGTTCGATTCATCGACGCGGCGGCCAACGGCGGACACGATCTTGTCGATGATCCGGAGCAGGTGGCGCTCGTCCTTGAAGGTCACGTCGGTGAGGGTGAGCTTGCCGTTGCGCTCGACGAACACCTGGCGCGGACCGTTGACGAGAATATCGTTCACGGTGTCGTCCTGGAGCAGCGGCTCGAGCGGGCCGAGGCCCTTGACCTCGTCGAACAGCTCCCGGTTGAGCTGCGCGCGCTCGTCGCGGTTGAGCACCACGTTCATCTCGTTCAGCGCTTCCGAGGCAATATCCTGGATTTCGGCGCGCAGGTCTTTTTCGGTGGCGGTGTCGAGGGCCGAAAGGTTGAGGTTGTCGAGCAGGCGGGTGTGCAGCTCGACCTTGATTTCACCGAGGCGTTCCTTGCGTTTGCGCTCCTTGTCGGAGGGCACGGCGCGGGCCGGCGCCGCGGGCTGCGGCGGCGGGGTAACCTTGGGCGCGGCGCGCTTGGGGGCAGGGGCGGCGGCGACCGGCTCAGCGGCGGCCGGGGTGGGCGCATGGCCGGTTTCGACGGCATGCAGCTTCGGAGCGCCCGCGGGGGCTCCTGGCTTGGCCGCGCCGGGTTTCTTGTAACGGGAGAACATCTGCCCTGTTCCTCTTACTTGGCGGCCGCTTCGGCGGCTTCGTTGACGTCATGCACCGATTTCGCGAGTTTCTGGATTTCCTTGCGCAGCGGGTTCTTTGCCGCCGTTTCAGCCAGCGGCAGGCCGTGATCGCAGGCCTGCACGATCGGCTTGCCGCCATCGGGCATGTAAAGCTCGATCGAAATATCGAGGCTTTCGGCCAACCGCTTGGCGCGGCCCTTGCCGTTCAGATCGGTGAATTTCGGCGCCCGGTTGAGCACGTAGCGCAGCTTGCTGTGGGGCAGGTCTTCGGCCTTGAGCGCGCGGATCATCCGCAATGCGTTCTGGGCCGAGCGCATGTCGAGCTCGATCGGGGCAAAATAGACATGCGCCGCGTTCAGCACCGTCTCGGTCCAGTTCACCACCGCCGTCGGCATGTCGATCACCACGTAATCGAAGTTGGCGCGGGCCATGGTGATGATCCGCTGCACGTCGTCGGTCGAGATCAGGTCGAGCGGCAGCATGTCATTGGGCGCAGTGAGCACCTGAAGCCGTTCGTTGAAGGTCGAAAGCGCCGCCATGAAGCTTTCGCCGTCCATCGACTCGGTGTCGGACAGCAGTTCATAGACGGTTTCGCGCCGCGGCAGGTCGAGATAGGTCGAAACCGATCCCATTTGCAGATCGAGGTCGATCAGGCAGACGCTGGGTGTTTTCTTCTTGTCGATATTGGCGAGTTCCCAGGCGAGGTTGACCGCCAGCGTGCTGGCGCCGACGCCACCGGCCAGCCCGTGCACGCCGAGCACGACGCCCTCATGCCCGCCCTGGGCCTTGAGAACCGGGTGCTCGGCGGCCGGGGCAGCAGGCTGCGGCGCCGGTTCGGGCGCGCGCAGCCGTTCAATCGCGTCATGCAGCGCTCCCTCGGGCAACGGATAGGGGACGAATTCCTCCGCGCCCATCTTCAGGAGCTGGTGCAAGGCGATCGGGCTCACTTCTTCGGCGATCACGATGGTCTTGATGTTGTGTGTCGTGGCCTCGCGGATCACTTCGGCGAAACGGGCAAGGTTTGCCTCGTCGCGGTCGTCCATTGCAATGGCCAGAAATTCGAGATCCGCCGCTTCGGGTTGCGACAGAAAGGTGAGCGCGTCTTCCAGAGACAGATCGCCCCAGCCTTCGCCAAGCTCGGTCTCCATGTCCTCGATCAGCAGGTCGAATTCCTGCACGTCTCGAGAGACCGTGCAAGCGACGATCGGGGCCGGGTCTGCCTGGAGTGCCGTGTTGCCACTCATGGTGCCTCATCCTTACGTTGTGGGGCCGTCGCAGCTCCCGGTTGCTCCGGCGCCTGCTCCGATCCCGCCCGCACGACTCGTGCACGGGTTTGCTCGTTACCCGCGGAAATTCGCAGGGAATGTCGGCAAGAATGGGGCGGAAAGAGCGTAAATGTGCGGTATTTTAGGACGATCCCCCCTCAGGCTGCTCGCTGTTTCCGGTTTGCCAACATGCAAACGGCCGGCTCTGGGCCGGCCGCTCGGGGTTTCGGTGGGGGAGGGCGGACGGCTCAGCCGCCGCCTGCCGGGATCGCGCTCGCGGCGCTCGGCGGCATCTCGGTGGCCGAGGCGATATATTCGCGGGCGATGACCTGTGCGTATTTTCCGTTCAGAATCAACGGTGCGTCCTCGACGAAGCCGGAGACTTCGGTAACCGTGCGGCGGTTGCGGCGCTCGCGGTCTTCGGTGTTCACCACCGGCCGGGTCTCGCCATAGGAGACCATCGCTTCAAGCCGCGACCGGCTCACGCCCTGGCTGGCGAGGTAGGCCACGACAGCTTGCGCCCGGCGCAGCCCGAGGCTGCGGTTATAGGCGGCGGACCCGACCAGATCGGTGTGGCCGAAGACCCGGAAGCGCGCTTCCGGGAACTGCCGGATGAAATGCGCCTGGCGGTTCAGCACCGCGACGGCGCTTGGGTCGAGGCGGGCCGAGTTGAACGCGAAGGTCACCGTGTCGGGCACTTCCTTGTGGAAGCGCTCGGCGAGGTCCATCATGTAGGCCTGCGCGCCGCTGTGGTAGTCGATGTTGTTCTGCACCGAGCTGCCCCAGCCTTCGGAGGGCGGCACGTTGCCGGCCTCGCCGTAGCGCGCCAGGGTGGCCTCGCAGCCGGTGAGCAGGGCGAAAATCGACGTTGCGGCGAGGAATTTCTGGGTCCGGTTGAGGGCCATGATCAATCCTCCATCACGTAGCCGTAGGAACCGCCGAAGTCCTGCTGCGCCACTTCACCGGCGGCGCCGGTGGTGGGCCGGTTCGGCGCGGCGGTGCGGCCGAACAGGAACAGGTCGGTTTCCGAGGGGGGCCGGATCCGGTCGGTCGGCAATGACAGCGCTTCGCCGCGCGTCGGCGTCACCAGGTGCGGGGTGATGATGATCACCAGCTCCGATTGCGCCCGCTCGTATTCGGCCGAACGGAACAGGGTGCCGAGGATCGGGATATCGCCGAGCCATGGCACCTGGCCGTTGAGGTCGCGGAAATCGTCCTGCAACAGCCCGGCGATGGCGAAGCTCTGGCCATCGCGCATCTCGACCGTGGTCGAGGTCTCGCGCCGCTTGAAGGCGTTGACCGAAATGCCGCCGGTGCCGTAGCTCACCGAGGTATCGAGCGCCGAGACCGAGGCCATCAGCTGAAGGTTGATGATATCGCCGTCGACGACACGCGGGGTGAACTCCAGCTCGACGCCGATCGGCTTGTATTCGATGAAGATGCCGCCGTCCTGGTCCTGAACCGGAACCGGGTATTCGCCACCGGCCAGAAAGCTTGCCTGCTGACCGGAGAGGGCGGTCAGGTTCGGTTCGGCCAGGGTGCGGACCATGCCTTTGTTTTCAAGGGCTTCGATCATCACCTGGAATTGCAGCGCCGAGGTGCCGAGGCCAAAGCCCATGGTGCCGAAACTGTCATTCGACGTGGCCGTCGAGCCGCTTGAGACACCGCCGTAGCCGCCGGAAAAATCGCCGCCGGTGAAGTTGCCGGAGCCGAGGGTGACCCCGCCGCCGAGGCCGGTGCCGGTCAGCGCGCCGCCGATGCCCATCGACGACGACAGGCTCTTGGTCACCGACCGCTGCATTTCGGCGAAGCGCACTTTCAGCATCACCTGCTGGGTGCCGCCGACGCTCATCAGGTTCGACACCCGGTCGGGCGCGTAGCGGTTGGCCAGATCGAGGGCGCGGTCGAGTGCGGCCGGCGAACTGACGATCCCGGAGAGGACGATACCGTCATTCGCCGTGCGCACCTCGATGCCCTCGCCGGGCAGGATCTGGCGCAGACGCTCCTTGAATTCGGCGATGTCGGGGGTGACCTGCACCTCGACATTGGTAATCAGCGTGCCGTCGGGGGCGAGCAGGGTGAGCGTGGTGCGCCCCGGCGCCTTGCCGAGCACGTAGATCGTGCGGTCGGACAGGGTGGAAATATCGGCGATGCCGGGGTTGGCGATGGAAAGCTCGGCGAAGGGCTCGTCGCTTTCAACCACGACCGCCCGGTTCATCGGCACGTTGAGCGCGCTCGATGTTGCGCCGTTCAGCACTTTCAGGGTCTCGGCATAGGCGCCCGGCGCTGCCGCCACGCCAAGCCCGAGGCCCAATAATGCCGCCTTCAGGAATCTGTCAAATTTCATTGTGATCCTGCCTCTCCGATCACGATTGTATCTGGCCCGCCCGGTTCATTCTGGGTCTTGGCCGGTCTGCTCGTCTTGCCGCCCGTTTGATCGGGCTTGATCTCGATTTCGACGTAGGATGCGACAGAAATCGGTTTTTTGCAAGAATCAAGCACTTGCCGTGCCATCTTTCTGCGTCATGGCAGCAACACTTCGGTGATTTATGCAAGATTTAGGGGGCGCGAAGCCTGCGCCCCCTGCATCTGCTCCCATCCGCCCGGCCTCAATTGGTGGGGCAGGGGATCGGCGTTTCGATAATGTCGGCGCCGCGACGGGTGCGCACGGTGCAGACCTCGGGCTTTTCCTCGACCTTCACAACCGCGCGCTCGATGCCGAGCAACTGGTTCTGGTCGACCTCGACATCCCCGGCGACCGTGTTGTCGCCATGGCCGACGAGCGAGAGCGACAGTTTGCCGGTGGCCCGGGCCTGTGCCAGCGCCGCCACCTGTTGCGGCGTCGCCTCGACGGTGATGGTGCGCGCCACGGTGGGGCCGTTGCGGTCGAGATCGGCGGTCTGGTCGATGGCGATCAGTTGAATGTTGCTTTCGATCAGCTTGGTCACGTCCTGGGCGCGGCGATCATCGTCGCCGCCGGCGCGGCCGGTCCAGTAGACGTCGACGCGGTCACCGGGTGCCAGGAAGCCCGAGACCCCGGAGGTCACGTCAACCCGGATCGCGAAAGCGCGCATCCCGTTGGCCAGCCGCGAGGCCACGCCCGCATCCTGACCGGGGTCGGTTACCTTGACGGCAAGCACCGCCTCGCCCTTCTCCATCGTGCGCAGAACCGTGCGGAACGGCTTTTCGCCCTCGGGGAAAAGCGCCTCGAGCGCGGTGAATGTGCCTTCCGGCACCGCGGTTACCGGCCATTTGACGGCCCGGATGTTTTCTTCGGTGATCTGGGCGCCGTAGCGCACGCCCTCTTTCACCACGTAAACCTGGGTGGTTTCGACAATGTTTTCCCGCGCCGCGCGTTCTGCGGCAAGGGCGGCCTGGTAGTCGCCAAAGACCCCCTGGGCCATGTAGACGGCGAACCCGGCCAGGCCGACGCCGAGGACCAAAACCAGCGAAAATACCGCGCGCATGTCCTATCCCTTCCTTGCTCAGACCGGTCGCCCGGTCACCCTTCGCCCCCACGCTGCCCGCGAATTGGGGCAGAATTCAGGACAAAGCGTGAAATCGAAATGATTTTTGCCAGCGCGGCAACAAAGCGCATGGCGTTGCCCGTGGCTGTCATGGGGAAGGGGCCGCACCTGGATGGCGCGGCCCCGTTCGTGGTCTGTTGATCTGATGTGATCAGCTGTCGGCAGCGCCATGCTCCATGATGGTCATGCCGCCAAGCTCGGTCGAGATCGTATCGGCCAGCGAAGTGGTGCCGCTGGAAACCGAGGTGAGCACGGCGATGCCGAGGCCCAC